>JAEEGL010059060.1_pt1 | contig 117738 bp, 96 predicted proteins | sample 9134231 | NCBI WGS metagenome assembly JAEEGL01 (sample SAMN16246548, study PRJNA631951) | gut metagenome | biome: gut microbiome; feature: rumen; material: fiber-attached | host: Bos | place: Iran: Karaj | collected 2018-10
AAATGGTACTTTTGCATAACTTAATTTTGGTGTCGTAAAGGTACACAATTTTTACGACATAACAAAGGCCGAGCTTGGGAAAGTTCGGCCTTTGAGCTTTTTTTTACAAAAAAGAGAGTGCGCCTATTTTGACACACCCTCGTGTTTGTAGTAGATCAGAGGGGTTAGAGGAGGTTTTTTATCGCCTCAATGGCCAGACGGTAGGAGTCGAGACCGAAACCGCAGATCACACCTTTGCAGGCACTGCTGATCATAGAGTGATGACGGAACTCCTCGCGCTGATGCACATTGGAGATATGCACCTCGACCACAGGGACTTTCAGCGAGCGGATGCAGTCGTGTAAGGCAATGCTGGTGTGGGTGTAGGCTCCGGCGTTGAGTACAATGCCATCGCAGTCGAAGCCGGTCTTTTGCATTTGGTTGATGAGCTCGCCCTCAATGTTGCTCTGATAGTAATTGATCTTGATGTCGGGATACTTATCTCGTAGTTGTTCCAGATAGGTCTCAAACGTCATGGCGCCGTATATACTAGGCTCACGCTTACCCAATAGGTTGAGGTTGGGGCCGTTGATGATTTGAATGGTCATATTTGATACTGTTGATTGGTTCAAAAAATTACTTTCTTCGTGATGGCCTTACCGTCAGCCTGTGTGACACGGATGAGATAGATGCCGTTGGATGGTGAGAGGATGCGCCCGCCGGCCAGATTGTAGTATTCCTGCCGTGTCGGTTCTGTGTCTCTCAAGGCCGGTGTGATGCCGTCAGGGTCATCTTCGCCGCCCACCACTTTGATGATACCGGTGGTATACAGTTCGCTTAGATCCCAGGTTTGACCTACACCAGGGGTGGAGGGGTCTATCTGGTCAAAGAAACCGCTGATGGTGGCAGTGGTAGAGAAGACACGATAGGCAGTGCCATTGTAGGGGGCTTCCTCGAATTTGCCGTTAGCCAATTGTAGGATGGCTCCATCCTCAAGTTTGATGTTACCTTTCGTCTCGATAGTGTTGCAGGTGGTGCGGTTGGCAGCGACTCTCACGATACCGCCCTCTTTTACGGTCAGCGTGCTGCCGAGATGAAGGATTTTGTTGCCGATTTGTTCATCGCCGGCTTCTATCTTTCCACCGTCGTTGATGGTCACGGCACCGGTGATGGTACCTGTGCCAGCAAGAGTAGCCTCACTGTTGACAATAACGCTTCCTTTGCCGTTGTTCTTGCCGTTGACGATGAGTTTGCCACCTTTCACCTGGGTGCTACCGCTATAGATGTTGGTGCCGGTCAGACGCCAGTAGCCATTGCCCTCCTTGATGATATTGGTCGTGCCATCGTATTTGGAGTTGGTGCTGCTGGCGCAGTTGTCGATGACACCTCTGAAGGTCTCGTCGGTGTTGGCACCGCCCACATGCCAGGTCATGACATGGCCGGAAGTGTTCTTGCTCGAACCACTGAGATAGGTGCCGGCATCGCCACTCAGACCTCCTAAATACAACTCACCGTTGGTGCCCCAGTAGATGATGCGCACATTGCCTTTCAGATAGATGCTGTTGTTGGGCATGCCTAAGTAACTGTTGTTGTATAGCATTAGCTGCGAACCGTTGTTACTACTGCCTAAGCCGTTGGCGATGAGGGTGCCGTAGAAGTTGCGCCAGTCACCGGTGATGTATTCACGCACCCAGTTGATTTCCCATTCCAAAGTGCCGCTGCCACTAATGTTGCTCTTGATGGAGCAGTTGCGGTGGAAGTATACTTTGGAGTAGGTGTCGCTGGCCGACTCGATGGGGAAGTCGTAGGTGGCATAGGTGTCGTTGGAGTCTTGTGTGCGGAACTCTCCTCCAGCAAGTACCAATTTTGAGGTGTTGCCCAACTTGCAGAGTTTGTCTGACCATAACGATGACACTCCGTTCAGCTTGAGGACACCACCGCGTACAATGGTAGGACCGGCATAACTGAAGAATTTTTTGTTGGTGGGCGAGAGGGTTCCTTTACCGACTAAGATAAGGCCAGCCTCGCCTTCCAGTGTGCCGCTCATGCTGACGGTGGTACCTGAGTTGGCGATGTTCAACTCGGTGTCTTTATAGAGAGTGGCGCCTCTGTTGGTGGAGGTGCTGCCACCAGTATATTTCCAAGTGCCGCCATACCATATCCAGTTTTGGGGATAGTCGAGGCTGGCGCCTATTGAACTGGCCACACCGCCGTTTTTCAGGGTGTTGATCTGTATTTCTCCGCCGCGCAGGACGGTGGCGCCAATATAGCCATTATTGGCATTCAGGGTCAGCACACCTGCACCGGTTTTGTTCACAGAACCAGCGCCGCTGATTTTTCCAGTGCCGGAGAATGTGAGGGCGCCGTCTCCTTTGACGACGACACTTGCCGGTGATACGGTCTCGTTCAGCGTTATGGTGGCATCGCTCTCCATGGGGAAGAGCACTTTGCCGCTGTCGGAATAGGTGCCTTCTTGCCAGGCGGATGTAGTGGTGTCCCACACGCCGTCGCCTCCATTCCAAGTGTAGTCAGGCTCGTAGTTCTCCATGTCTACCATCTCCACCTGTTCCTGTTGGGTCTTGACGCTAATGGCGGCATAGTCTGACCGTTGGTCTCCTTTGATGGCGCAGATACGCACTTGGTAGGCGGTGCTTGGTGCCAGCCCGGTTTTGATGTCAAAGGTGGTGGCATTGGCCTCAGTACGGCCAACTTCGACGTAGTTGCCGTCTTGCTCTAACTCTATGACGAACCCTTCCTCACCGGTGGTCCAGTCGCTCCATCTGAGGGTGATGCTTGTGGGGGTGGCGTCGGTCTGTTCTAAGAGTTGTGGTGAGCGCAAAAATGGCTGTGCGTCATCGGCGGTGATGCTGTTGATGTAGTTCTCTATGTGGGTGTAGCCATTGTCCGACAAGGTCATGGCGTCTTTTTCGTTGGGATTGGTGCCGTTGGCGTTTTCCCAGTCGTCGGGCATGCCGTCACCATCGCTGTCGGTACGCTTCGTACCGCTCCATACCTTCCAGGTGGAGGGTTTGCCGAAGGGCAGTGCGTCCTCGGTGGAGATGAGTATGCCGGAGGTGCCAAATGAGAGGCATTCATCTACCATATAGCAGTCGGCCAGGTCGCGGTAGGGCAGGGTGGCACCCACATCGGGCAACAGGTTGTCCACCAAACTGGTAGCCGCTACGATCTCAAGCTCTGGATAGGGATAGGGAGTAGCCTCGAAGGTCGGACCACCGCCATATTCACTCTGAGGTATCTCATAGGGATTGAATTGGCCGTCTTTGTTCTTGTCCTGCCAGTTGTCGGAGGCATAGAGGTGGAAGTCGCTGTTGCCAGAGGTGCAGGCGTTGCCACCGCCGGCGGGACCGTTGATGAACAGATTGCCCTGGGTGTTGGCATAACTCTTTCCTTGTGAGTCGCCGCCCATCAGATAACAGCCGTTTTTCCAGTTATACACGACATTGTTTACATATTGGTGGGCACCTTTCACTTTGTTGTTGCGGGTGCCGTTGTCGCAGTAGAAGTTGCGGTAGAGGGTGATGCTGTCGGCTTGCATCAGACCACCGGCAGAGTGGGTGAGAAGCCCTTGGCCGAACACGCAGTTCATCAGGGTGATATTGTGCAGGTCGCCCTTGCCGTCGGGGTTGATGGAGAATACCTCGTCAAGACCCCAGGCAAAGGAGCAGTGGTCGAAGATCATGTTGGTGCCGTTGGAGATGCCGGCACAGTCTTTGCCCGAGGAGCCACCTTTACCCATACGGAACCGCATGTGGCGCACGATGATGTTAGATGAGCCGCTGAAGGACACACCGTCACCATAGACGATGATGCCTTCGCCAGGGGCTGTCTGTCCTGCTACGTATAGGTTGTGGGCAAAGACAATACGGCTGCTGATGTTGATGACACCGGCCACATCGAACACGATGATGCGGTTGGGCTGACTCACCGCATCACGCAGGGAACCACTGCCTGAGTCATTGAGGTTGGTCACATGGTATACGCTGCCAGTGCGGCCACCAGTGGCATAACGTCCCCATCCCTGAGCGCCAGGGAATGCGAGCTGTTGGGCGCTGATGGCTAAGGAACAGACCAACAGGAAGCTGGATAACAAGATCTTTTTGATAGTCATAATATCTTTTTGAATAAAAACGACTCCTTCTCTGGAGTGGGGAGGGAGTCGTTGATGTCTGTATAGGGGGGTGTTTATCTCACGATGACCTTGGAGGTCTTGACCACGCCGTTGGCATAGGTGCGGCGGATGATGTTGATGCCTTTCACCATGCTCTGTACACGGGCACCATTGGTGGTGTAGATCTCGGTGCGGACGATGTCGCCGGCGGGCTGCACGGTGGCGATGCCGTCGAGTGCTTCCTCAGAGTACTGCTTTGAGTACTCGCCATTGTTCATCACATAAATGTCATAGATCTGACCGCTCGACTTGGCCTGGGTGTGCAGGATGCGCACATACACCTGGTCGGTGCCTTCATAGCTCACACAGGTACGTTTCCAGTTGCGCTTGATGAGCGAGTAGGCCACGTCGCCGATCTTTGTCCAGTTCTCGCCGTCGGCGGAGACCTCTATCTGCATGGTCGGGATAGCACCCTCGTTGCCGTTACCAGCATAGATGATCACGTTGAAGGGGGCCTGATATTTGTCTGTGGTCTCCAAACTGGCGTTGAAAGGACCGTCAGAGGGCTGCTTGCCGAAGGTCAGGGCGTTGGGGGTGATGCCCAGGGTGTCATTGGCACCAATCACATCCTCAGCGGAGTCAGGGTTACGCATATTGGTGTCGCCGATGTTGTAGCCTAAGTTGAGGCTCTCCCATACCATCACCTGACCACGTGACTTAGCCACCCAGCCATTGGCCTCCAGCGTCTGCGGGGCTGCGATGGCGTAAACGGTGGAGTCCTGACCTAAAGAGCCAATCACGCTGCCGATAGGCTGGTCGTAGTCATAATATTGTCCGGAGTTCTTGCCCCAAGTGAAGAGGTAGTTGGCATTGACGATGGCTCCTGAGTCATCGGTCTGCTGGCCTTTGCCCTTCCAGTCGTCGGCATTAGCGTCGAAGTGTGCCATAACGTCCCAGCGGATGGTGGTGTTGTCGATGCCATCGACACCCACAAACTGTGAAGCCACCTCAGAGGGCAGGTAATCGCCGCCGGAGGCAAAAGCGTAAAGATAGGTAGGTGTAGTGATTTCGAGTGGCTCTGTGTAAATAGACGACTCGGTGATGACGTTGCTGTTGTTGAAGTTATAATAGATAGTGGTGCCTTCTGTGCCACAGGAGATCGTGACAGTCGACTTGCCGGCCTCACGGTTGATGGTGAAGACGGGTGCTGTGGCTTGGGTCATGATGATGACGTCTCTTGAAACAATCTCACTGGGATCATAGCCGTCGCCGATACCGAATGCTTTCACGGTGGTTGCAGTGGTCACTGTGAAAGGCTCGGTGTAGAGAAGACTCTCTGTGGTTGGGTCTGTGCCGTCGGTGGTGTAGAAAATCTTGTTGCTATAGTTTGCGGTGATGCTTACCACACTGTAACCGTCTTCTTGTGCGACACTGATGACAGGTTTGCTCACTGGTTTCACGTCTTGTTTGGTATCAGTGACGTATTGCAGTGCCTGTGGAATCAGCTGTGAGATGATGTCTTGGTTGGCATTGAGCATGTTCTCCAGACTGAGGGGCAGGAGCATATAGGCGTTGCGGTTGGCGTTGTGCAGGTGCATAGCAGTCACGTCACCAGCAGTGGCTACCACCTTGTCATTGGCGAAATATTCGCCTAACTCTACACCGGTCACACTGCCGTCGAGCAGCAGCTCGAGGCCTTCGGCGATGTCAAGTCCTTCAAAAGTGGTGTTCTCTGTGTCGATGATGTTCAGCACTTTGCTGCCGCTGTCCACGGCTTTACCCAGTTGAAGGGGTTCATACAGGCTGGTGTTGAGGTTGAGCACAGGCACATAAGCGATGACACTGCTCAAAATGGTGCCAATGGCAGGAGTGGTCTCATAGTTGATGGTGGGACTTACCACTACGGCTTGGTAGTCACGCAGGGAAGCGGCGTCTATTTCTGACTGAAGGTCAAACGGTGTGATGTCGAAGCGGCTGTCACCTGAGAGGTATACATAAGCGTAGTCGTCATCCAGGTTGCCGTTGAAGAGGTAGGCCACTTTCTGGGCGTCTTTCACTTCGGGGGCGTCTCCCTCGTCAATCATGAAAAGGGTGAAGTCGATACCTCCGTCGGGAGTCAGCTGAAACTGAACGTCTACGGAGTCGGTCTCCTCGGTTTCCACTTTCCATACGAAGGTATAGGTGCCCTCTGAACCTTCCACCTGATTGCCTAAGAAGATGCAGGCTCCGCCTGTCTGGGTACCTTCGACAAATTTAATGTAGTCTTGCACTGGAGCAATGCCGCGGTTGGTGGCTGTGCTGTTGGCGGAACGGCCCACAATAGTGATTTTCTGGCCGTTGGCGAGTTTGGGGAAGGTGATTTTGGTGCCCTTACGAGTAAGACGCATTTTAGTGGTGGCCAGATGGATACTATTGTCCTTGTTGCTGCCAATGTCGAAGAGCAGGCCCATCGTTTCGGGGATGACTACGCCATTGGCCATCAGATAACTGTTGGCATCGGGTTTGCCAATGTTTTTCCAGTTGTTTACGTTGCCGTCGGCGTCGTTGCCGTTCTCTGCCCAGTGGGTGGCATCGGCATTAAGGTTCTCGATGGTCTCATAACTGAGGCCCTTGGTGAAATCCCAGGTCTTTTTCACCTGAGCGCTCATCACCAAAGAGGTCATGAGCAAGAGTGTTAGAGTAAAAAGTTTTTTCATAAATAATAGTTTGTTTGATGTTTTCTGAAAAGGCGCACCATGATGAGTGATGCGCCTTGCAGGTATGTTAGGATTTTTTTTAATTCTCTTCCTCTTCTTCTTTCTTGTTGTTTTCCTCGTCGATGGCTTTGATCTTGTCACGCACCAGACTGAGGTCGTCTTTCAATTTCTGTACCTTGCGGTTCATTTCGTCGATCAGACTGCTGCCTTTCTTGCTCGATACACTCAGGAAACCGATATTGTTTTCGTAGGTCTGTATCTCTTGCTTCAGACTGTCATAGCGTCTCATCAGACGGGTGCGCTCGTTGTCAAGGGCGCTGGCGCCTTTTTCTGCCACATTGCGCAGGTTGCTCTTGAAGTTGTCCAGTCGACGACGAGCCACGGTGATGTTCAACTCTTTATAGAGTTTGTCCAGTATCTCACGGTATTCTTTGTAGAGCTTGTCTTTGTCACGGAATGGTACATGGCCGATGCTGTTGTACTCATCCACCAGTGTCTGAATCTCGTCCTGGATGTGGTCTCCTCCCTGCTCAGCCAACTCTTTCATCTTGGCGATAATCTCACGCTTCTTGGCCAGGTTGGCGTGCTCTTCGTTGCGTGTGCCAGCGGTGGCAGCGTTGCGGGCCTCAAAGAATTTGTTGCAAGCACTCAGGAAGTCATTCCAAAGCTGGTCGCCAAGGCGTTTTGGCACCATGCCGATGGTCTTCCACTCTTTCTGAAGGGCAGTGAGTTTCTCAGAGGTGGCCTTCCAGTCAGTACTGTCTTGCAGGGCTTGTGCCTGCTCCACCAAAGCACGCTTCTTCTCGGCATTCTCAGAGAAACGGCTCTTCATGTCGCGGAAGAACTGGGTCTTGCGGCCAAAGAAGTCGTCACAAGCAGCGCGGAAACGCTCAAAGATTTTCACATTCATCTTCTGGGGAGCAAAGCCGATGGTCTTCCATTCGGCCTGCACGGCGATGATTTCTCTTGTATGGCGCTCCCAGTCGGCGGCACCTTTATTCTCTTCCTTGGCGATGGCTTCTACTTTCTCGCAAAGGGCGGTCTTCTTCTCCAGGTTTTCTTCCTCTCTCGAACGGAGGTCCTCAAAATGCTTCTGGTGACGCTTGTTGATGACGGTAGAGGCTGCCTTGAAACGAGCCCAAACTTCTTCTCTCAGGTCTTTTGACACAGGACCAGCCTCACGATACTGCTGGTGAAGCTCTTGCAACTGGTGGAAGGCACTGATGACATCAGGCTCGTCGGCCAGTTTCTCTGCGGCCTCGCACAACTTGGTCTTGATCTCAAGGTTTTTCTTGAAGTCATATTCGCGGGCCTCACTGTTGAGTTTCAGCAAATCGTAGAATTTCTCTACATACAGCTGGTAGTTGCGCCACAACTCGTTGGCACGCTCGGCAGGCACAGATTTAACCTCTTTCCATTCCTGCTGCAATTTCTTGAATTCTTGGTAGGAACGGTTGGCATTGTCAGGTGAGGTGACCATGCTCTTCACTCTCTCTATGATGTCGAGCTTCTTTTTCAGATTCTCGGCTTTCTCATTCTCTTGCTCTTGGAAAATGCGGGCTCTCTTCTCTTTGATCAGGCTCATCTCTGCCTTGAATTTCTCCTCATCCTCATCAGGGGTGATCTGATATTTGTCGGGGTCACCACCAGCGTCGAGATACGATTTCAAGGCTGCCTCGCGCTCGGCGATATGCAACTTATAGAACATGGTCTTCAGATGGTCTACCTCGTCTTTGGTCGGGTGAGCTTCATTGTGAGCCAGCTCGGTCACACGCTCAAGCACCTCTTTCTTGGTCTTGTAGATCTTCTTGGATGAGGAATCCTCCTCCGACTTTGCGTCTTCCTCTTCTGCCTCGGGCGCGGTCTCTTCCGCAGTCTCCTCTACGGCTTCAGGGGCAGCTTCTTCTGCAGCCTGAGGTGCTTCGGCCTCTGGCTCAGGAGCCGGTGCTTCCTCTTGGGGAGCTTGGGCAGCGGATGCCTCCTGTGGCTCAGCTTCTTTCACTTCTGGGGCTACGGGTTCTTCTGCCGGGGTGGCTTCAGCTTCCATTTTCTCTACTACTGGTTCCTCAACTGGTGCAGCCGGGGTTTCCATCACTTTGTTCTCTTCTGCAGGGGTTCCCTGTGACAGGGTGTTTTCTTGAGAGTCCATCATTTCACATTAGGTTTATGATTCGATTGTTCACATTCAAAATGCAAACTTATATAAAAATTCTGAAAAAGCCTAATTTTATTTAAATTTTTTTTAATACTGCCTTTAAATAAGACGTTTATGACGGAAAATCCACCATATAAGACCTGATACGGCAACGGAAATCACCAAGGCGATAATAAAACCATTGGGATTGTTTTCCATACCGTTCACAAGGTTCATTCCAAATAAACTTGCAATCAGTGTAGGGAACATCATAAGAATGGACACAGAAGTCAGCGTACGCATCACATTGTTCATGTTGTTGTTGATGATGCTTGAGTAGGTGTCCATCGTCGACTCCAGAATGTCGGAGTAGATGTTGGTGGTCTCACGAGCCTGACTCATCTCAATGTTCACGTCCTCAATAAGGTCTGCGTCCAATTCGTCTACCTGCAATTTAAATTTCAGCTTGGCCAGCAAGTTCTCATTGCCACGGATGGAGGTGGCAAAATAGGTGAGTGAGTCCTGCAGACGGCTCAGGCCTATCAGCGACTCGTTGTTGATCTCGTGGTCCAGATTGCGCTTCGCTTTCTCTATCAGACTGTTGATCTGTTTCAGCCGTTTCAGATACCATACAGAAGATGACAGGAAAAGACGGAAAATCATGTCCACATAGTCGGTGAAACCTTCGCCGCGTTTCTGCTGGTACGAGACAAAGTCGATCATCATGTTGGTCTCGTAATAGCATACGGTGATGGTCACGTCGCGCTTGTGGATGATACCAAGGGGAACGGTGGTGTATGGAGTACGGGAGCGAATCTCCTTGACGTATGGGATACGTAAGATAATCAACATCCACCCGTCGTCGTACTCATAGCGGGCACGCTCGTCGGTATCGCTGATGTCACTGAAAAAGTAGTCGGGTATCTCAAAACGTTTTTCCAGCTCGCGCTGGTCTTCATCTGTTGGACAGGTCACTTGTATCCAACAGTTGGGCTCCCATTCCGGAAGCGTCTGCAAGCCTTTGCTTGTGTTCCAGTATGTCTTCATTTGCTAATCCTCCGAAGATTTGATGATGAGGAAAAATAAACGTCTTCGTGAGGATGAGCGCTAGGGCTTGATCCTCACGCGAATTGTTGATAACTTTCCGCCGGATAATCGTCCATTTTGTGAAATATTGGTTGATAATTGGTTGTTTGCGTGCAAAGGTAAGAAAAAATATCGAAACTCCAACAAACATGTATTGGAAAAGTGGAAAAACTTCGTGTTTTGTTTTGTATTTCTCTCGGTTTGCATTACCTTTCGCTTTGCGCAAGGTAAGCTTCACCTCGGAAATAAAAACAAAAACTTCGCGTTTTGTTTTGTATTTCTCTCGGTTTGCATTACCTTTGTCGGGCAAAGTAGAAGAATGGAATTTAAAAAGACAGCAAGAGATTTCCTCAATATCGCTTTCTCACTCATCTTGGGAGGTGCCATATTGTATTGGATGTATCGCAACTTTGATTTCAGCCAGATCAAAGAGGTGATGCTTCATGATATGGACTGGACGTGGATGCTGCTGTCACTGCCATTTGGTGTCACCGCACAAGTATTCAGAGCATTGCGATGGCGACAAACCCTGGCACCTATAGGTGAGCATGCCCGCAGGTCAACCTCCATTTATGCCATCTTTATCTCATATGCCTCCAGTCTGATCATACCTCGTGTGGGGGAGTTTGCAAGATGCGGTGTGCTCAAACGATACGACCAGGTATCATTCACCAAGGCTATCGGTACTGTGGTCACGGAGCGGGCCGTCGATATGTTGGTCATGCTCACTGTCACATTCGTCACATTGCTCCTTCAGATCTCGGTCTTCAACGACTTTTTCATCACCACAGGCACGCGGTTTGACGTTTTTCTCGGGCAATTCACCACCACTGGCTATATCGTGACTTTCATCTGTCTCATCGCTGCTGTGGCGCTGGTGTATTCCCTGTTGCGAAAAATGTCGATTTATAATAAGGTAAAAGATACTTTCGGCAATCTTTGGCAGGGGGTGGCCTCTGTGAGAAACGTTAGCAACATCCCACTGTATGTCTTTTATACATTAGGTATCTGGGCCAGTTATTTCATCCATTATTATCTTACTTTTTTCTGTTTCGACGCAACCGCAGGGCTGAGTATGGGCTGCGCCCTTGTCTCGTTCGTAGTGGGAAGTATCGCCGTCATCGTGCCGACACCCAATGGTGCTGGTCCATGGCACTTCTCTGTCAAGACGATGCTCATCCTTTATGGCGTGCAGAGTGACCATGCGCTCTTCTTTGTACTCATCGTACACACGGTGCAGACATTCCTGGTGTTATTGCTCGGCATCTATGGTTGGGCAGCCTTGAGCCTGAGCCGTCCTCAACTCAAGAACTCCTGAATAATTTCCAAGAAAACCATAAAAAGGAGGAAATACTTTGCTATTTATCTAATATTGACTATCTTTGCCTTGAAAAAAGATAACCTTAAAAATATTGCAGTATGAGTGAAATCAAAAAACTGAATCCTGAATGCATCTGGAAGAACTTTCATGCACTGACACAAGTACCCCGTCCATCAGGACATCTTGAGAAAATACAGCAGTTTCTACTCGACTTTGCCAAAGGCGCTGGAGTAGAAGCATTTAAAGACCCTGCTGGTAACATTGTGATGCGAAAACCAGCCACCGAGGGAATGGAAGACCGTAAAGGTGTCATCCTGCAGGCACACATGGATATGGTGCCACAGAAAACACCCGAGTCGAAACATGTTTTTGAGACTGACCCCATTGAGCCTTGGATAGACGGTGAGTGGGTGAGAGCCAAAGGCACCACACTGGGAGCTGATAATGGCCTGGGCGTAGCTGCTATCATGGCAGTAATGGAGTCGAAAGACTTGTGCCATGGACCCGTGGAGGCGCTGATTACTGCTGATGAGGAGACGGGCATGTTTGGAGCCAATGATCTGCCACAGGAGGAGTTGAATGGACATATTTTGCTCAACCTCGACTCTGAGACTTGGGGAAAATTCGTCATCGGTAGTGCTGGAGGCATCGACGTGACCGCTACCCTCAGTTATAAAGAGGTGGAGACATGTAAAGATGACGCAGCTGTGAAGGTGACACTGAAAGGTCTGCGCGGTGGCCACTCTGGTCTGGAAATACACGAGGGCCGAGGCAACGCCAATAAGATGATGGTGCGCTTTGTGAGAGAGGCGATGGAAGAATGTGACGCTCGTCTTGCTACCTGGCATGGTGGAAACATGCGCAACGCTATCCCCTTTAAAGCAGAAGTGGTGCTCACGCTGCCCAAAGAGAATATCCCTGCCCTGAGTGAATTGGTCGAGGCATGGAAAGAAGATTTCACCGATGAGTACAAGAATATAGAGAGCGGCATAGAGTTCTTCTGTGAGGAGACCGAAACTCCCAAGACTGAGGTGCCAGAGGAAATCCAGGACAATATCATCAATGCCATTTACGCTTGTCATGACGGTGTGGTACGTATGATTCCATCTTACCCCGACGTGGTGGAGACATCCAGCAACCTGGCCATCATCGACATCGAGGACGGCAAAGCCACCATCAAGATTTTGGCTCGTTCGTCGAGAGAGGACATGAAAGACTATGTGGCCACCATGTTGGAGAGCTGCTTCAATATGGCAGGAATGAAAGTGGAGTTTGGCGGAAGCTATGGTGGTTGGGATCCTAACCCCGAGAGTGAGATACTTCATCTGTTGCTACGCGAATATAAAGAACTCTTTGGAAAGGAAGGCATCATACAGGTAGACCATGCAGGACTCGAATGTTCCGTCATCTTAGGCAAGTATCCGCACCTCGATGTCGTATCGCTCGGCCCGACGATGAAGTCTCCCCATACGACTACAGAACGTGCGCTCATCGCAACGGTAGAGCCGTTCTGGCAACTGCTGAAGAAGACATTGGCAGATGTGCCAAAGAGATAATCTGATGAAAGTAAGACCTAAGAAAAATCTTGGACAGCATTTCCTGACCGACTTCAGCATCGCTCAGCGCATCGCCGACACTGTCGACGCATGCCCTGACATCCCTGTGCTTGAGGTCGGTCCAGGCATGGGTGTCCTCACTCAGTATCTCATCACAAAACCGAGAGAGTTGCGTGTCGTGGAAATCGACACGGAGTCGGTGGATTATCTCAATGAGCATTTCCCACAACTGCGTGACCAAATCGTGTCTGGCGACTTCCTCCGTATGGACCTCCGACAGCTCTTTAATGGAAGCCAGTTTGTCCTTACAGGCAATTATCCATACGATATCTCCACGCAGATTTTCTTTAAAATGCTCGATAATAAGGATTTGATACCATGCTGCACTGGGATGATCCAAAGGGAGGTGGCACAGCGCATCGCATCAGGACCGGGCAACAAAGCGTATGGCATATTGAGTGTGCTCATTCAGGCATGGTATAGCGTGGAGTATCTTTTTACTGTCGACGAACATGTGTTCAACCCACCGCCAAAGGTGAAAAGTGCTGTCATCAGGATGACACGCAATGAGGTCACTGACCTGGGATGTGATGAGGTCCTTTTCCGTCGTGTGGTAAAGGCGGTGTTTAATCAGCGCCGAAAGATGCTCCGGGTCAGCCTGAGGCAACTACTACCCGGTGGTCCCTCTTCTGAAGCCTTGCTTTCAAGTGACATGATGACCGCACGGCCAGAACAACTGACCATACCGCAGTTTGTGACACTCACCAATATGGTGGCGGAAGAACTGAAATGATTTTTTTTAGGCAATATTTTGCATACTAATAAAATTTTATCTACATTTGTACACTCAAACTAATATAACCAAAATATGATAGACGTAAAAGCTACATTAAGCGAGAGTGAAGAGAGAATGGAGATGGCTGCCATGTTCTTGGAGGAAGCATTGGCCAAGATACGCGCAGGACGTGCCAATATCGCCATCGTCAGCGGCGTGAGAGTCGACTCTTACGGAAGTATGGTGCCACTCAACCAGGTGGCCAACGTGTCCACACCCGACGCACGCACCATCGCCATACGTCCATGGGACAAAAAAATGATACGTGCCATAGAGAAAGCTATCATGGACTCTGATGTTGGCATCACACCTGAGAACAATGGTGAAGTCATCCGTCTGGCCATACCACAGCCCACTGAGGAGCGCCGCCGTGATCTTACTAAGCAATGCAACAAGATCGCTGAAAAAGCAAAGGTGGAGGTGCGCAATGTGAGGTCGGATATCAAGGATAAACTCAAGAAAGCCATCAAGGACGGTCTCTCTGAAGATAATGAGAAAGATGCAGAACTCGAGCTGCAGAAACTGCACGACAAGTTTATCAAGAAGATTGATGAAATCCTTGCGGCTAAGAACAAGGAAATCATGACCGTTTAGTTCCTGTGAAAGGCACTGTCATCAGAAATACAGGTAGCTGGTACACCGTACTCACCGAAGAGGGAGAGATGGTGGAGAGCAAAGTAAAAGGTAACTTCCGCCTGCGTGGCATTCGCAGCACCAACCCGGTGGCTGTGGGTGACCATGTGAACATCATACGAAATCAAGAGGGTACGGCGTTCATCAATGAGATTGATGATCGCCGTAATTATATCATACGCAAAGCTTCCAACCTCTCCAAGCAAAGCCATATCATCGCTGCTAATGTCGATCAGGCTTTCCTCATCGTAACTGTCAATTTCCCTGAAACTTCCACGACGTTCATCGACCGCTTTCTTGCCTCGGCGGAGGCGTATCGGGTGCCTGTGACACTCATTTTCAATAAGTCTGATCTGCTCGGAGAAGATGATCTACATATACAGCAGATGATGGTAGATCTCTATGAGGGCATTGGCTACACTTGCTTGCAAACATCGGCAAAAAACGGCGACGGCATCGAACGTCTTCAACAATTGCTCAAAGATAAAATATCTCTCTTCAGTGGCAATAGCGGGGTGGGGAAGTCGACATTGCTCAATTGCCTCATACCTGGACTCAAACTCAAGACGGCTGAAATCTCCGAGGCACACAACACGGGCATGCACACCACAACATTTAGCGAAATGCTGCCCTTGCCACAAGGAGGGTGGGCCATCGACACTCCTGGCATCAAGGGATTCGGAACTTTCGACATGGAACCAGGAGAGATTTGTGGCTATTTCCGTGAGATTTTCCACTTCTCAAAAGACTGTCGCTTTGCCAACTGCACACACACGCATGAACCGGGATGCGCCGTACTGGCCGCCCTTGACCAGCACTACATAGCAGCCAGCAGATATCGTTCGTACGTTGGAATGCTTGAAGATAAAGAAGAGAGCAAATACCGTGATCCTTACTAGGCATTGGCTGTTCGCTTTTCGGTCTTCGTATATCTCTTACCTCTCACCCCTTACCCCTTACCTCTCACCCTTTACCCCTTACCTCTCACCCCTTACCCCTTACCTCTCACCCCTCACCCTCACCTCTAAACAACTTTTCAATGAAAAAACATCGTTTGTCTTTCCTGCTCTTTCTCTTTCAGGTAGTTGCTTTGACGGCTTTTGCACAGAGTTCGGCTCCCAGTGCAGTTCACCCTCCTGTAGGTACCACCTCCGGGGGAGGAAACGGCCAGATCTCTCTCAAACTGGTCAATAAACATATCAATTATAAAGGAAGCCCGGCAGAGTATCGCGACCCCTACATACAGTCGCCCAAATCGGCCAATATACATCCCGACGGCACCAAGTATTACGTCAACTCTTTGGAAGGGTGTGCTACTGTCGTCTATGACATGAAAACCCATCAGCGGCTCAAAGTCATCAATTATAGATTTGAGGATAAGAAAGATGCAGCACTGTGGAGTAAGCCCAGTAAGTTTTATCCTTTCACTCATTACACCGATAGTCTTAACACTTTTATGGGAAAGCCTGTGGAGAGCACTTTCTCACATGGTGGGAGATATCTGTGGATTCCGTTTTACAGGCGCACTTTTGACCTCAATGCACAAGATCCGTCGGCCATCGCCGTGGTTGACACGCGCACCGACGAGATTGTCAAACTGATGGAGACGGGGCCATTGCCAAAAATGGTGGCGTGCTCGCATGATGGTCGTCACATCGCCATCACTCATTGGGGTAACAACACAGTGGGGCTTGTCAATGTGGAAAGTCTCAACCCTGATGACTGGTACCATGAGGCATTGTTGGTGGTCGATTACGTGCTTCCACTCAATTACAGCCTCACCGAACAGGTGGACCGTGACAACAAGAGTGGCTATTGCCTGAGGGGCACCGTTTTCACACCCGATGACAAGTTCCTGCTGGTGGGATGTATGGGTGACAATGGTGGAATTGCGGTCATCAATATGGAGACACAGAAATATATGGGGCGACTGCTCGGCATGATGCCTAACGTGAGACACCTTGTTATCAAAGACGACTATCTTTATCTCAGTATCAATAAGGCGGGATATGTGCAGCGTATCAAACTGGATGCGTTGATGAGCGCTGCACAACGCATTGGAGGAAAGACACTGAAAATCGGCGGATGGGAGAGTTGTAAGGTGGGAGAGGGAGCTCGAACCATCGAACTCTCACCCAGCGGACGTTTCGTATTCGCTGCCTGCAACCTGGCCAGCAAACTCTTTGTCGTCGATACACGCACCATGCGCACCATCGATACCATCAGCGTCGACTCTTATCCTGTGGGGCTGGACATTTCCAACGACGGACGCTTCATCATTGTCACCTCGCAGGGACGAGGAAGCCAGGGAGGGAATGCCGTCAATATTTATGAGGTGGAATATAACGAGCCAGAACCGGTGCTCAAAGATACTGACGGGGCTGCGGTGCTCCGTCAGACACCAACAGACGACTCAATTCAAACAGAAAGGGCAGAGACTTCTCCTCTGCCCTCTACTATACATTCTCTTATCGACAAGACTTATGTTGTGATAGGTTTGGTCGCTGTCTTATTATTGTTCGCTGTTTGGTGGTTGGTCAGACGGCGCCGCAAGTCCTAAAAGGGCTGCGAAGTTACGTTCAAAACATCATATCAGATGGTATTGTCTTACTCCTGAAGTGGTAATGTCTTACTCCTGAAGTGGTAATGTCTGAACTCCTGAACTCCTAAACTCCTCAACTCCTAAAAATTGATTCCTATATTGGCGAAAAACGCCCCATTGTGAGTGTCGTTGAAATAGTCGTCGCCGATGTTTGTCAGACCGAAGTCATAACCGATCTCTGCATATAGCATCTCGTAGGCTAAGCCACATCCCACACGGATGCCACCGTCAAAACGCTTGAAACCGCCGTCGCCAAAACTGCTGTAGGCAGCGCGGTTGCCAAAGTCTTTGATTTTTCCACCGACACCGCAGGCCAGATACCCTCCGATAAAGGGCTCTACTGCTGTGGCAGGAGCCACCTGGGCTGAGTACTTGAGGGTCAGAGGCACTTCCAGATAGTTGAGGTCGAAGGTAAACTTGTTGCCGTTGTCTCCTTTGCCACCTTTTTCAGTATATTCTAGCCCTGTCTCGAAAAACAAAGGCATCATTGGGGTCAACTGGACACCTGCCACCGCACCGACATTCAGGCCTGACTGGCTATTCCCTCCGTCAAGATAAGCAGCGTCGCTGTTGACATGTGAGGCGGAGAGACCAAATCGCAGACCAAAATAGGTGTTGGGGGCATAATGGTGACTACGTGAGACTCCTACACCATAGCGGGGAGGGGGAGGGGTGTAGCCTCGGCGACGTGACTGGGCAGAGGTGGGAAGACTGACGACAAGGCATAAAACTGCCACCGAAAATAAAACGATCTTTTTCATGTTCTTGTTATTTTTCTTATTCTACATAGTTTTATTAACTCTGTTGTCTAAACTCTTGGTCGTATAGATAGTAATTCTTGTTTGTTGCAAAACTATCGCTTTTTCCCCTACCGCACAATGAATTATCCCTAAATCATAAGGGATTTTCCCTATTATTTTTGTACTTTTGCAAAAAAATACATAGGTATGATGACAGAAGACTTAGCCGGCAAAAAAATAGCAGTCCTCCTTTCTGGTGGCGTTGATAGCTCCGTAGTGTTGTATGAACTAGCACAGAAAGGACTGCATCCGGATTGTTTCTATATCAAAATAGGACCGGAAGAAGAGGAGGAGTGGGACTGCTCATCTGAGGAGGACCTGGAGATGGCCACCGCCGTGGCGGCTAAATATGGCTGTCGGCTGCAGGTCGTAGACTGCCATCGGGAGTACTGGGAGCAAGTGACAAAATATACAATGGATAAAGTGCGTGCCGGACTAACACCCAATCCTGATGTGATGTGCAACAGACTGATCAAGTTTGGGGCGTTTGATGCAAAGGTGGGGCATGACTATGACCTAATAGCGACGGGGCACTATGCACAGACAGAAATCATTGATGGGGTGAAATGGCTTGTTACCAGTCCAGATCCGGTAAAGGATCAGACTGATTTCCTGGCACAACTTTACGACTGGCAACTACGCAAGGCTCTGTTCCCTATCGGTCATTATATGAAAGAGGAGGTGAGGATGATTGCTGAGAGGGAACATCTGGTCAATGCGCGTCGCAAAGACTCTCAGGGTATCTGTTTTTTGGGAAAAATCAATTACAATGATTATTTACGGCGCTATTTAGGCGAGAATCCGGGTGAGGTGCTCGAATGGGAGACTGGACGTCGCATCGGAGAGCACCGTGGATTGTGGTTTCACACCATCGGACAGCGACATGGTTTGGGATTTGGTGGCGGACCATGGTTCGTAGTCAAAAAAGACGTGGCTGCGAACACTTTGTATGTCAGCAAGGGATATGAGCCACGCACTGCCTACAAGGATACATTCCGTATACACGATTTCCATTTCCTCTCTGGAGAACAGGAGATGACGGATGTCACCTTCAAAATACGGCATACACCTGAATATCATCCAGCACGGATGGAGCAAACAGCACCGGGAGAATATGTGGTATACGCAAGTCAACTCATACAAGGAGTGGCTCCAGGGCAGTTTTGTGTGGTTTACGACAAATGTCATCACCGGTGTTTTGGGTCGGCGGAGATCACTCTTTAGCGTACAAATCTTTATATTGGCATTCAAATAACTGGATGGTGGGATGTGAGCCGATATAAGTCTCTATATTTTCTTTCTTGACCGTCGTATAAAGAGGGGTCTTGTGTACACTTTTCGCACTGGTCTTCTTGGTATAATAATCGCCGCGGAAGTCACAACTGAAGGTGATGGATTTGATAGTGTCATGTAAAACAGGGAAATTCCCTCTCGCAGTGGCCACGCCTTTGAAGTAAAAATTCTTCAGTTCACCGCTTTCCTTTTCTTTATAATGCCAGTTTTGCTGGTCCACACGCTCGGTATGCTCCACTCCATGGATGTCTTGATAGGTCACTTCGACATTGTAATAGAGCAACAGCCAGTCGTTGATGGCCATTTCATAATTGATAGTCGTGTTGTCAGGACGCTCCATCACACCATCGTCATCGTCACCACAACTCAACAAAGCTGCGACAATCACACACACATAAAGTATAGTATAAATCTTTCTCATTATCTTTTCTGTTAGGGCCTCTCTTTACCTTTTGGGGAGAGACAAGGTGAGAAGGCGATGAGTTCCTCCCAACAGTCACTCAAATCCTTCATTTTCTTAAAGACAAGATTGGCACCTTCTGCGGAAAGTGTTTGGTCAGGCAGTGGTCCAGTGTTCACCGCTACAGTGAAAATACGGGCACTCACAGCAGCGCGCACCCCAAGTGGCGCATTTTCCACGACCATAGCTTCCCATGGCTCCACGCCACATTTACGTAACCCCATCAGGTAAGGGTCTGGGGCTGGCTTCCCGTGACTCACATCAAAACTGGTCACAATATGCTCTGGGTGTAACAACCCGTGAAATGACTCACAAAGATTGTTGAGCAATGTCAGTTGACCGCTGCCTGTCACCACACCAATCGTCAGGTCGCTGGCTTTAATCTGGCGCATCAGTGCTTCCACCCCTTCCATTTTCTCCGCTGGACCAAGGGCAGCGAAATGGGCAGACTTGGTATCGTACATCTGTTGGGCTTCCTCATGGGTCAACTCCTTATGCAATTGCTCTCGCGCCAGCAACTTGATAGTCTCCACACCACGCATGCCCTCATAACGATAGGCGTCGCTATAAGGCATGTCGATGCCGTACTCTTTCATTGACTCATGCCAGGCTATGGCATGATGGGGCATGGAGTTGTAGAGTACGCCATCCATGTCAAAAAGCACGGCTTTGAGAGACATGCTCTCAAAGCCATGTTTTTCTAGATAATGCTTGATGGATTGTTCGATCATCACTATTTTGCCAGACGCTCTTTGATAGCTTTGCTCTCAGCCTCATAACCTGGCTTGTCGAGCAAGGCAAACATGTTCTTCTTGTAGGCCTCAACACCAGGCTGGTTGAAAGGATTGACACCTAACACGTTGCCGCTGATTCCGCATGCAATCTCAAAGAAGTAAATCAACTGACCAATGTAGTATTCGTTGAGCTCAGGAACAGAGATGCACAGATTGGGCACACCACCATCCACATGAGCCAGACGTGTACCCAACTCAGCCATCTTGTTGACTTCGTCCACGCGCTTGCCGGCGAGGAAGTTTAGACCGTCAAGATTCTCTTCGTCTTCAGGGAAAAGAAGATGCTTGTTGGGTGTCTCAATACTGATCACCGTCTCAAAGATAGTGCGCTCGCCTTCTTGTATCCACTGACCCATGGAGTGAAGGTCGGTAGTGAAGTCGCAGGAGGCGGGGAAGATACCTTTGTGCTCCTTGCCCTCGCTCTCGCCGAAAAGCTGTTTCCACCACTCACTGATGAAGTGCAGTTTGGGCTGATAGTTGACCATGATCTCAATCTTCTTGCCAGCCTCAGCATACAGTGCATTTCTCACTGCGGCATACTGGGCAGCTGGGTTTTCTTCGAAGGGAGTCTCTTGGCCACACACTTTCTCCATATCGGTTGCACCGTTCACAAGTGCCTTGATGTCAAAACCGGCACAGGCGATAGGAAGCAGACCTACAGGAGTCAGCACAGAGAAACGCCCACCCACATTGTCGGGAATGATGAAACTCTTGTAACCTTCTTTGTCTGCACAAGTGCGGGCAGCACCACGCTTGGCGTCGGTCACTGCTACGATCACCTTTTGAGCCTCTTCTTTGCCACGCTGGGCTTCGCACTGCTTCTTCAGTAGACGGAAAGTGAGGGCTGTCTCTGTGGTAGTACCTGATTTTGAAATGTTGATGACACCAAATTTCTTGTCTTTCAGATATTCTGTCAGTTCGGCAAGATAGTCTTCACCGATGTTGTTGCCAGCAAACAGAATGACGGGGTTCTTCTTGTCATTGATCAGCCAGGCAAAGGAGTTGCCAAGGGATTCTATCACCGCACGGGCACCAAGATAACTGCCACCGATACCAGCTACAACAATGGCGTCGCAGTTTGCACGAAGCACATCGGCAGTAGCCTGGATCTCTTCGAGAAACTCGGGAGTGATGGAGGAGGGGAGATGCAGCCACCCTAAAAAATCATTGCCTGGGCAGGTGCCATCTTCAAGCGATTGATGTGCTGCTTTGATCTGTGGTTCTAAAGCTTTCACTGCGCCCTCGCTCAGAAACGGGGCGGCTTTGCTGATGTCTAAACGGATGTTTTTCATTTTTTAAGTTTTTGAGTATTTAAGTTTTTTTGAGGAATTATCTGGTAAAAAATAGAAGTATAAATCACCATTTTTTATTTTTCATCTTTCATCTTCTCCGTCTACCTAAAGCTGTCTGTCAGTAGTTTGATTTCTATTTGTGGACTGATGCGCTCGTAAAGGATGTTGTATACAGCATCGAGGATAGGCATGTTGACATGAAGACGCCGATTGATCTCCTTCATACACTTAGTGCCGAAGTAGCCTTCCGCGATCATCTCCATCTCTATCTGAGCACTCTTCACACTGTAACCCTTGCCGATCATCGTGCCAAAGACACGGTTGCGAGAAAAGTTGGAGTAACCAGTCACCAACTGGTCGCCTAAATAGACAGAGTCATATACGTTGCGCTCGATAGGGCTGATAACCTTCAGAAAGCGGGCCATCTCCTGAACGGCGTTCGACATCAGCACTGCCTGAAAATTGTCACCGTATTTAAGACCACTACAAATGCCGGCAGCAATGGCGTAGACATTTTTGAGCACAGAGGAATATTCGATGCCTATCACGTCGCTACTTGTCTTGGTCTTGATATAGTTGCTCGACAAGAGGTCGGCAAAGGCTTCGGCTTTCTCGTTGTCAGAACAACCGATGGTGAGATAGGAGAGACGTTCCAAGGCCACTTCCTCCGCGTGCGACGGACCACCAATGCAGGCCAACTGGTCATAGGGTACGTCATACACCTGATGGAAATATTCGGAGCACACCAGATTCTCATCGGGAACGATACCCTTGATGGCTGTCACGATATACTTGTCACGGATGCGTGTCCTCAGTTTCTTCAGGTGATTTTTCAGATAGGGTGAAGGCGTGACGAATACCAACGTCTTGTACTGGTCTACAATTTTGTTAATGTCGCTCGAAAAGTATATCTCGTCGGTGTTGAAATGTACACTAGTCAGATAGGCCGGATTGTGACCCAGTTTCAGAAAGTCCTCAATGCGGTCGTCACGGCGCATATACCAACCAATGTGATGAGTGTGACCCACCACAATCTTGGCGATGGCTGTGGCCCAGCTGCCACCACCAATAATGGCTATTTTACCGCAGTCGAACATAGATACCTCTGTTTAAAGGGTTTGAGAGGCTTCTATCCATTTGGCAAACTCGTCTACTTTGGGGTTCTCGTAGCCAAGTTTGTATTTCTTGTTGACACCGCAGACATCCATCTGAAGCTTCTGAGGATTCACGTCTTTGATATCTGATACTAAATAGTAGCCGCACTTGTTGAGCACTGGCACCCATTCGGCGCTCACACCCAGTTCTGCCCATTCGGACACGCTGCTCTTGGGAGCCTTCTTCTCTGGCCGCATCTGGGGGAAGAACAGCACTTCCTGGATGTAGGTCTTTCCTGTCATCAACATCACAAGACGGTCGATACCGATGCCGATACCACTCGTGGGGGGCATACCATACTGAAGGGCGCGCAGGAAGTCTTGATCGATAATCATCGCCTCGTCGTCACCCTTGTCGGCCAAGCGCATTTGTTCGATGAAACGCTCTTCTTGGTCGATAGGATCGTTGAGCTCGGAATAGGCGTTGGCAAGTTCCTTGCCGTTCACCATCAACTCAAAACGCTCTGTCAGACCAGGCTTCGAACGGTGCATCTTGGTGAGAGGAGACATCTCAACAGGATAGTCGGTGATAAATGTGGGCTGGATGTAGCTGCCCTCACAGAACTCACCGAAAATCTCATCGATCAATTTGCCTTTGCCCATGGTCTCGTCGGTCTCCATCCCCAATTTTGTACAGACTTCACGGATGGCACTCTCGTCCATACCGCTCAGGTCATAGCCCGTCTTCTCTTTGATGGCGTCAAGGATAGGCAATCGGCGGTAGGGGGCTTTGAAACTCACTATCTGACCGTCAATTTCTCGCTCGGTGCTACCGTTGACAGCCACGCAGATGGTCTCAAGCAATTTTTCAGTGAAGGACATCATCCAGTTGTAGTCTTTATATTGTACGTACAACTCCATGCAGGTGAACTCTGGGTTGTGGTTGCGGTCCATACCTTCATTGCGGAAGTTCTTGCCTATCTCATACACTCCCTCAAAGCCACCTACAATCAGACGCTTCAGGTACAACTCGGTGGCGATACGCATGTACATGTCTTGGTCAAGGGCATTGAAATGGGTGATGAAAGGACGGGCACTGGCACCGCCAGCGATGGATTGAAGGGTAGGGGTCTCCACTTCCGTATAGCCGGCTTCATCCAGCACACGGCGCATGGTGCGAATCACGGTCGCACGTTGCAGGAAGGTTTCTTTCACACCTTCGTTCACTACCAGATCCACATAACGCTGGCGATAACGTAACTCGGGGTCGTCAAACTTGTCGTATGCCACGCCATCTTTGTATTTCACAATAGGCAGTGGCTTCAGGCTCTTAGAGAGAAGCGTCAATGATTGGGCGTGGACGCTGATTTCTCCTGTCTGGGTGCGGAATACAAAACCACGCACGCCGATGAAGTCGCCAATGTCAAGCAAACGCTTAAAGACAATATTATATAGGTCTTTATTCTCAGTAGGACAAATGTCGTCACGGGTGATATATACTTGGATGCGGCCTTTTGAGTCTTGCAACTCGGCAAAACTAGCCTTGCCCATCACTCTTCGGCTCATCATACGGCCAGCGATGACAACAGACCGGGGGGCGTCATCGTCCTTAAATTGCTCTTTGATCTCTGTGGAAAAGGCGTCGGTCGGGAAGGCTGCTGCTGGATAAGGGTTGATACCCATGTTGCGTAACTCTTGCAGACTCTGGCGCCTGCCTATTTCTTGCTCACTAAGTTCTAGTATATTCATATAGTATGTAAAACGTAATTCAGTGCAAAATTACGAAATATTTCCGAAGATTCTCTCCTTTTTACTAATTTTATACATGTCTATCGGCGTTTTTCTCTTTCATCAACATATTAAAGTGATTTCCCGGCGAATTTCTATTTCAAATGAAAAAAAATACTTAATTTTGCCCATGCTTAAACACACACATAACGATGGACATAGAAAAAATAAAAAGAATCATTGAGAGACAACCCAATCTCTCTACGGCACTTGGCATGAATTTCGTCTCCACACCAGATGAGGATATGTGCATGGCTACCATGAAAGTGGATGAGCGAAACAGGCAACCTTTTGGATTTCTCAGTGGGGGAGCCTCGTTGGCACTGGCGGAAAATCTTGCTGGCGTAGGGTCTTCGGCACTTTGTCCTGGCAAGATATGCGTGGGCATCAGCGTCAGTGGAGCTCATGTCAAAGCTGTGTCTGAAGGTGATACCGTGACGGCACTGGCTAGGCTGGTTCAGAAAGGACAGCGTCTGCATGTGTGGAATGTTGAAATCACGGACTCCTCAGGAGATGTCATCTCTACTGTGACGGTCACCAATTATGTCATATCTTCAAAGAAATAACCACACAATGACTGGATTTGCTATTTACAGATTGCCGTATCAGTCGAACTGCACACTGATGGTACAACAGAAGGAAGAGCCAGAGCAATTGGACTCGCCAAGTTTGCTGGGTGGGAAAAATGGCTTCGTAGTGGCGCCATTTGTGGTGAGCAAACACTATCCTTTGCTGCTATTGCACCCGGACATCGTCAGACAGGGCTCGCCGGAGGAGATACTTGCACAGCCACTCTTTGACAATGAAACTTATACAACTGGGCAACTCTTGGACGAGGCCGCTCACGACCGCCCTCAAGGAGAGAACGTCTACAAAGGGACGAAAAGCCATTATGCCATAGACTTCGCCAATTTCCACGCTCATATCGTGGGTGGAGAATTCTCAAAAATCGTACTCGCGAGATGTCAGCACAGACCTAAAAAAGAAGCTGTCTCGCTCACGCAGATGTTCATCAAAGCCTGCAAGATGTACCCCCGCATGTTCGTGGCGCTCTTCTCTGCACAACTATGTGGAACATGGATTATGGCCACACCAGAGGTGTTGCTCGAAGGGGAAGATGACCGATGGCTCACGATGTCTCTCGCAGGCACCATGACACTCACAGGTGATATGCTCCGTTTCGACAATCCTCCGTCTAAGGTGAAATTTTCCAATCATAATGACCCTTCAATAGGATGGACCGTCAAGAATATACAGGAGCAACGCTATGTCTCTACCTATATCACAGAGTGTCTGGAGCACTTCGCCACAGACCTTGAGGAAAAAGGACCTTATACCATGAGGGCCGGAAACTTGGTTCACTTGAGGAGTGACTTCTATTTTAGGATGGAGAAAGAAGACAGGATAGGAGAGTTGATCCAGTCTTTGTATCCTACACCGGCTGTCTGTGGACTGCCTAAGACAGCAGCAAGAGACTTCATCGTCAAGAACGAATTCGCACCTCGTGCCTATTACAGTGGGTTTGTAGGACCTCTCGGCGACGCTGCAGAAACACATCTTTTCGTCTCGCTCAGATGTATGAGAATCGATCATGACAGTTATAGCCTCTATGCTGGGGGAGGACTGCTGGCAGACAGCGAACTGGAAGCAGAATGGAAAGAGACGGAGGACAAAATGGAGACCATGGGCGCATTGCTCGGCATATAAAGGATGTATTGTAATAAACAGAACGTAAACATATTGACATCGCTGCTCCTCGCACATGGACTGCGGCAGGCTGTGGTGTGCCCTGGAAGCCGGAATGCTCCCATCGTACACAATCTCTGCCTGAGTGAGCAGGTCAGATGTTACCCGATCACGGATGAACGTAGTGCGGCTTTCTTTGCGCTCGGACTTATCTTGGCTACGGGACAGCCGGCAGCCATTTGTGTCACGTCGGGTTCGGCTCTGCTCAACGTGGCTCCTGCTGTGGCAGAAGCTTTCTATCAGCGACTACCGCTGGTAGTCATCTCTGCAGACAGACCGGAGGCATGGATTGGTCAGCTCGACGGGCAAACCTTGCCACAGCAGGGTGCTCTTGCTCGTTTTGTCAACTTGTCGGTGTCTCTTCCATCGTCGACAAACGATGAGGTGAGTAGGTGGCATTGCAACCGATTGGTCAATGAGGCTCTGATGGCATTGCATTATCCTGCACCGGCGCCTGTACATATTAATGTCCCTATCACAGAGCCTCTTTTTGATTTCTCTGTGCCTTCATTGCCAAAGGAAAGAGTGGTCACTCAGCGTTTCCATCATGGTCATGGATGCGCAGAATGGGTGGTAGAGCAATGGTTGAGTGCCAAACGGCCTTTGATGGTCATCGGACAGTGTCTCAAAGACCAACATTTTCAGGTGGATGATGACTGGAGATGCGCTATGCACCTGCTCTCTACAAGAGGGATACTGCTCTCTGAGCGACTGTGTGGTTATCCGGTGCCCATGACTCCTGTTGACGAGGCGATGGCTTTGGTGAGCAATGATGAACTTTATACTCCCGACCTTATTATTTATGCTGGTGGACATGTGGTCAGTAAGAGACTTAAGGCATTCCTGCGCAAAGCCACCGGTGCAAAGACCATCATGCTGACACCAGGTGGTAGCTTGGAGGATGTCACCATGCATGCTCATGAAGTGGTGGAACTGCCAGACGCAGCCGACTTTGTCTTTGCCCTTGGAAAAATGTGGAAAAATAGGACGGAAGACCTATCTGCTTTGTATGGAACAAAGGAGGCTCAGTGTGGGTATCACGCATGCTGGCAGCAAGTGTTTGACAAAATTGCTACGTTGAAGGAGGAGGAAACACCAACCTTTTCTCAGATGGAAGTGGTCAGGTATTTCGAACAGCAGTTAGAGGATATAGACGAGGTGGTGGTACATTATGCCAACAGTAGCGCAGTGAGACTCGCCAATATCTTCGCAGACCACCCTGTCTATTGTAATAGAGGGGTTAACGGCATCGAAGGATCGCTTTCAACTGCGGCAGGTCATGCTGCGGCTACTTCGTCCATGGTGATATGTGTCATCGGCGACTTGAGCTTCTTTTATGATCAGAATGCACTGTGGAACCATCATCTCAAAGGCAACTTCCGTATCATCTTGCTCAACAATGGCAGTGGGGGCATATTCCGCCAATTGGAGGGACTCCAAACGAGCGAGGCACTTGATCTTTATGTTAGTGGCTCCCACCAGACGACGGCACAGGGCATCTGCACTCAAAACGACATCGGTTATCTGCATGCTGCCAATCGGGAGGAGATGCGCATGGCAATGGTCACACTGCTCACGGCACCAACAAACAGACCCATGCTTTTGGAGGTCTTTACAAATACTGACCAAGACGCCGCAGCCCTCCAGCAGTATTATAACCGCATCGTCCATTCGTAACTGAATAAAAAAGATGTAATGCCTGCACTCCTTCACTCCTTCACTCCTTCACTTCTGAACTTCTAAACTCCTAAAATAAATACCCTCAATGATATGAAAACTAGAGAATGGAAAAAAATCAGGGATTTCGAGGAAATCCTTTTTGAAGAGTATAACGGCATCGCCAAAATCACCATCAACCGGCCACGCTACCGCAATGCCTTCACCCCAAAGACGACATGGGAACTGTCACAAGCCTTCGCTTATTGTAGGGAGGCACAGGACATTTCGGTAGTCCTTCTGACAGGTGCTGGTGACAAGGCTTTTTGTTCCGGAGGCGATATGCACGTCAAAGGCAGAGGCGGCTACGTCGACGAACAGGGAGTGCCACGCCTCAGTGTGCTCGATGTGCAGATGCAGATACGACGATTGCCCAAACCAGTGATCGCTATGGTCAACGGTTATGCGATTGGTGGGGGACATGTGTTGCATCTGGTTTGCGACCTGACCATTGCCAGCGAAAACGCTATTTTCGGACAAACAGGTCCAAAGGTGGGCTCTTTCGACGCAGGATTCGGCTCCTCCTATCTTGCACGTATCGTGGGGCAGAAGAAAGCACGAGAGATATGGTTCCTCTGTAGACAGTATACAGCAGCAGAGGCAGAGAGAATGGGTATGGTCAACAAAGTGGTGCCATTTGAGCAACTGGAGGATGAGTGTGTGGAATGGGCTGAAACCATGATGGAGAGAAGTCCTATGGCTCTGCGCATGATCAAGGCGGGACTGAATGCTGAACTCGACGGACAGGCGGGCATCCAGCAGCTGGCTGGCGATTGCACCATGCTCTACTATTTCCTCGATGAGGCGCAGGAGGGTGGAAAGGCTTTTCTCGAGAAACGTAAACCAGACTTTAAAAAATATCCTAAAATGCCATAGCAGACATGCGTTTTGACATTGAAGAAAGAATCTTGCACTTTCGTCAACCCGCTGGTACCTCAAGGGGTGTTTATAAGGTGAGGCATTCATGGATACTCACTGTCACAGACGAACGTTATCCTGGAAAGGTAGGCAGAGGAGAATGCGCACCCTTGCCTGATTTGAGCTGTGATGCTTTGCCGGACTATGAGCGAGTCTTACAAGGACTATGTGAGTTTGTGGAGCAGAGAGGAGAAGTCGATGTGGACCTGTTACGTCCTTACCCCTCTATGCTCTTTGGCATCGAGACGGCCCTCCGAAATCTTCGGCATGGTGCAGACATTGTCTTTGATACGCCTTTTACTAGGGGGGAGACTTCGATACCCATTAATGGGCTGGTGTGGATGGGTTCTTACGACGAGATGCTCAGTCGCATCGATGAGAAAATAAAGGCAGGCTTCCATTGTGTCAAACTAAAAATCGGAGCCATCGATTTCGAAAAAGAAATAGACCTCATACGTCATATTAGATGTTCTTTCCCTGAAAAGGTTATTCAGCTGAGAGTTGATGCCAATGGGGGATTTACACCCGATGTGGCGCTGAAAATGCTGGAAAGACTGAGTAAGTATGATATCCATTCCATCGAACAGCCCATCAAACAGCGGCAATGGAAAGCCATGGCCGAATTGTGCAAAAATTCCCCATTGCCCATCGCTCTTGACGAAGAACTGATAGGGGTGAATATACCTGAGATGAAAGAACAGCTATTGGAGACCATTTGCCCAGCGTATATCATCCTTAAGCCGTCTCTCCACGGAGGATTGCATGGCTCTGAGGAATGGATCAGATTGGCGGATGAACGCGGTATCAAGCACTGGATCACCAGTGCGCTGGAAAGCAATATCGGACTGTCTGCCATCGCACAGTTCTGCGCACATGTCTATGGGCCTGACATACGGTTGCACCAGGGGTTAGGCACAGGACAACTCTTTACGGATAATATACCGATGCCTTTGACGATCAAAGGCGAAAGATTGTACCATGACTAAAGATAATAATCTCTTCTCGGCTAAACGATATGACTTTGCTCCAATTTCTCTCACTATGGAACGATGAATCACCATTCATTCAGGTGAAAACCAGTGGGTCTACTGGTGCTCCCAAAATCATGTTCGTGGAAAAAAAACGGATGTGGGAGAGTGCATGTGCCACCTGTGATTTCTTAGGACTGAAAGAGGGTGACATGGCTCTGCTGTGTATGTCACTGGACTATATAGCAGGAAAAATGATGGTGGTCAGAGTCTTACAACGTCGTCTTCAATTCATTGAAGTGCCCGTTTCAGGGCATCCAATGGGTGATAACGCACTCGAAGGGCGCACTATCGACTTTGCAGCCATGGTGCCTTTGCAGGTCTACAACAGTATCCAAGAACCTGTTCAACTGAAAAGGCTGAAGCAAATCCGGCACCTTTTAATAGGTGGAGGCGCGCTCGATGCAGACTTGGAACAAAAACTGAGTGAGTTCCCTCATGCTGTATGGTGCTCTTATGGTATGACGGAGACACTTTCGCATATAGCATTGCGAAGGGTCAACGGACCGACAGCCAGCCAGTGGTACACACCTATGCCTGGGGTCAAAGTGACAGTCGATGATGAGCATTGCCTGGTGATTGATGCTCCTCTCGTCTGTCCTAAGACACTGAAAACCAACGATATCGGAGAAATGGCACCTGATGGTAGACGTTTCCGAATATTGGGTCGCAAAGACAATGTGATATGCAGTGGCGGACTGAAAATACAGGCAGAGGAAGTGGAAAGATTGTTAAGACCACATCTTTCTTTCCCTTTTTTTATCACTAAAATGAAGGATGAAAAGTATGGTGAAATAGTGGTCTTAGTGGCCGAAACAAAGGATAATAAAAAATTGGATGACATCTTTCGTGATGTCCTCCCACCATATTGGATTCCGCGAAAAGTACTTTATGTAGACTCGTTACCCCTTACAGAGACTGGAAAACCCAAACGTCAAATAGATAGGAGATAGCGGATGACCTAGCATCCGCTGTCTCACTCTCTCTTATGTCTTAATCTTCTTCTTTGATACTTTCATCGTCCCAGACACTCTTGCCAGAAGGCAGGCGGTCATAGTTGTCATCCCACATACCACGGTTAGATTCCTCATCCACGTCTGAGATAGCGGGACCATCCAAAAGTGACTCATTGAGGGTGATATCCACAAATTTGCTCTCAGGTTTTACATATTCCTTTTTCATAATGCTAAGAAGATATTAATTGTTATTTTATATTTTTATCTGTTCATGGTAGAAGACGTTATGTCATGATGGACTCACTCCATATTCTACTAGTCGATGCAAATTTATAAAAAATAATCCAACCTCCAAAGGTTTCATTCTGATTTTTTCACAAAAGCGGGCATTTTTTGATTTTACTCCCGTTTTCTTTCTTTCATAAACAAACAGCTAGCTTATTTGCCTAATATGATGTCGACAATTCCAAGCACATCAGAGATGTCTATGCCGTTGCTGAAGTTCACATCAGCATTCTTGAAGAAGAATATACTTACTTGTTTGCCAAGAATATAGTCCACAGTCACCAGTACATCTGAAATATCTACTACTTTGTCGCCGTTGGCGTCACCTATCAGTGAACTGTCATCGTCTTCTGTCGTCCATGTATAGAGATTGGATTTTTGGCTCTCATTGCTTAGATCAATGTAGCAGGTATTGTTGGCAATATAAGTCAGCAACGTGTCACCGTTGGCCGTGTCTTTATTGTTCCTGTTCATGAATGCGGCCTGGCCGTCGTTCAATACGCGCATCGTTTCCTTGTCGAAACGGGTACGATAGTTGTCGGGATTGCCGCTCTCGTCGTTCAGCCAGATCTCACCTTTGAGAAGGTTGGTGTCTTCGAGTGGAGCCACATCATCAAGTACAGGTATGAGTCGGTTTTCTTTGGCATCTAAACCATTACATTCGAGCAGAACAGCAGTATAAGCTGGTACAATACCCGATTCAATCTCCTTGATATGTATCCTGCCCTGACCGGCAAATCTGTCGGCATAATAGGCTTTCACACCGTCCATACACTGATAGGGGAAGGCGGTATACATCGTGGTATAATACTTGCCGTCTTTCTTCGTCTTGGCTGAGGGAGTAGCACCAAAGTAGTATTCGTCCATTGTCTCCTCTCTCAGAGGCAATAGTTCCCACTGATGGGCGTCGCTGATTACATTGGCATTACCCGTCCAGGGGTGGTATACTTCGCCAATCAATTCTTCACTAGAAGAGTTATCAAAGTAGTCAACCCAATAGCCGGTATAGCCGCTACCTTCAGCATATGTGAGGTAGTTGCCTGTGCTGTATTGTTCAACTTTAATAAATCGGGGAGCTTTGCTGGTTTCTGTACCTTTAATGTCTTTACTACTGAAACCTTGGGAAATATATTCAGCACTTGTCAGGTCACCAACACCATTGTAGTCACCAATTATTTTAATGACAGTAGCGGGCAAGTTATGTGTTTTGTCGTAAGGCACCAGCTCAATGGAGTTTTTAAAGTAGCGTTGGTCGGCGGAGAGAGTCAACTCTTTGGTCCCCTTAAGGCCTACACAATTGTGAGTCTTTTTGTTTCGCACCAAACAGTACATTCCTTTTTGCTTAACGTCTCGTGAGTCAAAAACAGCGTAGTAGTCGCCCTTGTTCTCCTCAGTGATGGTGAATGTGAATACCTCTTCCCGGGAAACATAGTCTAGATTGTTAAAGTCGACATTCTCAAAGTCTCGCTCTCCTATCACCCAACCCTTAAATTCGCCGATGAAAATATTACTGATAGCTGTCAGCGTGACTTCATCGCCAATATTGTTTTCGGGTTCGTCGATATAAACGTTGCCTGCACCCTCATTAGAGGAATAGACGGCCACACTGCCCTTGGGGACAAAATTAGCATAAAAATGCTCTATTTGCGGGTTTTCCCAATCCTGGTGGGCACTTCTCATGCTGGGTGCGCAATGGCTGATTTTCGATAATTCTTCACCATTATGGGTCCAATTCTTGAACACATATCCAGCTGAAGGTTTTGCGTAAAGGTGGATGACAGATGTGGCTGCTTGGCCCCTGTTCTGTGCACTCCACAGATAGGAGGTCGAGTCATTGAAGAGTCTGTTGGGAATGGTGTCAATATTGACATATTTTTGAGAGGAGTACACCTTGCCTGCGCCAGTGGGGGATGCGTGAGAGTAGGCCTCAAACCAATACTCAGTGTAAGCATGGGAATGAAGACAAAACAGCAACATGGCTGCAATGATAGAGCAAGCCTGTAATATGTGTTTCGATGACGTTATCATAATATACTGTCTTTAAATGATAAGATGACTCATTAATCTGCAAATTTATGAAATTAATTTCTCTTTTCCGTAAAAACAGAAATCTTTTTTTTGTTTTCCTTCAAAATATAAGCTAATAGTTCTTACCAGCATGGCCATGATTGGTAATTGATGTGTCCAGTCTAATTGTGAGGATAAAGGGGTGGCACAAATAAATAAGCCTAAAATGATACTATAGAGGGCGTAAATCTTATTAAATTGTGGCTTTTTGTGAAAGAATAGCCATAAGAGGATAGGTATTGGAAGGAAGGGTATCAGATACCAATTCCATCTGGTGCTAAATAAGTTGGCTATCGTGGAGGTATAGAGCAATATGGTACCCACAAGGGTCTGCACAACCAGCAAAGCAACGTCTGTGAGACGACAGATCGTCCGAGCACCCATCGTCCATTTTGCAATAGTGATAAGGATGACCGTCAACAACAATAAACTGAATAGTAGTAAAGGTGATAGGGTGGATGAGTGCGTTGAAGCCAAAGACTTGATCAAAGAGGTTGGCCCTCCCTTCAACACGCTGCGGCGATTACCATCAGTCGTTTGTATCTCAGCGCTATCGAGTATCTCTATGATAGTTCGTGGTGACATGCAGTACTCGATGTCATAATCTTTGTCACAGGCTGCACCGGCAAGGAGGATGTACACAAATTCTTGCCATGGGTCATCTTGGGTAATATATCGGATTTTTGCTCCATTATTACCAAACATATAAGAGGGGAGATGGTCGAAATGTATACTCTCGTCGATGAGAGCACCCTCAATCATCATCATACACATCATCACGCAGTTAGTATTGAGAAAGTTGAAACGAAGATGAGGTGGCTTCACCATTTCCTCGTCTAAGTTCTTCCACAACAACTGTTTTTCTTCAAGTGTCAGATTCAGCTCATATTGGGTCACTCCTCTTCCCTCATCTCGATAAGGCTGCAGAAATGTATCTGTCGGAACACCGAACACACCAGCTACAGCTTTACCGGTGAAAAAACGAGCGTAGTCATCCGGTCCTGTGTCCATCTCAAGAGAGAAACAATAGTCGAGCTCTTCAGATGGACATTCCATACGTATCGCACAGTGCCCTAAACTGGAGTAACTGGCTTCGCCCGGAGTCATCACCAAGAGAGATGAAGTCACAAAATGGGCACTGTCTGAAATCTCTGGCTCTTGCGCAACTACGTTTGTTTGGATGAGTAGTAGGATAGCCGTTAATAGATGATACGTTCTTCTCATAAATATAATAAATAAGCGGAAACTTGGAAGTTCCCGCTTATTTGTATAGGTGTTAATAGAAAATTAATCTTCCCAGACACTCTTGTTAGAGTACATCTTGCTGACACCATCGTCGAAGCCGGTCTCGACGCCATCAACGTCGCCAACAGGAATGTATGAGTTATTGCCAAACAGCTCGTCCATTACGTTACGCTTCAGGTTCAAGGTCATCACCTTGCAAACTGGATTGATATATTGTCTTTTCATAATTCTCAAGGGGTTTTAATTATTTGATAACCATTTTCTTACCATTCACGATGTAGAGACCCTTGGTAGGATTGCTCACCTGACGACCCTGAAGATCATATACATTCTCGCTGTTCTCACTTGCTACAACTGCCTCACTGATGCCGTCAGCATACTCCTCTGGAGTAACAAACATTACGCTTACTTGTGGCTGTAGTTGTGGTGTGAGACTGGTGTCAAGAACCAGGAATGCTTTGTTTTCAACAAGAGCCTTGCCAGTGTATGGATAGAATCCGATGGGGTTGTTGGTCACATACTCTTCGCCCTTAGTCTTCTTGCTCAAAACGCGAAGTTGTCTTTGTGCAACAACCTGAGACGAAAATTCCTTTCCGTTGTAGTACTTCAACTCAACTTCACCGTTGTTGATAGGAGCTGTGAAGAATTGTCCTGTCAGAATACTGTTACCCACTTTATCGGAGACAATCGGCTGCAAGCAGTTGCCAGCAGGACCACCTTCGTCTTGGTTATATAAACACTCAACCACAACACCCTGACGGGCAGGAACGATGCCTTCATATGGGATAGTGGTCACCACATAGACTTCAACGCCTTCCTTATTAGTCATTTTGGTTGGCTGGCCTTGAATACCCCATACCTTGATACCCTCGCCTACGATCTCCATTGGGAAGTCTACATAGAGTGTGGTGTAGTATTTTGCAGGATCATCATTCAGACCTTTCATGAATGAGGTAGGATTCACAGCAAAGTAGTTGGTTCCTTCATACTCTGGGTCCTCGTTGGGCACGATTGGCTCAAGAATCCACTTGGAGTAGTCGCCAATAAAGTCAATCTCAGGAACTAATGCCACGCCATGGAGATTAGCATTCTGGTTGTTGTTGGCAAAGTAAATCTTTGGCTCTGCGGGGTCATAGATGAACTTCTGGGGCTCCTCTTCACTGTAAGGCATCTGTACATAACCAGCGCTCAGATAGTAGGTGTGACCCATGTGGATACGATCTTTGAGAACCTGGAATGCTTCAGCAAGTCCACTATAATTATTAGCCAGATAATAGTCTATAGCACCATTGAACAAAGCGTCCCAAAGGGTTGTGCCCAAAGATGCAACCTGCTCTGCGGTAAGCTCGTTCTCAAGAGGTTTGGTGTCGGGAGTTGTACTCTTCAGGTAATATGCCTTTGAGCCCTCACCATATTTGCTCCAATCAAAATCTGCTGAAAGTTTGTCATCACATGGCAGCATGTACATCTTCATGCATGCGAACATGGCTTCGAGAATCTCAGCTTTCTTATCAGTGCTAAATCCCCATTTATTCTGTGTGTTGAGCCAGTCAAGACCACTCTTAAAACCATCTCTCAAAGAGCTTACAATGTCGCCATAAACTGCGTCAGAAGCATCAATACCCTGTGAACGAAGGAATTTTACCTCAAGGTCGTTCTCGTCAGTCTCAACGAACTCGCCAATATTGTCAGGATATTCTGCTTTTTCAGCTTCAATATACAGCACAGTACCTGGTAATGTGATGGCTTCATCCTGATCAACCGTCAAAACAGCTGTAGTCGGGCTCTGTACTTTTACTACTTTGTCAAATTTCTCAGTGAAGGTCTCTTTCTGAGTCTTGCCTTGACCAGCGTTCATCACGCGGAAGTAGCCTTCGACTTGGGCGTAAGCACCAAGGCTCATCGCCGAAGCGATAAACGTCATTAATAATCCTTTTGTAAATTTTCTCATAACTAAATTATTTAAGTTTATATATAATTATATTCCTTTGTTTCAGGGATTTTTACTTTTTTGATCCCTTTAGCGATAGCCTTTATTCCTTGATTTTCTCAATAGATATTATAGATTCTTCACATGTTTACCCTGCAAAGCACATCTAATTTGGTGCAAATTTATAAACTCTTTCTGAAATGACAAAGAAAAATCAATTATTTATTTCTTAAAAAATGTAAAAAATCATATTTATCCATGATTCATCCCATTTTGTGAGAAATATGCAATAAATGACTTCTCTCAATTCTCTCTGAAAAAATCCAATGATTCTTCAATGTCTTTTTCTTCTACCACCTGATTGATTTTGATGTCGCCAATATCATTTAATAAGGTAAACACGATGGTGTCAGAAATATTCTTTTTGTCATGCTTCATTAGAGACAACAATTCTTTGTAGTCATCACAGGTGATTTCAAATTTACCATAATACGCTTTGATGTAGTTCACAGTGGAACGCATACGCTCAGTGGGGAATCCTGTATGTATACAGCTCAGATACAATTCACATACCATACCATAGGCAACTGCATACCCATGAAGGAGGGGACTTCCCTTTTTTATTGAAAAGGACTCAAACGCGTGGCCGATGGTATGACCGAAGTTCAGCGCTTTGCGGATGCCATGTTCCAAGGGGTCGGATTCAACGATACGTTCTTTCACTTTAACTGACGATGCCACCATCTGCTGAAGAAGTCTAAGGTCAGGATGTTCAAGGTCGAAAAGAAGCAGTTCTGCCCACATCTTTTCGTCAGAGATCAGTCCATGCTTGAGCATTTCGGCATAACCCGAACGTAGGTTGGCATTGTCTAAAGTTTTCAAAAAGCCGGTGTTAAGTATCACGCTCTTTGCCTCGTTGAAGACACCTACTTCATTTTTTAGACCGTTAAAGTTGATGCCTGTCTTACCGCCCACAGAGGCATCTACCATTGCAAGAAGGGTTGTGGGAATGTTGATGAAGTCGATGCCGCGCTTGAAAGTAGAGGCTGCGAAACCGCCCAAGTCGGTCACCATACCTCCCCCTAAGTTGATGAGACAGGAATGACGGGTGCCTCCGTGCTCTCCCAATTCTGTCCATACTTTCGCCAGTGTTTCAATGTTTTTGTAGGTGTCGGTAGCCTTTATAATAATAAGGTGGGCGTTGCGCACCCCGTAAAAGTCCCGGATGACAGGCCAGCAGTCTGCATACGTATGCTCATCCACAAGTACGAATAACTTGTCATGATGACATTCTGACAAGGCGATTGCAAGATCTTCCTGTAATGATTCTGATATGATGACTTGTTGTTTCATTATATAGTTGACGAGTTGACAAGTACAAGCTGATGAGCTGACCTCTTATTTGCGATGGGGACTCACCAGTCTTAGTTCTCTATTTAGCGCCGCAAAGGTATTCATTTATTTCCTTTTTCATGTATATATGACACTCATTTAATATTTATTAAAGGATGTCTTGTTAAACTATGGGCGCTTTTTCACGTCTATATGAATAAATATTTATTTTAAGGAAAAAGATGAGAAAATTATTTTTGACACTTTGCCTGACTGTGGCTGCAACGGCTGCATTCGCACAAGAGCAGTCTATCACAGGTAGCGTGCTAGACAGGGACACAAAAGAGGGCATCATCCAAGCTACCCTACAATTACTCAGAAAAGACAGCACATTCATCGTGGGCGCCCTCTCCGATGACAATGGCTATTTCAAAGTGAATGCTCCTGAGGCTGGCTCGTTCTTGTTGAAGATCACCAGCGTGGGGTATAAAACGGTGGTCAGAAACGTCACTGTCACCAAAAACAAAGAGACTGCTCTGGGAAATATCACCATGTCGGCAGACGCTGTGTTACTTAAGGAGGTGACAGCCACAGGGCAGGCCGCCAAAGTGGTGCTCAAAGAAGACACTTTTGTCTACAACGCGTCGGCCTACCGTGTGGCAGAAGGGTCTGTCATTGAGGAACTGGTGAAAAAACTGCCAGGCGCACAGGTGAGTGATGACGGGTCTATCACAATCAATGGCAAACAAGTGAAGAAAATACGTGTTGATGGCAAGGAATTCATGACCGGTGACACCAAGACGGCTTTGAAGAACCTTCCGACGTCAATTGTAGATAGAATCAAGGCTTACGATGAGAAAAGTGATCTCGCACGTATCACGGGCATTGATGACGGTGATGAGCAGACCGTCCTGGATTTCGGCTTGAAACCCGGCATGAACAGGGGTTTTTTGGTCAATGAAGACCTTGGTGTGGGAACACATCACCGTTATGCGGAAAGATTGATGGCTGGGTATTTCAAAGAGAAATATACCTTGATGTTCTTTGGTAATGCCAACAACGCCAATGACATGGGCTTCTCTACTGGCGGACGAGGATTCGGCGGCCCTGGAGGTGGAGCGGGACGTCAGGGACTGAATGCCTCAAAAATGGCGGGTCTCAATTTCAACTACGACGACTCCAAACAACTGAAGATGGATATGAGTGTGAGATGGAACCATTCTGACGGTGATGTGTTGTCAAAACAATCTGCGCGTCATTTTGTCGGTACGACCAATTCGTACTCCAACAATATCAGCCAGAATTTCACACGTAGTAATTCATGGAACGGACAGATGCGTTTGGAATGGACTCCTGACACCATGACGAATATCATGTTCAGACCAAGTCTCAGCTTCTCCACTAACGATGGAAACAACTCACAAACCTCTGCGACTTACAACGATGATCCCTTCTTGTACGTTGCAAATCCACTGTCACCGGAGGATATCAAGAAATTGGCTGCAGACAGTCTGATGGTCAACACCCAGATTAGCAACAGCCTCTCTTATGGAAAGTCAACCACTGCCAATGGCATGCTCCAGTTCAATAGAAAACTCAACAACAGAGGGCGCAATGTCACATTGAGAGCTGACGCCAATTATGGTGACAGGGATAACACAAGCCTTTCATTGAGTGAGATGCATTATTTCCAAAAACTCAACTATGTTGACCCGAGATATGTGCTGGGGCTGGATTCCACCTATTATATGTACACCAACCGCTATAGCTTGACTCCCACGAAGAGCCATGGCTATTCGTTGCAGACAACATATAGTGAGCCTATAGCCAAGGCCATGTTCCTGCAGTTCAGCTATCAGTATCAATTCAGTTACAACGAAAGCGACCGTTCTACCTATGACTTCAGTGCGATGGGGGCAGACTTCGGCAACGGCATCACACCAGCTTACCGCAGTTGGAACAACTATCTGTCACGGGTTTCTGGGGCACTTGACAATTATTTGGATGATGACTTGAGCCGCTATTCTGAGTATAAAACATATACACACAATATGCAGGTCACCTATCGATGGATAGACCCAAAGTTCCAGTTTAATGCAGGTTTCATGGTGCAGCCACAACGCTCTCATTATATTCAGGATTATCAAGGCGTGTATGTGGATACAGTGAGAAATGTGACCAATATGTCTCCTACACTTGATTTCAGATACAGATTCTCCAATGTCAGCAACTTGCGTATCAATTATCGTGGAAACACCTCACAGCCAAGTATGAGCGACTTGCTTGCCATTACGGACGACAGTGACCCACAGAATGTTACAATGGGTAACCCTGGTCTGAAACCATCATTCACCAACAACTTCCGTCTGTTCTACAATAATTATGTCCAGAGCCATCAGAAGTCTATCATGACTTTCATCAATTTCAGCACCACCAGCAATAGTATCAGTAATAAGGTGACATATAATGAAAAAACGGGTGCGCGCACGACAAAACCGGAGAATATCAACGGAAATTGGAACTTGAACAGTGCTTTTATGTATAATATGGCTATTGATACCGTAGGATACTGGAATGTCAATACGTTTACTAACTTTGGATACACTAACAACGTGGGCTATCTGAGTATGAATGGACTGGACTCGCAGAAGAACACTACACGCACGACAACTGTAAGTGAGCGTCTCTCATTCAGCTATCGAAACAACTGGATCGAGGTGGAGCCAAATGGTTCGCTGACTTATACTCACGCCCGCAACCAGTTGCAGAAAACTAGCGATATGGATACCTGGTCATTCGCATACGGTGTGAATGTCAACTTGACTGCACCTTGGGGCACACAGTTGTCTACCGGTATCAGCGAGAACTCACGAAGAGGATACAATGACACGTCTTTGAATACCAACGAATTGGTGTGGAACGCGCAGTTTAGTCATGCGTTCTTGAGAGGAAAACCACTTACGATCAGCCTTCAGTTCTACGATATCCTCCATCAGCAAAGCAATTTAAGTCGTGTGATCAACGCTATGCAGCGTAGTGATACTGAATACAACAGCATCAACAGCTATGCTATGTTGCACGTCATCTATAGACTGAATGCTTTTGGTGGCAGAAATGCGCGTCAGGGAATGTTCCCAGGACAGGGATTCGGTGGTGGCCGTGGCGGTGGCCGTCCTGGCGGCGGTGGCTTCGGCGGCGGTGGCTTCGGTGGTGGTCGTCCAGGTGGCGGCGGCTTCGGCGGCGGCCGTCCAGGTGGCGGCTTTGGAGGCCCCATGATGGTGATGTAATATTTGAGGCTTAAGTTCAACATACAAAAATCCTTCTGGCAAGTAATATTTCGCCAGAAGGATTTATATTTTTCACTTTTCAATGGGAATCGGTCAGTCTTCCTCATCATCAAAGCCAAACATGGCAGGCTCGATGAATGCGTCTATTTGTCTCCGGTCCTTTTTGGTCGGACGGCCTGTCCCGCGAGCACGGTCGATAAAGCCGCTGATACGGCTCATCTCCAATAACTCATATTGCTTAGGGTCAGTCACATTCTCATAAATCTCAGGCACCAATTTCGCCCCGACTCTTTGTTCAATACATTGCAATATGCGGAAGGAATAGGTGATAGGGGGCTTTTTGACATCCACGACCTCTCCTACTTTTACAGGACGTGAGGGCTTCACGTTCATTCCGCCTATTGTCACACGCCCATTTTTACAGGCGTCAGCAGCTATCGATCTGGTCTTGAAAATGCGAGATGCCCACAGCCATTTGTCTATACGTGCCTCATTCATGATCAGGATGTTCTGTTGGTAAGATACGCTTCTTCTTGTTAAATTGATTCATCGTGAAGTCTACACCAGAGAGCACAAAACTCTTGATGATTTCTCCCGCAGTGGCAAAAACCGGTTCAAGTGATTGCGATTCCTCGTCGCTGAACTCCCCAAGCACGTAGTCTATCTGTGCACCTCGGGGAAAGTCATTGCCGATACCCATGCGAAGACGGGCATACTGCTGACCAATCAACTGCTGGATATGCCCAAGGCCATTGTGAGTGCCGGCACTGCCGCTTCCTTTCAGACGAAGCGTGCCAAAAGGCAATGAGATGTCATCCACGATCACTAACAGACGACTCTCGTCAATGTTTTCCTTGTTGAGCCAGTATCTCACAGCATTGCCACTCAGGTTCATATAAGTGGTGGGCTTCAAAAGGATCAACTTGCGGCCACGAAGCGACGTCTCAGCCACATAACCGTAACGGCGGTCGTCAAAAACAATATTGGACGCCTTAGCAAAAGCGTCCAATACCATGTATCCTGCGTTGTGGCGTGTCTTGGCATATTCCCGGCCGGGGTTGCCAAGACCCACAATGAGATATTTATCCATATCTGATACCGGGGATTATTCAGCGGCCTCTTCTGTCTCCTCAGCAGCATTCTTTGAGGCAGCACGGGTCATCTTGATGGAGCATACCACCACCTCTTTGCTTGTGGCAAGCTCAAGACCCTCAAAGCTCAGTTCGCCAACCTTGATGCTCTTGCCAATACGAAGAGGAGTCACGTCGATGTCAAGGCGCTCGGGAATCTGCTTGTAAGGAGCGGTCACGTTGATCTTACGGATAGAGAGGTTCATACGACCACCATCGCGTACACCCTGAGCCAGACCTACCAGGTTGACAGGAATACCAATAGTGATGGGTTTTGTCTCGTTCACCTCATAAAAGTCCACATGGAGAACAGCGTCGGTAGTGGGGTGGAACTGAAGCTCCTTGATGACTGCGGTGTGAGCCTCGCCATCAATGTCCAGGTTGACAACATATACATGGGGAGTGTAAACCACTTTGCGAAGGTCTGTGGCTGCAATAGCAAAATGAAGTGCTACAGGAAGCCCATTCTCGTCCTTGGCCTCACCATAAAGGTTACAGGGCACCAAACCCTCTTTTCTCATCAGCCGGGTGGCTTTCTTGCCAGTCAGCTCACGCTTCTGGCCTTTTACATTGATTTCTTTCATTTTAAAACGTTGTGTTACTCTAAATTAAGTGATTGAATATGAATGCTTAATTCGCCATCACACGACACACGGATATACAAATATCGTCGGTGCGCCAAAAAAGCGGTGCAAAGGTAGTTATTTATTCTGAAAATAAAAAACGATTCATGAAAAATTATAAAAAATACATATTATTTATCTCAATTTCTTGCGTATGAAACTAAAAAAACGTATTTTTGCAACATAGAAAGCAAGATCGTAAACACACTTTGTACTATTAATAGAAATCTTAACATGATAAACCGCGAATTGATCAGGATCAAGATAGTCCAGTTAACCTATGCATACTATCAAAACGGTGGCAACGATATACGTAAGGCAGAGGGGGAATTGCTCTATAGCCTCTCCAAAGCCTATTCTTTATACCATCATTTGTTAAGACTCATCGTTGCTATCTCAAAGGAGATGAGACATAGGGTCGAGGTGGCACAGTCGAAAGCCAAGAGGGAAGGATTGGAGATGCCCTCTGAGAAATTTGTCAACAATCGATTCGCCCTTCAGCTGGAGGACAACCAGATGCTTAACGAGTATACAGACGAAAAAGTACTCTCATGGAATGATGACATAGAGTTTGTAAGAAAAATGTGCAATCTCGTGGAGAATAGTCAAATCTATATGGAATATATGGTCGCCGAAGAGGACAGCTATGAAGCCGACAGAGAAGTGTGGCGGAAACTCTATAAGGCGCTTATCCAGGAGAACAGCGATCTTGACAATCTGCTTGAGGAGAAAAGTATTTACTGGAATGATGACAAAGAGGTGGTTGACACGTTCGTATTAAAAACCATCAAAAGATTTGACCCTGAGAATGGATACAAACAGGAATTGCTGCCTGAATATAATGATGAAGAGGATAGGGAGTTTGCATGCAAACTGCTGAGATCTACTATCCTTAATGCTGATCAGTATCAGCGGTATATGAGTGACGCGTCACGCAATTGGGACTTCTCCCGTCTTGCATATATGGATGTGGTTATCATGCAAATAGCCATCGCTGAGATGATGACTTTCCCAAATATCCCCATCAGTGTCACTATCAATGAGTACGTGGATCTGGCAAAACTCTATAGCACCAGCAGAAGTGGAGGATACATCAATGGGATGCTCGACACTATCGCGCGATTCCTCGTAGAGACAGGGAAACTACGCAAACCCATCGGAGAACCCAGACAGAGAAGATCATAATTAACTCAATTTATAAAAAATGAATAGTTCTATTTTATTGGCTGCCCAGGCTCAGGGGCAGGGAGGAGGTATGAGCATGCTCATCATGATGATTGCCATTTTTGCCATCATGTGGTTCTTTATGATCCGCCCTCAGCAGAAAAAACAAAAAGAGATACGTAATTTCCAAAATGCACTGACGGAAAACACTAAGGTGGTGACAGGCGGAGGCATCTTTGGCACTGTCAAAAGAATCGACATCCAAAACAATAGGGTGGAAGTGGAAATCGCCAAAGGAGTCGTCATCGAAGTAGACAAAGCATACGTTTTCCGCGACACATCAGAACTGATGGCAGGACAGCCCGCCAAATAAACCAAAATGAGCATCGACAACCGCCCACTCCTACAGAAAATGAGAAACCTCTTGTTCAAGGCTGTGAACAAGGAGTTTCTTGTTTTTCTTTTTTTCTTCGCCATCAGCGGAGCTTTTTGGTTCGTGCTCGCTGTCAAAGAACCAGTGGAGAGGGAGGTGTCCATACCGGTGATGGTCACCAATATACCCAAGAACGTGATCCTTACCGACGACTCCTTCGATACACTCAAAGTTTCCGTAAGAGATGAGGGGTATGCCTTCATTTACTACATGTTTAATAAACGCCCGCCCATCATCATCAATTTCAATTCTTATTTCAAGGGAGATGGACATAGTGTCGTCGCCAGCTCGGAAGTACTTAAGATGGTAAAGGCGAGGCTTGAGAAGTCTTCACAGGTTATCAGTGTGAAACCCGACAGGATAGATATCTATTACAGCAACGGGGAAAATAAAATAGTGCCTGTGGAAATCAATGGAAAGTTCACTGCTGACGAACTGTCTTTCCTCTCTAAAAAGGAAGTTACCCCAGACAGTGTCACGGTATATGCCTCCAAAGAAAAACTCGATCAGATCAAATCCGTCAAAACAGAGTATGTCAATATCTCTGACATCAATGATATGGCGCAGAGAAAAGTGAAACTTGAGAGAATGAGCGGAGTCAAGTGTGTGCCAAATACTGTCACTGTCAAAGTATATGCCGATGTCAGCTCAGAGGGGAGTGTCGAGGTTCCAGTAGAAGTGGTAGGCGTGCCTGAAGGAAAAGTGCTCCGCACTTATCCTTCAAGGGTTTCTGTCAAATTTGTCACAGGCGCAAAAGCGCTGAAAATGGTAGACCCTTCAGAGTTTAGGGTCTTGGCTGACTATGCCGAAATAGAGAACAACCCACAACAGAAGTTCTTGCACTTGAGACTGGCTGAGGCTCCTCAGTCTGTCAATAATGCCAAGACTGTCATCTCACAAGTCGATTATCTTTTAGAGCAAGAGGGAGATGAACCTTGACAACGGTATGAAAATAGCCATCACTGGGGGCATCGGTAGTGGTAAGTCTTACGTCTGCAAGAAGCTCCGTTCATTGTTGGGGGTAGAGGTCTTTGATTGTGACGCTGCCGCCAAAAGGTTGATGCGTACCGACGCCCAGATGATCCAACAACTCACAGAGGCGATCGGGTCGGATACCTATGTGGACGGAAAACTCAACAAGGCTGCAGTGGCAAGATTTCTGCTGGAGTCTGATCAGCACACAAGTATTGTCAATCAGATAGTACACCCAGCTGTGGCCAATGACTTTCGGGCATCTGGACTGAACTGGATGGAGTGTGCCATACTCTATGAGAGTGGATTTGACAGACTGGTAGACCGCGTGATTTGCGTCACAGCACCTGATGAGATACGGCTGAGAAGGGTCATGGAACGAGACCATATCACAGAGGAGAAAGCGAAGGAATGGATGGCTAAACAGATGCCTCAGGAGATGGTGAGAGAAAAGGCAGACTACGAAATCGTCAACGACGGACAGAGAAATATAGAGGAGCAGCTCTGCAATATCGTGCATAGGCTTCACCTCATTCCTGACCGAACAGCTAACACCGAACAGCTAACACCGAACAGCTAACACCGAACAACTAACACCGAACAGCGAATACCCAACACCGAATTATTAACAGTTTAAATAAATAAAAAAATGGTACAGACAATTTTGTCAATAGCAGGAAAACCAGGACTTTATCGACTGGTTTCAAGAGGAAAAGTAAATTTAATCGTTGAAGCACTCGATGACACTCATAAACGTATGCCGGCTTTCGCCAAAGACAGGGTGACAAGCCTCGCCGACATTGCCATCTACACTGAGACTGATGAGGTGCCACTGATGAACGTGCTCGCTGCTATGCGTGATAAAGAGCAAGGCAAAGAATGTGAAGTCAATTACAAAAAGGCCAGCGGAAAAGAACTCAGGGCTTATTTTGCTCAGGTGTTGCCTGACTTCGACCAGGAGCGTGTGCATGACAGTGACATTCGTAAACTGATACAGTGGTACAACATACTCGTCAAGAATGGTATCACAGATTTTGAGGCGGACATGAAGCCTACAGAGGGCGACAATATAGATGACCGAAAAGAGCAGGAGTAATAAGACAAGGCCAAAAACAAACAAAATGGATATCACTGAGAGATTTATCAACTATACCAAGTTTGATACACAGTCAAGTGAGGACTCGCAGACCGTCCCAAGTACTTCAAAGCAACTGCTTTTTGCTGAGTATCTGAAAAATGAACTCATCAACGAAGGACTTGATGATGTCGAGATGGATGACAAGGGATATATCTATGCCACCCTCAAGTCAAACATCCAGAAAGAGGTGCCTACCATCGGTTTTATCTCCCATTACGACACTTCACCTGACTGCAGTGGGGAGAATGTCAAGGCCAGGGTGATTAAAAATTATGATGGCAAAGACATCATCTTGTCTCCTGGTATCGTTTCTTCAACAGCCAAATTTCCAGAACTCTTGCAGCATGTGGGCGAAGATCTTATCGTCACAGATGGCAAGACACTGCTTGGTGCTGACGACAAGGCTGGCATTGCCGAAATTGTACAGGCCATGTGTTTCTTACGCGACCATCAAGAAATCAAGCATGGTGATATAAGGGTGGCATTCAACCCCGACGAGGAAATCGGTATGGGAGCGCATCATTTCGATGTCAAAAAGTTTGGATGCGAATGGGCGTACACCATGGACGGTGGAGATCTCGGCGAACTGGAGTATGAGAACTTTAATGCGGCTTCGGCCAAGGTAAAACTCCATGGCGTGAGCGTGCATCCTGGATATGCTAAAGGGAAGATGATCAACGCCAACAGACTGGCTGCGGAGTTTATCGCACTCCTCCCTGCAGAGGAGACTCCAGAACAGACTGAGGGATATGAGGGCTTTTATCATTTGCTTGGCATACAATCAGGTATTGAACTGGCGCAACTGTCCTATATCATCAGAGACCACGACCGTGAAAAGTTTGAGCAGCGCAAGAAGTTCATCACAGAATGTGCTGATATCATGAATAGTAGATACGGTGAAGGTACTTGCGAGATAGTGGTCAATGACCAGTATTATAACATGAAAGAGATGATCGATCCTTGCAGACAGGTGGTCGATATCGTCACCAAGGCGATGACCGACTGTGGCATCTCGCCTCAGGTGAAGCCAATACGTGGTGGTACGGACGGTGCACAACTGTCGTTCAAGGGATTGCCTTGCCCCAATATTTTCGCTGGCGGTGTCAATTTCCATGGACCTTATGAGTTTATATCCATACAGGTCATGGAGAAGGCCATGAGCCTCATTGTCAGAATATGTCAGCTCGCTGCCTCTCCAGCCAACTAATTTGTTTACTCGTCAACTAAAGTAACAACTTGTTAACTTAAACGTGTCCGACCTCCCCGTTCTTGTCAAAGACTTGGCACTCATCCTCATTGTAGCCGGCATCGTGACTCTGGTTTTTAAAAAACTCAAGCAGCCACTGGTGCTCGGCTATATCATGGCTGGCTTTCTTGTCAGTCCGCATATGCCCTATACCATGTCTGTCATCGACCAGGAGGACATCAAGATATGGGCTGACATCGGTGTTATGTTCACCCTCTTCTCTTTGGGTCTTGATTTCTCTTTTAAGAAAATACTCAAAATGGGAGCCGCACCGGTGATAGCTACAACAACCATTGTGTTCTGTATGATGACACTCGGCATCTTGGTGGGACATTCTTTTGGGTGGAGCAAGATGAACAGTATCTTCCTTGGTGGTATGTTGGCCATGAGTAGTACGACGATTATCTACAAGGCGTTCGACGACATGGGGCTCCGTCAACAGCAGTTTGCAGGACTGGTCATGTCGGTGCTTATACTCGAGGATATACTCGCTATCGTCTTGATGGTGATGCTTGCAGCCATTGCGGGAGGTGGAGATGCCGGAAGTGGAGAGATGCTGAGAAGCATCTTGCGCATCGGGTTCTTCCTTATTCTTTGGTTTGTCGTCGGTATTTTCCTTATACCTTTTTTCCTGCGCTCTGTGCGCAAACTGGTCAACAATGAGACGCTCCTCATTGTTGCCCTTGGCTTGTGCTGCCTCATGGCAGTTGTCTCCACTGCTGTAGGGTTCAGCAGTGCCTTCGGCGCGTTTGTCATGGGCTCCATCCTCGCCGAGACTATCGAGGCGGAGAAAATCATACGTCTCGTTGAACCTGTGAAAAATCTTTTTGGAGCCATCTTCTTCGTGTCGGTGGGTATGCTGGTCGACCCACAGATCATCGTACAGTATGCCTTGCCCATCCTGACGCTCGTACTCACCATCATTCTGGGACAGAGCTTTTTCGGAAGCCTCGGTTTCCTGTTGAGTGGACAGTCGCTCAAGTCAGCCATGAGATGTGGATTTTCCATGGCACAGATCGGAGAGTTCTCTTTCATCATTGCATCCATGGGACTGGCAATGGGGGTGGTCAGCCACTTTGTCTATCCCGTTGTCGTCACAGTGTCGGTCATCACCACCTTTCTCACACCTTATATGATAAGGGCGGCTGTGCCGGCACACGATATGTTGGAGAGACATCTTCCCAAGGCGATAGTACGAAGCCTGAATCATTTGGCTATGAGTCAATCGACAACCAAAAAGGAGAAAAGTCTGTGGAAGAGCCTGATCACACAGATGACGGTCAATACGGTCATCTATGTGATCTTGTCCTCTGCAGCCACGGCCATGATGCTCACTTTCTTTCTGCCATTCATACATCGGATTCTACCATACTGGTGGGCCAATGTGCTCTGTGGCCTCATCACCGTATCGCTGATCTCACCCTTCCTCAGGGCCATTATCATGAAGAAGAACCATAGCGAAGAGTTCAAAGCGCTATGGACGCAAAATCGTATCAATCGCCTCCCTCTCATATTTACCATTCTGGTACGTATCATGATCGCGGTGGCTTTTGTGTTCTACATATTTAACAAAGTCACAGAGTTTTCCAGTGCGTTGCTCATCAGTGTCGGACTCATACTCGTCATCATTATGATTCTGTCAAGAAGTCTTAAGCACAGAAGCATCACTCTCGAACGCATGTTTATACTCAACTTGCGTTCACGTGACATTGAGGCACAGGTGCATGGCCGTCGGAAACCACTTTACGAGGGAAGGCTTCTCGACAGAAATATTCATATTGCCGATTTTGATGTGCCCTATGATTCTTTATGGTCGGGTAAGTCGTTGAAAGAATTGGCGCTGCGAAATCGATTTGGTGTGCATGTGAGTAGTATACTTAGGGCCAGCCGACGGCTCAATATCCCTGAGGGCGACAATGTGCTCTTCCCTGGCGACCGGTTGCAGGTCATCGGCAGTGATGACCAACTGCATGCTTTCGGACGGGCTCTTACTGAGGAAATTATTGGGGATGACTATGAACTGGAGAAGAGAGAGATGAGATTGCGCAGCATGACCATCTCGGGGAATAATAAGTTCTTGGGCAAAAATCTGGAAGAGAGCGGCATACGACATCTTTATAATTGTATGGTCGTAGGCTTGGAAAAGGGTTTAGAGAGCCTCACACAGGTCACCCCGCAATATCGTTTCCAGAAAGGCGATATCCTATGGGTGGTGGGAGAGGAGGATGATCTCAATCGCTTGATGGATTGATCGTCATCCTTCATCTTTCATCTTTCATTTTTCATCTTTCATCTTTCATCTCCTAATACCATTGTACGGCATTGCTGTACCCACTCTTCTTGTCATATTTCAGTGCGTCGGTCAGCGTTGATGCATTGCACCTGAAAGTGAAATTATAGCTGGTGTAGGGTGCAAGTACTACCGAGCACGACATGTTGAAGCAATGCAGGTCTCGTGACAGAGAGGCGGTGGTCATTGACAACTTGCCCGCTTCAAAGTCATAGCCAGACGAGAAACTGATGTTCCAGCCATCACTCAGACGGATATTGCCACTCATGTTCAGTGTCTGAGAAAACTTGTAGGGGTAGCGCATCCGTTTTTTGTTGAATTTGCCACGGGTGTTTTCGCGCATCGTGATACCATAGCCAAAGGTCAGCGACCATGGCATGTTGAATGTCATGTAGCCATCTTCATCGGTCTCAGCCTTCGCACCCTTTTTCTTCGCGCCACGCTGTCCGCGTATCATGTCATCATCCACATTGCTCTCTATTTCGGTGTCAACCCCCTCGTCACTGTTGGGGTCCTCGTCTTCGTCCTCCGATTTTTCACCGCTCAGCCATTTCTTTATCTTGTCGGGTGTAAGAGTGAACGACACGTTTTGCGACATACCCTGAAAACGACCCCAACGGCCGTAACCGTATTCCGTGTGAGTACCCACGTAGGGATTGCCATTCTCGTCAAGCTCGTAAGCATAGGTGGCGAAGACAGCGTTCAGGTTGAATGTGTAGCGTTTCCACCATTTCAGACGCAGACGCATTGACAAGTCGCTCAGAGGACGCTCCTTTGCCGCCATATTGTAGGACATAGCAGCACCCAACTCGTCGATGATGCTCACTTTCTTCAGTGAGTCATCCTTGAGCACTTTCATTTCAATGTTGTTGCCTATGTCAAAGGAGATACTTCCAGTCTTGCCTCTGCCGGGAACACCATAGAGGCCGTTGGAGTAGGGGGAGTATTCCACAAGCGAGACATTACCGTTGGCGTCGGTCTTCTGATAGGTGTCGTAATAGCCATAGCGCTGTGCGCTGAAGTCAGGGGAGTAACTTAGGCTCACCGTTGGAGTCAACACATGGCGAATGGCATTGATCTTGTCACCGAAAATCTTGCGGTTGGGAGTCCACCTACCATAAACCTTGGTCGAGAGGCCCAGACTCATACTCCAGTCGAAGATGTTGTGAAAACCATAGGTCGTATCAGCCACTTCCACCTGCCTTGCCTCATCCCATGAACGTGTCACCTTGCTCATATACATGCGGTCGGTGAAGTTGAACGAGGGGTTGAGGTTGATATAGTTGAACAGCACGAAGTTACCACTGAATGGGATACGGTGCTCGAAACCATTGCGCCAGTCCTTGATCAGGTTGGCGTGAAGCAACTGATTTTCCTTTGTCGTGATGGAGTTGCTCATGTGGCCGGAGTAACTCATCGATAATTTCTCATACCAACGTTCAGCGCCCACAGCTTTCTTGCGTTTGAAGGGATAGAAACGACTCATCGATAAGTTGAGGTCGGGAAACGTAAGAGAGAGTGTTGTGTCACGCATGTTCTGAGCCACATTGAACGTCGTGCTGATATTCAGGCCTATGCTTGAGAACTGTGTGCTGTAACTCACTGAAGATGTACGGGTGCTCTGCGTCACGGTCTGAGGGTTGTACATGCTTGTCAGGTTGTTGCGCTCAAAACTCGAAGTCGCAAAGTTGACGCTTGCGGACAAAGAGTTGAAAGGGTTGGCCTTTTGGTCTTGTCGATGGCTCCACTGTATCTTGAAACTCTCCTGCTCTGTAAAATCGGGCATGCCTTTGTCACCAGTCTTAGTGTCCTGATAACTGAAGTAGAAACTTCCACTATAGCGGTAGCGTTTCTTATAGTTGCTTGCCGCTGAGAGACCCCACGAGCCTTTAGTGTATATTTCGCCCAGCAATTTCAGATCCCATTTGTCGTTCATTGCAAAATAGTAACCACCATCACGTAGGTAGAAACCGCTGCTGTTCTCATCGCCGTAGGTGGGCATGATGAAACCGCTGCTGTAACTCTTCGTAAAGGGGAAGAAACCGTAGGGAATAGCCAAAGGCAAGGGAACGTCGGCCACCACTAAATAGGCGGGACCGAACACCACATCCTTGCCAGGGCGCACCTTCGCACGGGAGAGGGCGATATAGAAGTCGGGTGGGTCGGCGTCGCATGTAGTATACCTGCCATGGCCCAGATAGAGATTACCCTCACCGTCACGCTTGGCCTCTGCACTGTTGATATAGCCGTCTTGCTGCTCGGTATACACATTATTAATATATCCCTTCTTGGTCTTGAAGTTATACATGATGGTGTCGCTCTCATACTCGTCCCTGCCCATTTTGAATACGGGAGTGCCCTCCAGTCCTCCTACCTCGCTGGTGTCTCTTACACCAGTGGCATGCACGAGGTTTTGGTCCATGTTCATATGTACACGGTCACTCTTCAGGTTCATCTCCTCATAGTCAACATTTGATTTGCCGTAGAGAAAGGCGTCCTTTGTCGATGCATAGTAGACGAGTGAGTCTTCGGCTGTGAAGTTGACAGGAGCGTCGATGCCTGTGGATTTGGCGCGGTTGAGAGAGTCGAGACGGATGGAGTCGTCCACCGCTTTGTTGTGATGGTAAATGGCTAGTTGCAGTGAGTCCATCTCAAGTGTGTCAAGACCGTCATGATAACCACTCACCGAGGTGCTGTCATCCATGAAAATGATATCATTGTTGAGACTGTCATCCATGAAGATGATATCATTATATAGGCTGTCTTTCCCCGAGATACTGTCTCTTGCGATGACGCTGTCAGAGAGGGCACGTGTTTTATCGTGGTGGGCGATGCTGTCTATGCTGTCTTTCTTCGCACCATCTTGATGGCGTGGACGAGATGGAGCCATAGGCACCATGGCCATCATCATCATGATGGCTGCAAATAGTAATATAATCGTCCACTTTGCTCTCATTTGATTTGCAAAGGTAGTGCAAACCGAGAGAAAATCAAAATAAATTATATTTATTTTAGTTTTCCGAGGTGCCGCCTACTTTAGATTCTAAGAAATCAAAGGTAGTGCAAACCGAGAGAAAATCAAAATAAATTATGTTTATTTTAGTTTTCCGAGGTGCCGCCTACTTTAGATGGCAAATCTTCACTTATATAATCAATCAAGTTCCCCTCCTTTGGAGGGGTTGGGGGAGGTGTCACTTTTCAAACAATTCCACCCACCGCCTAAACCTGATGACTCCAGCCTCGCCAAACTTTGCCAGGCTCCGCTCTGCCTGCTCCACCGTCTTCTCACGGTCAAGTCGTGTCTTACTGAAGAATTTGTCTGCATAGCAAATCAATTGCTCTTCCAGTGTTTCTGGCAGAAAACTCTGATGGGGTAGAGGCAGATCTTGGCTCACGATATCATCGAGCGAGAGTCCTGCACCGGTATGCCGTTCACACACACGGGCATGGCGCTCATAGCCCTCTGCACGAAGAATCGAAGCTCCTAAAATACCATGACGAATGTAAGGTTCTGTGCCATGGCAAGATATGCCTGGAGCGTCGGTCTTAAAAATGCCGATGTCATGAAGCATGGCAGCCTCCAACACAAAATCTTGGTCAAGATGGAGTGCAGGATGTGAAAAGACAATCTGTAGCGCTTTTTGCGCTACAGACTGACTGTGTGTGATGAGGATATGCCGTAAGGCATTGTCATCAGGATAATATTTATCAATGATTTTTTGATAATCCATATATCGTTCAAAGAGTAATAACTTGTCAACTCGTCAACTTGTCAACTCGTCAACTAAAAGCCTACTCCCCATTGGGCCTCTCGATGTAAGCGATCACGTCGCCTTTCATCACCTTGCTGCCACGTTTGGCGTTGATCTCCACCAGACGGCCGCCTAAGGCTGCGGGCACATCCACAATCTCACCCCAAGGAGCCTGAATGTAGCAGAACTTGTCGCCCTCTTTGTACTCCTTGCCAATGTATGGTTCTACTGTGGGAGCGCATTCGCCGTCGCCGTTGAACTCCCAGTATATCTGACCCTTCACAGGAGCCACGATGGCGTCGGCCTTCGCATGCTTGAAAGCGCTGAGCTGCTCGGGAGTCAGCTTGGAGCCCAATTTGGCGTCTTTTGCCTTCTGGAGGTCGGCCAAGAAGTTCTTCTTTGCCTGTCCGCTCTTGAAGTTGCGATACTGCTCGGGGTGCATACCCAACTCGTAGAGCTCCTCGTTGTCCTGACCATATTCCCAGCCGTTTTCATCCATCTCTTTGCGGAAGTCATCGAGTGCATTGGGGATAAGGGTGTGTGGGTCGGCATCGGTGAACTCGCGGCCCTGCTTGGCAGCCAGTTCCTTCAGCTCTGGGGCTATCTCGCCAGGGATGCGGCCGCTCTTGCCGAGCACCATGCCCCACATAGCGTCGTCCATCATCACGTAGCGGCCCTTGCCTTGCTCCATGGTCAGCAGGTTGGTCAAGGCGATGTTCTTCACATACTGTGAGAATGGGGTTACCAATGGAGGATAACCTACCTTAGGCCATACGTAGGCCACCTCGTCGAAGAGGCGCACCAGCAGGTCGTCAATTGACAACTCTGGCTCACCTTTCTTGGCACGGGTCTTGTTGATGATCTGGTGAATGCCACCCAAATCGGCCATCATACTACCCATCATGCCGCCTGGCAGACCGCAGCCTAAGAGCAGTGAGCTCATCTGTTTGTTGCCGGGGTTGATGAAGTAACCCAGCCAGTCGTCGATAAATTCCTGGGTGAGCGTGCGGGCTTTCATATAGGCTTTCATATTGATGTCGGCCACTTCAAAGCCTTCGTTCTTCAGCATGCTTTGTACAGAGATGATATCTGGATGCACTTTGCCCCAAGACAGTGGCTCAATGGCGGTGTCAATGATGTCTGCTCCATTGTTGCACACTTCAAGGATGGAGGCCATTGACAGACCAGGACCAGAATGGCCGTGATACTGGATGATGATGTCGGGGTGCTTGTCTTTGATAGCTTTGGTCAGTTTGCCAAGCATGGCAGGCTGTCCGATACCGGCCATGTCTTTCAGACAGATTTCCTGAGCACCAGCTTCTATCAGTTCATCGGCTATCTTGCTATAATACTCCACCGTGTGTACGGGAGAGGTGGTGATACACAACGTGGCCTGAGGGGTCATGCCGGCCTCAAGCGCCCATTTGATGCTGGGGATGATATTGCGGGTGTCGTTAAGACCACAGAAAATACGTGGAATGTCCACACCCTGAGCGTGCTTCACATGATATTGCAACTGGCGCACGTCATCGGGCACAGGATACATACGCAGGGCATTCAGACCACGGTCCAGCATGTGGGTCTTGATGCCTACTTCGTTGAAGGGCTTGCAGAATGCACGTACAGCGGCATTGGGGTTCTCACCGGCCAACAGATTGACTTGCTCGAAAGCACCACCGTTGGTCTCTACGCGTGCGAAACAGCCCATGTCGATAATCGCCGGGGCTATGCGCTCCAACTGGTCTTTACGGGGCTGAAACTTACCAGAGGATTGCCACATGTCTCGATAAACAAGACTGAACTGAATTTTCTTTTTCATTGTAATCAGTTTAAGTTGTTGAATAAGGCTATATTGTGATATTTGTTTCTCATATCGGGCTAACAAAATGAGTGATCATTTGATGTCGCTCTCAGCTTTCATTGGTCTTTGCATGCAAAGGTAATGAAAATATGATGAACTACAAATATCGATGCATTTTTTTTTCATATAATTTAGTCAGATTGCCGTTTTTTTTCTTAATTTTGCCACTCGTAACGAATACTTCTGTATATGAAAACTTGCCTATACGCTTTGGTACTGGTCATGTTGGCTGCAGCATGTTCAAAAAAAGTTGATGCAGACCCGATAGAGACCGAAATCAAAACTGTCAATTATGTGGCGCAAGGCGATTCCACACTCTATGGCCTTGCTTGCGACGGATGCAACGATTCCATACTCGTTTTCCTTCCTGACTCAGGAGGTGACCCTGTCAAATACAATATCATCAACGCACGGCGCAACAATCAGTATTTCGGAAGGCCCGAAGTGGGTGACAGGATGGCTCTGTTAGTGAATCCTGAAAATCCAATGGAAGTGCTGATGGCTATCGACATGGAGAGGCTCTGTGGCACATGGGTTTATACCGTCTTTCCCGAGATGCGAAAAATACCTTCTCCTGAAGAGATAGCAAGGATAGAAGCCACCTACAGTAAAGAGGAGATACAAAAGTTTGACTCTCTCTTGGCCACACTGATGGTGCCACGTGAATATGGCTACACTTTCAAACGTGACTACACTGCCGCTTCGGTCGGAGGACCGCCACGTAAAACTGCCCTTGACGATGATGCTCCGGTGATCTATCCCACGATGCGAAGATATACGGAGTGGCATGTCTTTAACGGCAAAGTCATCTTTTCATACGGGGGATTCAATAGAAGTAGTAATGGCACACAGCAAGACATGCAACTGCACAATGACACTGCCCAGCTCTTGCTGCTTCATCCCGACACGATGGTCATCCAATTTGCCGACCGCATACAGGGCTTCCACCTAAAGCCCGACACCACAAAGACGGAAGAATAAATGTCCCCTATGCTGCAATATCATTGCAGCCCCAAATGTCCCCTATGCTGCAATATCATTGCAGCTCTCAAAATGTCACCTATGCTGCAATATCATTGCAGCCAAAACAAAAACCATGCGACAGCAGCTATACCAACAATTATACCGTCAGGCAGAGAGCCTGATAGAAGGCGAGACCAACCAAACTGGCATCCTCGCCAACATCACTGCATTGTTAAAATCTGCCTTCCCAGAACGCTTTTTCTGGGTGGGCTTCTACATAGTCAAGGACAACCAGCTCCTCTTGGGGCCGTTTCAGGGCACTGTGGCTTGTTTCCGTATTGGCTATGGCAAGGGCGTGTGTGGCACCTGCTGGCAACGTGGAGAGACGGTCATTGTTGATGACGTCGAGCAGTTTCCTGGCCACATAGCCTGTTCATCGCTGTCAAGGTCAGAAATTGTCATTCCTGTCAAAGATGTCGCTGGTCATACGACTGCGGTCCTCGACATCGACTCTACAGAGTTGTCTGCTTTCGATGAGACCGACCGCATTGGCCTGGAGCGTATCTGTACCCTCATAAAGATTGAAGAAAACTCAAAATAGAAAAGTGTTATGCTTCTTGACATTGTTTTTATCATTGTTGGCGTCGCCTTAGTTTTATGGGGAGCCGATCGTATGACCGACGGAGCTGTCGCCATTGCTAAGCGAATGCAAATACCTCAGATTATTATCGGACTGACCATCGTGGCCATGGGTACCTCGATGCCCGAGTTTTTTGTCAGCTTGACGTCCGCCTTGAAAGGCACTTCCGACATCGCTGTCGGCAATGTCGTGGGCAGCAATATCTTCAACACGCTCCTTATCGTAGGCGTTGCGGCCATGGTGGCACCGATGACAATCTTGAAGAGCACCGTAGAGCGAGATATACCTTGGTCTGTAGTTGCCATGCTTTTGTTGGCGGCATTCTCTATCAATCATTCTTTGTCTCGTTGGGAGGCGGCGTTTCTCTTTGTCCTCTTCGTGGCCTTTGTCACTTATAATGTAGTGTCGGCCCGTAAAAACAAATCCTCTGAGGAAACAGACGAAGGAGTTAAGTCCTACTCTCCGCTGATGGCGGCGTGCCTCATCGTCTTAGGTTTGGCTTGTCTTGTCGTGGGCAGCAACTTGTTCGTTGATGCGGCCACACGGGTGGCACAGACATTAGGCGTGTCCGAGGCTGTCATCGGTCTTACCATCGTTGCCGGAGGTACTTCTTTGCCCGAACTCGCTACCAGTGTGGTGGCAGCACGGAAAGGGCAGAGTGCTATTGCCATCGGCAATGTGATAGGTAGCAATATCTTCAATGTCTTGATGATCGTCGGCATCACTGGTCTGGTTTGCCCGATGGACATTCAGGGTATCACCGTGGTCGACCTCTCTGTCTTCACCGGCAGCATTTTCCTGCTATGGGCATTCTCTTACACCAAATACAAAGTGGAGCGCTGGGAGGGAGCTGTCCTTACCATGGTCTTCCTTGCTTATATGATATACCTCATTAGGAATGCTGTATGAGGATCTTAGGTTTTTTATACTGATTAGGTTTTGGGGTTTCGCTGTCACGACCTCCCTTAACCCACATTATTTATCTAAATACGAACAGAAATGAGAAAATGGATTGTTTTTTCGATGCTTGTTGTCTCCACGATGGCAATGGCACAAGTGAAAGTACAAGTCAAAGGCGTTTGTCCTTCCGACCTTGACACAGTCTATATTTATGATTTGAACAAAAGAGGTGTAAGCCAACCTGTCAAAACCCATAACGGCACATTTGAGTACAATGGTGAGGATGCCCTCAATGCCATCATCGGTATAGGCACCAATGATTATTATATACCGTTTTTTGTGGACGGTGCTCCCATCAGCGTCGATCTCATCAAACATACGCTCAAGGGCTCGCCCTTGAATGAACTGACATGTGCGACCGACAATAGAATGGATTCTATCAACAATGCCCTCCGAAGCAAGTTGATGGCTCTGTCGATGAAGGCTTCTACGGTGCCGATGGAGGAACTGCAGAAAGAGGCTTCACAAGTGATAGACAAGGGCAGGCAACAACAGATTGATATACTCAGTGGGGTGAAAAGCACGATGATACCTGTCATCTTTTTGCCCGACATGTGTATGGACATGTCATTCGACCAACTGTCTTCTTTTATGACCGAAGATGCCCCGTATTTCAATCACCCACGTATGGAGAGGGTGAAGCGGTATATAGCAGGCTTAGAGAAAAAACGTCCAGGACGTATGTTTGCCGATCTCGTCATGGATGATATGGATGGCCAGTCACACCATCTGAGTGAGTGGTGTGGCAAAGGCAATTATGTGTTGGTCGACTTCTGGGCCAGTTGGTGTGGCCCATGCCGTCAAGAGATGCCTAATGTCGTGGAGAGTTATGTGAAATATCATGACAAAGGATATGAAATCGTGGGTGTGTCATTCGACAGCAAGGCCGAGCCCTGGAAGGCTGCCGTTAAGTCTTTGGGAATGACTTGGATACAGATCTCCGACCTGAAAGGATGGGAGTGTGCTGCCTCAGATGCCTACGGTGTCATGGCCATTCCTTCCAATGTGCTCATCGACCCCGAAGGACGCATTGTGGCCAGCGACTTACGCGGCGAGCAACTGCAAGCCAAACTGAAAGAAATCTACGGTTTTTAAAGTTCAAACCACATGGTTTTTTAAACTTCTTGTTCGGGCGGATTGCATGATTGGCAATCCGCCCGCATTGAAGATATGCATTTTTATGTGCTTTTTACCTCCCACCTATTTATCTCTTCACCTAAAAAACCGCTAATTCCTTCGTTTATTTAAGAAAAATACACTACCTTTGCAGCCGATTTCAAAAATAGAGTGCTTGGTAACCTCTTAAAAAACAAGAAAATGGTAAAAAATGAGAAAAAAGTGAGCGTGCTGTTCATGCTTTTCAGTATGCTCTTCACGGTTTGCCTGATTACGGCCAACCTCCTTGGAACAAAGCAAATAGCATTAGGACCGATCAACGTCACCGGTGGACTGCTGATTTTCCCCGTGTCTTACATCATCAACGACTGCGTCTGCGAAGTATGGGGCTATCGCAAGGCAAGGTTGCTTATCTGGACAGGGTTCATCATGAACTTCTTCTTCGTCTCCGTCTGTGCCTTGTGCGACGCCATTCCTGGAGCTCCCTATTGGGATAACCAAGAGGGTTTCCATGCCGTCTTCGGTTTGGCACCGCGTATCGCTCTCGCTTCATTCGCTGCCTTCATAGCCGGCAGTTTTATCAACGCTTATGTCATGAGCCGCATGAAGATAGCGTCAGAGGGTCACAATTTCTCGCTGCGTGCCATCGCCAGTACGGTCTTTGGTGAGAGTGCCGATTCGCTCATCTTCTTCCCTTTGGCTTTCATTGGTGTGATACCTCTCGCCGAGTTGCCCATACTCATGTTCTGGCAGGTGGTGCTCAAGACTGCCTACGAGATCATTGTCCTGCCATTAACCATCCGTGTGGTGCAGTGGGTCAAGGCTCATGAGGGGGAGGATGTCTACGACAATGGCATCAGCTATGGTATCCTTAAAATTTTCAATTTTTAAGACTTAATACATACCCTATGTCACATCAAAACGAAAATAGGGCTGGGGAGGGTTTGAAATCCCTCGGCACTCCTACGAAATATTCTGACAATTATGCTCCTGAGGTGCTGGAGACTTTCGTCAACAAACACCCCGACAATGACTATTGGGTCCGATTTAATTGTCCCGAGTTTACCACATTATGTCCCATCACAGGTCAGCCCGACTTCGCTGAGATACGCATCAGTTATATTCCGGATGAGCGAATGGTGGAAAGCAAGAGTCTCAAACTCTATCTCTTCAGTTTCCGCAACCACGGCGATTTTCATGAGGATTGTGTCAACACGATCATGAAAGACCTTATCCGCCTCATGGATCCCAAATACATCGAGGTGACAGGTATCTTCACCCCACGTGGAGGTATCAGCATCTGGCCTTACGCCAATTATGGCCGTCCAGGCACAAAATACGAGCGCCTGGCTGAGCAACGCTTCGCCACACATCAATGAAAAATAAATGCGACAGGCGCCAGGTAAGAACCTGGCGCCTGCCTGTTATATCGTCAATTGCGAATTGTCAACCTCCCCATCTGCATCTTATGGTCACTCCATGTATTGGCAATCAGCTGATAGGACAGAGCGTCTACCTCGTCGCTGCAGAACATATAGTCGATTTTCATCAGGCCATGCATCTTTTGGAAGGTGCCTACAAAAGGCCAACGGCATGACATGTCATGCAACTTCCTGCCTATGGTGCGTACCGCATAGCTGGAAGGAGTATCGTTGAAGTCGCCGCACAAAACGACAGGGTAGGGGCTACGTTCTATCTCTTCCGTTATATCAACAGCTTGAACATTGCGCCGTTTCGTGTTTTTCACGCAGGCGTCCAAGATGTCCATCACATGTTCCTTCCGCTCTTCGTAGGCACTTTTCTCATCGCCTAAATCATCACGGTACATCGGAGGAACCACTTCTCGCGCACGCATGTCACTGTCGGTCACTTGGATGCCGGTGGTTTGCAAATGGACGTTGAAGACACGTAGCTTTTTCCCGTTCACATCCACATCCACGGTGATGTATTTGTTGAGCGTGTCCTCAAAATAATGCTCACTCAGATTGGAAAGGGGGCATCGGCTCAGCACCGCTAGATTGAGCACATTGTCTTCACGGTTGTTAATCACGGCGTATGGATAGCTCGCAAACTGAGACCTGATACTGTCCCATGACATCTCACTCGTGTGAGGACGTTCTTGTAGGCAGATGATATCGGGAGACAACTGACAGATATAAGCTGTGGCCTGTCGCATGATGTCATAATTATACAAGAAGTTATCGGCGTTAAAACTCACCAGACTGAAAGCTCCGCGGTCGTTGGCTTCTCCCTTTTTCTGCCACGAGGGGATGTATTTACCATAGAGCGGCAGACTGATGACGCAGAGCACCACAAATATCCAGCGCCATACTTTGCGGCTCAGAAAGGCCATCAGGAGGTTGAGCACCAACAGAGGCAATGCGATGAAACTCAGGAAATACAACGCCCCAGCACTCTCGGGTGAAAGGTAGGGCATGCCAAGTAGAAGCAAGTTCAGGGCAATGACCAACAGCCTGAAAAATAATAAGATGATCTTAAAGGCGCTCATGATTTGCGTAAAGTTCTTCGCGTGTTTGCACTTATGTCTATAGCATATCCAAAAAATTACACTTCCGTTGCGGGAGAGAACCCGAAGTTGACGTATTTGGATTTTCGATGCAAAATTACGCTTTTTCGCCCATATTGTAACGAAAAATCAAGTAAAAAGTATCAGAGAGTTGAAAAACAAAAAAGATGAGAGACACCAGAGGAAAGGTGTCTCTCATCAAAAAAATAAGGTATAGGTTACTGTTGCTGTACCGGAATCTTGTCGATGCGTTTCTGATGACGTCCACCCTCAAACTCCGTGGCGAAAAACTCGTCCATAATGCGTTCTGCCATCGCCTCGTCGATGAAGCGACCGGGCATCACCAGCACGTTGGCGTTGTTGTGTTGGCGGATCAGATGGGCTATCTCTGGGATCCAGCAGAGACCGGCACGGATGCTCTGATGCTTGTTGAGTGTCATGCTGATGCCCTCACCACTGCCGCAGATGGCAATGCCGGGATATACCTCGCCTTTCTCAATACCCTCAGCCAAGGCATGGCCGAAGTCGGAGTAGTCACATGACGCTTCACTATAGGTGCCGTAATCTTTCCACGCATATCCGTTGTCATCAAGATAGCGCTTCACAAACTGCTTTAAAGCATAGCCGGCGTGGTCGCTGGCTATGCCGATGGTTTTCACATCCATATTATTCTGCTAAAAATGCCTTCACCTGGTTGTATACGTTCTCACCCGTGAAGCCCAATTTCTCGTCGAGCACTTTGTACGGGGCGGAGAAACCGAAGCTGGGCATGCCAAACACCTTGCCGTTGGCACCTGCAAGACCCTCAAGAGTCACAGGCAGACCGGCGGTCATACCGAACACTTTGGCACCCTTCGGGAGCACGCTCTCCTGATACTCCTTGCTCTGGCAGCGGAACAGACCCTCAGACGGGGCACTCACGATGCGTACGCGAACGCCGTCTTTGCGCAACAACTCGGCACCTGCTACAAGTGTGGAAACCTCACTGCCGCTGGCCAGCAAGATGATGTCGTAGTCAGCGTCGCTGCCTGCCACGATGTAAGCACCCTTGCGAGCCTGCTCGTAGTCATTGCCGGCGGGCAACTTAGCGATATTCTGACGTGAGAAGACAAGAGCGGTTGGGGTCTCCATGTTCTCCATGGCCATGGCCCAGCACACGGTGGTCTCATCAGCGTCGGCAGGACGGAACACACGCACACTGTCTTTTCCATGATGGTTCTTCAGCTTCTCCATCAGACGGATCTGAGCCTCTTGCTCCACTGGCTCATGGGTCGGACCATCCTCACCCACACGGAAGGCGTCATGGGTCCAGATAAACTTGATGGGCACTTCCATCAGGGCGGCCATACGCACGGCGGGTTTCATATAGTCAGAGAATACAAAGAAGGTACCACAAGCGGGTATCACACCACCATGCAGATACATACCGATGCACATGCAAGCCATGGTGAGCTCTGACACACCTGCCTGGAAGAAGGCGCCAGTGAAGTCGTCTGCCATCAGTGAGTGGGTCTTCTTCAGGAATCCGTCGGTCTTGTCGGAGTTGGACAAGTCGGCAGAAGCGCAGATCATGTTGGGCACTTGCTCTGCAAGCACACCAAGACAAGCGGCGGAGGCGGCACGGGTGGCAGCGCCTTCTTTCTGCACGAGCACTGACCAGTCTACCTTTGGAGCCTTGCCTGAGAACCACTCTTTCAGCAGAGCGGCCTTGTCGGGATTGGCTGCAGCCCAAGCGGCTTCTTCCTCGTGACGGGCAGCCACGATCTTCTTCAGTTCCTCGCGGCGAGCGGCATAGAGCTGCTGCACCTCTTCGAAGATCTCAAACGGGGCTTCTGGATTGCCACCAAGGTTGGTGATGGTCTTGATGTAAGCGTCGCCGCCGAGGGGAGCACCGTGGGTGGCGATGTTGTGCTCATAGCTGCTGCCGTCGGCTTTCAGCGCACCCTTGCCCATGATGGTCTTACCGATGATCAGTGTGGGGCGTTTCTCTTCTTTCTGGGCGGCCTTGAGTGCCTCGCGTATTTCGTCGGGGTCATTGCCGTTGATGTTGAGCACATTCCAGCCCCATGACTTATATTTGGCTTCTGTGTCTTCCTGCATCACCACATTGCACTCAGTGGATAGCTGGATATCGTTGGAGTCGTAGAACATGATGAGGTTGTTCAGACCCAGTATACCGGCCAGACGACCTGTGCCTTGCGAGATCTCTTCCTCGACACCACCATCGGAGATATAGGCATAAATCTTGTGCTGCATAGCGGTCTTGCCGAGACGAGCCTCTAAGAACTTCTCTGCCACAGCAGCGCCAGCGGCGAAGGTGTGGCCTTGGCCCAGAGGACCAGAGGTGTTCTCAATGCCGCGCTCTATCTCACGCTCTGGATGACCTGGGGTGGGGGAGCCCCACTGACGGAATTGCTTCAACTCGTCGAGGGTGAATTTGCCCTGAAGGGCAAGGGCCGAGTAGAGCATCGGAGACATGTGGCCGGGATCCAGGAAGAAACGGTCACGGCCTTCCCATGCGGGATTCTCGGGGTCATATACCAAAAATTCTGAGAAGAGTACGTTGATGAAGTCAGCACCACCCATAGCACCACCGGGGTGTCCTGATTTAGCTTTTTCTACCATTGACGCAGCCAGTATACGGATATTGTCAGCTGCTTTGTTCATTAGTTGTTTGCTGTTCATGCTTTTAAATATTTTAAAATTCTTATTTGTCTTTATTGCTATCTAGTATATCTAGATCATCTAGATTTTCTAGATTTTCTAGACTATCTAGATCTTCTAGACTTTCTAGACTATCTAGACCATCTAGATCTTCTAGCCTCCCTATTTCACTTCCAGCACCACGATCGACTTGGCGGGGAGCTTCACAGTCAGCTCGTCTTTCTTCAGTTTTGCGTCTTTGAAAGCCACAGGCTGCACACGGGAAGGATGGTCGAAATCATTGTAGTCGGCCACGTTCTTACTACTTAAAATACGTCCAGAGACGGATTTTCCCTTAAAATCACTCAGATGGATGGCGATTTCTTGTTTTTTGTCAAGGCTCACATTGGCCAGGGAGAGGATGATACGTCCGTCGGAGGTCTTGGCTGCAGAGGCGCTGACCAGAGGCAGGGTGCGATAGCCCTCGTCGCTGCTTTCATCTATCTCTTTGTTCATCTCATGGCGCACATGCATCGTCTCGCATTGCAGTGTGAGAGGCAGATAGGTGGCTTCCTGGAAAGGCTTGTACATCTCAAACACGTGATAGGTGGGAGTGAGCACCATGTGCCCAGGGCCTTTCGTGTCGGTCAGAATCATCGACTGGAGCACATTCACAATCTGGGCGATGTTGGCCATACGGACGCGGTCGGTATACTTGTGGAATACGTTCAGTGACAGAGCAGCCACCATGGCGTCGCGGAGCGCGTTCTGCTGATACAGGTGACCGCTCACGGTGCCGGGCTCTTCGTCCCACCAGGTACCCCATTCGTCTACTAAGAGGCCGATGTGCTTCTGGGGATCTTTAGCGTCCATGATGGCGCAGTGGCGCTTGATCACGTCTTCTATCTCCAGACATTTGCCCAATGTCCAGTAATACTGCTGGGCATCAAACTGTGTGGCGGAGCCTTTCGAACCTGTCCAACCAGAGCAGGTGTAGTAGTGAAGAGAAAGTCCGTCCATGCGGTTGCCCACACGGTCCATCAGCACTTTAGTCCAGTCATAGTCATAGTCGCTCGCACCACTCGCCACTTTGTAAAGTTTGTTACCGTCGTAGTTGCGGCAGTAGACGGAGTAGCGGCGATACAGGTCGCTGTAGTACTCAGGGCGCATATTGCCACCGCATCCCCAGCTCTCATTACCCACACCGAGATATTTCACCTTCCAAGCCTTGTCACGGCCGTTCTGGCGGCGAAGCTTCGCCATGGGGGTGTCGCCGTCGCTCGTCATGTATTCTACCCACTTGGCCAGTTCCTCGACGGTGCCGCTGCCCACGTTGCCACTGATGTAGGGCTCGCAGCCAAGCAGTTCGCAGAGGTTCAGGAACTCATGAGTGCCAAACGAGTTGTCTTCGATGGTGCCACCCCAGTTGTTGTTCTGCATCTTCGGGCGCTCGCTGCGGGGGCCGATGCCGTCACGCCAGTGATACTCGTCAGCAAAACAACCGCCTGGCCAACGCAGTACAGGCACCTGAAGATTCTTCAGCGCCTGCAACACGTCATTGCGGTAGCCGTCGGTATTGGCGATGGGGGAGTTGGGACCCACCCACAGACCACCGTAGATGCAGGTGCCGAGGTGCTCGGCAAACTGACCGTAGATCTCTTTGGCAATCTTTTGGGTGCTACCAGTGGTCTGAATATTGATAGTGACGTCCTGGGCCGTCGAGGACAGACAGAAGGAAGCGAACAGAAATAATGACAGTATTTTTCTCATTTTTCTTGCCGGGATTATTTCTTGCATTGCACTGCAGCCTGCTCTATTGCCAAGCCAGCCTTATAGTTCTCGATATAGGCGTTGAAACCTGCCACATCCTCAGCGGTAGGAGCAATTTCCACACCCGTGTCACCAGCAAACACCACTTGGTCGAGATATTCTGCCAATGGCAACTTGTTGGGGTTGTTCACTAAGTAGGAGGCCAGAAGGGCAATACCCCAGGCACCTCCTTCACCAGCGGTCTCCATCACGGAGATGGGGGAGTTGATGGCTGCGGCAAGGATGCGCTGACCCACACCTTTGGTCTTGAACAGACCACCGTGGCCGGTGATACGATCCACCTCTACTTTCTCTTCCTTGAAGAGGATGTCGTTGCCGATCTTCAGCACACCGACAGAGGCGTAAAGATGTGAGCGCATGAAGTTGGCCAGGTTGAACTTGTCATTGGCGGAGCGGACAAAGAGGGGACGGCCCTCGGCAAGACCGGTCACAGGCTCACCCGAGATGTAGTTATAGCTGATCAGACCACCGCAGTCGGCGTCGCCGTTCAGAGCGTTGTTGTACAACTTGCCGTATACGTCATTCATGTCTACGGGCACACCCAGCAACTGCTGGTACTCCTTAAACAGACTGACCCAGGCGTTGAGGTCGGATGTGCAGTTGTTGCAGTGAACCATAGCCACCAGACTGCCGTCGGGGGTAGTCACCATGTCAATCATTTCGTATGGCTTCGACAACTCTTTCTCCAAAACGATCATAGAGAAGGAAGAGGTGCCGGCGGAGACGTTACCCGTGCGCTGGCGCACAGCGTTGGTGGCCACCATGCCGGTGCCGGCGTCGCCCTCAGGAGGACAGACAGGGATGCCGGCCTTCAGATGGCCGCTCACATCGAGTCTCTTGGCACCCTCGGGGGTGAGGAATCCGGCACTCTCGCCTGCTACGATGGATTGGGGGAGAATGTCGAGCAACTTCCAGCTAAATCCTTTCGGGGCAATCAAATCATCAAATTTCTTGACCATCGTTGCATCGTAGGTCTTCGTGTTGGGGTCAACGGGGATCATGCCGGAGGCATCACCCACACCCAAAACAAACCGACCTGTCACCTGCCAGTGTACATAGCCTGCCAGGGTGGTCAGATATTTGATGTCGGACACATGCTCCTCATTGTCGAGAATAGCCTCGTAGAGGTGGCTGATGCTCCAACGGAGGGGGATATTGTAGTTGAAAAGCTTAGAAAGCTCGGCTGCGGCTTTGCCGGTGTTGGTGTTGCGCCATGTACGGAAGGGAACCAAAATCTCTTGCTTCTCGTTGAAGGCCATATAGCCGTGCATCATGGCACTGAAGCCGATGGCGGCAAGAGCCTCTATTTCGATGTCATATTGCTTTAATACGTCTTTGCGAAGCTCGGCGTAGCAGTCCTGAAGTCCGTACCAGATGGCTTCGGTGGAATAGGTCCAGAGCCCGTCGACGAGCTGATTCTCCCATTCGTGGGAGCCTTGGGCGATAGGCTTGTTCTCCTCGTCGATGAGAACGGCCTTGATACGGGTGGAGCCAAACTCGATGCCGAGTATCGCTTTGCCAGATGCTATGGTTTGTTTTGCGTTCATTTTTCTGATGGTTGAAGGTTAGGGTAATAAGATAATCCCTCCTTTTGACATGGATAGGACAAAAGGAGGGAAAATGGGAGATTACTGAAGGGCTTTGTTCAGCATGTAATATACTTCGTTGAAGCGAAGCTCTTTCTTGAAACTCTCTACTGTGGTGTCCTTGTCGATGTGCACCATCTCGATTCCTGCTATCTCTGCATAGTCGGCCCAGTACTCGGGAGTCAGGTCGTAGGAGAAGCAAGAGTGATGTGTACCACCAGCCAGAATCCAGGTCTCTGTGCCTATCTCGAAGTTGGGCATAGGTATCCACAGGGCGTTGGCCACAGGAAGTTTAGGCAGTGGCTTCGGTGCGATGCACTTCACGTCGTTCACAATCAGGCGGAAACGGTTGCCAAGGTCTATCACCGTGGCGGTCACACCATTGCCTACCTTGGAGTCGAACACCAGACGGGCAGTCTGGCTCTTACGGATACCGATGCCTAAGAAGTGAACTTCCAGACGTGGTTTGTTGGTGGCAATGAGTGGGCAGATCTCAAGCATGTGCGACTGAAGGATGGCACTGTTCTCACCGTCGAAGTTGAGGGTGTAGTCCTCCAAGAAGGAGCAGCCGCTGGGGAGACCCTGACTCATGAACCATACTGTGCGATAGAGAGCTGCTGACTTCCAGTCACCCTCTGCGCCAAAGCCATAACCCTCGGCCATCAGACGCTGGGAGGCAAGACCTGGTATCTGGTCGAAGCCAAGGAAGTGAGGATCGTTGATATCGGCACCACCGAGGTCGTCGAAGTTGGTCGTGAAGCCTTTGGCTCCCTCGTCCTTCAGCACGCGGCGGATGGCGATTTCTGCCTTGGCGGCATTCTTCACTTTCTCCCAGTACACTTCCTCACCACTCTCGTCGATCTTGATGGTGTACAGTTTCTTGTACTCTTCTACCAGGGCGTCAGCCTCAGCGTCGGTCACTTGCTTGTAGTACTCCATCAGAGAGCTGACAGGGTAGTAGTCTACGTGGTAGCCCAGACGTACCTCTGCCTCTACCTTGTCGCCGTCGGTCACGGCCACGTTGTTCATCTGGTCGCCGAAGCGGAGGATGCGCATGTCCTGTGCGTCTGCCCAAGCAGCGGCAACACGGGCCCATACGGCGATCTGCTTCTGAGCTTTCTCGTCTTTCCAGTAGCCAGAGACGACCTTGCGGGGCTTGCGAAGGTGGGCACAGATGTGGCCAAACTCACGGTCGCCGTGGGCACTCTGGTTCAGGTTCATGAAGTCCATGTCCATGGTGTCCCAAGGTATCTCAGCGTTATATTGGGTGTGGAAGTGAAGCAAAGGTTTCTTCAGGGCCTGCAGACCATGGATCCACATCTTTGCGGGAGAGAAGGTGTGCATCCAGGTGATGATACCGATACACTTTTCTTCGTTGTTGGCGGCTTTCATCACAGCCTCCACTTCCTTCGACGAGTTGGCAGTGCCTTTGTACACCACCTTTACAGGGATATTACCCGACTCGTTGAGTCCTTCTACCATCTCTTTTGAGTGTGCGTCTACTGCTACGACTGCATCACCTCCGTAGAGCAACTGTGCGCCAGTCACCCACCAAATCTCGAAATTGTCAAATGCTTTCATCATTTTCTTTTTAATTCACAATTCATAATTCACCATGATATACTTGATGAAAGTGGATTACAAACTGTAAGGGTTAGTTAATTTTTTTTATTTAAGTTAGTTGTTATTCGTTTGTTATATAGTTGGTCTTTTCGCACTCCAACTGTCAATTGTCAACTGTCAACTGTCAACTGTCAACTGTCAATTGTCAACTGTCAATTGTCAATTGTCAATGACTTTGCCCTTTCTGGCCGTAATAGGCGTTGGGACCATGTTTGCGCATGTAGTGTTTCTCCACCAACAATGGGTTCATTGTGGTCTCAGGATTAACACAGAAAGACACAAAGGCCATCTTGGCGCACTGCTCCATCACTTTGGCATTGTAAACAGCATTGTCAGGACTCTTGCCCCATGAGAAGGGACCGTGGTTCTTCACAAGGACAGCGGGGGTGTGGTCGGGATTGATCTGGCGGATGTTCAAAATCTCATCCACAATCACATTGCCTGTCTCCAACTCATACTGACCTTTCACCTCAGCTTCTGTCATGTCGCGGGTGCAGGGGATGTCTTTGTAGAAATAGTCGGCGTGGGTGGTGCCGATGTTGGGGATGTCGCGGCCTGCCTGGGCAAAAGCAGTGGCGTAGGTGGAGTGGGTGTGCACCACTCCGCCGATATTGGGGAATGCCTTGTACAACACCAGGTGGGTGGGGGGGTCGGAAGAGGGGTTCAGGTCGCCTTCCACCACCTTGCCGGTCTCAAGGTCGACAACTACCATGTCCGAGGCTTTCATCACATCATAGTCCACGCCTGATGGTTTGATCACCACAAGACCTTTTTCGCGGTCGATACCAGAGACGTTGCCCCATGTGAATATCACAAGGCCTTGCTTTACAAGGTCAAGATTAGCTTTAAATACTTTTTCTTTTAATTCTTCTAGCATAGTGTCTTGTCTTTTTAGGTTAAGAGGTTGTTCTTTATTAGATATTCCGGTTTCCCGGCCCGCTACAGTCTAAACGTCGAGTCAAGTGCAAACATCTTCTTGTTAAAGCGATAGAGCACAGCACCTCGCTTGGAGGTCACCTTGTCTATATGTTCCGTTTTTTCTATAAAGTCGATGCTCTTGATGCGCTTGCGGAAGTTGCGCTTGTCAATCTCCTCACCCAGTATGGCCTCATAGACATGCTGAAGCTGTGTCAAGGTGAAAAGGTCGGGAAGCAGATTGAAACTGAGGGGCTCGCTGTTGATACGGCGACGGAGCTGGTGCACGGCTTTCGCCACCATCTCGTTGTGGTCGGAGTAAAGTTTGGGCAGTTGGTTCAGACTCACCCATTCCACACCGTGCTCCTTGCGAAGCTCGTCGTCATAGTCTTTCACGTTGATAAGGGCACAGTAGGCCACCGTGATGACACGCTCACCAGGGTCGCGGTCAATCGCGCCAAAGGCGCCTACTTGCCTCATGTATATTTCCCGGAGGCCAGTGAGAGTGTAGAGAGTGCGGTTGGCTGCCTCTTCCAGACTCTCGTCCTCTCTCACAAAACCACCGTAGAGTGACCACTCGCCACGGCCAGGGTCCATCTGACGCTTTCCTATCAGCAACTTCAACTGGTCTTGGTCGAATCCGAAGACAATGCAGTCTACAGAAACGAAAACTTTCGAGTGTTCACCGTAATATCTTGTCATTATAATTGTTCTTTGATGATGGATAGTGAATGATTCCTTACCAGAAGTAGGCGTAGAAACAGCCACAGAGTGCGATTACACCGAGGGTACCTACAATGTCCCAGAATCCCCAGCTCTCACGGATCTGCTTGCGATAGGCTGGTGTGAAGGTGATGGCATCAACTTGCTCTTTTGAAGGAGCTGGAGTGAAGAAACTCACGACAACCATCAGCAATACAATGAATACCAGCAGCCAGCACTCGAAGACCAGCCAGTTGGTCTGCCAGAACCATGTGGTGTTCTCCCAGAATGCACCTGTCATAGCCTTGCTGCCAGTCTCGGTGAAGATGTTTGTCAGCAGACGGCACATACCGATGACGAAACCACCAATCAGACCCCACTCACCAGCCTTGGGAGTAATCTTCTTGGAGAAGATACCCAGTGTGAACACAGCCACCATGGCGGGAGCCAACAGCGACTGGATACCCTGCAGATAGCTATAGAGGTTGCCCATGTTCATCATGACAGGGAGCCACAGCAGACCAAGAATCACCACCACAACGGTAGCAATACGGCCTACGAGCACGTAGTGGTCTTCGCTCATGCCTTTCTTCATTGGCTTGTAGAAGTCCTCAGTGAAGAGGGTAGCGCAACTGTTGAAGAAGGCAGCAAGAGAGGTGACAAGTGCACAGATGAAACCAATGGTCACAAAACCTTTGATACCGGCTGGCAGGATGCTCTTCACCATCATGGCAAAGGCACCGTCGGTGTCGTGCTGATTGGTAATATCCATCTGGATACCGAAATCACCAAACTGACCGCTTGCCAGTGAGATGGCCACCATACCGGGGATCAAGAACATAAACACGGGGAGAAGCTTGAAGTAACCGGCAGCGATGGTGCCACGACGGGCGCGTTTCATCACCACAGAGTTGTCTTCACCTTTCTGCTGGCCAAGCACACGTTGTACGATGTGCTGGTCTGTACACCAGTACCAGAAACCGATAATAGAAGCGCCGATGAAGACGACAAATCCAGGATACTCATGATACATGGGGTCGGGGTTGCCCGATGCGTTGATGTCTGCCCAGTGGAACATGTGGGTGGTTCCGTAGCCGTCGTGAAGACCTCTACAGTATTCCATCATGTTTGCCCAGCCTTGCATGATGCTGCCGCTACCAAGTTCATAAAGTCCCAGGAAGAGCACCAGGAATGCACCGATAATAAGGATAGGGGTCTGAATAGACGACATCGTCATCACACCCTTCATACCACCAATCACCGTGAATATAGCTGTGATGGCAATCAGACCAAGAGCTCCCCACCAGAAGGGAAGACCAATCAGATATTCAAAGAAAATACCACCAGTGAATGCTGTAACACTGACCTTGGTCAGAATGTAAGCTACCAGCGTGATAATGCTCAGCCAGGAACCTGTGCGCTGAGTGTAACGGAACTTCAGAAAGTCGGGCATGGTGATGATCTTGCCCATCTTGTTGTTCAGCAGCTGATAGAAAGGCACGAAAAGCCAGCCGAGGATGAGGATCATCCAGCCTTGCATCTCCCAGTGGGCCATTCCCACACCGTCTTTGGCACCAGTACCAGCAAGACCTACGAGGTGCTCAGAACCGATGTTGGCGGCAAAGATAGCCATACCAATCACATACCAAGGCTCTCCTTTGCCAAAAAGATAGTCCTGAGAGTCGGCACCCTTCATTTTCTCTTTGTCTTTCTTGATGGCTCTGTATACCAGCCACACTACACCCAAGATACCTACGGCCATGACTGCCCAGTCAAGCCAGATAAATTCTTTTGCGTTCCAATTCATTTTGCTTTGTTATTTGTTTTATGATTATTTGTTTGTTTTATGTTATTTCACGGAGAATCTGTAGGCAGCGTGGCTGTAGTATTTCTCACCGGGTTTCAGAGTGGGCTGCACCCAGTCTTTCTTGTTGGGGGAGTCGGGATATTTCTGGCTCTCGAGGCAAACGCTGACCTGTCTTGGATAGAGTACACCAAATTTGCCGGGAACACCTTTGCCCTGGAAGTTGCCAGTGTATACCTGAACGCCGGGCTCGTTGGTCATCATCTCCATGAAGATACCGGTCTTGGGGGAGTAGAGGGAGGCGCATACGGTGGTGTCATCACCCTTGCCGTCCTTATAGGTGTTCAGACACCAGTTGTGGTCGTAACCGGTGGCATTCTTGATGTAGATGTAGCTGGTGTCCATCTTCTCACTGATGACGGCTGGCTCACGGAAGTCCATAGGTGTGCCCTCCACTGACTTGATCTCACCTGTGGTCATATAGCTGGCGTCGCTCGGGGTGAAGTTGTCAGCATTCACATAAAGCACCATGTCCATGCCTTCCTTGGAGAAGTCACCATTGAGGTTGTAATAGTTGTGGTTGGTCATGTTGACGATGGTCTCGGCGTCGGTAGTAGCCTCAAAAGTGATGTCGAGGGTGTTGTCGGCAGTCAGGCTGTAGGTCGTGGTAGCAGTCACAGTGCCGGGGAAGCCATTCTCGCCGTCGGGAGCCACAAGGGTCAGCTTCAAGGTTGAGTCGTTGAGTTGCTCGGCGTCATATACTTGGTGCATCCAACCGGTGTTGCCGCCACCATGCAGACAGTGGTTGGCACCATTGCCATTGTCGTTCTGACGAAGCTGATACTGTTTGTCACCAATGGTGATCTTGCCGTCATTGATACGGTTGGCATAACGTCCTACTGACGATCCGTAGTCACTCGGGGAGTTGAGAGTATCTGCATACTGACGGATGTTGTCATAGCCCAGCACCACATCGGTCATGTTGCCGTCTTTGTCGGGTACCATCAGCGAGACGACACGTGCACCGTAGTTGGTTATACAGGCTTCCATGCCACGGCTGTTTTTCAGCACGTAGAGCTTCACGGGCTTCTCGTTAATCAAAGTGTCGAACGAAGCTGGGTTAAGACCTGATACTGTGAGGTTTACCTCTTTTCCTGAATCACAGGAAACAAGCAGAAATGCTGCCATTCCCGCACCTAAAATAATACTTTTCAAGTTTTTCATTGATGTTTGTTTTGAGAGATTATGTTATTTTGGTGTAAAAATACAATTTATTTTTCAATCCGCAATGAAAAAAACACTTTTTTTTCGCATAAAGTGTAATTTTTACACTTTTTTAAGGATTCCCCATCTTACAGGTATGTGATGGCTTTTTACGGATGAGCAGAAAAAACCCCCTCCAACGCATGTTAGAGAGGGTAGGGGAAATTGAAAAATCAGCGGCTAGCAGATCTTGCGAGAGCCGTCACCGATCACTACGTCGATCACCTTGGGCTCTTTGCCGTATTTCTCAAAATATTTCTTCTTGGCGTCGGCGATAAACTGGTCATACAGTTCTTCCTTTACTAGGTTGATGGTGCAGCCACCGAAGCCGCCACCCATGATACGACTACCGGTCACACCATTTTCCTTGGCGATGTCGTTCAGGAAGTCAAGTTCCTCGCAGCTGACCTCGTATTCTTTGCTCAGGCCCTCATGGGTCTCATACATCTTCTTGCCTACCGTCTCGTAGTCGCCTGCCACCAGTGCGTCGCAAACAGCCAGCACACGGTCTTTCTCACCAAGCACAAAGTGTGCACGGGTGTAGTCTTCCTCGCCTACTTCGGCGCGCACTTCCTCCAGTTGCTCCCAGGTGCAGTCACGCAGTGTCTCAAACTTGCCCTCTGGATGCTTAGCGGCGATGTGCTTCACCACGTTCTCGCAGCTGTTGCGGCGGTCGTTGTAGGGTGAGCCTACCAACTCGTGTTTCACACAAGAGTTGAGAAGCACCAGTTTGTAGCCCTTTGGATCGAATGGATAGTATTCAAACTCACGTGAGCGGCAGTCCAGACGCATCAGTTTGCCAGCCTGTCCGAAAACGCTGGCAAATTGGTCCATGATACCGCAGTTCACACCGATATATTTGTGCTCTGTAGCCTGACCAGCGAGTACGATGTCCCATTTAGACACCTTGTTGTCGCCGAAGAGGTCGTTCAGACCGCAGCCGAAGCAGCTCTCCATAGCAGCGGAGGAAGACATGCCTGCACCTAAGGGTACGTCACCGGCGAAAGCAATGTTGAATCCCTTCACGGGCACTCCGAGGGCTTCCATCTCCAGGGCCATACCATAGATGAAGCGAGCCCATGTGGCGCGTGGACCCTGACCATCGTGGAAATCAAAGTCTACACGGTCTTTCAGGTCGATAGAGTAAGCGCGGATGGTGCTCTCAGTGCCATTGGGGCGCATCTCTGCCATGATGCCACAGTCTACAGCTCCGGGGAATACGAAGCCACCGTTGTAGTCAGTGTGCTCGCCGATAAGGTTGATACGGCCGGGTGAATGGTAAATATTGCCAGTCTGTCCGTCAAAATGCTTGATAAAGCGACTTCTTACAAATTCAATGTCCATAATATTTAGTTTAAAGTGATTTTTTGGTTTTTATGATGGCAGATTCTGAAATATGCTCTTACCCGAAAGCGGCAGATTTCAGAATCCACCTTATTTATAATAATTTGATAATTTCTAAACCTGACATTAGACGGGGATGTCTTTGTTCACGTTCTTGCAGCCGATGAGGGCGTAGTAGAGGATGTAGGCGAGCATGCCGATAACCAGCCAATAGCTGGCGATGGGGCCTGCACTCTTTGCGATAGCCTCTTGGATGAGCGGCATGATACCACCACCAACCACCATCGTCATGAAGATGCCGGAAGCAGCCTCAGTGTATTTGCCAAGTCCCTCAACGGAGAGGTTGAAGATGCCACCCCACATGATAGAGGTGCAGAGTCCGCAAGCAGCGATGAAGATGGTCTTCACAGGCACCTCATGTCCGCTGACCGTGAAGGTGGAGGACTCAGGCATAAAGATAGCGATCAACAGCAAGATGATGGCTACAGAGGATACAACTGACAATTGCAGTTTGGTTGAAACCTTGCCTGAAAGCAAACTGGAACTGGCACGTCCCACAAGCATCATCAGCCAGTAGCTTGCAGCCAAAGTACCTCCGATGGCGGCGGAGCCTTCGAAACCAAGGTTGGTGATGTAGAAGTTCAGCTCCATAGGTATACCAATCTCAATACCTACATAGAAGAAGATGGCAATCACTCCCAGCAGACAGTGGCGGAAAGCGATAGGGCTGTGCTCGTATTTTGGCTTTTCCTTGCCCAGTGTAGGCTCAGGAATGTCAACACGGTTGATGATAAAGAATGAGATGGCGAAGACAGCCATACCGATGAAGAGCAATGGAGAAACCTCGCCCATGTTGGTCTTTTCCGTCACGGTGCCAACGAGAAGACCTGTCAGCAGCGGGGTGAGTGTGGCGGTAAGTGAGTTCATGGTGCCACCAATCTGGATGAACTGGTTGCCTCTGTTGCCACCACCACCTAAAAGGTTGAGCATGGGGTTCACCACGGTGTTCAGCATACATACACAGAAACCGCAGATGAAAGCTCCGAGCAGATAGATGATGAGGTTAAGGGCGACTGGTATTCCGTCATAGTTGAATACAAAAGTGCCCGCACCAGCTAAACTGGAGAGGTATTGAAATGCAAGACCTACGATTCCCACCACAAGGGCGATGAGGGCAGTTTTTTTGTAGCCGTACTTGATCAGCATCTTACCGGCAGGAATGCCCATGAATAGATAAGCTGCGAAGTTCATTAGGTTACCCCAGGCCTTGGCGAAAGGATAGGTGTATCCCCAGATGTTGCCGAAGGGTGCACCCATGTTGGTGACGAAACTAATCATCGCGAAGATGAAACACATGGTGACGATGGCAACAATGTTGGTTTTCTTTTCTTGACTCATTTTGTCTTAAAAAATTTGATGTTGTTAATGGGTTGAAAAGGCGATGGCAGACCCATCGCCTGTAAAAAAGATTTTCGAAAACTATTTCCTTACGCCAAACTGGTAGATGGTCTTCTGCTTGTAGCGACGACCTGGTTTCAGCACCACTGAGGGGAAGTAGGGATGGTTGGGGGTGTCGGGGAAGTGCTGTGCTTCAAAGCAGACTGCACTGCGACGGGGGAAGGTAGCACCATGCTGACCCTTCTCGCCACAACCGAAGTTGTCGGTGTAGAGCTGTACACCTGGCTCGGTGGTGTAGACATCCATCGTGCGTCCACTCTTCGGCTCGTAAATACGTGCTGCAAAACTCAATTCTCCTTCCTCGCGCTTGTTGAGCACATAGCAGTGGTCGTAGCCAGAGCCGTTGCGCAGTTGCTCATTGTCAGCGTCAATGTCACGGCCAATGGCTTTCGGGGTGCGGAAATCAAATGGGGTGTCTTTCACAAAGCGGATCTCACCTGTCGGGATGGAGGTTTCGTCGATAGGCAGGTAGTAGTCGGCGTTGATTTCGCATTCCAGGTCCTCAATGGTAGGAGTGGGGTCGGCGATACCAGCCAGACTGAAGAAGCCATGGTTGGTCAGGTTGATGATGGTCATCTTGTTAGTGGTGGCAAGATACTCTATCATCAGCTCGTTCTCGTTGGTGAATGTGTAGACAACGGTCACCTTCAACTCGCCAGTGTAGCCTTCTTCGCCATAGGCGGAGATCAACTCAAGCACCAGCGACTGCTCGTTCATCTGTGTGGCATCCCATACACGGGAATGGAAACCCTTTGGACCGCCATGCAGTGCGTTGGGATCGTTGTTGATGGCCAGCTGATAGTCTTTGCCTCTCAGCCGGAACTGCCCACGGCAGATGCGGTTGCCAAAGCGCCCGATGAGGGTCGACAAATAAGGTTGTGGATGATGGATAGCTTCTTGGATGTTGTCATATCCTTGAATGACATTAGCGTAGTTGCCGTCTCTGTCTGGCACCATGATTGCGACAATGGCTCCACCGTAGTTGGTGATGGCTACTTCGTTTCCAAGACTGTTTTTAAGAATATACAAATCGGTTTGTTTACCGTTGATAGTGGTCTGAAAATTCTCACGTTTCAGGCCACACAGATTTTCTGTCTCTGCAATCTTCATAATACTTAAAGGTTTTAGTTACTATGTTGCTGCAAAATAACTAAAAAATAACGAGAAAGACAAAGGAAAGACAGAAAAATGTATAAAAGTCTTTGTTAAAAACACTTAAATTCTGATGCTAAGCCTCTTTCTTCCACACTAAGAAATCGGCCACCAAGTAACTGCTTCCACCGACAAAGATACAGTCTTCGGCTGAAGCGTCTTTCTGGGCTGCTTGAAAAGCGTCTCCGACGGTGTGATAAGCCTGACCATGAAGCCCGTGTGCGGAGCCTATGGCTGCTGTCCGCTGCTCGTCGATGCCACGCTTGTTTGACGGACGGGTGAAATAATAGACGGCGTCTTCGGGCAGCATGGACATCACGGTGTCAATGTCTTTGTCGTCTACCATGCCGAAGACAATCCGCATCTGCCGGCAGGGTTCTCTCTTGAGCTGTTCTGACAGATACACCCATCCGCCGGCATTGTGTCCGGTGTCGCAAATCACTTTCGGATGGTCGCTGATCACTTGCCATCTACCCATTAAACCAGTTGTTTCACCAACCTTTGCAAAACCCTCTCTTACAGCTTGTTCGTTGATGGCGAGAGATTGCTTTTTCAATTCATCTACCGCAGTGAGTATCGTGTTGGTGTTGCGCTCTTGATACCATCCACCCAACTCGCCTTCTAGCCGACCGTAGAGGTCGGTGTCGTATACAAGGCCCCCATGGACGGCAGGTTGTGATGAGCGCACATGACGCTGTTCGTCGGCAAAGTAGATGGGGGCGTGTTGTTCAAGTGCTTTTTTCAGAAATACGTCGCGTGTCTCAGGTAGGGTCTCACCTATCACCACAGGTGTTTCGCTCTTGATGATGCCTGCTTTCTCTCCAGCGATGCGCTCCAGTGTGTTTCCTAAGAACTGGGTGTGGTCTAGACTGATGTTGGTGATGACGGAAAGGATAGGGGAGAGGATGTTGGTGCAGTCGAGACGTCCTCCAAGACCCACTTCCACCACGGCGATATCGATGTGTTCATCAGCGAAATAACGAAATGCCATGGCGGTGGTCAACTCAAAAAACGAAGGATGAAGTGGCTCGAAGAAAGCACGGTGCTGCTCCACAAAATCGATGACATACTGCTCACTGACACATTGCCCATTCACTCGGATACGCTCTCTGAAATCCACCAAATGGGGCGAGGTGTATAGTCCTACCCGATAGCCCGCGGCTTGCAGGATAGCGGCCAAGGTGTGCGACACAGAACCTTTGCCATTGGTGCCTGCCACATGGACGGAGGCATATTGGCGGTGGGGATGTCCGAAATACTCATCCAGGTCCCAAGTGTTCTGCAAACCCTCCTTATAAGCACTAGCCCCGACCTTCTCAAAGACCGGGGTGCTATTGAACAAATATTCTATGGTTTCCTCGTATTTCGTCATCCAAGTTCGCTTTTCGCTTTTCGCTTTTCGCCTTTCGCTTTTCGCACGCGGCACTACTCACTACTAATTCCTAATTAGCAATAGTAATCTCTCACCTCTTACCTCTCACCTCTCACCACTAACTAAAATAGTCCTTAAACCGCTGGAAGATGCTCTGCCGGGTGCCTTTGTCACTCTTGAAGTTGTCGCTGTGGCGCATCTTCTCCAAGGCTTCTTTCTCCTCTCGTGAGAGGGTCTTAGGCACATACACGCTGATGTTGACGATGATGTCGCCATTGCCGTGACCATAGCCCTGCACAGCGGGCAGACCCTTGCCGCGCAGACGTTTGGTGGTACCGGGCTGTGTACCTGGCTCTAAGTTGATTTTCAACTTCGTTCCCTCGATGGTCGGTATTTTCACCTCTCCACCGAGAGCGGCTGTTGGGAAGTCAAGCAAGAGGTTGTATATCAGGTCGTTGTCCTGACGGATGAAGGTGTCGTTCTCTTCTTCGCTGATGAACACCTGTATATCTCCCGGGATGCCGTTGTGCTTGCCTGCATTGCCTTTGCCCTGCATAGTGAGCACCATGCCATCGGCCACTCCTGCTGGTATCTTCACTTCCACGACTTCCTCACCTTTCACGATGCCGTCGCCACCGCAGTGCTGACACTTGTTTTTGATGATCTTACCCTCACCATGGCAGGTGGGACAAGCACCTTGTGTCTGCATCACACCGAAGATGGTCTGCTTCGTCTGTACGGTGTAGCCGCTGCCGTGACAGGTGGGGCAGGTCTCAGGCTGTGAACCAGCCTCGGCGCCGGTGCCATGGCAGTGGGGGCACACGATGTCTTTCTTCACACGAAATTTCTTCGTCGTGCCTGTGGCAATCTCCTGAAGACTCATCTTCACTTTCAGACGCAGGTCGCCACCTCGGTATTGTGCGCCAGACTGACGGCGTCCGCCGCCAAAACCGCCGAAACCGCCAAAGCCGGCACCCTCGAACACGCTTCCGAACATCGAGAAGATGTCGTCCATTGAGAAACCGCCGCTGCTGAAACCACCAAAACCGCCTGGGGCGTCAAATCCAAACTGGTCATATTGCTGGCGTTTCTGTGGGTCGTGCAGCACATCGTATGCCTCGGCAGCCTCTTTAAACTTTTCCTCGGCGTTTTTGTCGCCAGGGTTGCGGTCGGGATGGTATTTGATGGCTATCTTGCGATACGCTTTTTTGATATCATCCTCTGAGGCATTCTTGTCTACACCAAGCACCTCATAATAGTCTCTCTTATTGGCCATTGTTTTTATTTAGTTGACAAGTAAACAAGTTGACGCGTTGACAAGTCGTTTGTCTTGTCAATCGTCAATCTTGTTTCTTCAATTTCTCATCTTTTATTCTACAAATCTTAATCTTTCATTTTTCATCTTTCATCTCCTTACTGTCCTACCGCCACTTTGGCATAGCGTATGACCTTGTCGTTGAGGGTGTATCCAGTCTGCACACAGTCTATCACCTTGCCTTTCTTGTCATCCTCCACGCCGGGCACCATGGCGATGGCTTCGTGGTAGTCCACGTCGAAGTCTTTGCCGATGGTCTCAATCTGCTTGACACCTTCGCCTTCCAGCACTTTGATGAATTTCTTATAGATCAAGTCCACGCCTTCGCGGAGGGCTGACACATCGTCAGTCTTTTTGCCATTTTCGATGGCACGCTCAAAGTCGTCGAGCACGGGCAGAATGCTTTTGATAGTCTTCTCTCCACCATTGAGTATCAGTTCGCTCTTTTCCTTGATGCAACGCTTGCGTAGATTCTCAAAGTCGGCACATTTACGTAAATATTTGTCATTCAGCTCTTCCAACTTCTTGTTGGCTTCTGCCAATGGATCTTTTTCAGTTTCCTCTTCAGATGCCTCTTCTTGTGGGGCTTCTTCCTGATTCTCAGCCTCGGCAGTTTCGGTGTTTTCGTTCAACACCTCGTCCATTTCCTCAGCCTTTTCTTTTTTATCTTTCTCGTTCATAATGGGTCGTTTTTGGTTGTTTTTACTTTCTTATAGCAAAAAGCTTGCCAAACTTGTTGCGAGTCAGGCAAGCCTTTCATTTTAATTAGGAGCTGAGGAGTTGAGGAGTGAAGGAGTTCAGACATTTCTATTTCTAGTAATTTGTCTTTATGAAAGAAATCATGGAGAGCTATTATCTGAACTCCTCGACTCTTGGATTCCTTACAATTTAGAACTCAAAATTATCAGTGCTAATGTCTGAACTCCCCAACTCCTGTACTCCTGTACTCCTTAATCAGCGTACATCTTCTCTTTCTGTGCCTTGATGGCGTCATCGTAGATGTAGTCATCATATTGCATCAGTTTGTCAATAGTGCCTTTGGGGGTCAGCTCGATGATGCGGTCGGCCACGGTCTGGATGAACTCATGGTCATGGCTGGCGAAGAGGATGTTGCCTTTGAAGAGCATCAGGTTGTTGTTGAAAGCCTGGATACTCTCCAAGTCGAGGTGATTGGTCGGGGTGTCGAGGATGAGGCAGTTGGCATTTTTCAGCTGCATACGTGCGATCATACAGCGCATTTTCTCGCCACCGCTCAGCACGTTGACCTTCTTCTCCACTTCTTCCTGCTTGAAGAGCATACGTCCGAGATAACCTTTCATCATCACTTCGTTGCCGGTGCCAAACTGACTGAGCCAATCCACCAGGTTGAGGTCGCTCTTGAAAAACTCAGTGTTGTCGAGGGGCAGGTATGCAGTGGTGATGGTGATACCCCATTTGTAAGTGCCGGCGTCAGCCTCGCGGTTGCCGTTGATGATCTCAAAGAGAGCCGTCATGGCTTTCGGGTTGTGGCTCAGGAACACGGTCTTCTGGCCTTTCTCGATGTTGAAACTCACATTGTCGAAGAGCACGGTGCCGTCGGTGTCCACAGCCTTCAGGCCTTCCACCTCCAATATTTGGTTGCCGGGCTCACGCTCCATGGTGAAGAGGATGCCGGGATATTTGCGTGATGACGGACGTATCTCGTCGACATTGAGTTTCTCCAGCATCTTCTTGCGGCTGGTGGTCTGCTTGCTCTTAGCCACATTGGCAGAGAATCGGCGGATAAACTCCTCCAGCTCCTTGCGCTTCTCCTCGGCTTTCTGTCGTTGGTTTTGGGCCTGGCGCAGGGCGAGCTGCGAACTCTGATACCAGAAAGAGTAGTTGCCGGCGAAGACGGTCACCTTACCAAAGTCGATGTCCACGGTCTGAGTGCTCACTGCGTCGAGGAAGTGACGGTCGTGGCTCACCACCAGTACGGTCTGCTCCACATTGCTCAGGTATTCCTCCAGCCACTGCACGGTGTCGAGGTCCAAGTCGTTGGTCGGCTCGTCGAGCAGCAGGTTGTCGGGATGCCCAAAGAGGGCTTTGGCAAGCATCACGCGCACTTTCTCGTTGTTCGACAGTTCACTCATCATCTTCCCATGCATGGCCTCTTTCACACCCAGGTTGGAGAGTAGCATGGCGGCGTCGCTCTCAGCGTTCCAACCGTCCATCTCGGCGAACTTTTCCTCCAGGTCGGCCACACGGTTGCCGTCTTCGTCGCTGAAGTCTTCCTTCATATACAGCGCCTCGCGCTCCTTCATGTTCTGCCACAAGGGCTGATGTCCCATGAGCACCGTGTCGAGCACCGTAAACTCATCGTATTTGAAGTGGTCCTGGTCGAGCACTGACAGACGCTCGCCTGGTCCCAGTTCCACGAAACCTTTGTTGGGTTCCAACTCACCGCTGATGGCTTTCAGCAGGGTCGACTTGCCGGCACCATTGGCGCCGATGACACCATAGATGTTTCCTGCCGTGAATTTCAGGTTCACGTCTTTGTAAAGCACTCTCTTACCAAATTGAATGGCCAGATTGTTTAATGTGATCATCTTCTATTATTCTTTGACTGTTTTGTTTTCGGCTGCAAAATTACTGCTTTTTTTCGAGATTGATGCTTGTTCGTCCAACAAACTGTGCATTTTACGTCGCTATTCTTCAGTGCTTACTATCTTGGCGCGGTTTTCGTCCGTCCATTTAAGTATCAAGTCTGCTATTTTTTCTTTTCGGCTTCTTTTTGGCGTTTCTTCTCTTCTTTCTGCCGTTCCTTTTCAGCTTTGGCTTTTTCTTTCTGACGTTTCTTTTCAGCCTTGGCCTCTTCTTTCAGCCTTTTCTTTTCTGCCTTGGCTTCTTCTTTCAGTCGTTTCTTCTCTGCCTTGGCTTCTTCTTTCAGCCGTTTCTTCTCCAGTTTGGCCTCTTCTTTCTCCAGGGCAGCCTCTTCGAGTGCGTCACGGAGCATTTCTTTGTCGAAAGTGAACACATGACCGAGCAGACCCACTGACAACAGCTGATTCTTTTCTTCCCTCTCGATGTGGGTGGTGTTGAATAGGAAGTAATTCGTGACAACCATTTTTTTGGCAAGAATTTCCTCTATCGTCTTGGTCACAAGGTTCTTGCCGATTCTGGTGATGCCGTTGTCTGCTATTCCTATGTTGGTGGCCTCCTCATCCACATACTCCTTGATGGCTTTCATCATGGCGAGTTTGTGAGCTTTCTTGTCGGGCACAGTCTCTGACATCAGAAAGGCTAAACCCGCGATAATTATGATGGCAATCAGTTTTTTCATTTTCTTTATTTTTTCTTATTGAACTGAAGTTTCTTCGAAACTTTTTGGAGTTAAGGAGTTAAGAAGTTATCGCTTCGCTCAGGAGTTAAGCCAATAGTTCATCTTCTTATTGTATGAGTGATGGGAGTAGTGGCTTGACTCCTTAACTTCTTTTACTCCTTAACTACGGAAACTTGAGTTATTTATTGCACCGCGCGGTGTAGAAGTCGCGGAAGTCTGTCCATTTGTAATAGGGGAAGCGGTCTGTGGGCAACGGAAGGGTGGCTTCCTCACCATTGAGCAGACATTTCACCAAGATGCCGTCAGCGCTTTTTTTACTGCGGTAGAAGATGAGCTGGATATTCGAAGCCTTACAGGTCTCCCAGTTCTGGTAGCAGTTTTTCACCTCATACGGATCCAGGGGGTCACGGTCGGCGCCGTTGAGGCCCATCAGCACGGTCAGTGGACCGAGGCAGGTGTCATGGCCGAAGCGCAGGTCTGCGATATGGTCGCTGGTGCCATTGATGGCGGCGTCTGCTTTCTTGAGAATGTCCTGAAGGATGGGGATGGTCTCATATTGCGGACCGAAAACCCATGAATAGGAGCCTAAGTTGGACTCTTCCCATCGGTTGACCAAGTCGGCGTCATGGAGGATGTTGCCCATCATGCCCTCATGGCCGATGCTTGGCAGCGAGGTGTAGAGATTGATTAGATGCTCACCGATGCGGTTGGCGCTCACGGGGAGCCCTTCGGTGCTGGTGAATACTTTGGAGACGACATCTTTCTGCAGGGTGCTGACACTCTTGAACTGATCACGGTTTTGCTCAAAACGGGGCTTCACACGGGGAAATTGACGACGCGCGGGGTTCTGGCGGTCGGTGGGCACCACACCGTCGAGGGTGAAGCGCGACGACTGCTCGCGGATCTCTATCTTGGGGTTGCACTGCGCTAATTCTTGGCAGAATGCCGACATACTGATGACACAACGGCCTGACAGCGAGGAGATAGCAAGCACATTGCCGCCTTTCTTAAACACTTCAGGGAAGTTGTTGTACATGATACGGGCGATGCCCTGGTGCTGCTCCCACCCCAACTGTGTCAGTTCGCTCACGCCTGTCATCAATTCCTGATGGACGGCATGGTATTTTTCATAGAATGCCTCGCCCTCAGCCGTGAGCTGGTGCTTTTCGTGGGCGGCGTTGAGCAGGGTGTCGAGGTCTATGTAGAGCCGGTCGGTCCAGTAGTAACGTGAACCGTGGCGGGCATAATGGCTGATGTAGAAGGGTTTGTATCCTTTGGGCGCTTTGGTCAGTTTCACGGTCCGCACAGGGTAGGGATAGTCGTTGCCGTAGGCTTTTCGGGGGTCGGCCTTCAACTGGTCGAGCGCAGGCACTGCCTGTCCCCAGATGCTCATGGAGAGAAGGCAGAGATATAGAGTGGTGATGGCTTTTCTCATGGTGATGTAAAAATGATGTGGTTTTGTAAGTGAAATAATAAAATGAAGGAGCGACCTACAAGGTCGCATGGGTGATTGTACGTGCAAATATACAAATAATTTGTGATTTTTGCATGATTGTGATGGTTTTTTTCGTACCTTTGCTGATGATATGAAAAGAAATGTCAATTACGGTCAGCCACTATACGACCATTATCAGGTAGAATACGACGCTCCGCTGCTGGAATATCTCTTGCAGACGGTCAAAGGGCAGAGTCGCTCCAAAATCAAGGCCACCCTTCAGGGGCGTGGCATCAAAGTGAATGGGAAAAACGTCACGCAGTTTGACTTCCCCTTGAAAAAGGGGATGAAATTGTCCATCAGCAAGACCAAGCGCAACGATTTGTTCAAGAGCAGATACGTCAAACTGGTTTATGAAGACCAGCACTTGGTGGTGGTGGAGAAAAATGTGGGCATCCTCTCCATGGCTGCCGGGCACTCTTCACTCAATGTTAAGTCGGTGCTGGACCAGTACTTCCTGAAGAGTCACCAGAAATGCCGCGCTCATGTGGTTCACCGTCTCGACCGCGACACCAGCGGACTGATGATTTATGCGAAAGACATTGAGACAGAACAGATTCTTGAGCACGAATGGCACCAGATCGTCTACGACCGGCGCTATGTGGCGGTGCTCTCTGGTGAGGTGGTCAACGAGGGAGGCACTATCGCCAACTGGCTCAAGGACAACAAAGCTTACGTCACCTATTCTTCTGAGGTGGACAATGGTGGCAAGTATGCTGTGACTCATTACCATACCCTGGCACGCACCACTGAGCACTCGCTTGTGGAGTTTAAACTGGAGACGGGACGCAAGAACCAGATACGTGTGCATGCCGCCGATATGGGGCACCCTGTGTGTGGCGACTCCAAATACGGCAATGGCGACGACCCCTTGCACCGTCTATGCCTCCATGCTTATCTCTTGTGCTTCTATCATCCTGTCACCAAAGAGCGTATGGAGTTTGAGACGCCTATACCGACATCATTCAAAAGTCTATTTTAAAATCACCTTTCCACCTCATTTAGGTGGATTAAAACAATTGATATGGAATTTCTAAATTTGGATACCGAAAACATTGTCTATTATATTTTCGCCGCAGCAGTGGTGCTCATTGCATTCCTGCTGATAAAAAAAATAGCCAGTTGCCTCATCAAAGGCGTCATTTTGGCCGTCATTGTGGCCATTCTCGCTTTCGTCTATTTCAATTACCTCACCATAGAGGATGTAGACGACACCCAGAATACGGAAATAGTGGATGGTAATTAATGTTTTTAGAGGTGAGAGGTAAGAGGTAAGTGGTTTATTTAGTGGTGAGAGGTAAGAGGTAAGAGGTGAGAGATATGCCCTGCCAAATGCGAAAGACTATGTGCATGCAACCAATCGTGCATGCTATAATCTCATGCAGAAAACCGTAATAAATCACTCCCAACCAAAAGGAGTATTCTCTTACCTCTTACCTCTCACCACTCACCTCTAAGGAAAACCTCTTACCTCTCACCACTCACCTCTCACCTCTAAATAATTTAACTCATCACCGCCCCTACGGCGACGAGAAGGCCGTAGAAGAACATGTTGCGGGCGTTCTCACCGAGTACTTGATTCAGCTGAAAGCCTTTGTTGATGGTTTTCATTTTTCTCCAGGTCACGGTGTGGAGAGCCAGATAGATGATGGGCAACACAAAAGCCAAATATTTTCCGCTGAAGAGATAGACAGTACCTATCAGACAGGCGGCGGCTCCCAGCCACCAGTAGAGCCACTCGGTGCGCTTGGCACCGATTCTCACCACCAGTGTCATTTTCCCAGTGCGCAGGTCGTTGTCCCAGTCGCGATAGTTGTTGACAATCAGCAGCGTGTCAATCACCAGTCCACAGGCGATGGATGCCAACAGACACTCCCAACTGACCGTATGGGCCTGCAGGTAATAGGTGGCACATACGGGTATGAGACCGAAAAACACGAGCACCAGCACATCGCCCAGTCCGAGGTAGGAGAGATGGGTCGTGTAGAGGAAACAAAAGATGACACAGAGCACGCCGACGGCTACCATCTGCCATCCGCCATAATAAATCAGTGGCAAGCCGATGACACATGCCACCGCTGTGGTCAGCAGGATGGCGGTCCGCATGGCACTCATGGTTACCCAACCTTGTGCGCAGGCGCGTTTCGGACCGAGCCGCAACTCGTCGTCAGTCCCTTTCTTAAAGTCGAAATAGTCGTTGATGAAGTTGGCGTCAATCTGCATGGTGAAGGCAAACAACATGCAGAGACAGGCCGGGATCACCTTGAAGGCTCCGGCACCCAAGTCTGCATATGCCAGTGCTAGTGCGATCATCACTGGCACAGCGGCACCACTCAGTGTCTTTGGACGTGCCGCCAGTACCCACGCTTTAGCCGAGTTTTTTCTGATATCTTCTTTCATCTTCTCATTTTTCATTTTTCATCTTTCATCTTTCTTCTTCTTTCATTTCCCCATTATAATATTTCATTTTTCATCTTTCATCTTTCATCTCCTTTCATTGGGTAGCTCTCCCCCTCTAAGTTAGAGGGGGCAGGGGGAGTGTGTTCTTATGTGGAATGCTCATTCATAATGAATATTGTACAACATTAACTATTCTAGAGAAACTTCATTTACTCATTTCCCCATCTTAATCTTTCATTTTTCATTTTTCATCTTTCATCTTTTCATAGTTTCTGTCAAAGATGGGTCGCATGACATCCGTGTGGGCGATATACTCACGTAGCAGGTTGAGTTTTTTTTCGTTTTCAGAGCCGGGTATCCACATTTTGATATATCCATGTGTGGAATATTTGCTTTCCATGTGCTCCATGAATCTGCGCCACTGCTCCTCCTTGTCTTTTTCGGGATAGTGACTGAGTCCAAACTGTATGGTGCGCATGATGACGGTTTCTGGGTCCATGTCACGGTCGGCTTCGGCCACAATTTTGCCGTAGATGCTTCTGGGCGCATGGGCAGCCGACGCACGGTGGTCCTCTACCGCCTCTTTCATGATTATGAGTTGGGCGGGGGTGAACCATTTGAGTAGTCTCTTGTCGGCAATGAGTATTTTCCCGCTGGTGAGGTGATGGATGGCGCGTGGCCCCTCCAGTCCTAGGTCGTGATAAGCAGCGATGGTATAGGCCATGTTGACATGGGCACCCATCTGCCGTGCCAGTTCAAGTGAAGCTTTAATCACTTTGTTGACATGGCTGAGATTGTGTGCTTTATCAAATTGGGCATATCGTGGTAAGATGGAGGTTTCCACATACTCCATCAAGTCAAGGCTCACGTTTTTTTCAATCATAATTCAGGAGTTCAGGAGTTCAGGAGTTCAGAAGTTCAGAAGTTGAGGAGTTCGGTTGAGGAGTTCCGCTATTTTACTCTCCAGACGTTGAGGACGATGCCCTTGAAGTCTTGTGAGAATTCTGGTGCACAGACGAAGAGGGAGTTGTTGAGCCAACCATAGCGGCTGTCGGCGGGAGCCTCAAACTGTGGCGCGGCGCGGAAGTAGAAGGAGGGGTTTCCATGTTCGTCTTTGCCTCCGTAGATGATGCCACGGTTGCGCACATGGATGTAGACGCCGTCGTCGGTCTTGATGCAGTAGATGGCTTCGAGCTCGGTGCGGCCGTCGGCGTTGGCCAATTGGTAGTCTGCTCCGCCGTTGATGATAGTGCCTTTCAGCTGTGGTCCCTCAAAGGTGCCTCCTGTGATGGGGATGACGGTGCGCCTGCCGTGCTGTGTGTTATTGATGCCAAAAGCCTCGCCGAGGGTTACTTTCAGTTGTAGTGCGAACTCCAGTTGCGGTGCTTCTTTGGGGGGATAGGCCTGTGCGCTGACATGGAGCAGGAAAACAGTCAGTAACAGGGTGAAACAAAGTCTTTTTTTCATATGAATATTGATTGAAGGATGAAAGGTCGTCGGTGGGGCAGCAGAGACATGATGTGTCTGCCCACTTCTTAGTTAAAGAAGTTCCATGACACGCCAAAGCGGAACACCCGCTGGTTGGTGGGGTAGTGGGGTGTGAGGAAATAGTTGCCGCCGTCTCCGGAGCAGTTGATGTGGCTCATCATCACGAAGAAGCGGGTGTGCTTCAGGAAGAAGTTGGCATACACATTCACGAAGGGATAGTTGCCCAGCTTCACTTTGCTGGCTGTGTTTTCCTGTACGGCATACTGTGCCAGGCCGGGCACGAAGTCAGGGACGTCGTATTTGGTGAAGTATCTCACGTCCGCCCCCATGTCACAGTCGAGCACGTGGGCGATTTTGAAGCGCATAAACAGGTTGGCATACACGTTGAGTTCAGGCAGAGGGATGACCTGGTCGTCGCTCGACTTCTGATAGGTGAGCCGTGTCTCAAGGTTCAGCGGTCCCAGTTTGAAGTCTTGCATCAGTTGTGCGGTGAAGACGCTGAGGTTCTTACCGTGCTGTTTGAACATGGCGGTGTTGTTGAGCCGCTGATAGTTCTCGCCCACGTCGTAGCTGTTGGTCAGATAGATATATTTCGTCAGGTCGTCAGCAGCCACACGGAGTGTGGTCTTCGTGCGTCGTAGCGTAAATAGTCCTTCGAGGTGGGTGTGGGTGCTTTTGTCAAATTGGTTGTCCCACCAGAAGTGCCTGGAGTGGTAGCTGTCTTGATAGTAAGAGGGGTTGGTCAGATAGAATCCTCCCTTGGCTGCCAACTGCACCGTGTCGCCGAAAAGCCGGAAGTTGAGGTCGGCCTCCGCGTCCAAATACATTTCACCGAAGTCAGCGCCCGCCACACCAAATTCGCCTGTGGCCTGATAGTGCAGTGTCTCTCCTTCCTGCTTGCTGATTTGTCCGCCTGCGAAGATGCTGTTCTCGTTGTGTGTACTTGACATATGGAGTGTGTCGGGCAGGGTGAAATGCTTCATCTCGTGAGATACGAAAGCTTTCAGACCTGCCTTGGCATATTTATTGAAACCTTCCAAGAGTGCTACGGCGAAGGTGTTGCGCAGACAGTAGTGGGTGGTCTTGTCGTAGATGGAGTCGCCGGCAAACCTGGACAGCGTGTTGTAGGTGTGGGCGTAATAGTCTTGGGGTGTGTAGTAGGCCTGATAGATATGGCTGTAGTTGTCAAATTTGACGGTGTGGATGAAGCTCGTCACCGGCACATACTCATTTTTCAGCCAGGTGGTGTCGGCTTCGGCCAGCGCGGCGTCTTCAGGTCGCGCGATGCCGTGGGCACGGTCGTAGGCCAGCTGCTCGTCATATTCTTCCTCGTCGAAGGTGCGGCCTTCTTTCTCTGCCTGTTTGCGCGCCTCCTCTTTGGCTTTGTCGGCATTGTTTTCCTTCTGCGACTCGATGGCGAATTTCTTCGCTTTGATTTCCTCCTCGGTCATGGGCACTTTGCGGTTGAATCCCAGACTGTAGCGGTGGGTATAGAAGATGTGCTGGAAGTCGTTGCGGTTCCAGTTTTCGGTCAGCATGGTGGGCAACTCGCTGATGTTGTAATTGTCACTGAAACTTTCAGGGTGGGTGATAAAGTTGTCGTCGGTGATGCCGCCGTTTTCCGCCTGCTTGTGATGCACGGTGGTGAAGAGCAGGTGTGCTTGGTAGCGGTCGCCGATATAAGAGCCATAGAGGGTGTAGTTGAAGAGGGCGGCACTGTTGTTCTGATAGTACCCACGCCCGTAGATGTAGTCAAACTTCATTCCCACACCGATAGCCTTGCCCGCATTGACAGCGAAGAGTGCCTTGAAATGGTCCTCGCCATTGGTGCGATTGCCGCAGGAGTTAAGGCTGACGTTGGTGATGGGTGAGTAGGTGTTGGTGAAATGGAAGTTGCCCACATCCGTGTTCATGTAGTCATACGGATGCACGAAGATGAAGTCGTCGCCTTGATAGCGGTCGGTGAAGATGCGGTTTTGCCGCGCTGCCCCTAAGTTGCCGGTGGTGTTGTACTCTCCGTAAAGCCCTGAGGTGAAGATGGTGTTCATGTAGAGATGCGACATGGTGTCCGGCTCAGCCATGGTGCGGTCACCGAAGTACTCATCCACCGTCCACACTTTCAGCCCTTTGGGTATCTCCTTGTGTGTGTTCAGCGAGTCTGCCCCGCCTTTATTGCGCTTCCCGGCCATCCTCATGTTTCCACTCTCGTCGATGGAGTTGAAATCTTGGGCGGCCAGGCTGAGTGACAGGCTGGCGAGAAAGACGAAGATGACGGTGTATTTGTTCATTTTAGCATGCGTATACAACTCTCCACCAGCTTGCAGGCCATGCCGGCGAAAATGATGTAGATACCTATGTTGGTATCAGGATAAAAATAATAGAGGGCCACACCGACAATGGCGAGCACCATGAAGATGATGTTGAGCGTGTTGCGCAGGGCAAACATATTGTCTCTCTCCGGCTTTTCTTTTCTATGGTGCCGGCGAGGCTCCTGTAGGTCGGTGGTCATGACTTCTGGTAGCTAATGATGATGTTGTTGAAGATCTCCTCCATTCGGTCCACGGTGCAGCGACGGAATTTGCCAGTGATTTTCATCAGGCGGGTGTGCTTCTTGTTGAGGGCGTTCTCGTCGGTGATCCATTCCTCGGCCTTGTATCTGCTGCCGCCATCGCGCTCCTCTTCATACCAATAGGAGATGCGGAATATTTTCACGTTCACCTTGTTGTCATAGCAGTCGCAGGTGAGGGTGTAGATCATGCGGGTACGGTCGAGGGAGAGAAATTTGTTGGTGAAGGTGAGCCATTCCTCAAAGTGGCATACTATTTTGTGCTCTGCCTTGTTGACGATGGAGATTTTGCTGCTTTCAAACTGGATTTCCTCTTTGGTCATAGCGGTGAGAAACTCCAGCATGTGGTTGTAGTTCTCCTCGGCCGACAGGTTGTTGGTGAAGTCTTTCTCCCACATCACCTGACCGTCTACCACTGGCACCACGTTCCCACAATAGCGGGCGTAGACATAGTCTTTGGTCGATGCGGCTTTGGTTTTTTGCGTTGTGGTTTTCTGTGAGTTGCTCTCCACGGTTTCCCAGTTTTGTGCCATAGCCAGCATGGGCAGGCACAGCAGTATCGAAACAAATATCTTCTTCATAATCGGTTGTTTTTGTATCTTTCTACACTTTAACCTGCAAATTTAGATAAAAAATCCGATTAAGCGAGAGAAAAGCCAAAATATTTTGCAAGATGAGAAAAGTTCCGTTGATTTTGGTTTGTCTCCTGATATTTTGTAATTTTGCCGTATGAAGCGGTTTTCGTTGATATGGATGGTCTTCTTTCTTCTGACGCTGACGGTCGCAGCGCAGAAGTTTCGTGCTATGCCGGGTATGAATACGGCGGCACTGCAGGCCTTGATTGACAAGGCCAATGGCCGCGGCGGTGGTTGTGTCACGTTCAGCCCAGGACAATACTTGATTGGGCAATTAGAACTGAAGAGTGGTGTGGAACTTCATTTGGAAGCAGGAGCTATTTTGATGGGTAGCACATCACCCTACGACTATGCGCCCTTGGAAACCAACCAGGTGGCAGGTGACCGTCTCAAGGACAACTCACACCGGGGACTGATTGTGGCAAAGGATGCCAAAAGCATCTCCATCACAGGGGAGGGCACGATCGATGGTCAGGGGCTGGCTCTGGCATTGGCCGTAGATAGCTTGCACCATACAGGGGAGCTGAAAGACCCCAATTACAACGAGCGCAGGCAACGGCCCAGCGAGTTGGCTCGTCCCACGCTGCTCAACATCGTAGGTTGTGAGGATGTGCGTATCGAGGGGGTACGTCTGCGCAACAGTGCTGGTTGGGGGCTGTCTTTCAACCGATGCAAGAAGATGGTGTTGAGCCATCTTGACATCCATAACCGTGCTTACTGGAACAACGACGGCATTGACTTGACCGACTGCCGTGACGTGAAGATAACCGACTGCTGTGTGAACAGTGCCGATGACGGCATCTGCCTGAAATCCTATGACCCGAATAGCGGCAACGAAGACATCTCCATCAGCCACTGTGAGATCAGGAGCAGTGCCAGCGCCGTGAAATTTGGCTCAGCATCCTACGGCGCTTCTCGCCGCATCCTGATCCGTGGCATCCGTGTCTTCGACACGTTCCGTTCAGCCTTGGCCATAGAGAGCGTCGATGGAGCGACCATAGAAGACGTGGAGGCCGACAGCATCACCGCCGTCAATACGGGCAATGCTTTGTTTATTCGTTTGGGGCAGCGTTCCGGCAACAGGAAGGGGGTCATCAGGCACATCCGTGTCACCAATCTCTCTGTCCAGGTGCCTTTCGGACGGCCAGACATCGACTATGACCTTCGCGGTCCTGAAGTGGATTATTTCCATAACATCCATCCTGCGCCCATCTGCGGCATCCCCGGTAACTGCATCGAGGATGTGCTGTTGGAAAATGTGCAAATCGTCTATCCCGGACGGGCATCCAAAGGCATGGCCTATATTCCATTATGGCGCAAGGGCGATGTGCCAGAACAGGTGCAGAAATACCCAGAGTACACGATGTTTGGTGAACTGCCTTCATGGGGGTTCTATCTACGTCATATCCGGGGCATCACCATGAGAAATGTGCGGCTGTCATTAGAGGCGGAAGATTTCCGTCCTGCCATCGTAGAGGAGGATGTGGAAGGACTGGTTATGGAGAACTGTCTGACAGAATAGACCAATCCGAAAAACGCATCACATATCACATATGTCCAGAGGGATTTTCCCCCACCAAATAGGGAAAAACCTCACCAGTTATAGGAACGTTCCCTTGGCTACCAGCAGAAATGATGCTACTTTTGCAACAGAAACAAGAAAGTTATTAACATCAAGTTGAACGTTTAAAGGATAACAATTATGAAGAAGATGAACAAAGTGATCGCAGCCATGATGATGATGGCCATCACAGCAGTACCGGCTATGGCAGCCAATAGCGTAGACAAGAACGCAGACAAGAATGCACGTCCCAACAAAAAAGAGATACGGATGATGGACCGCAGGTATGACAGAGCGATGGATCGCCATCATTTCCGCCACGCCCCCGTCATCGAGATGACCACCTTCAAGGTGAGCCCTCGTGCAGCAAGACACAAGAATGTGGTCATGGCAGCCAAGTCTATCCACGGTGTGAAAGACGTAAGGTTTAACCCTCGCAATGGCATGATGACCGTGGTCTATGATGCCCGCCGCACCACCGCCCACCACATCCGCGCTTTTGTCAATTGAGGTGGAAAGATAGTTAGATGATTAGGTGAATAGATGATTAGATATTAAGGTAGTTAGGTTTTTAGGTGAAAAGGTAATTAGATTGATAAGGTAATAAGGTGATTAGATTGATAAGGTAAAAGGTTGATTAGCATAAAAGTTTAGGTTGTGAGGGAGTGTGTCAATGAAAAAATTGGCACACTCTCCTCTTTAGCCATCAGATGTAATGGCTTAACTCCTTTAACTTCTTAACTTCTCTCAACTTGCGAAAGTTGAGTAAATATTTGAAAAACTACCAGGAAAGGTTCTCTTTCTCTTTATTTTTGTTTAATTTTGCAATTGACTTAAAAACATTGCATTTTTCAAATTTACTACCAACAACTAAAACAAATCAGCTCATGAAACGGATAACTCTTTCTATGCTAGTTATTTTGCTCTCGTTGGGAACGGGACAGGCACAGACAAACAATCTCAGTGACCGTGCCCTTTGGGCCAGTATCAATGGAGCTGACAATGCCTCTCTCGGTGACTACAAACAGCATACGGGCAAGGTGCTCGTCTCATGGCGCATGCTGCCCGGCGATGATGCCACGACAGGCTTCGACCTCTATCGCACCATTGGCACGGGTACAGAGACGAAGATCGCCACGAATATCCAAAACCGAACTTGCTACCAAGACGGCTCTGCCAGTAAAACCGCCGATAATATTTACCGTCTGACCTACACAGGCAGCACGGAGACACTTTCCACCTTCACCCTAAAGAAAAGCCAAGTGGCTAGTGGGCAGCCCTATATCTCCATCCCACTGGCCGACACGAAAGATGTGTACGAGGACACCTCGAAGATAGTCTATACAGCCAATGACGTGAGTGTGGGCGACCTGGACGGCGACGGTGAGTTTGAGATTGTGGTGAAGCGTCTGCAAAGTGTGAAGGATGCCAGTGGCAACATCATCAGCGATGGCTCTGGGGCATCTTACTCCCAGAAGGATTGCCTCTGGGCGGTGATCTGGGATGCCTACAAACTCGACGGCACATTGCTCTGGCGTGTCAAGGGCGGACCAGGAATCATCCTGGGCAATTCATCGAGTTTCGCCATCGCCGATTTCGACGGCGATGGTTGTGCGGAGATGGCCATCCGTACATGCGAGGGCACGGTCTTCGGCGATGGCCAGCAAATACCCGACACCAATGGCGATGGCAAAATTGACTATCGCACATGGGGAAACCTCAACAGCAGCAGTCCGGGATGGATAGACCATTACAACTCGGCTGGTCCGGAGTTCATCAGTATTGTCGATGGAAAGACTGGGGCCGAGTTGGCACGCGACAACTTCATCAATCGCGAGACCAGCAGTTCGTGGGGTGATGACTACTGGAAACGTGCCTGCTCCTTCCGTATCGGGGTGGGATGCTTCGATGAGACGGGCCTTCCTTCCGTCGTCCTTGGGCGTGGCGTCTATGCCCATTCTGTCATCGAGGCGTGGGACTGGCGCGACGGGCAACTCGTAAAGAAATGGCGTTTCGATACCAATGACAAGGGAACTGGCAAGGATGGGAAAAAACACAGCACTTACGCCGCACAGGGAAACCACTCGCTGAATGTGGCCGACTTGGACGGCGACGGGCTTGACGAGGTGATGTATGGTTCGATGGCTGTAGATCACGATGGTGTAGGCCTTTGGAACACGGGGCTGGGGCATGGTGACGCCAACCATGTGGGAAAGTTCTTGCCAGGTCGTGAGGGCTTGCAGATGTTCCATTGTCTGGAGACTGGCAAGACGATGGTTGCGCTGCACGATGCGCGCGATGGCAGTGTCATCTGGAAAAAAGACGCCAGCAGTGATAACGATATGGGACGATGCATGGTGGCCGACTATTATCCTGGTTCACCCGGCTGCGAATTCTGCTACTACAAGAGCGATCTATTCAATCAAGACGGTGGCTCTACAGGCATCTCTACTGCTTCGAACTGGAAATTGGGCTTTGCCGCTGCTGTCTGGTTTGACGGCTCACTGTCTCGGCAAGGGCTTTCTGAGGAGGGCATCATTCACAGTGTGCCCAATGGGCGTACATTCACCATGTGGCGCTACAGCATGACCATGATCAATGGCACCAAGGGAAATCCCTCATGGTATGGTGACCTGGTGGGTGATTGGCGCGAGGAAATCATTCTGCCTGATGCCACACGCCTGGCCGACATCAAGATTTTCTCCACTTGGTATCCCACCGCTCATAAGTTCCCTTGGCTGATGACCGACCACTGCTATTGGATGAGTTGCCTCAACGAGAACATCGGCTACAATCAGCCCACCAACACGGGCTACTACCTGGGCAGCGACCTGCTGAGTGATGAAGAGGCATGGGCAGAGGCTGAGAAAGTGCAGAACAAAGGCATCACGACCGCTGTCAATACAGCCAGCATGCAAGAGTCTCCTTCTACCATAGGTGTCTATAATATGCTTGGCCAGCGTGTGAGCCAACCTCACCGAGGCTTCTATATTGTCAATAAAAACAATAAAAACATAAAAGTCTTCATCAAGTAAAGCAAGCAATGTTCCCGTCGCTTGCGACGATAATTCCTCAGAATTCTTTTCATCTGCTTATGAATTCTCAAATTCGTAAATTCGTGATAAATAAAACTTTTACGTTGTTTGTGAGGGTGGGAAACTACAGATATTAACCAGGAAAGCTCAACGATTTTTATATCAGACGGTAGTGACGCAAGGCATTCAGGATGCCGTCTTCATCTACCGAGGTGGTGGTGTAGTCCGCCGCTTGCTTCAGCGATGGAAGGGCGTTGCCCATTGCCACGCCTACTCCTGCCGCTTTTATCATGGCAGTGTCGTTGCCGCCGTCTCCGAAGGCCATCGTACATTGTGGGTCGAGTCGCAGGTGTGCTGCCATGGCCAAGATCCCTTTTCCTTTGTCCGCACCCTGCGCGGTGATGTCGGTGAAGGCTGGGTGCCATCGTCCTGAGATACATCCTGGAATGCGTGGCATCAGTGTCGCTTCGTAGTCCTCAGTGAAGAATGCGGTGAGTTGCAGGATACGTTGTGTGAGCACATGGTCCATGGGTTTCGCCTGATGGAGGTTCTCCACCGCCAGTTCCTGTCGGAATATCCGGTCCACCTCACCATGAGGGTCGTGCACCGCCATATCATTCTCTCCTATGACGATCAGTCCGTAGTCCTTGTTTCGGGCATCCTCCACCACCAACTGTGCCTCTTCGGGGGCGATCTCCCTGCATCTTACAATCTCTTCGCCGATGAAACACAGTGCACCATTGATGGTCACGAAGCCGTCCACCAGGTGCTGGATGGCTCCAAGGTTGGTGATGATTAGCGGTGGCCTTCCCGTGGCGATCAGCACCTTATGCCCATTGGCTTTGGCCTGTGTCAGTGCCAGTATGGTGGAAGGAGGTATCTGGTGAGTCTTGAAACTCACCAGTGTCCCGTCAATGTCAAAAAACAAGGCATATTTCTTCATACTATCCTTATCTGTGTGTTCATTAGTTGAACATATTTTGTATTATTTTGCTGCGAAGGTACGAAAAAAACATTTCTTTGCCTCATATTTTCTAGAATTCTTCTTCAAGAGGGATTATGACCTGTCCAAAAAGAAGTATTCATCTACTCATGTTTTTCACCTTTGTAATTAACAAACAATCGCAAATGATTGCAAACATCGCTTAATGATAATGTAAATGATAATGATATTGTTAATTAATAATAAAAAAGAAATATCCCTAAGGGGATAGAAAGAAAAAAGTGTTTTTCTTTCCCTCTCTCCCGAAAAAAGTTCAGTCATCTGCTTGCAAATATGAGGGCAACCTTAGGAGGTCGGGCCTCCGAGCCCGACATGATTGGATTGCGAAAAAATGCGAAAGGCATGAAATGATGCAAAAACTTTTTTATTACGAAAATAACTAAAAAGACGAAAAGGACGAAAACTATTCGATTGCAAAAGAATGCGAAAGTACGAAAAAATACAAAAACTTTTGTTATCGGCGATGACGACTTTTCAACTAGATAGTGGTGAGAAGTGAGTGGTGAGAGATTACCCTTACAAATAACTTGTCTACTCGTCAACTAAACAAACAACTCGTCAACTCATCAACTCACCAACTAAATATCAAAATGACATGATGGTATGAATCAGAGGTTATAATTTTGCCGCAGAAACCCCATCCCAAGGTTTATGAAAACAACAGCAAAGAGAAGTTTTATCCCCTATACAGGCATCAACGATATTCTGCAAGTGCTGATATTCAATGCGGTTTTCTTACTTATTGTTGCAGTTGACATAAAAATGTATTATCTTTGCGATGGGAAAGTTTTGAGGAGCCAGTATCAATAACAACATATGCTTTCGCAAAATTCTTATCTTGGAATGATGGTCCCCATCACGATCTTAAGTTTCTCAATTGCCTCATCATAGGCTTTTGCTTTTTCTTCCGTTGTCATAATTACAATAAGATTTTTGTTATTTTACTTTCCGAACTTAAACTACAATAAGTTTTGCTCATGTAGTTTAATAATCATTTCATAGCAAGCATCAATGGCTTCTTTTTCATATACATCATATATGTCAGTTGAAAGTCTATATACATTTTCAAGTTTATTTGCCCTGCCATCAAACGTATTGTTGAGATATACTAATTCAAAATAATTGCATTTATCTTTAATGTAGTCAAGCAATGCAGCAATACCACCCTGTTTTTGGTTGTGTGTCGTCGGGCATGACACTAACCTAGGGATTGTCGTTTAATACTTTCAGCCGTAATCGATTAAAGGTCATCAGCCTATTTCCGTTGCACTATGCGAACAGTTTCTATTGCTTTTTATTGGGTTAGCAATGAGTTTTATTGGTTACAAATTACCAGTTTTTTTCGTAGCTCAAAAAGATTCTGTAGAAGAGTATTAATTTGCAAAGTAACTGTATTTTTGTAGTTCATCGAGTGCTTTCGTACAAACGGTATGCTATTTTTGATGCACTCAATGTGTCAGCCTTGCCACTGCTCAATGAGGCATGTATGGGTCTTGGTGTCGCGGTCATAGCTGATGCCTACCAGCAAGAGGTTGGAGGTGTGTTGAGCCACCTTGGCGGGGTATTGCCGACGGTGGATCTGGTCAATGGCGGAGTCTGCCTCTTTGTTGTATTTCAGTTCTACGATGATGGCGGGAGAGTTGACGTTTTTACGAGGGATGAGCACAATATTCGCAAAACCTTTACCGGAGGCCAATTCTCGGTGCATGACGTAGTCGTTGCGGGCGTAGTAGTAGGCGAGGGATAGCACACAGGCTAAGGAGTTCTCATTGTTGTAGGACAGGATGCTTGTGTTTTCGTCATGGGCGGCATCGATACCTCGGGCTACGGCCTCGCTGTCACCGTTGAGGGTGGCCCGGAGCAGCTGCTCAGACTCCTGCAGGGCCTTGATGACGTTGGTCCAGTTGATGGCTTTCACCGCATTGACCATCTCGCCGGCTACCTCACGGTTGGGAATATAGCATTTCTCTGTGTTCCAGTCGAAAGAGAGGTACCCCAAATGGATAAGTACGGTCAGCACATCATCGCGAGTGCGTATTACGAACAAGTCGTTCTGAAAGCCAGTGGGGTCCACGCTGCACCGTTCTCCACCCAACATACGGATCATATCGTCTTTCAGACCCTCAAAGTTCATTTGGATATAGTCGGCCACGGTGTCAAAAGCGCCCGTTGAGGCCCAGTAACTACTGCAGCGGTGGCGGTTGACAGCTTGTATCACTGAGTTGGGATTGAAGATGGACTTCTCATTACCTATCTGATAGCCGTCGTACCATTTCTCCAACTCGTCAAAGTCTGTGTTGTATTTCTCAGCCAAGGTTTTCACCTCTTCTTTGGTGAATCCGAATTAGCCCGCCATGCCGCCAGGACTCACCATGGAGTACTCGATGAAGTTGTTAAGCGCTGACTGCGTCTTGTATTTTTTGATAGGAAGAATGCCAGTGAGATAAACACCAGCGAAAACCCTGGTGGCGAGTACGTCTTTGAACATACGCCGGAGCCATCCTATGTAGCTATCCATAGCTTGTGAGCCGGGTCTGAACTCGCGACAGATAGCATCCCACTCGTCGATGATGAAGATGAAGCGCTGGCCTGTCTGGTCGGCGATGCGGAAGAGGCAGTACATTAGGTCATCGGTTTCCTTTGTCTTCACGTCTGGATAGGTGTCGAGAATCTCTGTTCTCAGTTCATGCTCTATATGGGTGACGATGCTCTCGTCCTTGTATCGCTCCACGAAAGAGGTCATGTCGAGGTAGATGACAGGGTATTTGTTGAGGTGTACCTCGAAGGAAGGATGACGGGCTATTTTCAAGTCGGTGAAGAGTTGGCGCGAGTCACATGAGTGGTCATAATAGGCACAAAGCATCTTCGCCGCCATCGACTTGCCGAAACGTCGGCAACGGCTTACACTGGTGAAACTCCACTCTGAAAAGAGTGTTCCATTGACAGTGGCGATAAGATTCGATTTGTCCACGTATTCACCATTGCGGATTCTCTTAAATCCCTCGTTTCCTGTATTGATATAGATGCCCATGGTAGCGTACTTTGTGATTTCTATGCAAAATTAGTAAAAAAACACTATACTTGGTATTTGCAAACTTCCATAACCCGGCCTAAATGGTAAACTACTATACAATCCTCATAAGTTGTGTCAACGACTTCCACAATGGCATTCTCTCTGTCTTTATTGTAGCCAACAAAGAAGTGAATGAAGTCATATCTTCTTAGATAACGTTTGCCGTCTGCTTCATCAATGAATGTGTATTTATTGATGGTTGTCTGTTTGACTTCACGATATTCTTCCTTTTTCTCGCCTTTGATAATGGCATCGTAGTACACCTTCTTGATATTGAGGGTCAAGACCTTAAATCCTTTGAGGTCAAGTTTGGATTGTTTTTTCACAATATGTCTTTCAAGACACTCTTCCCTTGGGTTATAGGTATATTCGATGATGCTGCCATCCATGATTTTCTGGATGATGGTATCTACAATATCCAAAGGCACGACGTACCATTCTGTGGCTTCATGGGGCTGGCCGTTGTCATCATTGACAGTTATCTTGAAATTCACATTCTCAATGACCTGATGCAAGAGCGTCTCAAACTTGTGGGAGTTCATGTTGACTATCTTGTATGTGCTGACAATCTTGACAGGAGACATCAAGTATGTGGGTTCATGTTCGGCATTGGCTATGCGCTCTTCCACTTTGTTGGTGGTGAAGCCTATCTTATACAGATTCTTCTGTTCCGATATTTTCGGATCTTGCGACAGTGACTTCAACACATAGATATACCCGGTCACTTTATCCTCTTCCAGGATGTCTGTATTATTGAAGAATTTCCCATCAGCCTCATTCTCAGTGTCACTGACAGCATATCCGTCACTGACAACATTTTTCCTCAATGTCTGGAGCAGGATGTTGGATTCTGTTCCATTCTCATAGATACAGCGAGTACGACCATCAATCAAACCATTGTCATTCCTTTGAGTATCGCCTATTTGTGACAGATATATCATTTGTCCTGATACGAGATAGAAATGGCCTTCTTGCATATTGGTGGTTTTGGCAATGCGCAGCAGGCTTCGCCGGCCTTCTTTGAGGTCTTTATGAACACTCTCAAACAATGGTTGAAACTGGTCAAAGTCTTCACACAACTTGTGCTGCGCCACAAACTCTGGCTTTTTCTTATCCTTGATGACACGCCTCATGTCATCTGGCATGTCAAATAGTTTTTGTTCCCTATCGCCGATGTCAAGCAATGGGTCATTGAACAATTCTTCCAGTTCTTTGTCTATATCCATACGCTAATCCAATAGATGTAGTCTGTCGTATTCCCGTAAACCGTCGGTGGCTTGTTTCCTTAATGCAATGAGGGATGCTACCAATAGCTTTTCTTTCAATCCACCTGTTTTTTCAGGCAGTTTTCCATCATGTTCCTCAACCCATTTTGTCACTTCCTCCAATTTGGCCACCAACCTGTCATCTGCGGTTGGTGCCTTGGCCTTGGGTCGGACACCATCAAATAAAGGGTCTTCAAATAATTCCAATAATTCTTTAGGCCATTCCATCATTTATTCTCCTTTTTGTCTGGTTCATATTCAAGCCCCATCATCTTTCTGATTTTGAGGTTTTTGATTTTAAGATATGCGATGGCAAGTTCTTTCACTTTGGGGTCTGGAGAGTTCAAATCCGGCAGTTGGCCATCATGGGCAGCAACATATTCTTTCACAGGTCCTTTACATAAAATAATGGCCTGCTCCAAGTCCATGTCAAATTTCTGCTCTGCTATGGTGTCCTGAATGATTTTCAGGGTTGGGGCATCCACCTGCTTAGACAAGACTTCGTATGCCCTTTGGAATGGATTGATGGTGTCAATGAGGTTGATGGAGAGCTTGTCTATGTTGATGAAGCGGTTGGCCAATTTGATGAGCCTTTCACCCTCACTTTCCCTTTCGGTATCGTCTATTGTGGTATCTATGGGATTCCCTTTTTCATCCACGATGTCATTGCCTTTGACAATGGTGTCCAACAACAGGTGCTCCCTTACTTCCTCCACCTCTTCTTCACTCAGTTCGGGATATTTCTCGCGGATAATCTTTGGAATAAGGGTCTTGGTGATAGTTTCAGCGGTTGTGCTGCCACTAATGGCTCTTACCACCATTTCGTCTTGCAGCACGGCTGCTTTGAGGTCGTCAAGCTGCTCTTGCACGATAAGCCGTGTCTTGTCAGATGATAATGGTTTGAGACCTTCCACGACAAGGGTTCTTGGGTCGTTCCCACCGTCATCGCCATCTTCGTCTTTTACTGTCTTGAAATGCCAGCTGGGAGCCATTACCTGCTCCATCAGCAGTGAGGCGGTAATGGCTTTCAAGAAGTCGTTGACCGCTACCTTCACGTCGGCTTGGTCTGCCTCTGGCATGGCTATCAGATTGATGAATTTGGCTGTTTCCTTTCCCTCACAGTCTCTTGTACATCGCCCGATGATTTGAATCACTTCCGTGAGCGAACCTCTTACGCCAACAGTGAGGCACACTTCGCACCACTGCCAATCAAATCCTTCTTTGGCGGTGCCAAGGGCTATGATGATGTCCATATCATCTGCTCGCTTCATGTTCTGCAGATAGTCCTGCACCATGTTGCGCTCTTTGGCATCATCCTCCACCAGGTCAGCCACTTTCAATAACCGCCCATCCTTTGTGCGGATGTGGTAAATGCCTGTGTTGTAGTCTTTATACTCAGTGGTACCGATGACTTTCATGATTTCATCGGTCTCTGTATATTTGCCCAACTTTGTAGATGCTCGGGCATTCACGCTGGGAATATGAATGATGGTTTTCTTGGTGGTGTCGAGCACTTCGCCGATGTGGTCGAGATAACTACCATGATAGAAATGGTAGCCCAGAACCAGATTTTTTAGGTATTTGTACCCATTGAGTTGTTGGTAATAGTTGTATGTAACGGGGAAGAACCTTGCTTCATCTTCTACCCGAAGAACGGGGACACCATCTCCACGGAAATAACTGCCAGTCATGGCAACGATATGCCCAGTTGAGTTGTTCATTACTCGGCGCACTACGTCGCCCAAATTGGAGTTGGCATCTGCACTCGTATGGTGAAACTCGTCGATGGCCAGCAATGTGTCATTGAAGGCTTCATCAGAGATTTCCTTCATGCCATTACGCAGTGTGGCATGGGCACAGACCAATATCTTGGCGCTGTCTTGACTGAAAAACTCTATGGAACGCCCTTTCTTGTCTTTCTCGTTCTTGACATCGGTCAAATTGAAGTAAGGTGCGACCTTCCAGTCTTCAAAGAATCCGTAGGGCTTCAATGCTGTATTCTGAAAAGAGCGGCCTATGCTTTTCTCGGGCACGGCGACCACCACCTTTTTCAGGCCCTGATGGCATAATTTGTCGAGTGCGATGAACATGAGGGCACGGCTCTTTCCTGATGCAGGGGGTGCCTTAATAAGTAGAAATCGCTTGTCACGTGCCTCGTAAGCCTTTGCTTGCATTTCACGCATCCCAAGTTCATTGGTCGCGCTGGCTTCACCTGTTTGCTGATAACTGATGTCAACTATATTGTTTACTCTTTGCTCCATGTTGTTTCTATTTATTGGTCATTTCCTCGTAGAGTTTGAAAAGACATTCCAATCGTGCTTCATCGTTTGGGAATGGATAGCCGGGATAGCAACTCTCCACAATATCGTCAAGTTGAGCGTGGGCCTCTCGCAAGTCTTGTGGCATCTTGTCTGGATCATACAGTTCGGCCAAAGTCTTTTCAGGGTAATACTCTCGGGTGATTAGCACGTTTTCTGTGGCTTCCTCGATTTCTGATTTCTTTTCTGTTGAGATTTTGGGGAATGGAAAGGTGTTATAACATAATTGGGCTGAATAACGGTAACGAGTTTCTAATTTTCCACCTACTGTTTTCACCCAAACCATGTGCATCTTACTAGTGAGAATGCCGAAAAGCCATATAGGAGCATCATAAACAGCAAATGCAGAATCGGAAATGACAGTTCTTTCATCACCAACATAGCCAATAGGAATATATATACGATTTTCAGATGAAACTCGTGGAACTACAAAACAACTTTTTTCTATATGCCTGTCCTCCATGAATAGAAAAGGTTTATTTGCCCACTCTCTTGTTGCAGGTTTTTTACTTTTTTGTCTTTCTTCTTTTACTTTTTCGCTTCTCTTTTTTATCTCTGAATTATTTTTAAATCTTTCAATTTGATTTTCACGTATGTATATACAAAATCTTTGCTCTCCCTTTATTAACTCTTGAGATCCGATATATGGGTGTATGATTTCTTCCAAAAAAGGATAATTATTTATAATATCATCTCTTTCATTTGGAAGTAATATAAATTGTCCAAAATCTGCAGCAGCAGATCCCTTTAACATTGTATTAAGTCCAAATATTGACTTAGTTTGAGGAAAAACAAATTTTGTTTCGCTTGATGTTAGGTATGGATTAATCGTTCGAACTTCTTTAGCTGTAAATCCTTCAAAAATTGTCTTTTTTGAAGCACATCCTTGTTTACAAAGACCTATGATAACACATGTTACACCTGCATTATATTTTGCATTGTTCGACCATTTAAAACTATTGTATGCAAAGAATATTTCTATTCCTTTGTCTAAAATTTCTTTCCATAGGATAGGAACTTGTTCGCCTTGGCAAATCGAATTCGTACTAACAAAAGCAATTTTGGTTTTTTGATTTATATAACTGACTGATTTATAGAACCAACATGATATATAATCAAGCTTTTTATAAGAATGAATATTCCCCAAAACGATAGCCAAGTCGTTCTTTTGGTTTTCTTCTTGTAACGAACTGCCTAAATACGGAGGATTACCAAAAACAAACACTTCTTCTTCAGACGTATGTGGGCATACCTCATTCCAATCTACGCGGCACGCATTTCCACAAACAATTTGTGTAATATTTTTAAGAGGCAATGCATGAGTGTTAATGCCAAAACTCTCATTGAGTTTAGTGTTCATTTGGTGCTCAGCCAGCCAAAGAGAAAGCATGGCCACCTCATGCGGAAAGTCCAGCAATTCAATGCCATAGAATTGACTAAGGCTAATAACACTATTGTCAACAAACATAATCAAGCCGTCTGGCGTACACTTACGTTGTAAGTTAAGAATATCCATTTCAAGGAACCTCAGACTTTTGTAAGTGATAATCAAGAAATTTCCACTACCACAAGCCGGGTCAAAGAATTTCATCTTGCTCATCCGCTTCAAAAGAGCGTCACACTTTTTGATAACAGATTTGACTTCATCGTAAAACTGTTTGGTGGACAGCGCACCTATATTCTTCATTTGAAGTTTCTGTTCGTAAAACTCATTGAGCCGATTGTATTCTCCACGCAGTTCATCAAGAAAAAGCGGATTGATTACCTTCATGATATTGGGCACCGACGTATAGTGCATCCCCATGCTGGCACGCTCTTCCGGATTCACCACAGCCTGGATCATGCTGCCGAAAATGTCGGGATTGATGTCCTTCCAGTCCAATTCTCCACATTCAATGATGATTTTCCTTGCCTTGGCTCCCATGGCAGGAATTTGAATATGCCGGGAAAAAAGGCCACCATTGACGTATGGGAACTGTTTGACAATGCTTGTAATGTCACTATTTCTCAATGAAACATCCATGATATTGAAGGTGTCATTCAGATATTGCGACAAGTCACTTCCGTCTTCCTTGGTATATCGAATGATACTCGATGTGAATAGGTTTTCCTCAAATATACCTGTGTCTTCAGCAAAGAAGCAGAACAGCAGTCGAGTGATAAAAATATTGAGGTCGTGTAGATCGCTGTCGCTCCGAAATTCGTTGTAGGCACGAAGTTCGTCGTGAAGTTTAGCCAGTTTCTCAGCAGCCTTCACATCTGCCGGACTTTCCTCTATATAGTGAACACGCTCTACATCCATCAATGGATAGAAGAATGCAAAATCACAATACAAGCGGTCAACAGGATTCTCGTATGTATCCTTTTCCCTAAGGTCGTATGCCAAGATGGTGTCCCCATCACTGACAGCAATGATTTTGGGTGCTGCTTTCAATACTTGAATGTTTGCTTTCAGATTTTCGAGTTCATCTGAAAGTCCTGTACTACTTGCTTCACGATAACAGAATAGTCCCTTAATCAGCAAACCGTCGAAGGTCTTTAAAACACCTTTTCCCTCTTTATATCGCGATATATCCTTCTCACTTTTTCCAAATGCGTATAAGATACGAAAGCCTACTTCTTCGGCTGGCGTTTCATGGCTCTTAAAAACCATCAATCGCTCCTCAATATCTTTATATCCTAATTGATTTTTCTTTGCCATGATTTATCTTTCTTCTTTGTTAGACCTGATGAGTGACCTAATATCCACATTCAGGAGATTGGATATTTGGTCAAAGATTTCTATTGATGGTTGTGACTTGTTGGAACACCATCTTGATACGGTATTCTCCGATTTGCCGAGTTGTTCAGCCAACCACTTGCTTGTCCTGTTTTGGTCAGCAAGTACTGCTTTTATTCGGTTGTAATCTTTGTTTTGTGTATTAATCACCATATTTTGTTGTTTTATGGAGCAAATATAGTGATAATTTTGATTTTATCAAAATTATTATTGTAGTTTCACATAATATTTGCCCGATTATGCTATTATAGCATAATAGACGATAAAATCGGGCTTTCCATCCCGGCTTTGCCCCAAAATCCCGCCATTTTCCCACCTGCCTGCAAATTCGTGCCCAGAAGGCCATCCACAAATGTTAAAATTCTCCTTTTCCCTTTTGTCTTTCAGACTGCCCGGTGTGAAAGATGATAAAACCCATTAAATGCTTTTGAAACCCGTTTTTGGCTGATTGTAACATTTTGAATTTTGTAAAGTTTTATTTTGCTTCAATTTGATTCACTTTGCACGTTCGGCGGGAAAATGGTGAACCAAACACCGACTTCGAAGCGTTAAAATACTGATTTAACGCTATTTAAGAAAGATTAGCATAATCAGAAGACGGAAATGATGCGGAAACTATTTTTTCTGAAGTTTTTCATCCTTATTCCCTACAGTTAACACACACCCCTTGGTAGTCCCTAACACACTCCCCCTGCCCCCCCCTCTAAGTTAGAGGGGGCTAGGGGGAGTGTGTGATTGTATTGCGACAAATATCAACGGCCTCAGCTGATATGTCGCAAATTCGGGCGTGTGTCTCATCCACTTCTCCAAAAAATCGCGAAAAAAAATCCTCCTACACAAAATCGTCCCTATCTTTGTATCAAGAACAACAAAGACAGGTTTACCTGTCGAACAAAAAAAGAAATAAAACAATTAAATAACAAAAAAAGCTACAATTATGAAGACGATTCAATTTTTCATGGCAGCACTCATGTGCTTGATGGTTTCCACGGCATGTTTCGCTGGCGACCGCGTCATTTCTCCCAATCAACTGCCCAAGGCAGCAAAAGTTTACATTCACCAACATTTCAAGGGTCAGCGCATCGCCTATGCCGAGGTGGACTACGACTACGGCCGCAAAAAGTACGAGGTGAAACTCATGAATGGAGTGGAACTCAAGTTCGACGCTCGTGGCAGATGCTATGACATCGATTACGACGACAATTACTACCGTCCAAGGGCAAAACACCCCCAAGGAAAAGTCCATGTGAGAGTCTATCATGACGACGACGATGATGACGACGACTTTTACGATGACTGATTCCATCATCCCCACAACCATCCAAAAAATCCCCCGTCAAACTGGGGGATTTTTTTTGTTAGGTAACTCAACTTGTCTACTAAATATCAAAATGACATGATGGTATGAATCAGAGGATATAATTTTGCCGCAGAAACTATAACCCCAAGGTTTATGAAAACTACAGCAATGAAAAGTCTTGTCCTCTATACTGTCATCAACGATATTCTGCAAGTGCTTACTCTAATACTATTCCGATTCTTCTTTCTTCCTTTGTTCCAAAAGGTCTTGCAGTCGGATGATCTCGTCGCGGTACTGGGCGGCTTGCAGGAAGTCGAGGCTCTTGGCGGCCTCTTTCATCAGCTGAGTGCTGCGCTTGATGCTGGCCTCGATCTGGTCGGCATTGAAATGCTCCAGGATGGGGTCTGCCACCATGCGGCCTTTGTCTGGCTCGATGTACGCGTTGCCGTAGCCGACGGTCTGTTGACTGGACGGCCTTCTGAGGGCACCTCCCTTGATTTCCTTGACGATCTGCTGCGGGGTGATATGGTGCGTCTCATTGTATTGCATCTGGATGGTGCGGCGACGGATGGTCTCGTCGATGGTGCGACGCATACTGTCGGTGATGGTGTCGGCATACATGATGACCTTGCCGTTGACATTGCGTGCGGCGCGGCCTGCCGTCTGGGTGAGAGAGCGGTGACTGCGGAGAAAGCCCTCTTTGTCGGCGTCGATGATGGCCACGAGCGACACTTCGGGCAGGTCGAGACCCTCACGCAACAGGTTGACACCCACGAGCACATCGAAACGTCCGGCGCGGAAGTCGCTCATGATCTGCACACGGTCGAGGGTGGCCACGTCGCTGTGGATGTAGTTGGTGCGTATCTCATGGCGCAGCAAATACTCTGTCAGCTCCTCCGCCATGCGTTTGGTCAGTGTGGTCACCAGCACCCGCTCGTCACGCTCCACGCGGGTCTCGATCTCCGCCATCAAGTCGTCGATCTGGTTCTCGCTGGGGCGCACCTCAATCTCTGGGTCGAGCAGGCCGGTGGGTCGGATGAGTTGCTCGACGACGACACCCTCTGCCTCGCTCAACTCAAATTCGGCAGGAGTGGCGGAGACGTAGATGACCTGATGGATCATGGCCTGAAACTCCTCGAAGCGCAGGGGACGGTTGTCGAAAGCGGCGGGAAGCCGGAAGCCATACTCCACCAGGTTGGTCTTGCGGGCACGGTCGCCGCCATACATGGCGTTGAGCTGTGGCACGCTGACATGGCTCTCGTCGATGACCATCAGGAAGTCGTCGGGGAAGAAGTCGAGCAGGCAGTAGGGTTGCTGTCCCGCCTCGCGCCCATCGAAATAGCGTGAGTAGTTTTCGATGCCTGAGCAGTGGCCCAGTTCCTTGATCATCTCGATGTCGTACTCCACCCGTTCCTTGATGCGCTGTGCCTTCATTGTGTCGCCCAAGGAGTTGAAAAACTCCACCTGCTTCACCAAGTCGTCCTGTATATGGCGGATGGCTACTTGCTGCTGGTCTTTGGTGGTGACAAAGAGGTTGGCGGGGTAGATCTGATAGTCCTCAAAAGTGGCCAGACGGTGGTAGTCGAGGGCATCGACCTCCTCGATAGCGTCGATGTCGTCGTCCCAGAACGTCACACGGAGCACATTGTCGCTATAGGCCATGAAGATGTCGACGGTGTCGCCCTTGACCCGGAAATTGCCACGCTGTAGGTCGATGTCGTTGCGTACATAAAGGGCGTCGACGAGGCGCCGTAAAAACACGTTGCGGTCGAGTTTCTGTCCGCGCTGGATGCGGATGACACTCTCTGACATGGCCGTGGGGCCGCCCATGCCATAGATGCACGACACCGACGACACCACCACCACATCTCTACGGCCACTGAGCAGTGACGAGACGGCAGAGAGCCGCAGCTTGTCGATCTCCTCGTTGATGGCAAGGTCTTTTTCTATGTAGGTGTCGGTGTGGGGGATATATGCCTCGGGCTGATAGTAGTCGTAGTAGGAGACGTAGTACTCGACGGCGTTCTCCGGGAAGAATCCTTTCATCTCCTCGAAGAGTTGCGCCGCCAGCGTCTTATTGTGGCTCAGGATGAGGGTGGGGCGGTTGATGTTGGCGATGACATTGGCCACGGTGAAGGTCTTGCCTGAGCCGGTGACACCAAGCAGCACCTGGGCTTTGTCGCCACGCTGCAGACCCTCGGTGAGTTGGCGGATTGCTTCGGGCTGGTCGCCAGTGGGGCTGTATTTTGAAGTCAGTTTGAAATCCATGATTTTCTTTCGTTTTTCTAGGAGTTCAGGAGTTGAGGAGAGGAGGAGTTCAGACAATAAAACTGTTTTACTCCTCGTAAATAGAGTCAGGCCGTATGCGAATGTAATGCCTGAACTCCTGAAACTCCTGCACTCCTTTCAACTTGTGAAAGTTGAGTAATTGAACTACAAAAATAACAAAAAAACTGATGTCACAAGGGGTAGAATAGTGATTTTTTGCTAAAAAAAAGGCTGAAACTTGGTGAATCGTGGAAATATATGTAATTTTGCAAGTCAAAGTACACAATATGAAGAAAAGTCTCATTATCTCTATATGCGCTTTGCTGCTGCTTTCGGGTTGTGCCAATGAGTTTAACAGGGTTTACAAATCCAGCAATTACGACTATAAATACGAGTATGCCAAAGAGTGCTTCGCCAATGGGAAGTACAATCGCGCCGTGCTCCTACTGCAGGATATGTTTACGATGTTGAAAGGCTCGGAGAACGGGCAGGAGAGTCTTTATATGCTCGCCATGTCGTGTTATTGCGCCAAAGACTATGAGGCAGCATCACAGTATTTCAAAAAATATTACACCTCTTATCCTAAGGGCACTTTCGCTGAGATGGCAGCGTTTTATGTGGGGCAGAGCCTGTATATGCTCACCCCAGAGCCACGCCTCGACCAGACACCAACCTTGGCCGCCATCTCCGCCTATCAGGAATATCTCGATATGTATCCCAACGCTCAGCTGAAGGACGTGGCTCACACCCGCCTCTATGAGCTGCAAGACAAACTGGTGGAGAAAGAGTTGTACTCTGCCAAATTGTATTATGACCTGGGGTCGTATTTCGGCAACTGTCTCACGGGAGGCAGCAATTATGAGGCTTGTATCATCACTGCACAGAACGCCATCAGGGACTATCCCTACAGCCAGCGGCGAGAGGACTTCGCCCTGCTGGTGATGAAGAGCAAGTTTGAACTGGCGGAGAGCAGCGTGGAGTCGAAACGGCTGGAGCGCTACCGCGACGCGGAGGACGAGTGCTACGGCTTCCTCAACGAGTATCCTGACTCGAAGCACAAGCACACCGCCGAGAAGTATATCGAGACCTGCAAGAAACATACAGGGGAAGAGGAAGAAAATTAAAGATTAAAGATTAAAGATGAAAGATTAAAAATGAGGATAAAAAATGAAGATGAAAAGATGAAAGTGTCGTGATGACGCCATCAAGTAATAACGACCACTTTGACCTGATCAACTTCAAAAAAACTTCAAATACTTATAAAAACAAGATATGGATTACAGAAAATCAAAAGCACCTGTCGACACCGTAACACGTAACATCATGGATCTCTGCGAGGAGACTGGCAATATCTATGAGAGTGTGGCCATCATCTCGAAGAGGGCCAACCAGATCTCTGTTGAGATCAAACAGGACCTGAGTAAAAAACTTCAGGAGTTCGCCTCTTACAATGACACTTTGGAGGAAGTATTCGAAAACCGTGAGCAGATCGAAATCTCACGTTACTACGAGAAGTTGCCAAAAGCCACCCTGCTGGCCACTCAGGAGTTTATCGAGGGGAATGTGTTCTGGCGCGACCCCTCTAAAGACCAGACATTATGATACAGCGCATCCAGACGGTCTATCTCGCCCTCGCTTTCATCCTCTCAGCTGTGTGTCTGAGCCTGCCGGTTGGCGTGTTCAGTCCGGTGGGAATGGGGGCAGACACCGTGATGTACAATCTCTGGAAAGTGACTCCCGATGGGACGCTTGCATTCACGGTATGGCCTTTGTTTGTCATCCTGTTGCTGACCCTTCCCATCGCATTGGTGGCCATCTTCATGTATAAGAACAGGATGTTGCAGAGTAAACTCTGTGTGTGCAATATTCTGCTGACGTTGTGCTGGGTGGTGGTCTTTGTGCTCTATGGATATGTGCTTAAAGACGAAAACCTGGAGTTCCGTCCGGCCTTTGCGGCATGTTTCCCTGTCATCTCCCTCATTTTGTATGTGCTCGCCCGCAGGGGTATCATCAAAGATGAGAAGTTGGTGAGGGCAGCAGACAGAATCAGATGAAAAGTTATTTCAGTCGGAAACCTAATTCACATACATAAAAAATCCGCAGGTCAGATGGCCTGCGGATTTTTTAATGGTTTTTGTCTATGGTTTCTCTGATTATCTGCCAATGGCGCCCTTCAGTTTGTCAGCAGCGTTGTCCACAGCGTTAGCAGCGGCATCCTTTGCATCCTGAACCTTCTCATTAGCAGCGCCCTTCACTTCCTCTACTTTGTCTGTGACGGCCTCTTTTGCGCCCTCAGCAGCCTCAGCAGCCTTATCGGCAACGTCAGCAGCAGCGCCCTCAACAGCCTCCTGTGCAGCGTCAACTACATCGGGAACCTCAATCTCGGGAAGACTGGTCACTTGGTCAACGAGAGAAGCGATGGTACCTGTGCCAACGACAGCCTTGATCTTCTCAGCATTCTCTTTCAGGAAAGCCTGAACGTTTGCGAGATACTCCTTAGCCTTGGCAGGATCAACATTTTTCAGATTCTCAATCTGCTCCTGTACGGTCTGCAGAAGTGAGCCGAGCTGGGTGCTGTCAGCTGCCTCAAGAACGGTGGCGAGAGAGTCAGTGCTGATCACCTCAATCTCTTCCTGCTCTGGTTCCACTACTGGTGCGGGCTTGTTGTCTGTACAGCTACCGAAGGTCATGGCAACAGCTGCCATAGCTACAAAAAATAATTTCTTCATTTCTTTGACTTAATTTAGTAAAACATAAAAGTTAGTAAAACAATTCGCCGGCAAAGATATGTATAATAATTGTCGGTTGTTACTTTTGTTTGAATTTATTAACTAAAAATATTCAAAAAGGGATGACCTCCAAATCGTAAGGCACATAAATACAACCTTTAAAGGCTTTTGCGGCCTCGAGGGTATACTTTTCTTTGCGTGTAGTGAGTGTTTTGTCCTCGGTGTGGTATATGATCAGATTTTTGACACCGAGCTCTGCGGCCAGCCGTCCTGTGTCGAGCGCTGTGCTGTGATGTTTCTCATAGGGCTTGAAGCGGTCGCGGTCGTCATAAAGGCAGAATGCCTCGCTCAGGAGCCAGTCGGCGCCCTCGACGTATGCCCGGTCGTGCTCGTTGAACGGCTCGTCGCCGAGGCAAGCCACCCGTTGCCCGTCGGTGGTCAGGGCTGTGAACCCATACTGTTTCTCTTTGGTAGAGAGGATGTCGAAGCACTGGATGTCCATCTCGGCGGCGCGGAATCGGTCGCCGTCGGTCACCTCATGCATCAAGACGGTGTCGCCGATGCGGGCGTAGAATTTGGGCGTGAGCATCTCCTTGCACATCATATCGAGGAGGCGCAGTACCTTTTCGTGGCTGTAGAGATGGAACAATCCCTCATATTTGCCTTTTGTCTGGAGGCTGATGATCTTGCGGATGACCCAGATGACGCCAAGGATATGGTCGGTGTGGGCGTGGGTGACAAACATGTCGTGGACGTCTGCAAAACTAATGCCAGCATCCTCCATCTGCCGGAGTATGCCGTTGCCTCCACCTGCGTCGACCAACAGGTTGTGGCCGTCGTTCTGGAGGATGAAACACGTGTTATAGCACCGGGTGACGAGGGCGTTGCCGGTGCCGAGGATGATGAATCGGTTGTTCATATTATTTGATAATTTTTGCGTCGGTTTTCTTGATGTACAGGTTGTCGTGTGCGGTCATGAGGATGTAGTAGGTCTCGTCCTCACTGAAAGTGTCGCCCAGGATGGTGCCTTTGCCCACTTTACTGAATACATTATGTTGAGAACCGTCCTCGTAATTGTCGGTATAGAGAATGGTGGGCTCACTGGTGGCCACCAGCCGGGGAGAGCCGTCGCCTTTATACCAGTTTTGATAGCCGAGATATTTGGTGTAAGCCCAGCCGGTGATATTTCCAACGCTCACCTTGCTCCAGTTGCCGATTTTCTGTCCACGGTCCACGCCCTGGCCTAGTCCGTGACTGAACATCCACAACTGTGTAAGAATACGAGACTTACTCGACGGTTGCTGACGGACATTGAGGAATCCGTCGTCAGATGTGGCATAGACCACGGTGAGCACTTCTTGCGACCACATAGCACTGCTGAGGGTCAATGCTGTAAGGAAAATCAATAATCTTTTCATAATGATTTGATTTGGAAATACTTGAATGATTGTGAATCGTTTATGGACGATTCATCAGCCAAAGTTACGAATAAACGAAAGAAAAACCAAATTTATTTGAACTAAAAAATCCGGCACCTTCATGAGGGTGCCGGATTGTTGATCATGTTGGTAAGAAGATTACTCCTCCCAGTTTTCTTGTGTCTTGCGCACGTAGGTCTTGTAGCGGATCTGTGCCATCTTCTGTGCCTCTGCGAAGAGCTCTTCTGCCTCGTTGGGATAAGCCTTCTTGACAGAGAGGTAACGCACCTCGCCCATGAGGAAGTCGTGGAACTTATCCCATGCCGGCTCCTTGGAGTCGAGAGAGAATGGGTTCTTGCCTTCGTCGGCCAGAGCGGGATTGAAGCGCCAGAGGTGCCAGTAACCACACTCGACAGCCTTCTTCTCCTCAGCCTGGCTCTTACCCATGCCGCCCTTGGCCTTCAGACCGTGGTTGATACATGGAGCATAAGCGATGATGATAGAAGGTCCGTGCCATGCCTCAGCCTCGCGGATGGCCTTCAGACACTGAGCGTGGTCGGCGCCCATAGCAATCTGAGCCACATAGACATAGCCGTAAGTGGTGGCGATCATACCCAGGTCTTTCTTGCGGATGCGCTTGCCCTGAGCAGCAAACTGTGCGATGGCGCCAAGTGGTGTGGCCTTGGAAGCCTGACCACCTGTGTTGGAGTACACCTCGGTGTCGAGCACCAGGATGTTGACATCCTCGCCAGAGGCGATCACATGGTCGAGACCACCGTAACCGATGTCATAAGAAGCACCGTCACCACCGATGATCCACTGTGAGCGTTTCACTAAGTAGTGGTCGAGAGTCTGCAGTTCTTTGTTGATCTCGCAGCCAGCCTCAGCGGCAGCCTTGATGCACTCACGCAGCTTCGGAGCGATCTCCTTAGTCTTGTCAGCATCGTCCTTGTTGTCGATCCACTCCTGAGCCAGAGCCTTGTACTCCTCTGGGCAGTTAGGATTCTCGCATGCCTCGGCAAAGAGCTTGGCGATGCGCTCCTTCATCTTCTTCACACCGAGAGCCATACCGAGACCAAACTCGCAGAAGTCCTCGAAGAGAGAGTTGTTGAACACAGGACCCTGACCCTTCTCGTTCTTAGTATAAGGTGTGGAGGGGATAGAAGCAGAGTAGATGGAAGAACAGCCAGTGGCGTTGGCAATCATCTGACGGTCGCCGAAGAGCTGAGAGATGAGCTTCACATAAGGTGTCTCACCGCAACCAGCACAAGCGCCGGAGAACTCGAAGAGTGGCTGTGCGAACTGTGAGTTCTTCACATTGCTCCTGATGTCTACGAGGTCTTGCTTTGACTTCACGTTCTTCACAGCATACTCCCAGTTGGCAGCCTCTTTCTTCATGGCCTCTGCGTCGGGGTTGAACGGAGTCATGGTGAGAGCCTTGCCCAGTTTCGGGTTGCCCGGACAGATGTCGGCGCAGTTGCCGCAGCCGAGACAGTCGAGCACAGACACTTGCATAGCGAAGTGCATGCCCTTCATGGTCTTCGGAGCCTTCATCTCCAGAGTGGCACCGCCGTAGCCAGCCAGTTCCTCGTCGGTGAGGACGAACGGACGGATGGCAGCATGAGGACAGATGTATGCACACTGGTTACACTGGATACAGTTGTCGGGATTCCATACAGGTACGAAGGCCTCTACGCCACGCTTCTCATAAGCGGCAGTGCCAACATCCCAGGAACCATCGGTGGTGCCGTGCTTGACGAATGCGCTGACGGGCAGCAGGTCGCCGGCTTGTGCGTTGATGGGGCGCACCACTTCCTTGACGAATGCGGGAGCGTCGTCCTCGACAACGGGATCATCGGGCAGGTTGGCCCATGATGGGTCGATGGCAAACTCCTTGTACTCACCACCACGGTCGACGGCAGCGTAGTTCTTGTCGACCACGTCCTGACCCTTCGAGCCGTAAGACTTGACGATGAATTTCTTCATCTGCTCAACAGCCAGCTCTTCAGGTATCACCTGAGTGATGCGGAAGAATGCAGACTGGAGGATGGTGTTGGTGCGGTTGCCCAGACCGATCTCCTGTGCAATCTTGGTGGCGTTGATGGTATAGACGGTGATGTTGTTCTCTGCGAAGTAGCGTTTTACCTTGTTAGGCATGAAGCGTGCCAGCTCCTCACCCTCGAAGATGGTGTTCAGCAGGAACTGACCGTTCTTCTGCAGACCGCGGGTCACGTCGTACATGTGCAGGTAAGCCTGTACGTGGCAAGCCACGAAGTTAGG
>JAEEGL012815002.1_pt1 | contig 117526 bp, 98 predicted proteins | sample 9134231 | NCBI WGS metagenome assembly JAEEGL01 (sample SAMN16246548, study PRJNA631951) | gut metagenome | biome: gut microbiome; feature: rumen; material: fiber-attached | host: Bos | place: Iran: Karaj | collected 2018-10
AATAGAGATTAGTTGAAACTGGGCGTCCCGTAAGGAGCGCATGGTTGAACTACGTGACAGTCCTATAGCTCAGTTGGTTAGAGCGCCACACTGATAATGTGGAGGTCGGCAGTTCAACTCTGCCAGGGACTACATCAATATGGGGGTATAGCTCAGTTGGTAGAGCACCTGCTTTGCAAGCAGGGGGTCAAGAGTTCGAATCTCTTTATCTCCACTTATGACACGAGGCACTTACAGCAATGTAGGTGCCTCGTTTTGTTGATTCCATTCACTGAAGTTACCCGTTCAGGGGTATATCCGATTGACTTCTCATTGCAGTTTCCTTGAGGGTTTACAAGTCTTGTTTTATTCACAAGCAGGGCTTACCTTTGTCTATTCCAAATAGCTGATCTGAAGGGCAATCTGAAATATTGTTGCATAGGTGTCAGCCAAGTTTTTTCGAGTCTGAAAGCCATAGCGAATGAAAAAGACCATTACACTTTTAGGCATATTTCTGCTTTTTCTTGGAACAATCTCATGCGTGAACAATCCCGAGACCGGTGAGGGGGAGTCAACTTCATACAGGGAGGCAAATTACGCTTCGGGTGGACCAAGGTTCAAGGCCCTTCTCCTTTATGATGACAATGCTGAAGAGGCTCATGTCCAGTTTGACCATCAGGCGATCGATTTCTTCCGCAAACTTACAGTAGGAGAGGGTTTCATCGTTGACGTGACGGATCATTTGGGGCATTATTCCGCTGATGAACTTTCAACCTACAGTGTGATTGTCGCTCTTAATGCGTCCCCTTCAAGGCAGGAACGGTCTCTCTTTGAAAACTACATGGAAAACGGAGGAGGATGGCTCGGCTTCCATGCCTCCGGTTACAATGATCGCAGTACACAGTGGCCATGGTTCCTGGATTTTCTGGGAGGAGGGGTTTTCAAATGCAACAATTGGCCTCCACAGCCCGCTCTTCTTGAGATTGACGTTCAGGATCATCCGGTGACAAAGAATCTTCCAGCTTCCTATGTGGCCCCTGCAAGTGAGTTCTACCAGTGGACTCCTGAGCCTAGAGAGAACCCCGACATCGAGGTTCTCGTGTCACTGTCTCCGAAGAATTATCCTCTGGGTCTGAAAGACATCGTATACGGCGGAGACTTCCCTGTAGTGTGGACCAACAAGAATTACCGTATGGTATACATTAATATGGGCCATGGTGATGAGCAGTTCACCGATGCGACCGAAAAGTTGCTTTTCATTAATGCATTCAGGTGGCTTGTCTCGCGCGATCCTTCAGGAAACCCTTTCGACAAGTAGCCTTTCCGGGAATCCTCAAGATAACCGAATGACCGCCCCTCAGATAATCTGCGAGGCGGTTTCAATGATATCCGGTGTGGTGAAGTAGACTATTCCTGCTCCGAGAGTGACTCTGAAATTCCGTTCATGTCGTCCTCTGCCTCCTTCCTTGCCTTCTCTTCGGCTTTCTCCATGTCCTTCTTCAGGTCCTTGAGTGCCTTTTCTTCCGCTTTCTCCGCTTTCTCTTCGGCTTTTTGCGCCTTTTCAGCAACCCTCATCGCCTCTTTCTCCTCTCTTGCAAGTCTGTTGCCCTCTGCGGTTTCTTTGATGAGTTTAGCGGCTTTCTTGGGATCTGTAGTGATGAAGGTCTTCCCGTCTTCCACTTCCGGGAGATTCGGGTAGTCCAGATCGTAAGCCGCCTGTTGGGCCCGGTATGTTCTCAAGCTGCAGGAAGACAGCCATGTCATATAACCTCCTGTCAAACCTCCGTCGTTGAGACCGCGTACCTGCTTTTCAATGTAGCTGGCGTCATTGGGAAGACCCTCCTTGTCCACGCTCCTCATCACATGATATGCCTGGATCCATGTCCTTGCGACGGCAGGGGTGGCGGATTTGTCCTGCTGACCCTTGGCTTGTTTTCCCCATGCTTTCAGAAGCTTGTATGGCTGGTTCCATGGCCGGGTGAGGCCGAAAGCCTTGTCGGCGAAATGGTCCGGATACGGCATTGCGCATATTGCGTCAGCTACTGTTGAAATCGCTGGCCAGTATTGACCGTAGGCGGTCGTGTACCCGGGATTGGAGCTTTCTCCGAAAACATCCACTGAAACATATACTCCGAGACGGTGAAGCTCATCGCAGGCATATCTTACGAAACGCTGTATCACTTGCACTTTGCTTTCTGAGTAATTGTTCTTGAAGTCAAGCATACCGTCGATCTTCACAAGACGGTCCGGGAACCTCACATAGTCGAAATTGATTTCGTCGAAGCCGATCTTTCTGACCGCCTCTTTGGCCAGTTCGACATTATACTGCCAGACAAGACGGTTGTAAGGACTGGGCCAATAGGATTTTGAGTGAAGGTAAGGTTTTCCGTCAGCTTTGCTGCTCATGCAAGTCTCGGGATGGTCTTTCGCAAGATAATTGTCTTTGAAGCAGGTTATCCTTCCTATGACATAGTAGCCTTTTTCATGGAGTTTCTCAACAGCCTGGCGATAGAGTTCCTCTTTTGTGGATCCGGCTCTCGAATAGCTCGTAGGGGAGAAGGTCTTCATCGCATCGGCTTTGAATCCAGGAGCTTCATTGTCCTTGATGTCGATTACGAAAGCGTTGATAAGCGTGCTGTCGGCAAGGGCTATATAATCATCTATCTTCTTCAGTCCACTTGGAGAAATGTTCAGATACAGAGCATTGCACGGTTGAGGCATTTCGTTGTCCCCGAAAGAAGGCTTCTCATAAGGTGTGAAGTCGCAGTCGACAGCCTCTCCACCCTTGTATGAGTTTTTTACGGCCTTATGCTTGTCAGCATACAGGTCGAATTCCTTCATCGCTTCCTCTTTCGAAACAGAAAGGTACTTTCCGTATATCCAGCCCTCATTCTTGCCGTCGCTGACAAGATACCTTAGTCCGGTATGCTTCTCATTTACCGAGTCCAGGATTTCAAGGGCGGTTCCTTTTTTTACTTGGGTGAGGATGTGCGAAGTGAGGGTGTCGTCAATGACGGACACTGTCACATTCGCATAGGCGGTTCCATAGGGTGAACTGTTCTGTGCAGATGCTCTAAGAGCTGTGACGTAAATGGCGAGGATTGATAGTGCAATAAGAAACTTTACTGTTCTCATGTTGTTGTCAAGCGGGCTAGGGTATGATCCGCTGATGTGACGGCAAATATAGCACGTTTGGCGGAAGAATCATCGTGCTGGCCACATAAAAGGGCGTTCTTGCCAATAAAAGAAAATCACCTGCAGGCGGTTCTGCAGGTGAATAAGTGTTTGTGTATTGATATGCATTACAGGTCGAAGCAGAAACCTATCGACCATGTTGTGAATGATGGGAAATTGTCCGTCTTCAGAACGCTTTTTGGTGCGAACTTCACGTAAATGTCAAGGAAGTCCTCGATATCAAATGCCACTAAAAGGTCAACGGTTACCGGAACTGTATCCACTTTGCCGTCTTTCTCCTTGTGTTTCTTGTCATCAAGATGGTACTTGGTTATAGTAGTGGCTGGCCTATTGAAGTTCACCATTGGGCCGGTCACGATCTTGAAAGTGTTCCTGGAGTTCTTGACGCTGATAAGCGGGGATAGAGTCCATGAATGGACCGTGATCATGGACTTTGTCTTGGTGGCGCCGGAAGGTGTTTGCCCGAGAACGAGATGGCTGTTTTCCCCAATGAAGCGAATGTCGGATCTGGTCTTGAACCGCTTGATGTTGTATCCTCCATTGATGCTTAACTGCACTTGTCTTCCGGGGAAGTCGTAAGCCAATTTGAGGATTGAAGGGAACCCCACCTCTGAATTGTGCCAGTCACTCAGATTCAATTGCGACGGGGCATCGATCGGGTTCAGGAGTCCAATAGTCATGAAGGGAGACATCTGTACCGAAAACCTTGGATTGTCGCGTGAAGAAGTCTCTTTTTTGTTGATTTTGTCAAGGAAGGGGAAAGAGACATCAAAATCCATTTTGTTTTCCATGCTGGAGATGTTCATCCGGGCATCTTGGGGTATCTCGATGTCAGAAGAATAGTAGTAGTCCTTATTGGTCTCACTCCCGGAGATTACTATGCTTTGGCGGTCATTGTTGCTGATTACAAGTACGGAGTCCGGTCTGTAGACCTTTACCGTATCCGCCATCTGGGCTTGTGCCCCGATTCCTGCCGTGAGCAGGAAAAATGCGATCATAGTCTTTTTCATATCTTTATCATTAGTCGTTCATTATCTGTTTTTCTTGCTGAATATAGCCCTCAGCTCGGGTATTGTCGCCTTGCCCTCCATATATACGAGAATGAAGGCATCCGTGACGGTGGTCTCGTCTTTGACGAAGGTGCTGTGGGAGGTCCGCTGCATTGCCAGGTACCGGTTGACCCCGTTTTTCGCTTCCAGCCTTAGAAGGGCGTAGGTGATGTCCCCGGAAGAGATCTCGATTTCTTTGTCAAGCGCTCCGTTGGAGTCGGCAAGCACGGCTTCGGATATCTCATGGTATTCCTTGGGAGTGCAGCATAGCTTTATGCTGTGGAACAGGGAGAGATTATAGCTGCTCAGCTTGTCTCCTTTAACTAAGGAAGTCTCCAGCTTATGTCCATCAACCCGGCTGCCCTGTTCGAAGACCCATCCGCAGTGAAGATCCTCCTGGCAGGAGGCCCTTATTCCCGGAGATAGGAAAAGCGCCAAGGATACGATTATCATTATTGCCTGTCTCATGGTATCTTACTTATTCAATATGTTGTCCAATATGTCGTCCAGTTCCGGTCCGGAGTCTTCCGCGAAAATCTCTCCCAGAATGTCATCCACGTTTTGCATCACCGCTTTCTGGTTCGTGACCTTTTTCCCGTCCGCGTAAGAAATGTAACTTTCACTGCCGGATCGTCCTGTATGTATGCCCAGGATGATTGCAAGAGCGACAGCTGCGGCGGCGGAAAGTGTCTTCCAGACAATGGAACTGATTCTTCCCGGTTGTTCCCTTTTCTGGGCTTTCTTTGCCGCAAGATATCCCATTACGGCTCTGACTTCATCGAAGTCGGGATCGTCTTTCCCTTCATGGGTCACATACTCCAGGAGTTCTCTCTCTTCTTCTTGGGAGAGAGTTGCGGAGAAGTACCCCTCGGCCAACCCTGAAAAACGCTCTTTACCGTTATGTCTGTCCATGTTTCCCATATCTTTGTCATGTGTCGTGTTCATCACCGTAATCCCTCCTGTAGATTTCCCGGAGCTTGATCCTGGCTCTTGACAGCTGCATCCTCACCGCCCCCGCTTCCATCCCGAGTTCCTTCGCAATGTCCTCAAGCTTCGCTCCTTCATACTCCTTTCTCCTCATGATGTATCTTTGGGTGGATGAGAGTTCCGTTTCGGCCAGAAGATCAATCCTTCTTATCAGTTCTTCTTTTTCAAGAGCTCCTTTTACCCCGTCGTCGTATTCAATCCCGATGTCCCCATCCAGAGGTTCACCTTTTTTCTTCCTTGTCCTGTTGAGGCTTTCATTCTTGACGGCTGTCCCTGCCAGCGCTGCCGCTTGGGATACGGATGACAGGGGATACTTCTTTGACCATAGTCTTATGAAAGCTTCTTGAAGGACGTCTTCCGCCTCGTCCGCATCCTTGAGGATACGGCTTGCTTTCAGCTTCAGGCGGTCACGGAAGGCCATGAATGCCGTCGTCAGTATGTCCTGCTGTTCTCTGGGCAACTTTCTTTTGTGGGCTTCTATACTTATAACACGGGAATGACCGGTTTGTAACAGAAAAAACCGGAATATTTCTGAAAAAAAGAACGAGTGGACTATTCCGCGTTCAGCAGGGAATAATGGCAGGTGAGGGGCTCTTCGCATGCGCCGTGCCAATTGTGCATTCCTCCGCCAAGGCAGTTTCGGAACTGTTTGCACTGTGCACAGATCCCTCTCTTCGCCCAGTCCCTGTCACGGAACCTTTTGAATCCGTTCATCCAGACTTCGTAGAAATTGTCGGAATAGATATTCCCTTCAGAGAAGGCGTCCCGGTCTATATTCGGGCATGCGTTGATCCTTCCGTCGATAAGAACGGAAGCTATGTTGATTCCGGCGTGGCAGAAAAAAGGAGTGTCCCTGACCTGGCTTTCCCATTTCCCGAGGTATCCTTCACAACTGAAAGTCGTCACCATCTTTCCGGAAGGGTTCTTCCTTTTGAGGGTGATGAATTCCATAAGGCGGGTCATCTCTTCTTTGCTCAGGATCATGTCCGGATCCGAGGCGGCACGTCCGATGGGGATTATGGTGAAAAGCCTCCATTGAGGGGTACCTAGGGATTCAAGGGTGGAATGGATCTCTTCAAGTTCATGGATGTTCCTTCTGTTCACGCATGTGACGACATCAAAGTTAAGCCCCCTTTGAGCGGATGCTGTCTTGATTGCGCGGACCGTCCTTTGGAAACTCCCCGCATGTCCTCTCATCCAGTCGTGTGAGTCTTCCAGTCCGTCAAGGCTTATGGTGAGCGCTCCCATCCCGGCTCCCATCAGAAGATGGTGCATCTTTTCATCATAGAAGTATCCGTTGGATACCATGCTCCATCCGAACCCCCTTTTCTTGATTTCACGTCCTATTGTCGTTATGTCCGGACGCAGCAAAGGCTCTCCGCCCGTCAGCACTACTGTGAATCCCTTTGGGCGATGGCTTTCCGGAATGGTGTCAAGCGCTCCCAGGAAATCCTCCAGCGGCATGTCCTTGTCACGGCTTCCCATGGTGCAGTCGCTGCCGCAGTGACGGCAGTGCAGATTGCACCTTGTCGTGCATTCCCAGAACAGGTAGTTCAGTTCATGCAGACGGGTTTCTCCGTTTCTGAAGAGGCGGAAAAGGAAATCATTCATGGATGGAGATGTTCCTAAAGGCGTATTTCGTGGAAGTTCTTGCTGAAATCGTTTATCAGGGTGTCTTTCGGAGTGACTCCCTTGCCTTCGAATTTGAAATCTATGCCGTTATGGTTGTAATCAAGTCCGTAAATCTTCGCGAACCCTTGCGAGTCGGTCTTGCCGACTTCAAACCATTTGGACTCTGATCCTCCCCTTGTCATTATGGTGATATCAGGAATCGCTTCTCCGGTCTGTTTTGAGACCACATGGAAGGACATTTCAATTCCGGGATCGAAGTCCGGACCGGTACCGTAGCAGGCCTGGAATACGAACAGGGCGGTGGTGAGTGCCGCTCCTTTGAGAATGTTTCGGAAAAATTTCATTGTCAAAGATGATATAGTCAGTTATTATGTCAGGCGCAAATATAGTGCCTTTGCCCCTAATGTTGTTCACATGCTCTTCCTTATAGACGGAATATTTTGCGGAAAGTACCACTGCTCTCTTCTCTTTGGATTGAGGAATCCTTATCTTTGTTTGTGCAAGAAAAGGTGCTCCGAATATGATCTCGATTTATACACTCACATCCGCTCTTCATGATGAGCAGGCGGTTTCAGCTGTGACATCCGATTTCCTCGGTGGTCTCGGTATCGAATATGTGTTGAAAGGGGAGGACTTCTCCGATTACGGCAGTTCCGATCTGGACCTTATATATGTAAGGACTGGCGGGACCGAAGGTGTATTCAAGCCACTTCTCCCGAAGATTATGGAAGCCTCGCGTCAGCCGATTTACCTTCTCACATCGGGAAAGAGCAATTCCTTGGCGGCTTCGCTTGAGATTCTGTCCTATCTGAGGTCGCACAATCTCAAAGGAGAGATAATCCACGGCAATCCCCGTGTGATAAAGGAACGAGTGAATTTCCTTCAGGCAGTTGAGAAGGCGAGAAGGCAGTTGGACGGCAGCCGGTATGGCGTGATTGGCGCACCTTCGGATTGGTTGATCGCCAGCGGGGCGGATTATGCGGCTGTGAAAGACAAACTCGGGATTGAACTTGTGGATATCCCGATGACGGAACTTCTTTCAGAGATAGAAGCTACCCCTCAAGACAGCCTCTCTGCGAGGATTGCGTGCGGAGAACCACTTTTCGACGCTTCCCAGAAGGTGAAGGATGCTGTCCCTGATGCGTACAGGATATATCTCGCTCTTAAGAAGATTGTCAGTAGGTACTCTCTTTCGGGATTTACCCTAAGATGTTTCGATCTTCTTACTTCTGTACGCAACACAGGATGTCTGGCCCTTTCGCTTCTCAATTCCCAAGGCATAGTCGCCGGATGCGAGGGTGACGTTCCCGCCATGCTTTCAATGGCGATATCGAAAGCGGTCTGCGGAGTCAGCGGATTCCAGGCGAATCCTTCCAGCATTGATGTCGAAACCGGGGACATACTTCTGGCGCATTGTACCATTCCGTTGAATATGGTCAAGAGGTATTCTTTCGACACTCACTTTGAATCAGGTATCGGCGTCGGCATCCGCGGGCATATGCAGGAAGGGGACATAACGCTTTTCAAGGTGTCAGGAGATTTGGGAAGACATTTTGTGGCGGAGGGGATGCTCCTCAGGAACCAGTCCAAGGATGACCTTTGCAGGACGCAGATAGTGGTGAACGTCGCTCAGACGGATTATTTCCTCAAAAATCCTATCGGAAACCACCATGTTGTGATACCGGGTCATGTCGGGAAACTGATTGAAGGACTTTTGGCATGACGATTGCGGCCGTTTCCACTATAGTCAAAAAGAATAATCAATTCCACACCAATGGCTGATTTCAAATCCCTGGCAAAGGATACAGCGATATACGGACTGAGCAGCATCATAGGAAGGTTCCTCAATTATCTGCTCGTCCCCCTTTACACTCTGGTGTTCCCCGCAGTGAGCGGAGGATACGGAGTCGTCACGAATCTGTACGCATACACTGCCCTCTTTCTTGTCATCCTGACTTACGGGATGGAGACGACATTCTTCCGCTATGCCAACAAGAGTGAGGAAGACCCCAAGATGGTTTTCTCCACCACTTTGAGGATGGTCTTCTGCACTTCGGTGGTGTTCGTTCTCGCGATTTTCCTTTTCTTGGGGCCGATCTCAAAGTGGATGGGATATCAGGAGCATCCGGAGTACATATGGACGATGGCCGTCATCGTAGCCTTGGACGCCTTCCAGGCGATACTGTTCTCATACCTGAGGTATCAGAGCCGTCCTTGGAAGTTCGCCGCACTCAAACTACTCTTCATAGGGCTCAACATATCTCTGAACCTTGTATTCTTCCTGTTGCTGCCGAAGCTTTACGCTTCTCATCCGGAGACGATAGGGAAGATTTACAATCCGGAGATGGGAGTAGGGTATGTGTGCTACATCAATCTTTTTTGTACGGCATTCGTCACTTTCTTCTTCGCCAAGGAACTCAAGGGAATGGGATACGGATTCGATCGCGACCTGATGAAAAGGATGCTGTCATACAGCTGGCCGATTCTCGTTCTGGGTATTGCAGGTATCCTTAACCAGACCGCGGACAAGATCCTTTTCCCGAAGATTTATCATGCTGAAGACGCCAATGTCCAGTTGGGACTCTACGGCGCGGCTACCAAGATTGCCATGATAATGGCGATGATAACCCAGGCCTTCAGATACGCCTATGAGCCGTTTGTCTTCGGAAACGCCAAAGAGAAAGACAGCAAGCAGATGTATGCCTCGGGGATGAAGTATTTCATCATATTCACGCTGCTCGCTTTCCTTGCGGTGATGGGATACCTTGATGTGCTGAAGTATCTGCTTAGGAACAGGGATTATTGGGAAGGCCTGAAAGTAGTCCCGATTGTGATGTGCGCGGAAATCATGATGGGAGTTTACTTCAATCTTTCGTTTTGGTACAAACTCATTGACAAGACCATCTGGGGAGCCGTGTTCTCGGGAGCGGGTTGCGCCGTCCTTCTTGCCGTGAATTTCATATTCGTCCCGAAGATAAGCTACATGGCCTGTGCATGGGCCGGAGTCGCCGGTTACGGAACCGCTATGCTGCTGTCGTATTTCGTGGGCCAGAAGTTCTATAAGATCGATTACCCTTTGAAGGATATAGGCCTGTACACTTTACTGGCTGCAATCCTGTATGTGGGGATATTCTTTGTCGGAAAGAGTTCCCTTCCCCTTTGGGCGAGACTAGCCGTCAATACCGTCATCATCCTTCTTTATATGGCGTACATAGTGAAGAAGGACCTCCCGTTGTCGGGACTTCCTGTCATAGGGAAATATTTCCGGAAGGGATAGAGGGCCTTTCTAGAGGTTCTCGAAAGTGAAGCTCTTCCAAGGGAAGTCGGCTTTCTTTCCGTTGTAGATCACATCGTAGATGTGCATGATCAGCGGGAAATCCTCCCCGTTCACTTCGCCCTTGTCCATCTTGATCATCAGGCCTTCTGCTAGGCTCTTGACGGCCGCGACGGATTCGAGGGTCATTCCGTCCAGCACTTCCATAGCCTCCTTGTAAGGAAGGCCTTCTCCGAGAAGGATTCCCAGTTTTCGGGTACGTCCTCCCATGACGGTGACGTAAAGGTCTCCGATTCCCATGGCTATGGATTCGTCGGAGGCGTTCACCATCCGGAGTACACGTGTCATCTCCCTTGAAGCCTGGAAAAAGGCTGCGGCCTGAGCATTGACATTGGATCCTTCGGTAGCCCTTTTCCTGTTGCCTTGTCCGATGGCCATGGCGGGAGCCAGAGCGTATGCGTTCTTTATGGCGACTGCGTATTCAAGCCCGATGGTGTCATGGGTCAATGATACATGGAGGTATGGCGTGGAAAGCGCCTTCTTCATCATCTTCAGCACTTCGTCATCCGGGCCGCAGAATGTGGTCATGGTGTGGTCATGGGCGATGATCTCGCCGGCGGTCCCGGGGCCTCCGAGCATATATATGTCGCGGTGGATCCCTCTCTGGGAAAGTTCCTCGTCCCAATGTTCGGGGAAGGAGAGAATCCTTCCGTCAGGTTTGGTGACAAGACCTTTCACAACGGAAAGGATAGGTATCGAAGGATCAAGCACTGAAAGGACATTGTCCAGGAACCATTGTGCACCGTAAGAAGATATTCCGCCGATCACGAAGTCGACTCCGTAGAGCGCCTCATTGAGCTGTTCGAAGTAGTAGAATTCCACAGTAGGGGGGAACGGGCGGTCAAGCCGGGAGTGCTTCCCGAACTGTTTGCATTCCGTGATAAGATCCTTGTCGAAGGGTGTTCCCACCATCCTGACCTTGTTGCTGTTTTCCGCCAGAGGGAAGGCGATCGCCGACCCCATGACTCCAACGCCTATTACTACGACTGTCCTGGCCATTTGAATTCCGATAAAAAAGATTCCGCATCCGGGCGATACGGTATCAAGTGCAAATTTAAGTGTTTTTTTATTATGATGACACTTGGCCGCAGGTCCTTATTCCGGCCCAAAGCCACTTTCCTGTTGCTGAATGCATGTCATGGAAAATGCTTATCTTTGCAAGATTTATAAGAATTTCCGGTCAGAAGATGGCGGCAGAGCACTATTCGTTCATATACACGGCCTATAAGGCATATATCCGTGTCATGGTGAACGTCCTTTATTACAAGGACGTCCAGATCCTCGGCATGGATAATGTCCCCGCTGCCGGTACGCCTCTTCTGATAGTTTCTGATCACCAGAACAGCCTCAACGACGCTTTGGGCATTTTCCTGTCCATGGATGACAGGAAGGTTCATTTCATGGCAAGGGCGGATGTCTTTGACATCAATCCGCTTTTCTCCAAGTTCCTCTACGATGTCGTCGGCCTCCTTCCGGCTTTCAGGATCGCATATGAAGGAGAAGCGGCACTTCACGGCAATGACAACACCTTCAAGGTCTCCGAACAGAGGCTTCTGGACGGAAAGACTGTCGCCATGTACCCTGAGGCGGGACACCAGGATCATCATTGGCTCGGAAGATTCACTTACGGATATACGAGGCTTGCTTTCGAGGCCGCTCAGGCGGGAGGTTTCGAGAAAGAGATATTCATTCTTCCTTCGTGCAACCATTACTCCAAGTACCGTGGCCTGAGAAACTCCATGCTGATAAAGTATGGCACCCCTGTATCGTTGGCTCCGTATTATGAACTTTACAAGACCAAGCCCAGGACTGCGCAAAGGCAGGTCAATGCCATTGTACGGGAGCAGATAAGCTCGATGATGCTCAATATCGAGGATGAGCAGAACTACAAGGCGATAGATTTCCTGCGGGACGGTGAGTTCGGACGCAAGTGGGCTTCGGACCATGGTTATGATCCCGATAACCTTCCTTCCAAGCTGGAGTCCGACAAAGCCCTCGTGGCTGCAATAGCCTCAGTGAAGGAAGATGTCCAGCCCGTTCTCGACGATACGGCCTCGCTTGTTTCCGATATGGAATCCGCCCGTGTGGTGGAAAGGGATGTGGCCGATCCTCCTTCAAGGTTCGAGATATTTGAAGAAGGGCTTCTTCTTTTCCTTCTTCTCCCGATTGCGCTGTTCTGCCTGTGGCCATCCGTTCTGGCATGGGGCATCCCGAAACATTTCAGCAGGAAGGTCGGGGATGTCATGCTGGAAGGGTCTTTCGTACTCGCAATAGACATACTTCTCGTTATCCCTGTCTGTGCATTGATAACCTTTGTGACAACATGGATATTCTTCGGATTCGTAAGGGGTATCGCTTATGCCCTCCTCCTTCCGTTCCTTTGCCTTTTCGAGTGGGAGTACTACAAGATGGCGGAGAAGTTCCTTCAGAAAACAAGATACCGTAAGGCCGCAAGAAAGGGACTCACGGGTTCAATTGAAAAGAAATACAAAAGCATAATGTCCCGGATGGGTGAAGCACTTTCCTCATGTGGGTAAACAGAACGATAATTGACAGATCATTCAGATGGACAAAGCGAACAGAGTCGTAATAACCGGAATGGGTATATGGTCCTGCCTCGGATACTCGCTTGATGAGGTCAGGGAATCCCTGTACGAAGGGCGCAGCGGTATCATTTTCGACCCCGCAAGGAAAGAGATGGGATTCCGTTCAGCGCTGACCGGTTATGTCAAACAGCCTCAGCTCAAGGGGGTTCTTCCCCGTTCAATGAGAGTATACATGCCGGAGCAGGCCCAGTATGCGTACTGCGCCACCAAAGACGCTCTCGATGATGCAGGTATAACTGAAGAATATCTGGCCTCCCACGAGGTCGGGCTCCTTTACGGAAATGACTCCTCAGCGCTTCCCGTCATCAAGGCCATAGATACAATCAGGGAGAAGAATGACACTACTTTGTGCGGTTCGGGCGCTATCTTCCAGTCGATGAATTCGACCGTCACTATGAATCTCGACTGCATCTTCAAACTGAAGGGAATCAACCTCACTATCTCAGGAGCTTGTGCAAGCGGTTCCCACGCTATCGGTCTGGGAGCGCTTCTCATCCAGAACGGCCTCCAAGAAATGGTGGTCTGCGGTGGAGCCCAGGAAGTCAATCCCTATGCAGTAGGGTCATTCGACGGCATATCCGCTTTTTCTACCAGGGAAGATGAACCGACCAAGGCCAGCAGGCCTTTCGACCGTGACAGGGACGGTCTTGTCCCCAGTGGCGGTGCTGCTACAGTCATCCTTGAAAGCTATGAATCTGCTGTCCGCCGTGGAGCGAAGATTTACGGAGAGGTGCTGGGATATGGCTTTTCAGGTAATGGCGACCATATTTCTTCCCCGAACGTGGACGGACCGAGAAGATCTCTTGAGATGGCGATAAAGAGGGCTGGAATATCAGTGGACGAGATAGGATACATCAACGCCCATGCGACATCCACCCATGTGGGAGACACCAATGAGGCCAAAGCGATTTACGCCGTGATTGGCGACAGGAAGATAGAAGTGACCAGCACCAAATCACAGACAGGACATGAAATGTGGATGGCCGGAGCGTCCGAGGTGATCTATTCGATGCTGATGATGAAAGGAGGCTTCATTGCACCGAACCTCAACTTCTGCAACCCGGACGAAGACTCCGCCAAGCTCCTCATACCTTCAGAGAGGGTTATGAAGAAGTTTGACATCTTCCTTTCCAACAGCTTCGGATTCGGAGGAACGAACTCTTCCCTTGTGATAAAGAACATGTAATTTTACCATAGCCGTACTGATGCGGCATGAAGCAGTCGACATATAATGGACAATAACGAGCTTATAGAAAAAATAAACCAGGCCTTGGCCGATGAGTTCGAGATAGAAGTTGAACAGATAACTCCTTCCGCCAGTGTGAAGGATACCCTTGAACTTGACAGCCTCAGTCTTGTCGACCTGATCGCCAGGATGGAAGCCGTGACGGGTGTGAAGATCCCCGGATCTGACGCCACAAAGATCCGCACTTTCCAGGATCTATATGACTATTTGGCTGAAAGGGTATAGCTGAAAACCGCATGACTAAAGAAGGCCTCAGTGAGAAGTTTTCCAAAGCGGAGCTGTCAGGGGATGGGATATTCCTTCTGATTCCGCAGCGTCCCCCGATGACGATGGTGGATTCGTTTTACGGATGTGACGAAGATGAGGCTTGTTGCGGCCTTACTGTAAAGGAGGACAACCTCTTTTGTATCGGAGGCCGTCTTACGGAACCGGGAATAGTCGAGCATGCGGCACAAAGCGTCGCCGCCATGGTCGGGTACGGTAACTATCTGAAGAACCTTCCCCCGGACATAGGATATATCGGGGAAGTGAAATCATTCAGGTTCTTCGTCCTCCCTGAAGTGGGCGACAGACTTCACACCGTAGTGAAAGAAACGGTTTCAGTTCAGGGGACGACACTTGCTTGGGCCAAAGTTTACGTGGGGAAGACCCTTGTCGCCGAAGGGCAGATAAAGTTCAGTTTGAAGGATGGAAAACAAGATCAGCGCTAAAGTGACCGTCAGGGTCAGGTTCTCCGAGCTGGACCCCGTAGGGGTGGTCTGGCACGGGAACTATGTGAAATATCTTGAGGACGCCAGGGAAGAATTCGGCCGGAAATGGGGCATTGGATATATGACCATTTTCAGTAACGGTTACTATGCTCCCGTTTTCGACATGAACCTCCGTTTCAAGGAGCCGGCCAAGGTTGATGACGTCCTTGAAGTGGAGTGTGTCTTCCGTCCCTGCCCCGGAGCAAAGCTCTGCTTCGATTATACGGTCACAAGGAAAAGTGATTCGGCCATCATCCTGACCGCCTCCTCGGTTCAGCTTTTCACCTCTTTGAAAGGAGAGTTCGAGCCTTCCGAACCCGAGTTCTTCTCTTCTTGGAAAAAAGGCCTTCCTATTTGATTTTTCTGAATTATGGACAAAATATTCGTACCCTTATACAGATACTTGAAGGCGCACAGGGCTCTTATGTGGACTCTCATGCTTTCATCTTTTCTGGTGTTCGCGTTTTTCGGTCTCAAAATGAGATACGAGGAGGACATTACAAGGCTTCTTCCTTCGTCTGGATCCTCCGACAGCGATCTGGCGTTCACCTCCCTTAAGGTCAAGGACAAACTCTTTGTACAAATAACCTCCGCCTCCCAGGAAAACCCTCTCGATACTTACACTTTAGGTGAATACGCGGATGAGTTCACGGCCGGGCTGATGGACCGGGATTCGGTGGAAGGATGCATAGCCAACGTGCTTTACCGGATTGACGATGACCTTCCTTTCATGGCCCTTGAATATGCTCTTTCCCATGTCCCCTCATTCGTGGACGAATCGTGCTACGAGGAGTTTGACAAGGCAATAGCTTCCGCTGACCAGTCCATGGAAAGGAATTATGAAAGGATCATGACAGACATGACCGGCGGGATGACCCAGATGGCTTCGAACGATCCACTGGAACTGCGGAACGTGCTTTTGAAAAATATCCTTTCTGGAATGGGTATAGAGGGAGAGATCGGTGAACTTGATTTCAGGAAGGTGATAGCGGATGCCGGCACGGGTTATTCTCTGATTGATTCCCATTTGTTTTCTCCGGACAGCACCGTAGCCCTCATCTTCATCTCACCGGAGTTCTCATACTTCAACTCGCAGGCGGCGGCCGTTCTTGTCAAGGAACTGGAGGCCGAAGTGGCCTCTTTCACCGCGTCACATCCTGATGTGAAGATATATTGCCACGGAGCTCCGATAAGGTCTGAAGGCAACGCGCATTCCATCAAGAAAGACCTTTTCTGGACAGTGGGGTTGTCCCTCATCATTGTCCTTATAGCGATATTCATCAGCTTCGGAGGATGGAAGATCGTCTGGCAGAACCTCATACCAGTGATTTACGGAGCCTTTTTCGCTTTGGCTTGCCTGTACTGGATCAAGGGCGGGATGTCCCTGATGGCACTCGGTCTGGGAGCCATAGTCCTTGGAGTGGCCTTAAGCTACTGCCTTCACGTGGTGGTCCATCACAGATTCGTTGGGGATGTGGAGAAGATGCTCAAAGACGAGTCGACTCCGGTCTGTCTCGGTTGCATAACGACAGTAGGCGCCTTCCTCGGTCTTCTTTTGACAAAGAGCGAACTGCTCAGGGACTTCGGAGCCTTCGCATCACTTGCACTTGTCGGCAACACCCTTTTTGCGCTTGTTTTCCTGCCGCATTTCCTGAAGGACGGAGAGACGAAGAAGAACGCCAAGGTGTTCAGGCTGATTGACAAGGTGAACTCCTATCCCTATGACCGTAAGCCGGTCCTTCTTGCTTTTGTCTGCATTGTCGTACTGGTGGGCTTCATTTTCTCGCCTAAGGTGAAGTTCGATTCCAACCTCAAGAACATAGGCTATGAAGCCAAGGCAATGGTTGAGTCCGAGAATCTTTTCTCGCAGAAAAACTACGGTGGCAGGATCCAGAGGTATTATGCAGCTGCCGCTCCCACTCTTGACGAGGCCCTTGAAGGCAACAAGAAGATCGTAGCCGTCCTGGACTCTTTGGGTAAGGAGGGAGTCTCCGCCGGGGCGTCATCCCTGCTGCCTCTTCTTTTCGTACCTGAATCAGTCCAGGAAGAAAGGATCGATGCTTGGAACCAGTATTGGACACCGGAGAAGGTCGCTTTTGCTCAAAGCCGGATATCGAATGCGGCCAGAAAGGTCGGACTGGATCCGGATATGTTCCTTCCTTTCACTGCAATGGTGACGGCGAACTACTATCCAGAGTCTCTCTATGACTCCGGGATCATTCCAGAGGGCCTTCTGTGCAACTTCATTGAGGAATCTGAAGGAAGATTCCTGGTGTTCGACGCCGTGAAGATGGACCCTTCAGTGAAAGATGAAGTGGATGCGGCTGTCGCATCCGTTCCACATTCTGTGGTGGTGGATCCTCACTTCTACACCTCCGATATGGTAAAGCTCATAAGGGATGACTTCAATATGACGTTGCTGATTTCATCACTGTTCGTGCTTGCTGTGCTCCTTGTCTCATTCAGGAACATATGGAGCGCGCTTCTGGCTTTCCTTCCCATGTTCCTGAGCTGGTATGTGGTCCAGGGGGTAATGGCGATCGCCGGACTGCAGTTCAACCTTATCAATATCATCATATCGACATTCATCTTCGGTATAGGAGTGGACTACAGCATATTCGTGATGCAAGGTCTGCTTGCCGGGGCCAGGGGGGAAGACGCCCGTCTTCTGGATTACCATAAGGCGGCGATCGTGTTCTCGGCTTTCGTCCTGGTCGTTGTCGTCCTTTCTCTCCTCTTCGCTTCACATCCGGCAATACATTCCATAGGTCTCAGCACTTTGATAGGAATGACCTCCACGATACTCATCACTTACACTCTGCAGCCTTTCCTGTTCAGGATTCTGTCGAAGGTCCCTTTCATCAGAAGGTCGTTCGGAATAAGAGAAGAAGTCAAATAGAAGAGGATGCCGGCAGGAAAATCCGTCATAATCATAGGTTCCGGTCTGGGTGGTCTCCAGTGCGGTCAGATACTGTGCCGTCATGGTTACAGGGTCACCATAGTTGAGAAGCATACCAGACCCGGAGGTTGCCTCCAGTCTTTCGTCAGGGGAGCGCGTTTTGATTGCGGATTCCATTACGTGGGCTCAATGGGTGAAGGGGAGCCGCTCCGCATCCTTATGGATTACTACGGGTTGGAAGGTCTTCCTTGGAAAAGACTGGATGAGGACTGCTTCGATGAGATATGTTTCGTCGGGAAGGATTCGTTGAGGTCGTATCCTCATGCGATGGGTTTCAGGAATTTCGTGGACAGACTGTCCGGAATCTTCCCCGGAAGCCGGGAAGAACTGAAAAATTACGTTTCTGTTCTGGAACAGATCGGGGACAACACTTTCTCCTCCCTCGAATATCATAAGATGAACCCTCTTTTCCAGAGAAGCGCTCTGAGCTTCCTGGAGGAGACCGTTTCAGATCCCCTTCTGAGGAAGGTGCTTTCCGGCTCTTCCTTGAGAATGGAGCTTTCCCCTGAACTTCCACTATACGTGTACGCCCAGATAGCCGGATCGTTCATAAGGAGCGCATGGCGCCTGGAAGGAGGTGGGGACACCTTGGTCAGTACGCTCTGCTCCCGGATAGAGTCTCTTGGAGGAAGGATCATTACCGGTAAGGCCGTTATTTCGATTGAATGCGAAGACGGGTCTGTCAAAGGAGTGAAACTCGATGACGACGAAATCCTTTCCGCAGATTACGTCATATCTGACATCCATCCCTCTTTGACGATATCCATGATCGGTGAAGGCGGAAAACTGAGGAATGTGTACAGGAAGAGGATGACATCATTTTCCAATACTTATGGTGTTTTCACGGCAAATGTGCGCCTCAAGAAAGATTCTTTTCCTTACCTGAACCGGAACGTATATATCCATCATGAGGAAGATGACCTGTGGCGCAGCGACCCATCCCTGAGAGAAAGCGTCATGGTGCATTTCTATCCTTCAGAAGACGGACGCTATGCTGACCGTATTGACGTGATGTCCCCTATGGATGTCAAAATACTTGAGAGGTGGCGCGACCTTCCCAGCATGAAAAGAGGGGAGGAGTATGAAAAAGCCAAAACAGCCAAATGGGAAAAGTGCCTCTCATTACTGGAGAGAAGGTTCCCGGGAATAAGGGATTGTATCGGAGAAGTCCATACAAGTTCTCCTCTGACCTGGTTGTACTATACAGGAACTCCGGACGGGTCGGCATATGGCGTCAGGAAGGACTTCTCTCACATTCTTGAGACAGTGATCTCTCCCAGGACTCTGGTATCCGGTCTGCTGCTCACAGGACAGAATCTGAATCTCCATGGAATACTTGGAGTGTCGCTGACTTCAATACTCACTTGCAGCGAAATATTGGGATTCGAGACCATCAGCAAGGAGATATCGGAGATGATAAACCGTAAAGCACGATAATTGCAGTATATTTACGGATTCGGGAGAAGACAGGCTTTTCTTTCCCGACAGTACAAACGATCAACAGATGAAGACAGCTTTAGTAACGGGCGGAAGCCGTGGAATCGGACGTGCGATATGCGTGAAGTTCGCGTCACTGGGATATCATGTAATCGTGAATTACGTTTCCAACGATGATGCAGCCCGCTCCACTCTTGAGGATATAACCAAAGCCGGAGGCACCGGCGAACTTCTGAAATTCGATGTGGCCGACCAGGAAGCTTCGCTCTCGGCGATTACTTCTTGGCAGGAAAGCCATCCGGGAGAATATGTCGAAGTCCTGGTCAATAATGCCGGCATCCGCCGTGACAGCCTGCTCCTTTGGCTGGAGAAGGAAGATTGGTACAAGGTGATCGGCACAAACCTCAACGGATTCTACAATGTCACCCGGCCTTTGCTCCAGCCTATGGTTGTCCATCGGCATGGCAGGATCGTCAATGTGGCGTCCCTTTCCGGACTTAAAGGCTTGCCCGGACAGACGAACTACTCGGCGGCCAAAGGCGGGCTTATCGCAGCCACCAAAGCTTTGGCTCAGGAAGTGGCCCCGAGGGGCGTTACCGTCAATGCTGTCGCACCGGGATTCGTTGAGACGGATATGGTGGAGGGACTTGATGAAGACTCTCTCAAAAAAGACATTCCCGCCAGGCGTTTCGGGAAACCTGAGGAGGTCGCTTCTCTGGTCGCTTTCCTCGCCAGCGATGACGCTTCATACATTACCGGTCAAGTTGTTTCCATCAATGGTGGCCTATTCTGACAGAAAAAGAAAGATACAAGAAATACACATGAGAAAATTTTTCGCCATAGCGGCTTCAATGATAATGCTCCTGACATTTGGAGTAAAACTTTCCGCACAAGATGCCATCCTCAAGAAGATAGAGTCCGCCGGAGCGGCGTTCACGACTATTGAAGCGTCCTTCACTCAGACCAGGACGATCAAGGCTTCCGGGAACACGACCGTATCCAAGGGCGATCTTTATTTCAATGCTCCGGGACAATTGGCGATGTTGTATTCACAGCCTTCAGGAGAGTGCCTCATAATCAACGGAAACACTCTTCACATGAACCGCTCCGGAAGGGCGACGACTTATGACGCTACCAAGGTGGCTACGATGATGGGCCTTCGTAACACCCTTATGGACTGCATTCAGGGCAAGACTTCTAAAGTGGCTTCCGAGAATGACGCTTCCATGACAGTCGCAGACACCAAGGACGGATACCTGGTGACCATAAAGGCCAACAACGCTTCTCCGAGAGGATATTCATCAATCTCTCTGCTTTACCGCAAGAGTGACTGTGTGGTTACGAAGATGATTCTTGACGAGTTCTCGGGAATAAGGACTGTATACGATATGGCCGGCATAAAACTTAAGGGCGCCATCGACCAGTCCAAGTTCAAGATTCCTTCCAGATAGTTAAATGACGACAATGATATGATTCGCAACCAGGACTACAAAAATGCCGCATTGGCGGCCTTGAAAGGCAATTGGGCTCCGGCTCTTGTCGCTACGATCATCTTCTTTCTGTTAGTGGCTGTAATTGCTACTCCGGGAGCATTTGCTGATCCTGTCAGAAATCCTGGATTTTATTTCGGGATTGCCGGAGGCGTCACTTTCATCACTTTCTTTATCGGAGTTCCGATGCAGATAGGGTACTATAACGCATTCAAGGAACTTTATGTGAGCGGTGACAATGCGATTACCGGAAACATGTTCAGTCTCGGATTCAGCAAGTTCTTCAAAAAGATTTTCGCTTATCTTCTGGTGGGACTGATCGTGATGGTCGGATTCTTCCTTCTTGTCATCCCCGGAATCATTCTGGCATACGCTTACGTGCTCGTCCCCTATCTTCTTGTCGATGAGCCGGACCTTTCAATTGTCCAGACTCTTAAGAGGAGCCGCACTCTGATGAAAGGACACAAGTTTGATGTGTTCTATCTTGAACTCAGTTTCATCGGATGGGCGATACTGGCTGTACTGACATTCGGTATCGGATATCTTTGGCTTATGCCTTATATAGCGACTTCCATGGGAGTCTTCTACAAGGATGTCGTTGCCGGTACAGCAGGGAAGTCGGCGGATCCCCTGACAGGAATCGCTCCTGATCCTGAACCGAAAGTTTCTTCTCCTGAAAGCTATATGCCCTCTGAAGAGCCCAAGGCGGAATAGCTCCTTCTCCATGATTGGATAAAAGATAATACGAAAGCGGCGGACTGCATTGGCGGTCCGTCGCTTCGTTATTACTTCTTTCATGAACGGAATCAGAACAATCCTTCCGGAATCCGCATCATTATCGTCTTTTCCTTGTCGTTGACTTCCAGGACAAGATCCTCATGAAGGGGCAGCATCACTTGTCCGCCGGGGGTCTCAAGGTAGATGCAAGGGTTTCCGGGAATGTCCTCGTAATCCGAAATCTCACCAGCGACCTTGCCGTTCTCGTCAAGGAGAGTCCAGCCAATGAGGCTGTCAAGGCTTTCCTCGTCTTCTATCTCATAGATGTCGGTCTCGCCGTAAACGGCTTTTCCGGCAATCTCTTCAGCGTCCTCGAGGTTCGATACACCGGTAAGACGTACGACGGCTTTTGAATTTCCTTTCTTGGAAAAGGATTCAATGAAGAAAGGAACCGGAAGTCCATCGAAATAGATGAACACCGGTTCCTGTAGGTCGATGTCCTCCGGTCCGAAGTCACGGAAACCAAGTATGATTTCTCCTTCGGTACCGTTGGATTTCAGTACCTGGGCTATCTGAAGCAGACCTTGTGACTCTGCGTCAGACATCTCGCAATTAAGCCTCAGGGGTTTCAGTTGCCTCAGCAGCAGCGGCGGCAGCCTCTTCAGCAGCCTTGCGTGCAGCTTCCTCAGCCTCAGCCTTACGGGCGGCGATAGCTTCTGCGCGGGCCTTGTTGACCTTTGCCTCAGCTTCAGCGGCAGCCTTAGCCTTGTCAGCGGCGGCCTTGGTCAGGCCCTGCTTCTTGGCTTCAATCTTGGCATCCCTCTGGCTCTTCCAGGCAGCGTACTTCTGATCAGCCTGCTCCTGTGTAAGGGCACCCTTTGCTACACCACCGTCAAGATGGTTGCGAAGAAGAACACCTGTGTAGGAGAGGATACGGCGTGTGGTGGGAGTGGGCTGGGCACCAACTTTGAGCCAAGCAAGAGCACGCTCCTCATTGAGGATGATGGTTGCAGGGTTTGTGTTGGGGTTGTAAGAGCCGAGCTGCTCGATGTAACGACCATCACGCGGTGAGCGAGAATCTGCCACTACAATGTGGAAGAATGCGAAATTCTTCTTTCCGTGGCGCTGTAAACGAATTTTAACAGCCATTGTGAATCTGTTTTTAAATGATTTGTATTAATGCGGGTTCTTCCTTCCCGAGGAAGATGTCTTCCGCACTACCCATCTCGTGGATAGCGGTGCAAAGGTATGAAGAAAAACTTGAATATCATTGAACTTGAATGCCAAAAGGGGACTTTTTTATACTCTGAAACGGTATTTTCTTCAGTTTTTGATGCGATTTTTCATTTTGATTGTTTGGAGAATGGATTTTTGTGCTTATATTTGCAGTCCCAAAAACAAAACGCGGTAGTGGCGGAATGGTAGACGCGCTACTTTGAGGGGGTAGTGCCCGTTGGGGTGTGTGAGTTCGAGTCTCACCTACCGCACGAAAGAACAGCTCAGGAATTTCCTGAGCTGTTTTGTTATTTGTGATTCGATTCTTAAGGTGGTCAGAAACGGATGTGTGCTTTCTTGCAATAGTCGATAGCGGCGGCGTTCCCGCTCTTGGCCGCCAGTGACGCATAATAGTATGTCTTCCTTATGCTGATGGAGGCATACTGAAGGGCCAGGTCATAAAGCGTGTATCCAAGGGTTTCGTCCTGGAACTTGTTCTTCCGGATCTCCTTCTCAGTGGTATTGAACATACGGCAATAGGTGGAAACGGCCTCCTCGTAGTAACGGATGGCTCGTATCTTGTCTCCTTTGTTTGCATAGCAGTCCCCAAGGGCGTCGTACATCCAGTAATCCAGGGTCAGGGATTTGCCTTTATTCTCTTCTATCCATGGAAGGATCAGGGCTATGCACTCGTCTCCGCGGTGGAGAATATTCAGCACCATGGCATATTGGTATTCACTGTACATCGTCAGTACGCCCATATCTTTTAGGGTGGCAAAGCAGTCCGCAGCCTCGGAGTATTCCTCAGCATCGAGATGACCATTGAGCCTTGAGACAAGGCTCTGGACCGGATCAACTGTCTCTTCAACCGGAGGCGCAGCCTTCTGGAAGTCCTCCGGGAAACGGTCGTCGATGATGAGCCTGTCTCCCTCTTGGGTCACAGTTCCGAAACAGTCGAAGGCGGAGTTGCCGACCACCAGCGGAACCGTCTGCTTGGTTACGACGAAGGCGGGCAGGTCCTTGACTATGACATTGCCGATACGGAGATTCCTGATCACGAACGATGCTCCCTTGTCGGTACTGCCATTGGGCATCTTCACCGTCGTCACTCCGTTCACATCTGCATCGGCGATGTAACCGTTCTCATACAGGAACAGGTACGTGGTCGTGGACATGCTGGCATACCAGCTCTCAGGAGCATAGTACGTCAGCACTCCTACGCCATTGACTGTTGCGTTCATGGTATAACGTCCGTCAGACTCTTCGTTGAGTCGGATGACTGTTTGGCCCGATATGCCTGCGGCGGACAGCAGGGCGGTCAGGGCTGCGATAAAGATTCTTCTCATGGTCAAAGGTCTATTTGCCGTGGGCTGCTGCTACCGCAGCCTCAGAGGAATGGCCATATGTGCTAAAGGAGAAGTGATCCGATTCCACTTCGGTATAAAGATATAAAGAAATCAGCAATTCCATCGTATTGCTGGTCAATCTTCTATGTCTCCCGAAATTTCGGAGGTCATTTTGGGGTAATGAAGCCGTAAAAGACAGTTTTTCTATCCGACAATGTATTTCCCGAAGGGAAGCATTGAGACCAGTTTTGAGAAGATGAACGCAGTTATGTAAGTGCATAATGCGGTAAGGAGTATGGATGCGGGAGCTGGCATCACTTGAGAGAATATCCCGCAGTAGAAATTCAGCATCAGCAGATGCACAAGGTACATTCCGTAACTCAGGCGTGATATCTCTTTGACAAGTCCATAGAACCACCCGCTGTTTTTGGTTATCTTCAGCATAAGAATGAAGGTGGCGCTGTTCATTATGGCAATGATCGTGGAAGTGTGTATGAACGGGAGCTCTGTTTCCGGGACCGTCACACAACCGGGAGCCCTGAAGTAGAAGATCGCTATAGTTGAAATTATTCCGGCCAGAATGATGGGGACGCAAATAGCCGCAGTCTTTGCGGTAGAGAAGTTTTTCGGCTCTATATACTTCTTGATGTAATGGGCGAGCACCAGATACCCGATGTAACCGGAGAAGTTGCAGAACATCCCGAAAGCGTTCCAGTAGGATTCCCCGTAGAGTTCCGGTTTGAACAGGTTGAAGTACGGAAATAAAGTGGTGAACAGCCACACTCCGAGAAAAGCCTGTTCCCCTTTTTTTGAGACCCTTTCCAACCAAGGGGAGAGAACCGGCATGAAAAGGTACAGACCTATTAGGGCATAGATGAACCACATGTGTCCTCCTGACTCCGGGAAGTTAAAAAGAATATGGAAGAATCCTTGTCCGACATTTCCACTGGGAATGTATTCGAAAAGCATGTAAATTACAAGCCATACGAGGAAAGGCACCACCACCCTTTCAAACCTCCTTCTGAAGAACTTTTCAGTCGGTATCTGGAGAGGGAGAAGAAGGTATGAAGAGATCAGGAAGAAAATAGGGACCGTGGCCATTCTGCTGAACCCGTCCAGTATGGAGATCCACAGGAGATTGTGCTGTGAGGCGATGTCCACCATGCCGTCCGCCCCCATATAGAAAGGCTCATTGGAATGGGTGAGGATGACCATCAGGCATGCGAATGCCCTCATGTAGTCAAGGCTTGCTATTCTTTCCTTCATCTGTATATTGCCGTTTGGTGGCAAAGGTACAGATTCTTTTCCGAGTTGAGCCGGTCAGACTAGATGAACAGCAGTCCCAATCTGTAAGTTATGAAGGCGCAAACCCATGCCACGACCATGGTGTAGGTAATGCAGGCTTTCGCCCATTTCCATTTGCCCGTCTCATTCTTTATCGCCACGAACGTCGCTATGCACGGGAAGTACAGAAGAACGAACACCATGAATGCCAGGGCGGCAGGCCATTGTATCGCCTGGGTGAGAGCCGACTGAAGAGCGGTGTCTTCAGAGAGGTCTTCACCTTCTGAAATCTTCGCTCCTTGGGAATACATTACACCGAGAGAACTTACTACGAGTTCCTTTGCCGCCACACCTGTAAGAAGGCTGACGTCCATTTTCCATGTGAATCCTAAAGGATTGAGGACAGGAGATACTGCCTGCCCTAGTTTTCCGATATAGGATTCGGACTGCTGCTCTTCGTAGAGGTCATTTATCTTCAATTCGAGAGACTCCTTTTCTTGCTGCTTCACCGGGTCTTCGGTCACCATTTCAGCATAAGATTCAGCATATTGGTTCTGGGCGTCTATGAGCTTCTGGTTGCGCGGGAAATATCCAAGGAACCAGATTATGATAGAGCAGATGAGGATTGTGGTCGCCATCTTCTGAAGATATTGGCGTCCCTTTTCCCAAGTGTGCCTCCAAATCGCCTTCGCTGTCGGAACCCTGTATGGAGGAAGCTCCATGACGAAAGGAAGGTCATCATCTTTGACGAAGCGGCTCAGTACCACGGCGGACAGAATCGCCAGAACCACGCCCAGCAGATAGATGCCAAGAAGCGATATGGCCGCATGCTTGGGGAAGAACGCTCCGGCGAGAAGAATGAATATCGGCAGCCTTCCTGCGCAGGACATGAAAGGGATGATCGCTATCGTTATGAGCCGGCTCTTTCTGCTTTCGATCGTCCTTGTCGCCATTATCGCAGGGACATTGCATCCGAATCCCATGACCATCGGGATGAAACTCTTTCCGTGGAGTCCTATCCTGTGCATCAGCTTGTCCACGATGAACGCGGCCCTCGACATGTATCCCGAATCCTCCATAAGGGAAATGAAGAAGTACAGGATGAGAATGTTCGGAAGGAAAACAAGAACGCTTCCCACTCCGGCTATGACTCCGTTCACGATGAGGTCTTTAAGCCATCCGTCCTTCATGAAAGCTGCCACGAATTCTCCGAACTTGCCCACAAGCCAATCTATCCAATCCATGGGATAATTGCCCAAGGTGAATGTCGCTTTGAACATTATATAAAGGAGTGCGATGAATATCGGGAAAGCCAGCCATCTGTTCGTGACGATAGCGTCAATCTTGTCTGTGATGGTACGTTTTGAGCGGTTTTCGGCGTGCTGCTGGTAGGTCTCGGAAAGTGCACCTTGGATAAACGCGTATTTGGCGTCGACTATCGCGGATTCGGTGTTGGTGTGAAGCAGGTTTTCTATTCTTTCCTGCTCCTCTTTCCTTGCGCTTTCTATCGCCTCCTTGTTCGGCAGGGTGTTTATCACCTTCTCAATGTCCTTGTCGTTCTCCAGGTACTTTATCGAGAGGTATCTGGTTGAATAGTGGGAGCGGATATCCCTGTTTTCCTGGATGAGAAGTTTTATCCGGTCGATGCTCTCCTCAAGCTCCCTTCCGTGGTTGATATGAATGTGCCTTGCAAGTTGGGGGTCACTCTGTGTGTAAATTTTGATGACGGTATCGAAAAGCTCATTTATTCCTCGGCCGTCCCTGCTTACTGTGGGACATACCGGTATACCGAGAAGCCATCCAAGCTGCTTGATGTCAATCTGGTCACCCTTCGCCTCAAGTTCGTCATACATGTTCAGGGCCATAACGGTCCTGAGGTTCATGTCTATCACTTGGGTGGTGAGGTAGAGGTTCCTCTCGATGTTGGAAGCGTCGACGACGTTTATGACAACATCGGGGACTTTTTCGATGAGGTTTCTCCTGACGTAGAGTTCCTCTGGGGAATAAGCCGACAGTGAGTACGTTCCAGGAAGATCCACCAGGACGAACTTGTATCCTCCATAAGAGAAACGCCCCTCCTTTGCGTCCACAGTGACTCCGCTGTAGTTGCCGACATGCTCATGGCTGCCGGACGCTATGTTGAAAAGGGATGTCTTTCCGCAATTCGGGTTTCCGACCAAGGCGACCCTTATCTCACGTCTCCTCTCGTCAGCCAGCTCTCCCATTTCACGGCGGACCAGTTGTTCTTCGTCACCTTCCAGTCTTTCCTGGGAGTGTTCCACTTCGATGTGCTTGAGGGCTTCCTCTTCACTGACCACCTCGATCATGCGGGCTTCTTCCCTTCTCAAGGAGAGCTTGTATCCGAGGATTTCGTACTCGATCGGATCCTTGAGAGGTGCATTGAGGATTACAGTGACGGTCTTTCCGGCAATGAAACCCATTTCAATGAGCCTTTTCCGGAAACTTCCGTGTCCGTTGACCTTGGCTATAACGCCCTTGGATCCTGTCTTCAGTTCTGATAATTTCATGATGAATCACTCTTGGCAAGGAGGCCTCATCCCTCCAGGCGGTAAATTTGCTCGCAAATTTAAGGGTAAAGTGCAAGTTGTTCAATCCCCATATGTAGGTAATGGTTGTTCACGTTGTCATCATATTTTGCTATTTTTACCGCGAATAGGGATTACTGTCGGGATAATCCCCTTCAGGACGCCCGTAAAATGTCATTCATATGAAATCATCAGAATCCCGTTACGCTGTAGGAGTGGATGTGGGCGGAAGCCATATCTGCTCATCGGTCGTCGACCTTGACAGGGGTGTGATTGTAGGAGAACCCTTGACAACGCCGGTTGACCATACTTGCACTGCCGAAGAAATATTCTCCGCCTGGACCACTAATCTACGGGAACTCCTCTCATCAGCCCCTCAACCAGTCACCATGATCGGCATGGCGTTTCCCGGTCCGTTCGATTACGACAAGGGGATTTCCCATATGGACCATAAATTCGTTTCTATAAAGGGGCTGAATGTCGGTGAAATTCTTCAGGCAAGACTGTTGGATTTTCCGGGACTTGAGTTCAGGTACGTCAATGACGCAGGAGCGTTCGCTCTCGGTGAGAGCCATTACGGTTCAGCCAAAGGGATTGACAAGGCTCTTGTCCTTACTCTAGGAACCGGACTCGGTTCGGGATTCGTGGAGAACAACCATATCGTAAGGGAAGGGGACAGTGTTCCGCCCGGCGGAGAAGTATGGGACCTGCCTTGGGGAGATGATATAGCTGACAGCGCTTTTTCCACAAGGTGGATAGTGGGCAGGTATTCTGCTCTCACGGGAAAAGTGGTGAAAGGAGCCAAGGAGGTCGCTCTTGTTTATAAGACTGATGAGGCTTCAAGGAAAGTTTTCACGGAGTTCGGTTCCGGCCTTGCCAAGTTCACCGCACCTCTTTTGAATAAGTTCGGGGCCAAGGACATCATTCTCGGGGGCAACATATCCCGCAATCTTGATCTGTTCCTTCCTGCCATGAACAGAGTATACGGGCAGAAGGCGATGGACGTTCATGTCCAAGCCTCATCTCTTCTTGACAAGGCGGCCATGCTGGGAGCAGCGTCTCTTTTCGCTTAGAGGGAAGTTTTCTTCCGGAGATTCTTATGGGAGGGGTGCTTTCCCAAATCGGGAAGTTCCTCTCTCCTTTTTTGGTAGTAATCCTTTCTTGCCGGGTTCTCGGGGAACCATCCCCTAAGGACTCTCATCTCCTGAGCGTATATTTCATGAATGCCCCAGAAGCAGGAGAACGCGCCTGCTCCAAGGATTGTGGAGACGACAGTGTTGCTGATGAAAAGGGAGATTGCGGCAAGAACGAGGCCCGCCAATGCCAACAGCCACCAGCTTTTCTTCCCCCAATAGTATTCCATCTTGATCACTATGGGGTGGCATATACCTATTATCAGAAAGACGGCAGCGCCGACCAATATACCTGAAAAATGCATGATCCTTTTTATTGTCGGCCCTATTCGAAGGAATTCAGGTCGATCATATTGTTGAGGAGAGCATAGACCGTAAGACCGGCGACGGTTTTGATGCCCGTCTTTCTGGTTATGTTCTTCCTATGGGTTATCACTGTGTAAATTGAGATGTTGAACTGGTCAGCGATCTCTTTGTTGAGCATTCCTTTGGCTACGCACACGAGAATCTCCTTTTCCCTCTGCGAAAGTTCCTCTCCTTCACTCTTGGGGGAGTCCTGTCTGGGCTCGAGGGCGGCTCTCATCTTCTTGATGATGTTGACGGGCTCATCGTAAGGCCCGATGACGTCATCGTACTGCCTGAGACTCTCCTCGCTCATCGGAGAACTGACGAAAGCGATCACGGCAGCGCTTGAATGTTCCGCGATTATGCTCCTCGCGTTCATCCGTGACTCATAGTCGAAAACCACCGGGTCGATGATGATGATATCGGCGTCCATGTTCCTCAGCCTTGTCTCGCTGGAGCGTGAGAGGTCAGTGAAGATACCGACGGTCTCGAATTCGCCCATGTCCCCGAAAATGCTCTCAAGACCCCTGGCGGTGACTATCGAGGGTATTACCAGGAGTGCTTTCTTACTGTTGCTTCTCATGGTATTCAAGCCTGTTAACGATTGGGACCAGTATTCCGTCTTCGATGAAGGTGTGCTTCGCGAGGTCGTTCTCGAACGAGTACAGGTTCATCAGGACATTGTTTATCTGCTGTCCGTCGCATTCCTGAGGCAGGTATTTCATCACGATGTTCTTAAGGTCGCCGAGTTTCTCATCCACATTGCTGTGGTTCTCCTCGTACTGGTTGATGGTGAACCCGTCCTCTTCGGTATGGTCAAGTACTTTCCCGATGTAAGGGAAAACCACCTCTTCCTCGTATTGGAAATGCTTCGAGAGCTCTTCTTTGTAGTCGGTGAAGAACTTCCAGATTATCGCCTTGTGCTTTTCTCCGCAAGGTTCCATCATCCTTTCAATGGAATCCGCCAACGTTTTCATGGTCACATCCATGTAATAGGAGTGGCTTTGGTGCAGATACTTGACTACATCATTGACATTGACTTTGCCGAGGGTCTCCTTGGAAGGCATGTAGTTGTTGATGGAATAAACGCTGCAGATGAGCAGGAAGGTTTCCGGGTCCACATTGTTTTTCCTGCAGGCTTCTTCCACGGTCTCGTCCCCGAAACCGAACCTGAGGCCCATCCTCGAGAAGACACCAAGAAGATTGAAATCAATGTCAATGAGGTCCGCAAGTTTCATGGTTGCGGAGAACATGTGCCTTTCTGAATCTCTTGTGGTCATACCGGTGGAATTCTTTGATAATGCTTGAATCCTGTCTTTGTTGGCTTGAGCCACAAAGATAGAGGATTTTTGCGTCAATACGAATAGTCCTTTCATATAGAAAAGTTTTTAACGGGTTACGCTCCCACGCTTCACAGCGCAAGAGCGTTTACAACAATTAAAAGGATCTTAAACTTTCTAACTATATGGCCAATACTTTGGCTGTCCTGTACAAATAAGGGACGGCCTTGGTATCATCTTTCCGACTGCAAAGGTAGGGAAGAACGGCAGGGGGGACAATCATAATATGTTGGTATTCTTGCCAAGCCGTCATACCAACTTTTTGCTGACCTCGTTCCTCAAAGAGGGGCTATGAGTATTTCTTGGGGTAGCGTACGATGATGGAAAGACTTGCTACACCGAAAAGTACGAAAGGGTAGTAAAGGTACTGGATGATGGAAGCTGAAGATATCTGGGCAAGACCGCCCGCCATCAGAAGCTGAGCGCCGTAGGGGATTATCCCCTGTACTATACAGGAGAATGTGTCCAGGATGCTCGCGGTTTTTCTGGGATCGAGACCGTATTTTCCGCTGATGTCCTTCGCTATCTGGCCTGTGGTTATTATGGCGATAGTGTTGTTCGCCGTGCAAAGGTTGGAAAGGCTGACGAGTCCTGCGATGCTGAATTCCGCGCCCCTTTTTCCCTTGATTCCTGCAGTGAGCCCCGATATGATGAAATCCAGTCCTCCGTTTTCACGTATGATCTCAAGCATTCCCCCGGCGAGCATCGTCACTATGATGAGGTCTCCCATTCCGGCGATTCCGCTGCCGGTGGCTTCAAGGAAACCGATCCATGAGAGGTCTCCGCTGAATATCCCGATAAGGGCGTTCATCAGAATGCCTATGACAAGGACAGTGAGGACATTGATTCCTGAGAGCGCCATAATGATGATCGAGAGGTAGGGGACTAGCTTCAGTATGCTGATTTCCCCGATCTGGGGTGCGGTGTCGACACCAAGGCCCATTATGATGTAGATGGCGGTGACAATGACTGCCGCTGGACCCGCAATCCAGATGTTGGCCTTGAACTTGTCTGCCATTGAACACCCTTGGCTTCTGGTGGCGGCAATGGTTGTGTCCGAGATGAAAGAGAGGTTGTCTCCGAAGAATGCGCCCCCGACAGCTATTGCGGTGACCATGGGAACTGACAGTCCGGTCTGGGAGGCGATTCCTGTCGCGATGGGGACGAGAGCCACTATCGTTCCGACAGATGTGCCTATGGACATGGAGATGAAGCATGCTGCGAGGAAGAGACCGGCAAGAATCAGTTTCTCGGGAAGAATCATAAGGGTGAGGTTCACCGTCGCCTCAATTGATCCGATGGCTTTTGCAGTCGATGCGAAAGCTCCTGCCAGCACGAAGATCCATATCATCAGAAGGACGTTCGGGTTACCGGCTCCCTTTGAGAAGGCGTTCACTCTTTCCTCAAGGCTTCCTTTGGAAATGAGCACCGCATACAGGGAGGAGATGAGGAAAGCAGCAGCTACAGGAACCTTGTAGAAGTCCTTGGCGATTATGGATGAAAGGAGGTATACCAGCAGGAATACTATCAGCGGGCTCAGAGAGAGCCAGCCTCCAATGGTCCTTTTCCTGTCTGTCGGGGAAGATTCTGTTGCCATGGGGAATCAATTGAAGTCCGTCGGGCAGCAAAGTTACACAAAAAGAGTAACTTTGCCGAAGAAAGAAACATTTCCGCTCATGCATAATAGGGATAAAGATGCACAAATGCCCCTTGGGAAAGAAGAAGCCAGGCTTCTCCTCCACGCATGTTGTGCTCCTTGCTCCGGAGCGATAATAGAAGCTCTGGTTAAAGAAGGGATACGGCCGGCTGTTTTCTTCAGCAATTCCAACATCGTTCCTTCGTCAGAATATGATCTGCGGCGGGATGAGTGCAGACGTTATTGCGATAAATACGGACTGGATTTCATTGAGGATGAGTATTCCCACGATGATTGGAGAGTAATTGCTTCCGGTCATGAAAACGATCCTGAGAGGGGAGAGAGGTGTATGCAGTGTTTCCGCTTCCGTCTTCACAGGGCTGCAAGGTATGCACACCGGAACGGCTACAATGTCCTTGCGACGACCTTGGCTTCTTCAAGGTGGAAAGACCTTTCCCAGGTGAATCCTGCCGGTGAATGGGCGTGCAACCTTTTCCCTGGTCTGAGGTGGTGGCCACGCAACTGGCGAAAGGGCGGGCTGCAACAGCGCCGAGGAGAAATAATCCGTGAGCAGGGCTTCTATAATCAGAACTACTGCGGCTGCGAATTCAGTCTCGCCTCTTCCCGTGCTGCAGGTTCTTCAATATCTTGTGAAATAATAAGTCCAGTGAATAATGATCCGGAAATCTGACTTTTGGGAAATGTTTGTGGCAGTCGTCTGCCTGTTCGCATTCTGCACATTATCTTCCGCCCAGAATCTTACTGTGGCCTCCTACAATATCCGTTACGAAAATGACGGAGACTACAATAGGGGCAACGGTTGGGATGCGAGATACCCATGGATCTGCTCATTCATACGTTTTGAGGATCCCGACATCTTCGGCAGTCAGGAGGTCCTCAAGGACCAGCTCTCTGACATGCAGAGCCTTCTCCCGTCATATTCTGTGGTGGGGGTCGGACGTGATGACGGGGTGGACGAGGGCGAATTCGAACCGATATTCTTCAAGAAGGACCGTTTCCGTCTTCTGGACAAGGGTTGGTTCTGGCTGGCCGAAGACCCTACAAAGCCTGCATTGGGATGGGACGCCGCATGCATCAGAATATGCACCTATGTCCATCTTAAGGACAGGGTGACCAGAAAGAAAATATGGTTTTTCAACCTGCATATGGATCATGTGGGAATCAAGGCCAGGGCCGAAGGGGCGAAACTTGTGGTGAACAAGATAAAAGAACTCTCCAAAGCGGGAGAGAAAGTCTTCTTGACCGGAGATTTCAATGTCGATCAGACCAATGAAATATACACCACCTTCACTGCTTCCGGAATATTGGCCGATTCTTTTGAGACTGCCCTGGACAAGTATGCTCCCAACGGAACTGTGAATTCCTTTGATCCGAATCTTTTCTCATCCAGCAGAATTGACCACGTGTTCGTCAGTCCCTCAGTCAAGGTTCACAATTACGCTGTGTTCACTGAAACATACAGGGCTCCTATTGAATTGGGCGGGTCCACGTCAGAAAAGAAGTCTGACTTCCCTCAGGAAATCAGTTTCGAGAAGAATATCGCGAAAACGCTATCAGACCACTTCCCCGTAATCATCAAGGTTACCTTATAGCGGTCCGGAACAGTATGTGTCAAAAGGGAACTCAGAAAGGTTTCTGTACCGGGTTCTCGCTGCACAGATAATCGAAACGGTCAGTATGCCATGTCCATGAGTGAAGAATACCCGTGGAATCTTTCAGCGTAAAGGCCTGCCTGAAAATCCTTCCTCCTCCAAGTCCTTCACCGGCGGAGACGATTTCACCGATGGGTGTCCAATCTCCGCTTCTGTATTCCAGCACGAAAAGAGCGATCCCGTCATCTCCGTCGTTCACCGTTATCAGGAATTCGGGGTATCCGTCATCCGTGAAATCATGGATTCCCAGCATGTAGCGGTTGCTTTTCTTCTCCAATGGACTGAACCCGATCTTGGGATAAGAGGCATCGGAGGAGGGCATTGTAAGCGCTCCTTCAGAAAATACCAGGGACCTTTTTCCTTCGGAATCCTCAATCGCTATATGCGTACTCCCGTTGAACCAGAGGCATACCGCAGTGAAAGAATTTTCCCCGATCGAGAATCTTAGTCCTGCTCCGCTTTCTCCGTTCTGATTGTATGAGAATGTTGAAAAGCTGTCCATCCCCTTGATGAATTCGTCTTTCGGGGATACGGCACCGATAGTTGCGGCCTTCGCGGATTTCCCGAGGAACTCACTGATCGTGTAGTCTTCTCCGGAGAGAGATTTGTCTTGGGAGAAAGTTTTCCTCAAGGTGGGATCATACAGAACGAGGGCGATGGCGACAAGTATGATTATGGAGGTGATTATGGGGAATTTCTTCTTCATCATTTTTCTCTTATACAGAAACAAAGGTATGTATAAAGGAACATTGTTGCAAATTGTGTCATGGCCATTGCCGGGATACCTATTACATATTATAATATGGAGTCGGTGTTTTAGAAAAGCAGAAATTTTAAAATTCTTGTCGAATTTCTTTAAAAATATATTGTTATTCGATAAATATTACTATTTTTGCATCAAGGTAATAAGACAAGTGATCCTTTATGCTCACAGGCCGGATATGAGATCTTTTGCAGAAATATCGATTTTTTCAGCAAAAACTATTGCGAATAAGAAAAAACTGTTTACATTTGCAGTGTATTAATAAACTAATACACCATAACAATTAATATAATCATCAATAATTCACCGCTTTTGCGGGAGGAGGTATTATGAAGACTATATCAACACTCAAGAACGAGGCCCGTTTGGCCCTCAGGGGAAATTGGGGGACTGCCGCTATTGCTGCGGTATTGTTCGCCATAATAATGGGTGCCACCAATGGTGCGCCGGCTCTTGGATTCTTTTTCCTCGCGGTTCCGATTGAATTCGGTTATGTGACAGCATTCAGAAAAATGCTCCACGGTAATTCGGACGTTATAGACAATACGGCTTCAGCGGCTTTTGAAAACTATACACATAAGGTCGGTACCGGAGCTCTCCGCTGGCTCTATGTGTTCCTGTTCACACTACTACTTATCATACCGGGGATAATCAAATCCCTTTCTTATGCACTGGTTCCTTACATCCTTGAGGACAATCCTGCCCTTACTTCAACTGAGACGCTCAGGCTGTCTGCAGATATGATGAGAGGACACAAGGGACGCCTTTTCGGTCTGTATCTGAGTTTCATCGGATGGTGGTTCCTCTGCCTGTTCACCTTGGGTATAGGATTCTTCTTCCTGCAGCCCTTCGTGAAGACTACAGTGGCCGCTTTCTATGAGGATGTGAAGGAGAACTATAATCCTGATCCCTATCTTGTGTAGACCACTTTCTTTGGCAAGGGAATTGTATAATGATTCGCCGGGTCCGGAAGGACCCCTGACTAATAAAGCTTAGTTTATGCTGATTCAACTCGAAGACATCAACAAGACGTACAACAACGGGCAACCGCTCCATGTCCTCAAAGGCGTAAACCTTTCTATTGAAAAGGGAGAGTTCGTCTCTATCATGGGCGCATCCGGATCCGGCAAATCAACCCTTCTTAACATTCTGGGGATCCTGGACAATTATGATTCGGGCAACTACTATCTCGCAGGGAAGCTCATCAAGGATCTCTCCGAGACTCAAGCCGCGGATTACCGCAACCGTATGATCGGTTTCATTTTCCAGTCCTACAATCTGATCGGCTTCAAGACGGCGGTCGAGAATGTGGAACTTCCGCTTTTCTATCAGGGAGTCCCTCGTCGTAAACGCCACGATATGGCCATGGAGTATCTGGAAAAGCTAGGGCTCAAGGAATGGGCAGGCCACTATCCTAACGAAATGTCCGGAGGACAGAAACAGAGGGTCGCTATAGCCAGGGCACTCATTACCAAACCGCAGATCATTCTTGCGGACGAACCTACCGGCGCGCTTGATTCCAAGACCAGTGTTGACATCATGAATCTGCTTTCCACGCTTAATAAAGAGGAGCAGATGACCATAATCGTCGTCACCCATGAAAGCGGAGTGGCCAATGTGACGAACAAGATAGTCCATATCCGCGATGGCGTCATCGGAGAGATCGAACAGAACGTCCGTCATGACTCTTCTCCATTCGGAACGGATGGCATCATGAAATAATCCATTTCCATGCGCGACACTTTCTACGAAATATTCTCCACTCTCAAGCAGAACAAACTGCGGACAGCCCTTACAGGCTTTTCCGTGGCTTGGGGCATATTCCTTCTGATCGCCCTTCTGGGAGCCGGGAACGGGGTGCTCAATGCGCTTCTTGGCAATACCGAGATGATGGATTCATCAATGAATATGTATGCCCAGAGCACGAGCAAACCCTATGGCGGATACGAAAAGAACAGGTACATCACATTCGATGAAAGAGATGTGGACATTCTCCGTGATGAATCGGTGTTCGAGATGGTGGATGACGTCAGTCCGATGATCAGCCAGTTTGATTCCCTTTACGTAGGCGATTACTATACTAACAGCTACATTACCGGCGCTTATCCGATACTGAAGGATATCAATAAGATAGAACTGATTTCCGGACGATTCATCAATTCAACCGATATAAAGGAGAACCGTAAATCCATCGTTATAGGCTCAACTGATGCCGAGTCCATTCTCGGGAAAGGCAGAAAGTTGTCTGAACTGGTAGGCACTTGGGTAAGATTGGGCTCTTTTTCATATAAGGTCGTCGGAGTATACAAGTCGGATGAGAGCATGGGAGCTTCCTATGCCATGGTTTATGTCCCGTTCACGACTTTGGCCATGATATATGTGATGGGTAATGACATTCCCCGGATTCTCTTTTCTTTCCATGGTATGGAAACTGAAGAGGAATCAGAAGCCTTCGAGGACAAATACCTCAGGATAGTGAACAATAACCACTATGCTGCACCTGATGACAAGAGTACGGTGTATTTTTACAACCGTCTTCAGTCAAGCCGTCAGATGGGGAGGGTCGTGAAGATCATCCGGACATCACTTTGGATATTGGGCCTGCTTTGCCTTATCAGCGGAATAGTCGGTATCTCTAATATCATGCTGATAACCGTTAAGGAAAGGACGCATGAGTTCGGCATCCGCAAGGCCATAGGGGCCAAGCCGATGTCCATATTGAAACTAATCATTGCGGAGAGTATAGCCATTACGGCGTTCTTCGGATACATAGGAATGGTTCTGGGTCTTGCTGCCAACCAGATAATGGACCTTACGATGTCGGACAAACCCATTGACGCAGGAATAGCGCAGGTTACGATGTTCGTAAATCCTTATGTCGGAATCGATGTGGCGGTCAAGGCCACCATCCTTCTTATCGTCGCAGGTACTCTTGCAGGAATGATTCCCGCTTGGAAGGCCAGCAAAGTCAAACCGATTGAAGCATTGAGGGCGGAACGATGAAAGGATGGGTCAAATACTTTGACGTGGACAGGTTCCGTGAGATCTACGAGACTCTGATCCGCAACAAGAGCCGTTCAATATTGACCGGTTTCGGAGTCTTCTGGGGCATTTTCATGCTGCTTTTCATGATGGGAGGCGGCCAAGGAGTGAAGGACCTTATCCAGGTGGAGCTTCAGGGGTTCGCGACCAATTCCGGGTTTATCGTTCCGATGGAGACTTCGCTCCCTTATCAGGGGTTCAGGAGCGGAAGGACATTGAAGGTGACAATGGATGACATCGAACGTCTGAAGCGTGGCATCCCGGAGATCGCCACCGTCACCGGGAACCTTTCCGTTTGGGGAGGAAGCGCTACTTATGAAGAAAAGACTTCCTCTTGTCAAGGCAGGGGAGTGTCACCTGATTATGCGGATATTGAACAGCCCCTTCTCAAATACGGCCGTTACATCAATTCAGTGGATCTCCTCCAGGAAAGGAAAGTATGCGTACTCGGAAAGAGGGTATACCGTGACCTGTTTGAAGACGGGGAAGATCCGTGCGGAAAGTTCATCCAGATGCAGGGAATGTATTTCCAGGTGGTGGGAGTGGATTTCTTCAGCGGTAACATAAGCATCAACGGCTCCGTCGACGAGTCTGTTACAATCCCGATGTCCGTCCTGCAGAGGCTCTATAACCGTGGAAAAGAAGTTGACCTTATCTGTATCGTGGCCAAGCCCGGATGCAAGATAAAGGATATTCTCACCAAGGCGAAGCCGATTCTCGCCAAGGAACATTTCTTCTCTCCGGATGATCCCAAGGCCATGTATAGTGTGAACCTCGAGGAGATGTTCAGCATAATGGACAATCTTTTCAAGGGAGTGAGCCTCCTAATATGGATTGTTGGTTTCGGAACATTGCTTGCGGCTTCCATCGGAGTTTCAAATATCATGATGGTTACAGTCAAAGAGAGGACGACTGAAATAGGGATACGGCGCGCTATCGGAGCGACTCCCTCAATGATCCTCTCCCAGATAATGCTCGAAAGCGTTATCCTTACCATAGTCTCAGGAATGATGGGAATACTCCTTTCAGTGGGCGCTCTCTCAATAGCGGAGAACGTGGCGAGTGCATCTGCCGGAGTTCCGATAGGATTCCAACTGAAGTTCTCAACAGCGATGCTGGCTCTTATAATACTGATGATTCTGGGTCTTCTTGCCGGTCTCGCTCCGGCGCTGAGGGCGATGGATATCAAACCGGTCGATGCAATGAGAGAAGAATAGTGTTACCAATAAACAAGGAAAATAGAAAATCGTCATATGAAGAAGTTTAAAACAATCATCGTCGTATCGTTGCTTGCGATACTGTTCCTCGGAACCTTCGTCTATCTGTACCAGAGATCGAAACCCAAGGAGATTCATTACGAAGAACTCGTCCCTTCTTTCAAGGACGTTCAGAGGACAGCTGTCGTCACTGGAAAGATCATTCCCAGAAACGAAGTGAATGTCAAGCCTCAGATCAGCGGAATCATTTCCGAAATATATAAGGAGGCGGGACAGCAGGTGACCGAGGGTGAGGTGATAGCTAAGGTGAAGGTCATCCCTGAGATGAGTTCACTCAGCTCCGCCCAGAGCCGTCTTCGTCTTGCTGAAATGAATCTCAAGCAGGCCCAGACCAACTATGACAGGGAAAAGGCGCTGTATGACAGGCAGCTTGTAAGCGCTGAAGAGTATGATCAGGTCCGCCAGGCTCTGAATCAGGCCAAAGAGGAGTATGCCGCTGCAGAAGAGTCCCTTGAGGTAGTAAGGGACGGTGTCTCGAAAAGGAACGCTTCTTCCAGCTCAACTCTCATCCGTTCGACGATTTCAGGACTGATCCTCGATGTCCCGGTGAAAGTCGGAAACTCGGTCATCCTGAGCAACACTTTCAATGACGGAACCACGATCGCCACGGTGGCGAACATGAACGATTTGATCTTCGACGGCAATGTCGATGAAACTGAGGTCGGAAGGCTTTCCGAAGGTATGCCTGTCGTCATAAAGATAGGTGCTCTTCAGGATTATTCCTTCGATGCCACTCTTGAGTATATTTCCCCTAAAGCCACCCAGAGCAACGGAGCCAATCAGTTCGAGATCAAGGCTGCTGTCGCTGTCCCTTCTGATGCCATGATACGTTCCGGTTACAGTGCCAATGCTGAAATAGTTCTTCAGAAAGTTGAAGGTGTGCTTACCGTTCCTGAAAGTGCAGTCGTCTTTGAGGGTGATTCCACTTATGTTTACCTTGTCAATGGCAAGGAGTACACCAAGAAGATCATCTCAACAGGTCTTAGTGATGGTGTGAATATCGAAGTGAAGAGCGGACTGAAGGAGAGTGACCGTGTCCGTGGGAACCAGATAATCGAATAAAGGCCTACAGTATGAAACTTTTCAATAAATCGCTCCTTTCCGCCTTCGGTGGGATCCTTCTGGGGCTCGTCCCTTCACAGGCCCAGACTCCCTGGACGCTCAGGGAGTGCATAAGATATGCTCTGGAGCACAATATAACAGTCCAGCAGAGACAGATCAGCGTCCAACAAAGCGAGATAGATCTCAACACCTCCCAGAACAGCCGTCTTCCCAGTGTGGGTTCGAGTGTATCGCAGAACTTCTCGTTCGGTAGGGGACTTACCGCCGACAACACTTATGAGAACACCAACACTACAAGTACAGGATTCAGCTTGGGAGTTGACGTGCCGGTTTTCCAGGGATTCAACATAAAGAACAATATTCTTATGAACAAGTTGAATCTTGAAGCCGCTACCAGAGATCTCGAGAAAGCTAAAGATGACATCAGGGTCGCTGTAGCCCAGGCATATGTCCAGATTCTCTACAATATGGAGATTTTGGATGTCGCTGAGGCCCGGATTGAGATAGATTCCCTTCAGGTGGAAAGACTTGAGCTGATGCTGCAGAACGGCAAGACAAGTGCTGCTGAAGTGGCTCAGCAGAAAGCGTCACTGGCCCAATCCAAATATCAGAAGATCCAGGCTTCGAACAACCTCAACATATCTCTTCTGGACTTGAGCCAGCTCCTTGAACTTCCTTCACCGGAAGGGTTCTCAATAGTAAGGCCAACCCCGTCCGCTATGGAACCCCGTCTTCTTGACAGTGCAGAGGATATTTACCAGAGCGCTGTAGCTGTCAAGCCTGCAATACTCGCGGAGCAGACCAGGCTCGACGTTGCTTCCACCAGGATCAATATGGCAAAGAACAGTATACTTCCGACAATAAGTCTGAGCGGAGGCCTCGGCACTAATTACTATACGGCTTCAAAGTACCCGTCAAGTTCATTCTCTTCTCAGATCAAGAACAACTTCAGCCAATATGTCGGTCTTTCATTGAGCTTACCGATCTTCAGCAGATTCCAGAACCGAAACAGCATCCGTACTGCGAACCTCAACTACAGAACTCAGGAACTGCAGTTGGAGAACACCAAGAAATCACTCTACAAGGAAATCCAGCAGGCGTATTACAATGCTCTTGCTTCCCAGGAGAAATATTTCAGCAGTTCCCAGGTGCTGGAGAGCTCTCGTCAGGCATTTGAACTTGTGAGCGCCAAATACGAGAATGGCAAGGCCAATATAACCGAGTTCAACGAGTCAAAGAACAATTATACAAAAGCGCAGTCGGATTTCGTGCAGGCTCAGTATGAGAATCTCTTCCAGACCAGGATACTTGACTTCTATAAGGGAATGGAAATAGATTTCTGACAAGTCAGATATCCGAAACTTGTAATGAACATAACGGATACGGACCTCCGCCTTGGGGGTCCGTATCCGTTGTTGCAAAAATGTAAACGGGAACTTGTTCGTTGGACTATTCCCCGTCCGGGACTATGGCGTTTTTGTCATAGCGATGAATCTTGACCGAGGAAGATAGAACGTTATACCCATTCTCTGCAAGGCTCACCAGTGCATGTTCTCCTGCGATTACTTCAACCGGAGCTATGAAAGATACCTTCTTGCTGATTCCCTCGCAGATATCGGGAATGAGTGCATTGTTTCCGGTAAGGATTATGACGTCAACCCGCCCATCGACGGTGGCGCTTATCCCTGCGATATACTTTGCGACATTGAGGCAGAAAGCTTTCAGGAAAACCTCGCAATCCTCGTCACCCTCTTTCGCCTTCTTTGACAACTCTTCCATATCATTCGTCCCGAAGTATGCTACGGCACCACCTCCTCCAAGAATCTTCTTCTTGATGTCGGATTCAGTGTATTTGCCGCTGAAACACATTTCTACGAGGGGGAATGCCGGGCAAGTCCCGGCTCTTTCCTGTGTGAAAGGGCCGTCTCCTCCAAGACCGTTATTGGTGTCGATGACTTCACCGTTCTTGTGGAGAGTGACCGTGATTCCGTTACCCAGATGTGCCACTATCGCAGTGATGTCATTCTCCTTATGGGAAATCTTCTTAAGGTACTCCTTGACGGCCGCTCTGGAATTCAGAGCATGGAAGAATGCTCTGCGGGGGAATTCCGGAAGCCCGCCGATTCTGCACTCAGGAAGCATCTCGTCAGCCATCGGAGGATCGGCGATATATGCTTGACACAGACCGAATGGTGAAGAGATTTTCTGATCGTTCCGGACTTCGTTGATCAGATATGCCAGCTCATCAGCGACAACAGCGCTAAGGTTGCAGGCGTGGACTCCGTCCCTGCAGGTCATAAGGACATCCCTCATGTCCCTGTTGACTTTGTATACGCCTGTCCTGACGGGAGCGAAAAGCCCTCCTCTTGCCATTATGATATCGATGTCAAGGGGATTTATTTCACGCTTTTCCAGAACGTCAAGAATGGCTTCACGCCTCATCTGGTCCTGGTCCATGACATTGGCGAATTGCGCCAGTTCGTGGGCAGCGTGGGTTATCCTCTGTTCAAAGACCGTTACTCCGTCCTTATAGTATCCGACATTTGTCGTGGTGGTTCCTGTGTCAATGGCAAGTACGTTGCCTTTGGGTGTTTCGTTCATTTCAGTACAAGTCTTTTTTGACGGTGCGAATGTAAATCATTTTTTCCGTCCGGTGAAATAAAAGTGGCAAACCTCCCTCATAGGGGACTTCCGGAGAATGGACGTGGCAAGATGCTCATATTTTTGGTGAAATCATCCTTCGACCGCTTCCTCCAGTGATACGAATTCGTATCCTTTGCCTCTTAACAGAGTGATAAGCTCGGGAAGCCTCCGGTAGAACTTGTCTGTCCTGGAATCTTCCGTCCCAAGATGAATCAGCATTATGTTGCCGTTAAGCCCGTTTTCCCTTGTGCTCTCGAATTCCAGCACCTTCTCCATTATGAAATCCGATGAATAGTAGCTTGACATGTCAGGAGTGGTGTAGTCTCCATTGGTGTATGTCCCGGAAGTGTAGTTCACGATCTGCAACCCCATATCTTTGGCCCACGACGATATCACGGAGTTGTAATACTCGTATGGTGGCATGAAATACCTCGCTTTCTGGGGCGATACCCCGGCTCTTTGCAGAAGGTTGTAGCTCTTGAGGATATCCTGCTGGAATTCCTCCTTGGTTACCAGCAGAGTGTTCCTGTCCTCCCAGGGGGCGTACAGAAGATGCCCATAACTGTGGCTGCCAAGGTAATGTCCCTCTTTCACTATACGCTGAACCACTTCCGGGAATTTCTCGAAGAATTCCCCGGTGAAAAAGAAGCTCCCTTTGATTCCGTATTCGGACAAGGTGGAAAGTATGCTGTCCGCCCCGTCACATTTGTCGGCAGCCGTGAAGACAAGACTGATCCTTTTCTTTGAGGGATCCGTCTGTACTATGCCACCCTGATAGTATACGTTCTTGTCCGAGCCTGAGGAAGAATCTCTCCACTGTGCGCCTTCTTTCTGATAAGCGGAAAGAGGGAAAGTGAGCGATGCCGTCCCGTCCATGGTGGGCTCGTTCGTTGAGTAGTCATGGGTGCTGTCATGGTATACCATCCTTCCGGGCTGGAAATCCTCATAGTTGGTTCCGCCCTCAGTGCTTATGCCGATGAGCCCTCCGAAGATGGTGTCATATACAGGACCGTCAACCAGACCACCGGTGGTGTTCCCCATGGAGTAATTGATGATGTAGGAATGAGGTTGTCGGGGGAAATTGCCTCCTTTGGGAAGTTCCACGATCATACTGATTCCCCAAGGGTTGCATCCGAGCAGCCAGTCCCTGAGGGCTCCTTCCATCTCTTCGTAGGTCTTGTCTCCTGTTATCTGCCTGTAGAGAATGCATTGCGTGAGCATAGCGGTTGTCAGGTTGTTCGAACACCATATGGAGGGGATGCCGTTTAAGAAAGGACTGTCCTTGCCCCGTTCGTATGTCTTCCGGATTCCTTCCCTGAGGAAGGAGACGAACTCTCCACCGACGGCTCCCTGCTCTTTGGCCAGCAGTACGTGACCCATGTTCATGAAAGGATACCACTGATAGTGTCTTGCTGTGTCGGCGCCCATCCAGGGAGTGGTCTGCTCCTGCCTTCCGTAATGGATCGCCATTGAACGGTACATCCTGTTGCCGGTTGAGCGGAAAAGTTCCATCGCGCCCAGTTCCATGTCGTCGGTCCAGTTGCCTTCTTCGTAGATGTAAGGAGAAACAACTGATACTGTCTGGCATACTCCGGGATTATCCAGTCCGACCTGGAAAGCGTCAGCAGCTTTGGCAGCGATTTTCTTGGAGAACTCAGGATAAAAGGGTTCCAGAACCCTTGCTCCGTATGCGAAGTCAGAAGCGAATTTCCCGGCGGTGCTCGCTATGCCGGTGGTCTCGTTCATGAACTTGCCCCTTTGTTGGGGCTCACCGGTACAGAAATAGACCGGTCTCTCCTTACCTTTGCCCCAGCCGTAGTCGGCCTGGTCATCACTGGGAACTCTCATTCCTACATGGTCACGGTCATCGGCAAGCTGATTGTACAGTTCACCCTTTTCCGGGTTCATCCTGTCAAGCCAGTCCAGGCCCCAGTATATTTCATCGACGATGTCCGGGATGCCGTTGGAACCCGGTGTGCCGTCGGCTTTGTAGAAGTCGGTGAAGGAGCCGGGATTGCTTTCGTAGGCGTACATCATCTGGTATATGGCATTTGCCGTAGTTGTGGTGTACTGGAGGCAGTCCGAAGCGTCGTGCCAGCCTCCTCTGACGTCAAGGTGCTGTCCGCTCTTGGTCGGGTGGTACACTATTATCGCATCCTTGGTATGGCAACTGTCCCTGAAGAAAGGGTTCCATCCGCATCTCTGCTGTCTCATGTAGTTCAGCACGAAATCCGCACTTCCGTCATAAGCGTGACTTGAAATCGGGAAAAGGTCTGAAGTGAGCCTTGTCCCTTCCGAAGTGTTCACCTCCATCCGGTAGGCGCCTTCTGTTTCAAGGGCGGAAAAGTTGAGCCTGAATGTGGCGTCCATGTTCTGCAGAGAACCGGTCGCCCGGATGTCCCCGGGTGCGCTCTTGTAGACTGTCTTTCCGGAATAGGCGTCAATGATGCTGAAGGAGTCTACGGATATCTTCTCGTTGCTCATCAGAACAGCGACTTTCGATGAGGACGGGAGATACCCCAACTGATTCATTCTTATCCATTGGCCGGCCATCGCCTTTTTGACGGGAAGGACCATGAGGATGGTACAGGTGAGCAGATATGCTGCGGCAGTAAGGAAGATTCTGGCTTTCATGGACAGGGATTTTATTCCTCAGGCGCTGTAGGATACCTCGAAGCGTCCTCTGGAGTTATTGCCCGGATGACCCGGCAAGGATTTCCGGCGGCGAGTACACCGGAAGGGATGTCTTTTGTGACCACGGAGCCACCGCCGATTACGCTTCCGCTGCCTATTGTTACGCCGGGCATGACTTTCACGCCGCCACCGATCCAGACGTTGTCTCCAATGGTGATAGGGAGGGCGTATTCAAGCATGTCGTTTCTCGTCTTGACATCAAGGGCGTGACCGGCCGTATAGAATCCGCACTGAGGAGCGATGAACACGTTGCTGCCGATAGTGACAAGGGCTTCGTCAAGGATGACACAGTCCATGTTGATGAAGGAATCATCCCCGATGGCGATGTTCGATCCGTAGTCGAAAAAGAACGGAGGGACGATTATGACATTCTTCCCTAATTTCCCGATCGCCTTTTCGAGAAGCGCCTTCTGTGCCTCGGAGTCCGCGGGGTGTATCCGGTTGTATTCCCATGACAGGCCACGTCCCCTTATCAGTTCCTCAAGAAGGTCCTTGTTTGTGGCATCGTAAAGATACCCTGACATCATCTTTTCCTTTTCGGTCATTATCGTGAGGGTTTGTGCAAATTTAGTTTTTTGTGGGAGATTCTCCTCAGGAATGGCTATTTTTGGAGCGACCAATGATCTAAAGCAATGGAATTCGGTGAAGTAATAGGGAAAAGATACTCCTGTCGGGAGTTCAGTGGGGAGATGCCCTCCCCGGAAATCGTATCAAGGATATTGGAGGCGGGCCGGATAGCTCCTACAGCGGTCAACCGTCAACCCGTACACATATGGGCCGTATCTGACCCTCTTGTCCTGGAAAAGATAAAAGGTGTCACAAGGTCGAATTTCGGGGCTCCGCTTATTCTTGTAGTGGGGTGCAGGCCGGATTCGGCATGGGTGCGGAAGTATGACGGAAAGAACGGAGCTATGGTGGACGCGTCCATTGTCTCGACTTATCTTATGCTTGCCGCTGAGAATGAGGGGCTCTCCACTCTGTGGGTAGGGTCTTTTGACCCGGCAGCTCTTGCTGATATCCTTCCTGGGACGGAAGGGTACGAGATGGTCTCGATGATAAATGCCGGCTATCCTGCGGGAACCTGCGTCCCTTCCCCAATGCACTCTGTAAGGAAGGCGATCGATGAGTTGGTGACTAAGCTGTGACAGGACAGAAGCCGGATAATATGAAAAAGGGATGATGCTGATTCGGCACCACCCCTTTATTGTATTGAGCCGTATGTCTAGTCCATCTTCGCCATAGCCTGCTCAAGGTCGGCTATGATATCCTCGACACTTTCGATACCTACCGAAAGACGGATAAGGTCAGGTGCCACTCCGGCTTCCTTCAGCTGCTCATCGCTGAGCTGACGGTGTGTATGGCTTGCAGGATGAAGCACGCAGGTCCTGGCGTCAGCGACATGGGTGACAATCGCTATGAAATCCAAGTTGTCCATGAATTTCACGGCATCGTCCCTGGTGCCTTTGAGGCCGAAGGCTATCACTCCGCATGAACCGTTCGGGAGATATTTCTGTGCGAGAGGGTAGTATTTGTTCGAGGGAAGGGAGCAGTAGTTCACCCAGGCCACTTTGGGATTGGCTTCAAGCCACTGCGCTACTTTCATGGCGTTCTCGCAGTGACGTGCCATCCTCAGGTGAAGCGTCTCGAGCCCGAGGTTCAGAAGGAAGCAGTTCATCGGGCTGGGGATTGACCCGAGGTCCCTCATCAGCTGGGAAACAAGTTTCGTTATATATGCCTTCTTGCCGAAAGCCTTGGTGTAGGTGAGCCCATGGTAGCTCTCATCGGGCAGGCACAGGCCGGGGAATTTGTCCGCATGCTCTTCCCAGTTGAAATTTCCGCTGTCGACCACGGCGCCTCCCACCTGTGTAGCATGGCCGTCCATGTATTTTGTGGTGGAATGGGTGACGATGTCGCATCCCCACTCGAAGGGACGGCAGTTGATGGGGGTTGCGAATGTGTTGTCCACAATCAGGGGGACACCATGTTTATGGGCTATCTTTGCGAACCTTTCGATGTCGAAGACATTTCCTCCAGGATTGGATATCGTCTCTCCGAAGAAGCATTTGGTGTTGGGCCTGAAAGAGGCTTCAATCTCTTCATCGGAAGCGTCCGGATCAACGAAGGTGCACTCGATTCCGAGTTTCTTCATTGTAGTACCGAAAAGGTTGAAAGTGCCTCCGTAGATGTTCACTGATGTGATGAAGTGGCTTCCGGCTTCGCAGATGTTGAATACGGCATAGAAGTTTGCCGCCTGTCCGGAAGAGGTCAGCACACACCCGACTCCGCCTTCAAGGGCGTTGATCTTTGCCGCTACGCAGTCGTTGGTCGGGTTCGCCAGCCTGGTGTAGAAATATCCGTCGGCTTTCAGGTCGAACAGATCGGCCATTTCCTCGGTTGAGGAATATTTGAATGTTGTGCTCTGATAGATCGGGAGAACTCGGGGTTCTCCGTTCTTTGGTGACCATCCTCCCTGAACGCAGAGTGTATCCAGATTCTTTTTCATGTACTTTTGTTTTTTCGTTGGATGGCAAAGATAACTTATCCCCGCTCCAAAACCAATTGTTTCAGGGCGGGGACAGGCGTTTTTGCTGTTTTAGCCGGAGTTTTTTCTTTACCTGACCTTCATTGAGGAGACTTTCCCGTCTTTCCACTCGAGGTCTACAGTCTTCCCTCCACGGGCTCTGATTCCTTTGACGTAACCGTCTTTCCATTTGGAAGGCATAGCCGGCAGGGGGTGAAGAGTCCCGTCTTCATCGGACTGGAGAATCATTTCGAGGATGCCGGAGCATCCTCCGAAGTTGCCGTCGATCTGGAAGGGGGAGTGCGCGTCCAGAAGGTTGGGGTATGTTCCTCCTCCCCTTACGGCGTCAGGGCCTGTATACCTGTCGGGGCTTACATACCTGAGCAGCCTTCTCAGCATGGAATAGGCTTTCTCTCCGTCGCCGAGGCGGGCAAGCAGATTGACTCTCCAACCGGCACTCCATCCTGTGGTGTTGAGCCCTTTTATTTCGAGAGTCCGAGCAGCTGCTTTGGAGAGCTCCGGTTCACTTTGTGGAGTGATCTGGTGCCCCGGATAAACGCCGATCAGATGGGACTGGTGACGGTGAGTGGGTTCCGCGTCCTGCCAATCATGGTACCATTCCTGGAGATTGCCGTTCTTTCCGATCTTGTAAGGACGCATTCTTGAAAGGACTTCCTTGGCTTCACGGACGAATTCATCGTCCCCTCCTACCACTTCGGCTGCTTTCATGGCGTCGGAGATGCACTCCCTTGAAATCGCCAGATCCGCTGTGGCGCCATAAAGAGTGGCTCCACGGAAACCATCATCCGTTATGTAGATGTTCTCGGGAGAAGTTGAGGGAGAAGTCAGCAGTTCTCCGTTTTTCTCAATGAGCCAGTTCATGCAGAACTCTGCGGCTCCCTTCAGGATGGGATATACGCCTTTGAGTTCGTCCACATTGTTGGAGAAAAGATACTTTTCCCAGATATGGGTCGACAGCCATGCTCCGCCCATGGTCCAGCATGCCCAGGAGGGGTCTCCGGTCTCCAGCCCGACTGGGGTGCTCATCGCCCATATGTCAGAATTATGTCCTGCGTTCCAGCCCTTGTCGATACCGTAGAACTTCTTTGCGGAATCCTTTCCGGTACGGCTCAATTCATTGATGAATGATATCAGCACGTCATGCATCTCGGGCAAAGCCGCGACTTCTGCAGGCCAGTAGTTCTCCTCAAGATTGATGTTGATGGTGTAGTTGCTGCTCCATGGCGGGTCCATGCTTTCGTTCCACAACCCTTGGAGATTGGCGGGCACGCCGTTGGTCCTTGAGCTTGAGATGAGCAGGTACCTTCCCCATTGGCAATAGAGTGCCTCCAGTTCGGGATTGTCTTCACCGAGGTCAGTGTATCTTCGCAGCTGCACATCAGTAGGGAGAACCTTGATGCTGTCAGCCGTCTTGCCAAGGTAGATGTCCATCCTGTCGAAAAAGCTCTTGTAGTCCTTGATATGATCGGCCAGCATCGAGGAGCAGCTCTTTGATGAAACTTTCCGGATGTTCTCGCGGACAAGGTCCTTGTAGGGTTTCCCTTCTTTGACGGGATCCTTTGAAGGACCGTTGAAGGATGTGGAATTGCATATGAGCAGTGTCGCTTTCTTACAGTTCTCCAAAGTCAGGTTCCCTTCTTTTGCGGAAACGTCCCCGTCATGTTCCGATACTTTCAGAACTGTCATGAAATGGATGCCCCTGGACGGATCGAAAATGAGTTGCCCTTCACCTGACTTGTAATAACCGGGGTAGGAATGGTAAGCCGCATAGCCTTCGGACTCGATGGTGTCTCCCGAAGAGTGTACTTCATGTGGAAGGGGAGTGTCGAGAAGGATCTCGGCATTGAAGGGTGAGGCGCTTTCTATCCTTATCACAATCACTGAGTCCGGCGCGGATGCGAAATACTCCGTCTTGAAAGAGGATCCGTCCCGAAGGTATTGCACCTGGGCAGTGGCGTCCGAGATGTCAAGTGTCCTGGAGTAGTTCTCGATCTTGCTGTTGCCTGAGTATTTTATCCTAAGGGTGCCGAGTGGCTGGTAGGATTCACTGTAATGCCCCTGCACTTTCTTGTTCAGGGCCTCAGCGGCGGGATAATCCTCGCGGTCCAGAGCTTCACGGATAAGAGGAATCGTTGCGGCTGCTTCATCCCCGATACCTTCCATATCGTAGTGCAGGGCGCCTTTATCAGGTTCTCCGGTCCAGAGGGTGATGTCGTTAAGGGATATGCGGTCCTCTGAAGTCCCTCCATAAATCGTGGCACCGAGATGCCCGTTGCCTATGACAAGCGCCTCTTCGAAGAATTCGGCAGGGGAATCGAACTTCAGGGTAAGGTCGTTCCGGTTGGCCCTGTTTCCGCATGATAATGCGCAAATCGCCGCAACGCAATAGGCTACGGTATTCAGCGGGTGAGACAGCATGACAGATAATCTTCTCATTGTCAGGATGGTTTATAAACAATCACTTGGCACCGGGAGGGCACCAAGTGATAAAGTTACAGGGTCTTGGAAGGAATTATGCTTCCTTGTTGTCCTTTGCTTTGACTTTGTCAGCAAGCTCGGATACCCTTTCCTTGGCTTCTCCGTAGACCTCCTTAGCCTTGTCGGCTACTTTGGGAGCATTCTCCTTGACGAACTCCTTGGCCTCGCCATAGACTTCTTTTGCCTTCTCGGTCGCCTTGGGCATTTTTTCCTTCAGCATTTCTTTAGCATCCTTGGCGGACTCTACTACTTCGTCCTTGACGTCATTGATGGCTTTTTCGAGTTTGTCGCCGGCCTTGCCAAGTTCATACTGTACTTTCTCTCCGAAAGACACTTTGCCGTCACCATTGAGATCCCTAGGATCTTTTGCGTTTTCCTGGTCCATTTTTCAGTGTTTTTATGTTATAGATATGGTTATCAATGTCATTGCGAAATTACCCTTTTCCGCACAAAAATGCAATATTATCTTCTGCGTTGTTTTCCTTGGCTTCGCATTTGGGCGTCATCCTGTGCGGCAAGAGCTTCTGCCGAAGGGATGAAAACGGGGATGGACATGGCGGACTTGTATGCTCCCGAGCATGCCAAGACAGCGTAATTTGTACCGGGTCTTCCACGGTACTCCCTAGAGGGGCCTTTCTGGACAAGTTCAGCCCACCAGTAGCGTCCGCTTATACGGGACAGGCGGTACACGGCGTATTCCTTTGCGAAAGAAGTGCGGTCCCATTTCAACGTGAGACCGTCAACCGAGACTTCGGGCGTTCCGATGGGAACAGGGGACTCTGCAAGAGAGGGTACAAGAACATCTGACTGGTAAAGGGAGTCTCTCAGCCATTGTTTCACATCATCCCGGAGGATGCTTTTGGTAGAGAACCATGCGTGGCCCATGACCCATGGTGCTTCACGGCATTCTGAGACCTGCATGTAGTACTCGTCCAATTTCTCGAATCCGCTTTCCCCGTACCTGTAGGCGGCCAGGCCGGTCAGCATGGGAACGTCTTTCATTATGTCCTTCCAACTTTCCAGTACAGTCGGGAAGTCCGCTATCGGATGTCCATGCTGCCAATATATCTGGGGAACAAGATAGTCGATGCTGCCTTCCTCGATCCAGAATCTTGGATCGGCATACAGCCTTACAGTATTTACCAGCCTTCCTCCTGGAGACACCCCGAAAACGGCTCCGGCTTTTGCAGAATGTGTCGCTTCGCTCAGGGCTTTCACACATTGGTTTATGTTGGAGTATCGCCATTGGTCAAGTGTCATCCCCTTGCCGGTTTTCTTGAACTGGGCTTCATCGTCCCATGTCCCCTGGTCAGTCTGCAGACCGTCAGGATAGAAATAGTCGTCGATGTGTATTCCGTCCAGATCGTATCTGGAAAGAAGCTCCGTGGCGATATTCCCAAGGTGAGTTCTGACTTCGGGGAGAGAAGGGTCCAGAAAGAGGTTGTTCTTGTATTTCTGGATCCATTTGGGATGAGCTTTCACCACGTGTTTGGAAGAACGTTCGAAAGAAGAGGCTCCGCAGCGCAAAGGGTTCAGCCATGCATGTATCTGGAGTCCCTGCTTTCTGCATTCCTCAATTGCTATGGAAAGCGGATCGTATCCGGGGTCTTTCCCTTGAGTGCCGGTCAGGACATGGCTCCACGGCAGGATGTCGGACGGCCAGAGAGCGTCCATGTTGGAGACGACCTGGAAGTATACGGTGTTGCATCCTGTCTCACCTATGTCGCGGATAAGTGAGCGTAGTTTGGTCTGCTGAACGTCAGGGGCGTCATCCTTGTCAGGCCAATCGATACCGTTCACGGTGGCGAGCCATACCGCTCTCACCTCATGTTCGACGAATATGCTGTCAGCATCGGGATTGTATCTGAGCAATGCGTCAGAGTCAACGATTTTAGGAGAGCACGATGCCAGAAAGGCAATGGCAGCAAGGATGGGGAATAATCTCGTTTTCATCGTCCGTTCGGGAGAGGAAATTATTTGAGGGCCTTTATTTTCCGGAAGAGTTCCTGCTCATCTCCCGGGGAGTATCCTACGTGGGAGTAGACCAGTTTGCCGTTCTTGTCATAGAGGAACACGTGCGGCATCGACACCACGTTCATCGCCCTGGTGTACTCCTTGTTAGTGTCGAAGGCGAAAAGGAAGTTGTCCCATCCTCTTCCCCTCGCCATAGCCTTGGCTTTCGCCAGGGAGCGGGTGTCGTCGGTGTTGACGGCATAGAAGCGGAAAGGCGCTTCTTCCTGCCAATCCTCGTACATCTCGGTGATGGCGTCCATTTCCTCAATGCAGTACTTGCAGGTGACGAACCAGAAGGACACCACGTAGGGTGTTTTCCCGTCTGCCCACTGCCCGGCGGTTGTGGTTTCCCCGGAGAGGGTCGTCATCTTCACGCTTTCGGGGTTTTGCGCCGAAAGGGTATAGCACATTATCATTGAGAGGGCCAACGCGGCCAGAATACTAATCTTTTTCATAACGGTATCCTTTTTCTTCACCTGCTTTGCACTGTTCGGCGTTCACCGCCGTCCTCTTTCCGGAATCCTGCTGCACAACGTATGCCACTATCCGGTATTTGCCGTCCTCCTTTTCCACCTCAAAGGAGAACTCCCTGGTGGTCTCCTTACCGGAGCCGAGATGCCCGACGCTTTCCCCGAAGATGTCATTCCCGATGAGGAAGCCTTTCAGCACGGAGTTGTTGACGTAATTGTCTCCCGCTCCCATCTGGCTTGCCAGTATTCCGTCTTCGACGATTATTGCGCAAACGGAGTAGTCACCCTCCGTGGAGGCGGTGATGCTTACGCTTCCCTTAAGGTTTTTCCCGTCCAGAGTGGACTGTACTGCTATCCCGCAGAGGGCGTCGCCATTCTTGGAGTCCACGAAACGGGTCATTCTCTCTGAAGAATGCTCCGTGAACTTGGTGGAGTGGTCAAGATCAAAGACCATGGACGGCCATGCCGACACCTTGAATTCCTTTACAATGTCGTCAGCGGCCTTTATGGACATTTCGTCATTCTGATGGACGCAGATTTCCACGATCCTGCCCGGCCTTTCCTCTTTGGCTTCATGCAGAGCCTCTCCCATCATCGGGCAGTACTGGCACCAGGAAGCTGTGAACTCAAGGGCGAGACTCCTTTGGAAGAATCTTGTCCCCGAGTCCATGCTACCGTCTTCGGGATCTTCGGTCGGTATGACTATCTCTTCCGGGTCATCCTTCTGCCCTATGCAGGAGAAGAACACTGGAAGAAGCGCAAGCAGTATCGGTATGATTCTTTTTCTCTTCATCTCAGAAATTGTATGACAGGCTCATCATGCCGCCAGTATATTCCGGTTGCCAGCGGCAGACTCCTCCGGAACAGATGTAACCCGCTCTTTGGTGACCGTAGCTGAGCGCAAGTCTGAAAGCGGACTTGGTGAAGGAGACTCCGGCCTCATAGTAGTGTTCCTTTGTGTCGCCGTGGTTGTACATGTCGCTAAGGTGAAAGCTCCACCTGGGGGCTATCCCCAGTTCCACTAGGGCGGCGATCCAGTCTTTTGTGAGTTCCTTGGAGAAAAGGTATTGGACCTGCGCTCTCAAGGAATATGTCGAGTTGAACTTGTACAATCCGTCAAATACGAACACGTTTTGTGCGTTCGTGGCCTTTTTCTGTCCATGGGTGGGGGAGTTCTCCTGGATACTGACGAAAACGGTGGTCTTCAGCTTGCGGTTCCACTGCCTTTCAACGTCAGCGTTGAAGTCCCTGTAGGCCATTCTCGGATGCTCCCAATCGGTGAGAGCGCAAGGAAGTGAGTAGAACATTGAACCGTTTGCGTGGAACTTCCACTTCCCCTTCCGGTAGAATACATCAGCAACACCACCGACTTCTCCTGCCGCATTTGGGGTGTAAGGGTTGAGCGAGGCCAGGAGATAGCTCTGCTGCTGGTCGAGCGCAGGGATATAGTTCATTCCGAAAGGATCCAGCATGTTCTCAAGACGCCTCAAGGTGAGGGATCCGGAAAGACCTCCGCCGGAATAGTCAACCTCGACGGTCTGGGCGTTACCTTTCTTCTTGAAGACATATTCTCCTTGGAGAGAAACTGCCCCTAAGGTGTAGCCTGACATTACCGAATATGACCAGGATGACACCTCATGGTAACGATTGACAGCACTCGCTTGGAGGAAAAAGTTTCCGAGAGAGAGTGTGCCCTCCGCTCCTGCGACAACGTTGGAAGAGTATTTGAGATATTCGCGAGGAACACCGGCGATCACTTTGGCGCTGAAGACATTGTCCCTTGTCCTGAAGGAGACCTTCCCTCCTCCTATGGAGTTGTTCCATCCGAGGGTCCTGTCTTCCCAACTCCTTAATGTGAGACCGGTTCCGAACTGCTCGTAGAAGTCTCCGGCCGTGATGCTGAACATCTCTCCTGTCCAGGACAGATACTTTTCCGGAAGGCCGATTCCCTTCAGCTCGGGGTAGTATCCGAGAAGGGGTTCCGGGTAGTATTCAGCTTGTAACCCCGCAGAAAAACCACCGATCGTGTAGTCGAGCTTCAGGTAATTGTTTGAACCGGCAGAGCCGTCTTTATAGATGATGGAATTGGATTCCAGTCCTCCTGAAAAACGCCCTCGCCCTTGCGCCCCTGCCAAAAGCGGCAGGAGCACAAGAATGAGCGGCAGTAAGGTTTCGGGAAGTCTTTTCACCATCTGTTCCGGATAGGGGAATGTTAACGCTTACTTTGCTTTTCCCTTTCAGCCTTGCCTCTTTGGTAGACCGTCTCCCAAGGCTCTTTGACTATGACCGGAGCATGGAGGTGGGGAAGTGCGCTCTTCACACCGATTCCGGCAGTGGAGGCTGATGCGTTCTTTCCGATGTTGGTCTTCTGGTCATACGAGACGAAGTCCTCGTAATTGTACTCCCAACTGTCGCCGTATGCCAGCTTGTGGATCCTGTACCATATGGCTTCCCTTGAAGGTGCGTTGAAACCTCCGGTATTGTGCCTCATGATACTGTTCTCGGTGGGGCGGTAGGCTCCTGTCCAATAAGTGCAGGCTCCCTCGAACACTCCGAGATTGTCGGAGGCGTACCTTGAGTCGTTTAAGAACTTAGCCCACTTGACTGCAGAAGGATCGGAAGTGAAATCAACATTCTTCCACCATCCATAAGGTTCCCAGTTCTTATGGCTGGATATCTCTTCCTCAGGCATTTGCCCCAGATCCTGGTAGGCGTACTCGTCGGCGAGCTTTCCGAAACCATGGCCTCCGGCCTCATGATGGACGAGTTGAGCCAGGACTTCCTCATACTGCCCCAGCGGGAAGTATGCGACAGAGACGCCTTGACCGTAGTCGCCGGTGCTGTTGTGATACATGTAGCAGGTTCCGGCGTAGGTGGGGGAGTTCATCGCCACTATGATAAGGGAGCTGCTCATTTGGTCGCTGGAGATCACTTTGAGGGCATAATCCATACACTTCGAATCATCTCCTCCAACGTGTGTGCCTTGCCCGAAGAAGGTGCTCAGAGACTGTCCGTCATGTTCATATCCTTCAGTCATTGAAACCACGTTGACCGCGTAGACGTTGAACAGGTTACGGTAAGTGGTGTAGGGCTCTTCAGAGAAGAACGCCTCCATCATCTTGTTCATGGTCGCAAGGTATGTCCCGTCTTCAATCTGCCTGTCGGAGAATGCGTCTCCCATGAGAATGAGGTTGATGCCGTTCCCTTCAGTCGCTTTCTGGAGAGTCGTCACCTGACCGTCTTTAGAATAGTCTGTGGAAACATAGTAACCAGGATCGAACGGGTCAAGGTCATCGTAATGGTAAGGAGTGAAATAGTCCTTGTATACTTCCCAGGTGGAACTGTTCTGATAAAGAGAGAGTGTCGACTCGGGAACATACATCTTGACGCCGGCAGGGGCACCGCCCGGAATCTTTGAGATTCCTCTGATGGAAGGCGGATAGTATGACCGGAAATAGACGGACTTGAGAGCATCGTCCCCTTCGAAAGGATCATCATATAGCTCGAATTGTTCAAGACCCGCAGAAAAGACTATCTCTTCAAGATAAGGCTGGCCTGCTACTCCAGGATATTTGATCTCCTTTACATTGTCTCCCATCTTGAGTGTCCGGAGATTCTTAATGTAAGAGAGGACTCCCGCACTTATCTTGGTTACTTCTTCAGGGACGGTGTAGTTCTCTGTCCCGAGAGTGGTGACAGCCATAAGGTCTCCTCTTACTACAAGTGAATGGTGGTCTTCTGAAGAGAATGTTCCGTAGAAGTATTCCATATTGTCGGGCATGAAATACCCTCCGTCCCAACCGTCTTCTTGAAGGCTTTTCAGGGTAGATGGGAAAGTAAGGCTCTTGAGGTTGTTTCTGCCCTTTAGGCTGCCGAAGTTGATTCTTTCGATTCCTTCAGGGATGGTATAATCCGTCAGATCCGCTCCCGCAAATATTTTCACCCCATTCTCTATCCGTAAGAACACTCCATCCTCACTGACGCACGGGCTGTCTCCTTTGAACCTGAGCAGTGATTGACAGTCGACAAGAAAAACGCTGGGAGTATAATAGAAACTTGTCTCATTGTATGTTGAAGGCAGAGTCACGTATTGGAGATTGGAGCATTGTCTGAAATTGTCGTGCCCGAAATGTTGGAAACCTTCAGGGAAGATCACTTCCTTGAGAGGCTGGATGTTGGAGAAAAGATAATTGGCCAAGGAAACGGTCCCTTCCGGGATTTCAAGGATTTCTCCGATGGCGCTATTGGCATATGTTACAAGCACTCCGTCAAGGACGATGGCTTTTTCATCAGCAGTCGCCTTCTTTCCGTATATGCGTGTCAGATTGGAAGATTGCAGCGCTCCTTCACTGACACTCTTGAGATTGTCCGGTACATGGAAGGACTCATAAATACCTCCCAAACAATAGAATCCGATAAACTCTACTGTGTTCGGGAGATGGATTTCCGTGAGGTTGTAGTCAGTGAATCTTGCGTAATAATCATTCTCCGAACCGATAGAGGTCAATGTTCCGTCAAAGGTTATGATCCCTTTGCCGTTCTCATAAGTGTGTGAAACTACTGCACGGTCGAATGCAGCATTGCTGATATCGATCATCTGATCGTTTTTTGTAGAATACCATATCTGGTTATAAGGTATGTCATCAGGATCGATTTCTCCGGAACCGGTGCATTCGAAGGTGGGAATAGACCGCACTTGTGACCTTTCGAAAACGATGTCTTTCGTCGTAGATCTCTCTACGATTCCATTGAAGGTTTCAATCAAGACCGTGAATCCTCCTTTGTATGTTCCGGAAGGGATGACAATGAAATACTCCTGGGGAGTGTCCGGATCAAGTGAGGAGAGGTAGTCAAGTTTGAGAGTCACTTCATTTGATCCTCCTCCTTCCATCACCAGTTGCGGGAGATCAACGTATCCGGCCTTTATCTTGGCCTTGCCGCTTACCGGAATGCTTTCATCGTTCGCCCTGAAAGTTATGCTTTTGACCGCACCTTCACCGACAAGGGAAAGCCTCAGTACTGAGCAGAGGTTCTTGAACTGCAGATCTTGTGTCTCGCTGAAGGCTACCATAGGGAACGCCCCCTCTGCGAAGGAAGCTCCTTCGGGAGCGACCTGTTCCGAAGGCAAGGTCACGGTAAGGTACTCCCCGGAAATCCCCTCGGCTCCGCTGAAAGGATAGTATGCGAAGTAGCTGCTTCCGAACTGCTTCCCTCCAAAGGTCCCTTTGATGGAACCTTCTCCTTCCTTGAGGGTGTATTCGTCAGCATAAGTGTGGCCGTCGATGAATACTGCTATCTTATCACTCTGCGACCAGTACGGGTAATATATCCCGTCTTCCGGGGCAGACAGGTGGGTCTTGGTGTCCGCTTTGCCTTCGAGGGTTGCAGACAGGGTGTATTCCTTCTGGAAGGAAGTCTCTGTTTCATGCATCTGACATCCGGAGAAGATCAGAAGCGCTATAGCTGAGCAAGTGTATATCTTTTTCATGGTCTTTCTCCTTTTTACATGTCAATATCTTCTCCGGGAAGTATTCCCTCGTTTCCTCCTGTTCCGGATTCTGCACTTTCAAGCGGCATGCTCTGTCCCACCTTGGCGGTCCAGCAGTTGTCCACATAGAAAGTTCCGAAATCACGTGTCCTTATAGGAGTCCTGGAACCGTATTCAGTCTGAATGTATACGAGCACTCTCATGTTGGAGAGGTTGTACTCTTCCGGAACGTTGACTGAGTATGCGAACGAGCGGACTGAATAATCATCTGTGATGGTGAAATCATCACCATTGATGTTTGTCAGGCTCATCCTTGCGATGTTGTTGTGCTGGTAGTCGCCGGAGGATTCTCCTTCGTAGTTTATCTGATTGCCAAAGATGTTGTCTTCAACAAGGAAGACATGGATCTTGTAATTGCCGGAGTACTTGACAAAGGCATCGATGTCGATTGTCAAGTCCCTTCCGTTAAGGCTTGAGGACATCGTCAGTCCTGTCGCCGTCCCGTAGTTCTGCTCAGTTTCTTTGGCTGTGGCGATAATGAGTTCAGAGGTTTCCTCTATTTCTTTGTTGTTGATGATTGTCCTTCCGTCTACAAGCCCTGTAGGGAAAGAGTTTACTCCATACTTGTATCTTAGCTGCAGTATCTCATCGAAAGCCAGATCGCTGTCGGAGTCATGTACGGCCAGATGAAGAAGTTTGTCAGGATACTTCTGTTGAGCGAGACTGATGGTTTTGTTCATTCTCGGGCACCAACCGCACCAGGTTGCCGTGAATCTCATGAAGAGAGAACGGTGATAGAAGTTCTTGTCTTTCCATTCATCAGCGTTGAAGTCCTTCTTGCTGCTCTGAGCGACATTCACGGTCTTCGTGATAGTGCCGTCCGAGGACTTGACCGTGAGGCGTGCGACCCTTGAGGAAGAAGTAGTGTTCTTCGTCGCCTTTACGGTGATGGCGGTTATGCCGCTGTTTCCTCCCGTGGCGGAGACAGTACACCATGACTGGTCACTGGAGAGGGTCCATGCGGTGTTGGAATTGATGTTCAGCGTGTGTTCCCCTCCGTCTGAAATGAAAGAGATGGACACCGTCGACAACTCTATGGCGGGGCCTGAACCCAGGGACTTCTGCACCACGGTGGCGGGGACGCACTGCTGGTCCTCATTACAGAAGACTATCGTTCCTGTCCTGTCCTCGTTCCCGGAGTACATGTCAACCGTGAAGTGGTGCCTTACGGTGTTCCCGGAGTTCGACAGGGTCTCGGTTTCACCTTCATGTATCCAGGAAGGGGTGCTGCTGAGGCTGTACTCCAGTGTTGACTCGATGTCGAATTGGATTTCACCGCCGGCGGCGGTCACCTCAATCTCCGAAGGAGTGATAGTGAACACCTCGGAATAACCGTCCTGGATGAAATCTACAACGGCGCTCATGCCGGAAGTCGTCTTGAAGACTATCTGTCCGCTCTTGGGTTCACTGTCGAAGTTGACTTCCGAAGAGAAAGTGTGGATCCAGGTGTCCTGTTCGGAATCGGACTTGACCTTGGATACGGCCTTTACACGGTCAGGGGTTGAATCAATGGAATAATCCATGGTCGTACTGACGCTTATGGTGAAGGAAGTCTCCCTGGCTCCTATCTGGACAGAAGTGGGGCTGAGCTTGAACAATCCGTCACCGTCGGTGGGCTGTGATGCCGGACCTCCGATGAGAACGGGGTAATGGTTGTCGTAGATGATGTCCCAACCGCTGTACTGCTGCGTCGCTCTGTTTTCGTAAGCCCAGGAGTTGAGCGCTCCCAGGATATGTGTATGGATCACTCCTGTGGTTTGTGCGTAGAGGAGCATTCCGGTGTCTCCTCCCTTGAGTCCGGCTTCGGTCAGGGCGAACATGTCTTTGGAAACGCCATCATCGACTCCGACACCGTTCTCCATGCCCTGACCTGTTGCAGAATCATACAACCAGTAGCAGTTAGATACAACAGAATTGCTGAGGCCCGTTATGGCTCCGATCTGCCCGGGGTAATAAGGACTGCTTGAAGTCACGGATACGTTTCCGGTGTTGACGCAGTTCCGGATGGCGGTGTCGGGCGGATCGCTCCATGTGTTGCACTCTCCGCTGATTCCTCCGACCTTGCCATTCTTTGAAGAGACGTCGCCTGTATTGATGCAGTTGTCGAGCTTGGAACCCTGCCTGTTGTATCCTGCGATTCCTCCGACATTGCTCCCTTGGGATGAAATGGAGGCGTCATTGGAACAGTTGAACAGGTAGCCTGCATTGAGGTATCCTACTATTCCGCCTACATATGAACCGCGTCCGTTTATCGTGCCGTGGTTGTCGCAGTCGAATGCTCTGGCTGAAGTGGAACCTGTGATTCCGCCCACCATTCCAGCTCCGTTGACCTCCGCGAAATTGATGCATCTTTCGATATAGTATCCATCAGCGACGATTCCGGCGGTGTAGCTGCTGCCGCCCTCATAGTTGACGGTTCCGTTTGCGGTGCAGAAATTGACTGAGTAAGCTTCCGCAGCGATCATAGCTATGACTCCGCTTCCGCGTCCTGTGACACTTCCCTGGACATCAAGGTTCATGATGGTGCCGGTGTAAGGCCAGCCACTCATGGCTTTGCCGAACAGTGCCCTGTGACCGAGTTCTGAGTCTATGTACAGGTTGGAGATGGTATGGCCGTTCCCGTCGAATGTCCCTATGAAGTTGAAGTTCTCGTTGGTGGCGTAATCTCCGATGGGGTCCCAGCTTCTGCCGGAGGCTTCGCTGCAGATGGGACTGAGGTCGATGTCGGCCATAAGAGTATAGAAGGCGCTCGAGGCGTTCACTTCCTCTCCTGACTGTGTCTTTATGGTACCTTCTGTAGCATTGACGGAGGCCTGCATCAGAAGAAGGTCCCCAAGGCTCTTTATGAGGAACGGGTCCGCTTCGGTGCCGCTTCCCTCGAGGAATGTGCTGGGTTCGACCCCTTCGTCAAGTTTAATGGAGAAAGGAGTGGACTCATGGACCTTGGAGCGGACCATTTCGAAATCCTTGTCATATGTCTTCAGCATGTAGCCTGTGGAAGTTATCACCTTCACGGTGAATCCTCCCTTGTAGACCTGGGGCGGCAGGGAAATGTAGAAATCGGTGGCTTGGTCGTCCTTTAACATCACTCCTCCGGTATCAAGGGTGAGTGTTTCGCTACCTTCCTCCGACATCACAAGACTAGGGACTGAACCGGAACCGGTTTCAACGGTAGCGGGACCGGATACTTTGCATGAAGGGTCCGCGCTGGTGAACTCTATGGCCGTGACGGTGTGATGCCCGGTTATGGAGAGCTTGAGAACTGAACACAGGTTCTTGAACTGAAGGTCGGAGGAAGCGGCTTCCGCGATCATCGGGAAACTGCCGTTACCGAAGGAATCCAGTCCTCCGTACTGCTCGGAAGGGATTGTCAGGGTCACCTTTCTTCCATCGTAATCTCCGGCTGAAGAGTAGGGATATACCGCCACATAGGCGCTTCCTTTCCCGAATCCGGAGAATTGAGCCTGTTTGGTACCGGCTCCGGAAGAGAGTTTGAAAAGGTTGGGGGTCGCTGCTCCGTCAATGTACACTCCTATCTGGTCATCCTCGCTCCAGAGGACTTTGTAAGAGCCGTTGTCCGGAGAGAGGGCGGTCTTGGTGTCGCCTTCCAGGGAGGCCTTTAGGACGGTCTGTCTTGGGTTGACCTTGAGCTCGGTTTCTCTGGTTTCGCATGAACCCAGAAGGAGGGATCCCATAAGGGCAAGGCCCGCTATATATATAAAATGATGTCTTTCCATACGCCTACCAGTTTATGGGGTTACCGTTTCCGAGGTCCTCGTTGCCGCCGCTGCCTTCACTTCCGACAGCAGGCCCGAGACGGCCACCGGCCTTGCCGGCGGCGCAGTTGTCTACGTAGTAGTCTCCGTAGTCCGCGGACCGTATCACCGTCTGCGACCCGTATGCCCTTTGGATGTAGACAAGAATCTTGAGGTTGTCCTTCACGTATGAAGTGGGAACGCTTACTGAGTAGTTCCTCTTGACGATCAAGTTGTCTTGTGATGTGGTGAAAGCTTCACCATTCACGTCGGTCACCGCGATCCTCGCTATGTCGTTGTGGACATAATTCTCGTGATCGCCATCGTAGTTGTCAGCCTGCTTTCCGATGACGTTGCTCTCGGTCACGATCACGGTCACCTTGTATGAGTCCGCTTTCTTTATGTACATCTTGAGGTCAATGTCAAGAGTGCTGCCGGAGAAGGAGGAATTGTAACCGACGGTGGTCACTGGCGGGTAGTTGGTCTCCTGCTCTTCCACGAATTGCCTTATCAAGCGTGCTCCGTAATCACCGGAGTAGTTGTCAAGGTCCTGCCTTCCGTCAACCATTCCATGAGGATATGATCCGTTGCTGTTGTAAAGGCTGATGAGCGGATTGAATGCCGTATTCGACAACGAGCCGCTGCTGCTGTAGATGTTCAGAACTTCAAGGGTACCGGGATACTGTTGCTGATACAGGTGGACCGTGTTGGCCATGATGGGGCAGTATCCGCACCAATTGCCGGTGAACTTCATCAGGAGTGACTTGTGGTAGAAGTCTTTGCTCCAGTCGAAAGTGCTGGACTCGTTGCCGTCCTGGGATACCACAATCGTACGCGAGATACTTCCATCAGCGGTGGATACAGTCAGACTGGCGGTCCTTGATGCTGTGGAACTGTTCTTCTGGACGGAGACGGTGATCTCGGAATTGCCGCTTCCGCTGGAAGGGGACACCGTGCACCAGCTCTCGCTGGAAGTTATTTTCCAGTCCATGTTGGAAGAAACGTTGGCTTTCTTCGATTCCGCGTTTTCTCCGAAATACACTGACATCGGTGTCACTTCGAGAGAAGGGGTGGCTCCTTCTTGGGTGACTGAAACCGGAACGCACACTTCCTTGTCATTGCAGAATACGATGGTTCCGCTCCTCTTTTCAGCGGTGGTGTTCGCTTCAGCCCTGAAATTGTAGACGGTTCCTCCGTTTGAAGTGGATACGTTCTTCACCCAGTCGGGGCAGGAACTCATCCTGAACCCGAGGGTGGATGTCACCGTGATGTCGAACGCTCCTCCGCTTGAAGGAAGGCTGACTTCAGTAGGGGAGATCGTGAACACGTCTCCTCCCTTCTGGCTGACCTGGATGGTCCGGGTGAGCCCTGAGGAGGTGGATACCGTTATTGTTGCGCTCCTGGTCTCAGTGGTGTTGTTGTCATCGGCCTTGATGGTGAGGGTGGCGTTACCGCTGCCGTTCGCGGGGGAGACTTTGCACCAGGACTTGTCTGATGATGCTGTCCAGTCAGTGTTTGAAGTGACCGTTACGGACTTTTCAGATGCGGAGCACTCGAATGACAGGCTTGATACTGAAATCTCGATTTTGGGGTCTTCAGGTTTTCCGGCCTGTTTCACAGTGACGGGGATGCACACTTCCTTGTCGTTGCAGAACACTATCGTTCCGGTCCTGTCGCTTTCCGATGGGTTGGCTTCAGCCTTGAAGGTGTAGACGTCCCTGTCGAAGCCGGCCTCGGAGATCCAGTCGGGATGGGAACTGATCTTGTATCCGATGGAGGATGTCACCTTGATGTCGAAGGATCCTCCGCCGAAAGGCACTGAAACTTCAGTGGGGGAAATCTCGAACACGTCAATGCCGGTCTGCTCTACCTTTACTGTCTGGGTGAGTCCGGAATCCGTCTTAACTGTTATGGTGGTCGACCTTGTGGAGGTCTGCTCGTGCTTGCTGACCTTTACCTTGACTGTGCCGTTACCGCTGGCGGATGCAGGGGTGACCGAGCACCAGCTCTGTGGAGAAGAGACCGTCCAGTCCACGTTGGATGATACGGTGAAGGTCTGCTCTCCGCCTTCGGAGTCGAACTGGAGGGACTCTGTGGAAACGGAAAGGACCGGGTTTTCGGTCTTCCCTTCCTGGGTGACTGAAACCGGAACGCATTCTTCCTTGTCATTGCAGAAGACGATTGCGCCCTTTCTCTCGGCTTTGTCAGAGTTCTCGGCCGCCTTGAAAAGATAAGTCGTAGTGATGTTGTTCTTTGTGGATCCCGTTTCGGTTATCCATTCCGGCTTGCTGCTCAGTTGGAATCCCATGGTCGCGGTGACCTTGACTTCGAACTCGCTTTCCACGTATGAGATGTTCACTTCCCTAGGGGAAATGTCGAACACTTCGGCTCCGTTCTGGGATATCTCGACATCCTGGTATTTCCCGTTGGAAGTCTTCACTGTAATGGTCGCCTTCCTGGGCGAAGTTTCCGTGAGTGCGGATACCTTGAATGTGACCTTGGCGTTGTCCTTTCCGCTCTTCGGGCTTACCGTGCACCAGTCGCCGGTCGAAGAGACTGTCCAGCTTGTGTTCGAAGTGACGTCGAACGACCCTTCGCCTCCTTCTGAATCGAACGTGAATGAAGACTCGGAGACTTCGAGTTCCTCGACGAATCCGCTCTGGGTGATTCCCACCTCACGGAACTGTCCGCTGGAGCTTTTCACGGTTATGGTGGCGTTTCTGGTCGAGGTCTCCGTATGCTTTTCGACTTTGAAAGTTATCTTGGCGTTGTTCTTGCCGTTCTTGGGGCTCACCGTACACCATGCGCTGGAGGATGAGACGGTCCAGGATACGTTCGAGGTTATCTCGAATGACCCTTCTCCTCCATCAGCGTCAAAGGTGAAAGTGTCTTTTGACACTTCGAGCTCCTCGTCCACCTTTTGGGCGGCGGCCTGTCTGACGGTCACCGTCTTCCGGGCTACACCGCTCTTGATGGTATATGAAGCCTGCCTGTCTTCGTATGAGGTGTTCTTTACGGCAGATACGTTGATCTTCGAAGATCCGGAGCTTCCCGACGAGGGTGATACCGTGCACCAGGATACTGAACCCGAGGTTTCGATGGACCATTCGGCTGTTGACGTGAAGGAAACCGAAGCGGATCCGCCATCAGCTTTGAATTCGACCAAGGCGTTACCGTCACTGGTCTGGGAAACGTTGCCACCTCCGGAAATGTTGAATTTGATTTCCGGAGCGGTTTCCTCTTTGGCTTTTTCGGGGCTGCAGGTGACCAGGAACAACATGGCCGCCAATGCCGCTCCAAGAAGGCATGGAATCTTTCGCATATTTCTGAAAAGATGAGGTTATTAGTAGTGTTGCTTTACACAATCGCCCCCGAATATACCTCTTTTTATTCAAACAAATTCAAAATTTCGTAAAGCATTGCCTTTGAACGTCTGAATTGAACTGGACAAGGTGGGTGGCAAATAGCTTCCGCTGCTCCTTTCGTAAGCGATGGTACCGGACTCTTTCAAGGGTCAGTTTTTATTATACAAAGGAGAATTGCCTTCACATTACTTGTCAAAAGGGGCGTCTTTATGTAAAGAAAAAGGCCGTCTTTTTTCAAAAACTTTCGACTTTTAACGTTAAAATCTTTCGTTTCCTTTTGTTTTGTCGTTTTGGTTGATTATATTTGCTCCAGATTACCATCATATCAAGACAATCATGGACAACAATCAGCTGAAATTGATTTCAGAGTTAAGCAGAAAGAGGTTGATCGAAATCATCTGCAGTGCGAAAGCGGGACACACGGGTGGTGACCTCTCTTGTCTCAATGTACTTACCGTATTATACTTTCATACATTGAACCTTAAGGCTGACGCCCTCAAGGACCCCGACCGTGACCGTTTCATCCTCAGCAAAGGCCATTGTGTAGAGGCTCTGTTCGTCACACTTGAGGCTGCAGGCATCCTCCCCAAGGAGGAGCTTGACACTCTCGGACAGTTCAATTCCCCTCTTGCCGGACATCCGACAATCAACGTCCCCGGAATTGAAGTAAATTCCGGTGCACTCGGTCATGGACTCCCGATAGGTGTGGGTATGGCCATTGCGGCGAAGATGGACGGGAAATCCTGGAAGACTTTCGTACTGATGGGAGACGGTGAACAGGGAGAAGGTTCCATTTACGAGGCTGCGATGGCTGGCCATCAGTATCATCTTGACAATCTTGTGGCGATCATTGACCGCAACCGCCTTCAGATAAGCGGCAATACCGAAGACGTCATGGCCATTGACAATATCGTTGAAAAATGGTCAGCTTTCGGTTGGGATGTCAAGCAGATGAACGGTGATGACATTGATTCTATAGTGGAAACCTTTGACGGGATAGATTACACGAACGGCAAGCCCCACCTTATCGTCTCCAATTCGACCAAGGGTCTGGGCGTTTCCTTCATGGAGAATGTCGCAAAATGGCACCATGGAGTGCCTTCAGCTGAGCAATACGAAGTGGCGATTGAAGATATTGAAAAGAGAATAGCAAAGGCAAAGGAGGAGATGAAATGATAGCTTGCAGAAAAAGTTTTACGGATACGCTCCTTTCGCTGGCGCGTACTGACAAGGATATAGTCGCAGTGACCACGGATGCCCGTGGATCAGTCACGTTGGGTGATTTCGCAAAAGAATTGCCGGCGCAGTTCGTGGAGTGCGGAATAGCTGAACAGGACGCTGTCGGAATCTCGGCAGGTCTCGCTCACAGCGGAAAGAAGGTCTTCTGCTGCGGTCCCGCATGTTTTTATGTAGCAAGAAGCCTTGAGCAGGTCAAGGTCGACCTCGCTTACAGCAGGAATCCTGTCAAGATTCTCGGAGTAAGCGGCGGAGTCGCTTATGGCGCCCTGGGTGCCACTCACCACAGCCTGCATGACATCGCCGTCCTGAGGACCTTCCCGGGAATGAATGTGGTTCTCCCTTGCGACGCCCGCCAGACAGCCAAACTCGTGAAGTTCCTGGTGGATTTCCCGGAGCCGGTTTACATAAGGGTCGGCAGGGCTGCTGTTCCCGATGTTTATGAGAATGATGATTTCAATTTCGAGATCGGTAAAGCGAACATGCTCCAGGACGGAAAGGACCTTACCATCATCGGAACCGGTGAGACGGTTTACCACGCCTTCAAGGCCGGACAGGAGCTCTCTTCTAAAGGAATCTCATGCCGTGTGCTGGATTTCTCCTGGATCAAGCCCTTCGACAAAGATGCCGTTCTCAAGGCTGCCAAAGAAACCGGACGCATAATCACTGTTGAGGAGCACAGCCGTTTCGGAGGTCTCGGCGCACTCGTCACCGAAGCCCTTTCCGAGAATCCTGTCCCTGTACGCATCCTGGGTATTCCTGATGAGGATGTCATCCATGCCACCTCTCCGGAAATCTTCCATTACTACGGCCTTGATGCCGAAGGTATCGTCAAATCAGCACTTGATTTCATAAAGTAAAGCACCATGGAACATCAGGTAATATCTGTAGACCAGAGCACCCAGTCGACAAAGGCTCTCCTTTTCTCAGAAGACGGACGTCTCCTTCAGATGGCTTCCGTACAGCATGACCAGATCTATCCAAAAGAGGGATGGGTCGAGCACGATCCTGAAATCTTATACGCGAACACTGTAAAGGTTATCAACGAGGTAGTCAAGGCAGGCAAAGGAACCGATGTCGAGTATTCCCTTGCCCTTACCAATCAGCGCGAGACGGTGGTAGTCTGGAACAGGAAGACCGGAAAACCCGTCTCGAACGCTGTGGTATGGCAGTGCATGAGAGGGAAAGACATCTGCGACAGCCTCAAAGCCAAAGGTTGCAATGCTCTTGTACAGGAAAGAAGCGGACTGCTGATTGACCCCTATTTCTCCGCCAGCGGCGCCAAGTGGATCCTTGACAATGTCGAAGGAGCGAGGAAGGCAGCCGAATCCGGGGACCTTCTCATGGGAACAGTCGAGTGCTGGCTCATCTGGAAACTCACCGGAGGCAAGGTGCATGCGACAGATTATACAAACGCTTCACGTACCCTACTTTTCAACATACACACCCTTGGCTGGGATGATGACCTTCTGGATCTTTTCACCATTCCCCGCAGCATGATGGCGGATCCCCGCCCTTGTGATGCGTTCTATGGGGAGACTACCGTTGAAGGACTCTTTGAGAAGCCCATCCCCATCGCGGGCGTCCTTGGCGACAGTCATGGAGCTCTCGCCGGTCAGATGTGCTTCGGTGAAGGCCTTGGTAAAGCCACATACGGAACGGGCTCTTCAGTCATGGTGAATATCGGTGAAAACTGCGCCACTCCTCCTGCAGGTCTTGTGACCTCAGTCGGCTTCGCCGCTCTCGGTAAGGTTTTCTATGCTTTTGAAGGGAACATCCATTGTACCGGTGCCACAATCACATGGCTCAAGGACAAACTCCACCTTATCGGCAGCGCCGGTGAAATCGAAGGTTTCGCCACTGCAGTTCCCGACAACGGGGGAGTCTACTTCGTTCCGGCTTTCGCCGGTCTCGGAGCACCTTGGTGGCATCCTGAGGTGAAAGCCCAGATATGTGGGCTGTCGCTCGGTTCATCCAAAGAACATGTCTGCCGTGCGGCACTTGAGTCGATCGGATACCAGGTCGCTGACCTTGTCAAGGCCATGACAGGTTCCGCAGGTATCGACCTCAAGGAAATCCGTGTGGACGGAGGCCCCACCAAGAACAAATTCCTCATGCAGTTCCAGTCAGACCTTCTCCAGGTTCCTGTCGTCCGCTCCGAAGTCGAGGACGCATCCGCTTTCGGCGCTTTCGTGATGAACGGTTTCGCCCGTGGCAAGTGGACTTCGTTTGATCAGGCCAAGTCAGTTTGGAACGGTGAAGCGCCAGTACTTCCGGCTCCTTACGCAAATGTCGAGAAAGCCTATGACGGTTGGAAGGCCGCCGTGAATCAGCTTATTAAATAGTCATATACAATACACACAACAATTAAAAAATCCATCTCATGTACAAAGCAGGTAAAAAGCTCTGTTTCGGTGTAATCATCGGTACACGTGCATACTTCAACCCGGCGCTCGCCATCGACGTGCGCAAAGAACTTCTCCGTGTTCTCGAAGAATGCGGTTACGACTATGTGATCCTCCCTGAGGATGCTACACCTACCGGAAGCTCATCAATTGAGACCCGTGAAGACGGCCTGAAGGTCGCGGCACAGTTCAAGGAGAACCGTGACAACATCGACGGTATCATCGTCGCCCTCCCTAACTTCGGTTTCGAGATCGGTATCATCAACGCCATCAACGAGGCCAATCTCGGTGTTCCTGTTCTGGTCCAGGCTTATGACGACTACAATGACAAGGTCGACCTCGACAGCCGCCGTGACGCATTCTGCGGAAAGATTTCCGTATGCAACAACCTTTATCAGTACGGCATCCCGTTCACTGATACTACCCTGCACACATATGATATCTATGACCCGCTGGTGAAGGCCGACATCATCAAGTTCGCCGGTATCTGCCGCGTTGTCAATGGACTCCGCCACTGCCGCATCGGACAGATCGGAACCCGTCCTCTGGGATTCAACACCTGCCGTGCAAGTGAGAAACTCCTCCAGAAGTACGGCATCACCGTGGTTCCTGCAGACCTTTCGGAACTCATCTTCGCTGCTGAGAAGATCGCTGATGACGATCCCGATTACGTCGCCAAATGCAACAGCATCCACGAGTATGCCGCAGTTCCCGCCAACTATGAGGAGAAGATGCCTCTTGTCACCAAGTTTGCCGTAGCTGTCGAAAGGTGGACAGAGGCCAACTGCTGCGACGCCCTCGCCATCCAGTGCTGGGATTCTCTCGAGATGAACTATGGCTGCGCCGCCTGCGTCGCCATGTCGATGCTCAGCGACAAGCTCATCCCCAGCGCATGCGAGACCGATATCGCCGGTGCCGTGTCAATGTACGCCCTTTCACTCGCTTCGATGGAGCCTGCAGCCCTCATGGACTGGAACAACAACTTCGCCCAGGATCGTGAGAAGTGCGTCTGCACCCACTGCGGTAACTTCCCTTGCGGCTTCATAGGAAACAAGGACCTCAAGCTCACTCCTCTTGGAGTCCTCGGTCGTACCCTCGGAAAGGTCAAGACCTTCGGAGCTGTCAGCGCTAAGGTATCTGAAGGTGACTTCACATACTTCAGGATTTCAACCGACGACACCAAGGGCAAGATCAAGGCTTACTTGGGCGAGGGTGTGATCACCAACGATCCTTACGGAATGGACGGCTGTATCGCCGTTACCAAGGTTCCTAATCTGCAGAAACTGATGAAGCACATCTGCCGCAACGGTTTCGAGCACCATGTCGCAGCCTGCCGTCAGCATGTGGCTGACATCCTCCAGGATGCTATCGAGAACTATCTCGGCTGGGATCTCTACGTACATGAATAATCCGGACTGAGTCCCCGTAAACGGCAGAGCCGCCTACGGGGGCTTTCCTCCATAAAAAACGAACAACAATGGTACTTGTAACGAACGTCACCCTGGCGATGATTTGCTGCATTTACTGCTGCATCTGCTGGGGATCATGGGCCAACACCCAGAAGCTCGTACAGAAGAAGGACTGGAAGTCTTTCCTTTTCTACTGGGACTATATCGCAGGATTCTTCCTGACAGCTCTGCTCGGACTTCTCATCTTCAACGGAGGTAACCTTTTCGCAGGTCTCACCTGGAAGGCTATCCTTTGGCCTGTACTCGGAGGTCTCATCTGGAACCTTGCCAACATCTTCCTTACGGCAGCCAACGGCGTCGCCGGAATGAGCGTCGGCTTCCCGATCGGTGGAGGTCTCGGATGGGTAGGTGGAATCATCTTCAACTACTTCAGTTCCGGATTCACCGGCAACAAGCCTATGCTCTGGTTCGGTGTCCTTCTCGCAGTAGCGGCTATGGTCCTCTGCGGAGTTTCATACAGCAAGCTGGCTGGAAGCCAGAAGAAGAGCCCCAAGGCCGGTATCATATTCGCATTGATCTCCGGTTTCGGATTCGCGTTCTTCTATGGCCTCGTGGTGAAGGGGACAGCCCCCACATTCGGTGGAGTAGGAACCCTCTCTCCTTATCAGGCCGTGTTCTTCTTCGCTCTTGCCGTCCTTGTTTCCACTCTCTTCCTCTGCCCTGTGGCCATGAGCCATTCGGTTGAAGGCAAGACGACCATAAAGGACTATTTCGGCAAAGGTGATGCACGCACACATCTTATCGGTATGCTGGGAGGTTTCATATGGATGAGCGGTATGGTGATCAGCTTCATGACCGCGCAGGCTCCTGTGAACAAAGCTGTCTCCTATGCGCTTTCCAACGCTTCTCCCCTTGTCGCGATGATCTGGGGCGTTCTGATCTGGAGAGAATTCAAGGAGGCTCCTAAGGGAACCATGAAGTTCGTCTATGCGATGTTCTTCTGCTTCCTCGCAGCGCTTGTCATAATAGCAGCATCCAACTAGAACCTATCATGAAAAAGATAATAACACTGACCCTGCTTGCCCTTGGAATGTCCCTTACCCTAAGCGCGCAGCAGATAAAGGAACAGGATCCTGCCGCCCATCAGGCCAGGGTCTTCCCGATTCCCGTCGAACACCTATATTTCCATAGTGACATCCTTGGAGCTGACAAGAACTTCTCTGTCATGCTTCCCAAGAGCTACAACACCCAGCCCGACCGCAAATACCCTGTAGTGTATATGCTTCATGGGGCGAATGAAAATGACTGGGAATGGGCGAATATAGCCGTTTCCATGATAAATGAAGCTATAACCCAGGTCACCAATGACGGTTCCGCTGCCGAGTGCATTGTGGTATTCCCCAATGCTACTGAAGGCAAAATGGGTTACTTCAACCAGGACGGCTGGAAGTATGAGGATTATTTCTTCAAGGAGCTCGTCCCGGCAGTTGAGTCACGTTACCGTGTGATAGCTGACAAAGGGCACCGTGCGATCGGCGGACTGTCAATGGGAGGAGGCGGTTCCTTCAATTATGGAATGCGTCACCCCGACATGTTCTCGAGCGTATATGCGATCAGTGCTGCCGTAAGCCCGAACGCTTTCGCCGCCGATGCCGCTTCGTCAGCCGCACTTCCCGCCTCGATGAACGGAGGAACTTATACACCCGAACAGATAGAGGCTGCCAAGAGCGTCAATTTCGTTCTCGATTGCGGAGACGATGATTTCCTGTTCGATGCCAACGTGGCTTGCTATCAGGCCATGAAGAAGAACGGGATGAAGGCCCAGTTCCGTTGTTTTGACGGGGCTCATGCTTCATACTACTGGTATGACGCCCTTCGTCGTGCTATGGTGTACTTCACCAGGCACTTCTCCGACCAGATGCCGTAACATACCCGCTTTGTATATGCAAGGATGGAGGTCTTCCCCTTAATGGGCCGGCCTCCATCTTTTCTTTGTCTCCTTCGGTGGGAGGATCATCTGCAAAGGGCAGTGGCGGTCTTTGCGGCTAGTCTTGCGTTGTTCAGCACGAGCTGGATGTTGGAAGCAAGGGAGTCGCCTCCGGTGAGGTCCTTGATTCTGGCAAGCAGATAAGGCGTGGTCTCTTTGCCGTGGATACCCAATTTGTGGGAGTCTTCGATCGCCTGGTCGATTGCAGCGTTGATCCTCTCATGGTCCATGGAATACTCTTCTGGAATGGGATTGGTCACAAGCATACCGCCTACAAGCCCCATTTCGAGTTTTGCCTTGAACACTTGGGCGAGTTCCTCTGGTGTGTCCAGCCGGTAATCAACCTTGAATCCGCTCTTTCTCGTATAGAAAGCAGGCAATTCCTCAGTTCCGTATCCGATAACAGGGACACCTTTGGTCTCAAGGTATTCAAGGGTGAGGCCAAGGTCCAGGATCGACTTGGCGCCTGCGCATATCACCATTACAGGTGTTCTTGCCAGCTCCTCAAGGTCGGCTGAAATGTCCATGGTCACTTCCGCGCCCCTGTGGACTCCTCCGATTCCTCCTGTAGCGAAAATGCGTATTCCTGCCAGAGCGGCTATTATCATCGTGGTAGCGACGGTGGTGGCGCCGTCCCGTCCTTCGGCTACAAGTACGGGGAGGTCCCTTCTTGATGCCTTAGTGACGGCGGTCCCTGTTTTCCCGAGATATTCTATCTCCCTTTTTGAGAGTCCCGCTTTGAGTCTTCCTCCGATGACCGCTATAGTCGCAGGGGTGGCTCCGTTTTTCCGGATCGTGTCCTCAACCAGAAGTGCGGTTTCCACGTTCTGGGGATAGGGCATGCCGTGGGAGATTATCGTGGACTCCAAAGCCACGACCGGTCTTCCTTCCTTGAGGGCCAGTTCAACTTCAGGAGCGATGTCAAGGTATTTGTTCATAGTCATCCTTCTTTCAGAGTCTTGATTTTGTCGCTTACTGTCTCCGGGCTTTCGACAGTTATCTTTGCGCAACGAAGGCCGAGGTTCACCGCTTCCTCGATTCCGGATTCAGGTCCGGAGTGAATGATTCCTGCGAAAAGCGCGTCACCGGCTCCGGTGGTGTTGACCACCATGCAGGGGAGTGAAGGGAATGTGACGACGGAACGTCCTTCTTCAACTCTTACTCCTTCGCTGCCGAGGCTGACGTATTTTCGGGCGATGCGATCGTTGTCATAGAGGGCTGACGCTTCAAGTTCATTGCACTTGATTGCATGGATCTGCCCGGAAGACACCTCGATGGCTTCTCTGACTCTCTGGGATTTCATGCCGGATACCGCATCCAGATACAGGGGCGGTACGCAGTTGTCGATAAGATATGAAAGGGCTTCAGCGGAGAGATTGGCATCTGCGACGACGGCATCCGCGCTGTTGAACACCTTCTCCCTTTCCATAAGCCATTCGGGGGTCATGCCGGTCATCGCCTTCATGTCTGACACTCCGCCTACCATTTCTCCATCGGATGAAATGAGGCTGACGAAGCAGGAGTTTTCTCCGGAGGTCTGGCATCCCTCAGTGCTGATGCCTATCAAGGAACAGCTGTCTTTCACTATGCGTCCGAGTTCTCCTCCTCCGAAGATTGTGAGAAGGTTGACCTCGTCTCCGAGCAGGGTCAGATTGTGGGCGATGTTCCTTGCCACTCCTCCCAGAGAGAGCCTGACAGTTCCTGGATTGGAGTCACCGTAGATGAATTTGAATGCGGCCTTGCCTGTTATGTCGATGTTAGCGCCACCGATTACACAAATTTTCATGGGTTCTTGTTTTGAATTTGATTCCACTAGGGCTTTCCCCCTTTCATGGAGGGGAAGTGATCACGGTATCTTGGATGTTGACGTGAAAGGACTAGTCTCCACCGTACGGATCAGCATCGTTCCACTCCTTGAGGAGGTATCCGTGAGTGTCGACGCAGTGCCCGTAAATGAATATCCTGGTCTTTTCGTCAAGGCCGCTCCACCATCTGGAACAGCCGGGATACTGTACGAAAGACTCATCGACGCTCCCGTCGGGAGAAGTCTTGCTCAAACCCTTTCGGGCGATCCTTTCTTTTTGGGAGATGGACAGGGATGCCCACCATTTCTCGAGTTCCTCGTTTCGCATATCGGATTCTGCTAAAAGTGTCATTAATGAGTGTTATATCATCAGCCTTATCAGGCCGTCACTTTTCACGAACATTTCGGGATGCGCCATCGCTACCGCATACACTTGCTTTCCGGTGACAGGTTTACCGTCCTTACGGATATGAAGCTTCCTGTCATTTATCACCGCGGCCAGCTGTTCTGTCCTCATTCCCCTGTTTGCATTGGCCAAGGCATAGACCATCGCTTCCTCAATCTTCATTTTCAATCGCCTTTTTGACAGTTTTCCTTTCCTCGTCGCTTCTTGCGGCTGAGTCTCCCTTTATCTCGAAAGGAATCCTTCCCCTCTGCACGACAGCTTTGGCGAATACGTTCATGGCCGTATTCGAACTCATGCCGAATTCGTTGCAAAGGGAATCAAAGGCTTTTTTCAGTTCGGAATCCATCCGTACTGTCATGGAGACTTGTGCCATAGGGGAAATGTTTGCTCAAATATAGTTATTTTATGTCAAAATGCAATAAAATAAAGGAAGATATATTATAAATTACGTCATAATGATGTAAATCGTATTCATATTAACTACTCACGTCGGTTCTTCTCTTTTGTGGAAAATCAATCAATAATTGTATTATTTGTTTTCGGGAAATCCGCTTTTTGCGAACTTTTATATACATTTGCAACCCGGAAGAATCAAAGTATCATCACTTTGTCTTCCGGTTTTTGCTTTTTGGGCCATCCCCTTTAATCAAAGAAGGCCCTGTCAGGACAACAACACAAAACGGACTTATACCATGTGCGGAATCGTAGGTTATGTCGGGTACCGTCAGGCGTGCCCCATCGTCATCAAAGGACTTCACAGACTGGAATACAGAGGGTATGACAGTGCAGGAGTTGCTCTCATCGAACCGGAGAGCGCCGAAATCCAACTTTATAAATGCAAAGGAAAGGTCGATGACCTTGAACGCTTCCTTGGCGGCAAAGCCACAGAAAGCACCATCGGAATCGGTCACACCAGATGGGCGACCCATGGTGCACCAAACGATGCCAACGCCCATCCCCATTTCTCTTCTTCCGGAAGGCTGGCTCTGATACATAACGGCATCATTGAAAACTTCCGTGTCCTCAAAGACGCTCTCAAGTCCCATGGTTATGAGTTCAGGAGCAGCACGGATTCCGAAGTGCTTGTCAATCTGATTGAATACATTCAGGATACGAACGGCTGTTCTTTGGAAGAAGCCGTAAGGATGGCGCTCCGTCAGGTTGTGGGAGCATACGCTATCGCCATCATCGAAAAGGGAGTGGACAATCGTATAATAGCCGCAAGAGAGAGTTCTCCTATGGCTATCGGTATCGGAGACGGGGAGTATTTCCTGAGCTCTGATGCGGCTTCCATTATCGACTATACGAAAGATTTCGTGTACCTGAATGACGGTGAAGTCGCCGTTATCGAGAAAGGCAAGCCTCTGCAGATAAAGAACCTGTCAGGAGAACTCTCCCACGTTGATATCCAGAAGCTTGAGATGTCCATATCCCAGCTTGAAAAAGGAGGTTATCCTCATTTCATGCTGAAGGAGATACATGAGCAGCCCGATACTATAGTCGACTGCATAAGGGGAAGAGTCAACCCCGACACAAAGGAAGTGATCCTTTCCGGTGTGCTTGACAACCAGGACAAGTTCCTCAATGCAGGAAGGATCATATTCGTCGCCTGCGGAACATCCTGGCATGCTTCGCTTATCGGGGAACATCTTATCGAATCCCTTTGCCGTATACCTGTGGAAGTGGAGTATGCATCTGAGTTCAGATACCGTAACCCTATCATCAGAAAGGATGATGTGGTCATTGCTGTGTCACAGTCCGGAGAAACCGCTGACACGCTTGCCGCAGTTGAGATAGCCAGGAAGAACGGAGCATTCGTATACGGTATATGCAACGTGATCGGTTCTTCTATAGCAAGGGCTACTCATTCCGGAACGTATATCCATGTCGGTCCTGAAATAGGAGTCGCGTCAACCAAGGCTTTCACAGGACAGGTGACCGTCATGGCGATGCTCGCTCTTGTCATTGGCAAGTTGAGAGGGACTATTGAAGATGACAGGTACCATAAGGTGGCGGGTGCGATCCTCAATCTCCCCGATACCCTGCGCAAATCCCTTGAATGCGCTGACATGCTGGAGCAGTTCTCGAAGATATTCACCTATGCCCACAATTTCATTTATCTGGGTAGGGGATACAATTACCCGACAGCTCTTGAGGGAGCGTTGAAGCTGAAGGAGATCTCCTATATCCATGCTGAAGGTCTTCCCGCCGCAGAAATGAAGCACGGCCCCATAGCGCTGATAGATGCCGAAATGCCTACAGTCGTCATTGCGACTCTTGACCGCACATACGAAAAGACGGTGTCCAACATTGAGGAAATCAAAGCCCGTGGAGGGAAAATCATAGCGGTGATATCAGAAGGGGACACGCAACTGAGGAAGAGAGCGGACTATTGCATAGAAGTCCCTTCTACCGAAGAGTGCCTGATGCCGATAGTATCAATTATCCCTCTACAGCTGCTTGCGTATTACATTGCGACAAACAAGGGAAGGAACGTGGATCAGCCAAGGAATCTTGCCAAGTCTGTGACGGTTGAATAGAGGTGCTGAATGCCTACACAAGAAAAGGTCCCGATAATCTCGGGACCTTTAAGTTGAGTGAAACAGGATTATTCTTTGTCAATGACAGGGCGTACAGGCAATCCGTAGTAATAGCGAGGTATTCCGTATAATCTTTGTCCTGACACCATGATGCCCCACCCTTTAACAATGTTATCTATGTCTAAAGAGGATGACATGTAATAAGAAGAACCATCCTTGAAATCCTGATCAGCAAAGGTACCAGCGTGGGGAAGGATGATGAAGTGATCTTCATAACCGGCAACTTTGCTGCTCACTATGGTGGAAGAATTAGCCAGCGATCTGAATGTGCAGTTCTCTATCAGCCATTCCCAATCTGTTTTGGTGGGAGTCCTCCAATTGTATCCCCAGTTGAAAGAAGCTGCATCATCTGCAGGCGTAAGGGTCGTAAGACCATCGAGCTCATCTCCCGTCCCTTGGTATTTCAAGAATTTAATCAACTCCTGTGGCCCATTTCCATCTCCCAAATCCATCTCTACAACCTCGAGAAGGCTATATGTATGATAATTATAACCGGTTTTTCCTTCTTTCCAAACAAGTGGATCGAGAGAACTGTAGTGAGGTTCGGTTTCTCCCCAAGCAAAGAAGTCACCTTTATCAAAGACCCCGTCTGCTCCTACGTTGGTGGTGGCCCAAAGGACATCTCCGCCCAGATCGACATAATCATGTCCAGCTATACTGCCACTGTCGCCAACCTTGTTCCAACCGTTCGTGGGAACACCGTCAGAATTGAGCTGAGGACCTTTGAAGGTGATTGCGGCACTCTTTCCGGAAATCTTCTTGGAGAAGGTTTTCCAATAGAATCCGGCATCCTCTCCTGATGTTTTATAGAGGGTTATGGTGATTTCATCAGCATTCTGAAACATTGTGAAATAACCGTAATGTCCGTCAGCACGTTCATTCATCTTGAATCCGAAATCCCCGAAATGTTCATACTGGAATGATTTGCTGAATTCCGACCATGCAGGTGTCCAAACGCCGAAATCGTTATCACTGTTGAATAAATCACTGTTCATTATGTTCCAGTCCCCTTCAAGCCCTGTGATACAGAACTGCGTATAAGTTCTGACTTTGTTGGGATCGAAGTCTAGGGAAATGGAGGCTTTGACATTCCCCTCTTTTACTGTATATGGAGCATCCTTCTGGTCTAGAAACATGTACCTGCCGCCTTGGCTGATATCACGGTCAAAGATATATATATTTCCGCTCTCGAGCTCGCGCAAATAACCGTCAGGATCAGGGTTCTCGTAGTAAAGGGCGTCAAGCGTACCGCCATCTTCCTTGGGAGCGGTTGTGGATTCCTGGAATACTTCCCAGTCTTCAGCGGAAGCGCTGTACTTCAGGATCATGAAATCTTCAAGAGAAGTGGGCACAGCGTCATCGAACACGATGTAGATCTTGTCACCGTCTTCCCAAGAGGTCTTCACGGATTTGGTGTCGGCATCGAATGAGGGTTTCTCGGCGATGTTGAATGAGAATTTCAGTGGCTGGGTATTCTTCTCAACCTTAACTTCTTCCTTGCTGCAAGCGATCATGGCCAAGGCTGCCATGGCGATAAACAAATACTTTCTCATGGCTACATTTGTTAATTGTCCCAGTCCTCTTCTTCTTCGAAACCGGAGAAAGGTGAAACTTTACATACTGCATTTTCAACGGAAATGGAGATCTCCTCCAATTCCGGAGCTTGATAGAACAGCTTTTCTTTCATGTCAATGTCGTTTTATGTTAGTAGATTGATTTCTCAAGAGACTGACTCCAAAGTTACAATTTTTAAGTAATAATGGACATCTTTTATTGCCCAAAAGAGTTTTTAACTGAATTCTCTCAGTCAAAAGACTTCTGAAAGAATAATTTTTTGCCCCAAGTGCACCTTTAGGGAGACAGTTTGGTATGATAGGGACAATCGACTATATGTTAAAGGATTATATAGTGTTTCACCAACCACGGATGTCCATAATGTGCTGACAGAAGAGTACAAAAAAACCGCCGCCCAAAAAGGCGTCGGACAAACACACACAACACATGAAAAAATGTAGTAGCGGGAGTGGGGCATGATCCCACGACCTCCGGATTATGAATCCGACGCTCTAACCAGCTGAGCTACCCCGCCATCATTTTGGCTCAAAAAAAACGCAACGATTCCGATTTAGAACACCGTGCGTTTTCTTGGTTGAGATAGAAGGACTCGAACCCTCACTGACAGAGCCAGAATCTGTAGTGCTACCATTACACCATATCTCAATATCGGTATTTTCCCGATTGGGACAGCAAATGTACAACAGTTTTCCTAAACTGCAAAGAAAAACTCGAAAAAGTTATCAGGACTTTCTCCAGATGAGGGCTGTAGCCCAGACTTGGCACCCCTCACATCTTCCCACGAATCCCATCTTTTCTGTTGTTGTGGCCTTGACTGATACCTGATCTTCATCCACTCCCATGACATCGGCCAGAGTCTTTCTCATAAGAGGGACATACTTTGCAATTTTGGGCTTTTGGAGAGCGATGGTGATGTCGGCGTTCCCGACTGCCCATCCCTTTTCTGAGAGCATGGAGATCACCTTGGACAACAGGATCTTGCTGTCTATGCCGGCCCATTCATCTCCCGTGTCTGGGAAATGATGACCTATGTCCCCGAGAGCCAGGCATCCCAAAAGGGCATCACAAAGGGCATGAATGGCAACGTCTCCGTCAGAATGGGCCACGAACCCTACTGCGCTGTCTTCTATCCTTACCCCACCCAGCCACATCGGAAGTCCCTCTTTCATCTGGTGGACGTCATATCCGTTTCCGACCCTGAAGGGACAGTTCTTATACTCATTGCTCATATCAAAATAACTTGGAATCTGCGGTTTCACTTGTCAGGCAGCCATACGCAGCTACGGCATGACTTCGCCCATAGGGTCAATTTGGGACCCGGATGAAGCAAAAATACAGAAAATTATGCTAACTTCGCTAGTTAACTAAAATTGTTTTCGCTATGGCCAGATTCGGTATGTTCGGGGACCAGGAACACAGGGTCTTCAATTACAAGCCAATATACTATGACCAGGAAGCCGAAGAGCGTCGCAAGATGTTCGGCAAGGTTGACGGTAGTGAAGAAAAAGACAAGGAGAAAGGGGAATACACTCCCGGCTCCTACATTCAGGGTGCTTTCCGCAGCGGGAACTACTCACGCAGGAGAGGGACTGGAAAGGCACAGTCCATCATCGGGTTGGTCGGTCTTCTTCTGATAATCGTAGTCCTGTTGTATTTCACGAAGTTCTTCTCGATCCTTTAGGCATTGCCTTGGAATCGCGCAGAAACTTTTCAATAGTGGGGAATGGACATAAGGATACTGCCGTCGAACATCGCTAACATGATCGCTGCGGGAGAGGTCGTTCAAAGGCCTTCTTCCGTGGTGAAGGAGTTGCTTGAAAACGCTGTGGACGCTGGTGCTGACCAGGTCACAGTGATCATAAAGGATTCCGGGAGGACTCTCATCCAGGTCATAGACAACGGATGCGGAATGTCTCCCGATGAGGCTGTGTTGTGCTTTGAAAGGCACGCTACCAGCAAAATAAGTACTGCTGAAGACCTTCAGCACATCCAGACTTATGGGTTCAGAGGAGAGGCGCTGGCGTCTATCGCAGCCGTTTCTGAGGTGACTCTCAAAACCCGCAGGGAAGAAGACCAGTTCGGTTGCCAGGTGGACTTCGCTGACTCGAAACATCTTTCCACAATTGAGGTGTCCGCGCCCAAGGGTTCAAGTTTCTCAGTCAGGAACATCTTCTACAATGTCCCTGCGCGGAGAAAGTTCCTCAAGTCCGACAATGTCGAATTCAAACACATCCTTGAAGAGTTCACCAGAGTGGCTCTTACAAGGCCCGAAATCGGATTCACATTGGTGCATAACGGAAAGGACGTGCATGTCCTTCGCAAGGCGAAATCCCTGAAGTTCCGTATCCAGGACCTTCTGGGCAGGAGTACCGCCGACAAGGTTGTGGAGCTTTCCGCTTCAACTTCTGTCGTAAATTTAAGCGGATACATCTGCAGACCTGACGAGGCGAAGAAGACTGTTTCTCAGCAGTTCTTCTTCGTCAACGGGAGATACTTCCGCAGCCCCTACATGCATAAGGCGGTCATGAAGGCTTATGAAGACATGATAGCTGACGGAGCCGTCCCTTCGTATTTCATCTACATGGACATCGATCCGGATTCCATAGATGTGAACATCAGTCCGACGAAAACTGAAATCAAGTTTGAGGACGACTCTGTCGTCTTCCAGATCCTGTATGCGGCAGTGAGGGAGAGTCTGGGAAAGAACTCTTTCTCTACAGGACTGGAGTTCGACCTTTCGGACGCCCCTGAACTTCCCACCTTCGGGAAGAACTATCAGAGTTACCGTCCGGAAGTGATTCCGCCCTCAGGTTCTTTTGACCCTTCATACAATCCTTTCGAGACACAATCCGGCAAGTCAGCAGGTTATTCCGGAGGAAGCCACTCTTTCGACGGTTTCAAGAACGGTGAACCGGATTTCGGGGGATCTTTCCCGAAGATGTCGGACACTCCTTCGAAAGGGTATCCGGATTTCGGGTCTTTCTCCGGCAAGGAAAAGGAGGACTACGGGAAGCTTTTCGAAGACAGGACTCTCCCTTCTACGGATGTCGTCATTCTACAGGGGAAATACATAGTGACTCCCGTCAAGTCGGGGCTTATGCTTGTGAACATAAGAAGGGCATGGGAGCGGATCCTTTATGAAAGATTCCTGTCCGCGATATCTGCCAATGCCCCTGTCACACGTGTGACCATGTTCCCTGTCGAGATATCCGTCGGCCCCGAAAACAGACTGGTGTTCGAGGAGCACTTGGAGTACCTCGCCGGTCTTGGGTTCGACATTTCCCCCAAGGATATGGACAAGATAGTGGTGAACGGGGTTCCTGAAGGCTTTTCATGCGATGACAGGTCCGTGGAGGCCCTTATGGCTGATGTGCTGATAGCGATAACGGATACCGGTACTGCAACTCTCGCCGGAATGATGGAGAGCGCTATGGCGGAGAAGTTCGCCAGAATGGGTGCGGCAAGAGGGGAGAAGATCACCTCCGCGCATGATGCCCGTAAACTTATTGACACTTTGTTCGGCTGTTCAAACTCCGAATACACTTCTTCGGGACAGAAAATCCTGTCGATGATTTCCGTTCAGGAAATAGACGGGAAGTTCTGACCCGATAAAAATGACAGCAGCTTATGGCATATTATAACGGAAGGAGCGGTTTTATGGCGGGCATCCCGACAGTGACCAAGAACCTCATCATCATCAACCTGATCATGTTCGTCGCCACTTTGATAAGTGAAGACTTCATGATCGGGACATTCGCCATGTTCTTCCCGGCGTCACCTTTCTTCAGATGGTGGCAGGTGCTGACCCATATGTTCATGCACGGAGGATTCTGGCACATCTTCTTCAACATGTACACCCTGTTCATTTTCGGGTCAGCGCTCGAGAATGCGATAGGCTCTAAGAAATTCCTGGTGTTCTATTTCCTGACCGGTCTCGGAGCTGTGGCTCTTCATACCGGGGTTGAATATCTCCAGGCCCTCTCATATGCCTCGGCTCAGAACACAGCTGCACTCCAGGCGCTTTATAGGACTCCTGTTCTCGGTGCCTCCGGAGCTATCTACGGCGTTCTCATCGGTTACGCCATGATGTATCCGGATTCAGTCCTGACTCTCATCTTCCCGCCAGTGTCCTTGAAGGCGAAATGGTTCGTACTGATATTCGCGGGTATTGAGCTTGTCACAGGAGTGACCGGAACAGCAGAAGGCATTGCGCACTTCGCTCATCTGGGCGGTATGCTGATAGGCTGGCTGGTCATGCTTTACTGGAAGAAGTCCCACAAGCTTTGGGACAGGGATTCCTGGTTCTAGCTTTTCAAGTCAATGTCCAAGAAGAAACCCGCAAAGAAAAGCCTTTTCATGGGCATCACCTCAAGGGCGCTTATGATCCTTGCGGCGGGGCTTCTTGTGCTCAGCTACCTTTCCATGTTCTTCAACCCTGCAAGTGCGTGGTTCATGACATTGTTGGGTCTTATTTTCGTCCCTGTATGGCTCCTCAATGCGTTCCTTCTCGTATGGGCGATCCTCAGGAAGTCTAAAGCCGCCCTCATTCCGTTGTTGGCTATAATACCGTCTCTGTTCATTGTTGGAAGATATTATCAGTTCCAGCATAAGAAAGACGTGGACGGGGATCTTGCCCTTGGTAATACGGCCAAGATAATATCCTACAATGTGGGCAGGTTCCGGATGTCGTCAAAAAGGAACAAGACAGCGGACCCTTCCGAGTGCATGGATTCTGTGGTGAAGTTCCTCTCTGATGAGGATCCCGACATCGTGTGCCTTCAGGAGGTCCAATACCCGTCCGCTGAGCAGCTCAAAAAGTACTTCTCGTCCCGCTTCCCCGGGTATGACATCGAATATTTCGTCTTTACCACAGACTATGGATGTTACGGCAATGTCACCCTTTCAAAGACCCCTGTAATCAATAAGGGCAAGATAGATTTCGACGGAACATCCAATATCGCGATATATTCTGACTACGAGATCCAAGGAAAGAAATTCAGGGTGTACAACTGCCATCTCCAGAGCTACAACATCTCGGTGTCAAGATTGGCGAATGTTTTGACAAGACTCATTTCGGGAGACTCTTCCGGAGGAGACGTGCTCAAGGACACTGAACAGAAGATGAAGTCCTCCATCGTGCGTAGACCCCGTCAGGTCGAAGCGGTGCTCTCCGATATCGAGAACAGCCCTTATGAGGCGATCGTGACCGGGGATTTCAATGACACCCCGATGTCCTACACCTATTACAGGCTTAGAAGGGGCAGAAGGGACACTTTCGTGGAGGCCGGAAAGGGATTCGGAGCGACTTACACTCTGCTCCGTCCCTTCGTACGTATAGATTACATACTTTTCCCCGGTAAATACCCTATAGTCTCACATGAGGTGGAAAAGGTTTATTATTCAGATCACTTCCCGGTGATCGCGACAGTTTCAATCGATAATCCGCAGCAGCAATGAAACCACAGGCAGATATCCTCGCCGAAGCGGTGAAGGTGCTTAAGGAAGGGGGGATCATCCTCTATCCTACTGATACCATATGGGGAATAGGTTGCGACGCGACCAATCCCCAGGCCGTCTCAAAGGTCTATTCCATTAAGAAACGTGAAGACAGCAAGGCTCTCGTCCTTCTTGCCAGCAGTCTGGACATGGTCGGGAGATACGTCAAGGACATCCCCGATATCGCTGTCCAGCTGGTCGAGGTGAATGACCGTCCGATGACGATCGTTTATCCGGAGGCCATCAAGGGAAAAGCCCCCGCGGAAGGAGAAGAGGCTGTCGCGGACAAGCATTTCCTTGCTTACAATGTCGTAGCCGAGGACGGCTCCGTCGGAATCCGTATCCCGATGGTGGAGTTCGCCCGTCAGCTCTGTTTCAAACTGGGGCGTCCTCTGGTGTCGACTTCGGCCAACATTTCAGGGGAACCTTCCCCTAAGAACTTCAAGGAGATTAGCCAACAGATAAAGGATGCTGTGGATTATACGGTCCATCCTTCGCTCGAGAAGGAGTCCACAGGACTTTCTTCCCAGATCCTTAAAGTGGGCATGAAAGGTGAAATAGAGATAATCCGTAAATAAAGATGGAGATATTCTACAGCGGTGATTTCGGCCCGGGTGCTGAAGGATGCAGGAATCTCTGCACCCTTGACCCTGAGGAATCCTCACACTGCGTGAGGGTCCTCCGTCACAGGGCCGGGGACCAGATCAACGTCATCGACGGCAAGGGGACTCTGCTCTGCTGCCGGATCGTGGACGATTCCCCGAAGGCCGCCGTCGCGGAGATCCTGGAGAGCATTCCCGGATGGGGAGGCCATCCCTACAATCTGACCATGGCGGTATGCCCCACCAAGAATATCGACCGGTACGAGTGGTTCTGTGAAAAGGCCACTGAGACAGGTGTCGACCTCATCGTCCCTGTTATCGGAGAGCATTCGGAACGCAAGGTCGTGAAACCCGAACGGCTTTCAAAGATCCTCCTTTCGGCGACAAAGCAGTCGTTGAAGGGAAAGATTCCCGAATTGGGCGATACCGTTTCCGTCAAGGATTTCATCACATCCGCCCCAAAGGATTCTCTGAGGCTTATCGCCTACTGCTTTGAGGACGGATCGGTTCCGAGGATGTCCATCAAGGATGTCCTTCAGGGGTACGAAGGAAAGGACATCGTCATCATGATAGGGCCTGAAGGGGATTTCTCTAAGGAGGAAGCGTCCCTGGCCCTTTCTGAAGGATTCATACCGGTGCATCTGGGAGACTCCAGGTTAAGAACCGAAACAGCGGCGGTAACCGCCGCGACAGCCGTTTATTTACGGTATATGGACTAGTGCAAGATACTGAACCAAACGATATCACAATGACCAGTACAGCAACTAAAAGGTACGTCTCCCTTGATGTCCTGCGGGGCATCACGGTGGCTTTCATGTGTATTGTGAACAACCCCGGAAGTTGGTCGCATATATTCCCTCCGCTGGAGCATGCTCCCTGGGTGGGATGTACCCCTACGGACCTCGTGTATCCGTTTTTCCTTTTCTGCGCAGGCTGCGCGATGGCTTTCTCGTTCTCCAAACAGGAGGCTGCATCGAAACTGACCTATTGGAAAGTGATAAGAAGAGGCATACTGATTTTCATCGTGGGTTTGCTGTGCAACCTGTATCCTTTCTTCCCGACATCTCCGCACGATCCTTCCGCCTCATTCGGGTCCAATTACATGTATTGGCTTGCCCACAAGAGGATATTCGGCGTACTTCAGAGGATCGGTATCTCATACATGATCGCGGGTGTCATCGCCCTTTGGCTCAAGAAGCCGGGCAAGATCATGATAGCTATGGGAGTCCTCATGACTGTATACACGCTGATTCTTGTGATTTTCGGGACGGACCCCGGTCCTTTCACGCTTGAGGGCAACATCTCCGGGAAGATCGACCTTGCGCTCTTGGGGGATTCCCATGTATATCATGGATACCAGAATGCCGATGGTGTCGCGGTAGCCTTCGATCCCGAGGGACCTCTCGGCAGCATGATAGGAGCCTGTACCGCTCTGCTGGGATACCTGATAGGTTCACTCATCATAAGGAGCGGCAGACGTTACGCTGCAGACTCCTCTCTTGTGCAGAGTTCACCTGTCGGGACCATCACCAGGATAATGGTATACGGCTGCCTCAGCCTTGGTCTTGCCATGATTCTCAGCATATGGGTTCCCATCTGCAAGGCTCTATGGTCAGCTTCCTATGTGCTTTATGCCGGCGGTTGGGCGATGCTTGCTCTCGGGTTCTTGGCTTACTGGATAGATGTCCGTGGGTATGAGAAACCTTTCACTCCGTTCAAGATCATGGGAACCAACGCCCTTACCGCTTTCGTGATGTCCGCAGTCCTTGTCAAGACCTGGTCTCCTCTGGGATTCAACCAGGCCAAGTGGTTCGGTGCGAACGAGTACTTGTCCCTTCTTTGGGCGCTCATTTTCGCGTTCATCATTTTCTGCATCCAGTGGGTGCTCTACAAGAAGAAGATCATCATCAAGCTTTAGCGTATGTTCATAGGCGTCATATCGGATACCCACGGCGTGTTCAGCGATGAGTTCAGGAAGTTCCTTGAGCCCGTCGATGAGATCTGGCATGCCGGAGATTTCGGGGGAGGGATAGATTTCGTGCACAAGATTTCCGCATTCAAGCCCCTTGTCGGGGTGTACGGCAATTGTGACGCTCAGGAAATACGTTTCGAGTGCCCTTTGACCCAGCTTTTCAACTGTGAAGGGAAGAAGGTGCTTATGACCCACATCGGAGGGTATCCGGGGCATTATCCCCTTAATGTGAGAGCGATGATAGACGCCCACCGTCCGGACATCTTCGTATGCGGACACTCCCATATACTCAAGGTCATGCACGATGACACTTACAACCTTCTTGCGATAAACCCGGGTGCGGCCGGCATCCAGGGTTGGCATGTGGTGAGGACCGCACTCCGCTTCCATATTGACGAAGGAAGGATTCATTCGATGGAAGTCTTTGAACTCAAGAGATAGCACATTGTCAAGATATGGCTACAGCAAAAGAAAAAACGGTGTTCTTCTGCACGAGTTGCGGAAATGAAAGCCCCAAATGGATGGGGCGTTGCCCTGCATGCGGAGAGTGGAACACTATGGTCGAGAAGACCGTGGCTACTGGTGCTCCCAAGAAGAATGCGGCAGCGGCACAAAGAAGCGCCGGACATTCCCCAAGACAACTTCGTGAGGTGGGCTCCGCCCAAGAAAAAAGGATATCGCTCGGGAACGGAGAAGTGGACAGGCTTCTTGGAGGAGGAATGGTGGAGGGCTCGCTCATTCTTATCGGGGGAGAACCCGGTATCGGAAAATCCACTCTCTCCATACAGATCCCTTTGGGCTGCCCCTCTTTAAAGACCCTCTACGTATCCGGAGAGGAAAGTCCACGTCAGGTCAAGATGAGAGCGGACCGGCTCGGAGGCGATGACTCCAATATCTATATATACAGCGAGACCAACATGGAGAATATCCTCGCCCAGGCGAACGAGATACAGCCGGGGCTGATGATAGTGGACTCCGTCCAGACCATGTATTCCGGAAACGTCGACTCATCTGCCGGCAGTGTCACCCAGATAAAAGAAGTCACCTCGATGCTGCTGCATTTCGCCAAGTCAACCGGCATCCCTGTAATCCTCATAGGCCATATCACCAAGGATGGATATATAGCCGGTCCGAAGATCTTGGAGCACATAGTCGATGTGGTGCTTCAGTTTGAGGGAGACGACAAGGGTTCGTACAGGCTCTTAAGGAGTATCAAGAACCGTTTCGGCTCAACTTCCGAACTGGCAGTCTTCGAGATGACAGGGAAGGGTCTCCGTGAAGTCACCAATCCGTCGGAGATGCTGATGCCGATGCACGAGCAGGGCCTCAGCGGGACAGCGATCGCCGCCATGCTTGACGGGCTTCGTCCTTTCCTTTTCGAGGTGCAGGCTCTTGTCAGCACCGCCGCATACGGAACCGCGCAACGTTCCGCCACCGGATATGATGTCAGGAGGCTCAACATGCTTCTGGCCGTCCTTGAAAAGAGGGCAGGATTCAAACTGAACATGAAGGACGTGTTCCTCAATATGGCCGGAGGTCTGAGAGTGGCGGATCCCGCTTGCGACCTGGCAGTCGTTTGCGCCGTCCTTTCGTCGAATTTCGATTACGCGATACCCGCCGATGTGTGTTTCGCAGGTGAGGTTGGCCTTAGTGGAGAAATCCGCCCCGTGGGTCAGGTTGAACGCAGGATAACGGAGGCGGCAAGGCTTGGATTCAAGAAGATTTACGTATCGAAATACGCCTCTTTCGACAGGAAAGCCGCCGGTTCCATTGAAGTGGTGAAAGTCGCCGATATTCCGGCCTTCGTGAGGTCGGTTTTCAAAGGTTGATCTGAAGGATTCTGGAGCTACTGTTCCGGCGCCTTTGGATATTTCATCCAATCCGGCTTGTCGTACAGTCCCTTGTCTGAGAATTCGCGCCTCTCTTCTTTCCAGTCTTCGTCGATGGTGACATTTCCGGCTTTGTCACGGTATATCGTCCCGTCAAGGTGGTCATTCTCATGTTGGAAAATGATCGCTGTATATCCTGTCACTGTATCCCTTTTGTGCTCCAGGGTGAAAGGGTCACGGTAGGAGACTATGACTCCTTCATATCTGGGGACGTCTCCTCTGTAAGGCGGGACTGAAAGGCATCCCTCGGAACCGTAGGACACTTCTCCGAGGTATTCTTCTATATGGGCGTTGGCATAAGCCTCGAAAGGTTCTCCTTCTTTGTCCAACCTCTGCAGCACGAAAATCCTGTGCACAAGCCCTACCTGGGTAGCGGCCAGCCCTACACCGTCCTGCTGGGGTGACTGCACCGTCGAAAACATCTTGCGGCAAAGAACCTTCATTTCTTCGCTTGCAAGGGCTTTTTCCGAGAAGTCTATGCACTTGGTCCTGAGAAGAAGGGAGTCATCTTCATCCCAGATGACAGGAACGTACATCACTTCCCTTGAATTGGAGATGATTCTTTTTTCCTCCTTTGTGAAATCTCCGGGATCACTGGCAGAACATCCGATGAGAATGGCGGCTGAAATGACCGCAGACAAGAAACGGTACGGCTCCATATGCTCTTAGTTCATTGAAGCGATGAGGGCGATGATCTTGTCGATCTGTCCCATCACCTTCCAGTTCGGACCATTGTAGTTGTTCACCATGACTGAGAAGACTATGGTGTCTTCTTTACCGCCGTCGGTCGGAACGATATAGCCGCTGAAGCATCTGACTCCATTCATGGAGCCGCTCTTCAAGAATATCCTGCTCTTGATGGCATTGCTCTCATCCTGCATCCTTGCTGAGTAGCCTCCTTTCCCAGGGGAAAGAAGGGTCTCGATGTAATCCGGGAATACGGGTGATGACATCATTCCGGTCAAGAACCTGCAGAAGAAATCAGGGGAGATGTTGTCCTGTCTTGAAAGACCGCTTCCGTCCACCAGGTCGATGCCGAAAGAAGGGTCTACTCCAAGGGAAGGCAGTACCTTCATCGCGGCCACACCGCATGAATCGTATTCCGCTCTGCCGGTTTTCTGCTTGGCGACCATCCTTAGGAGTGTCTCAGCATAGAAATTGTCGCTCTCGTAGTTCGTTATCCTGGCGATCCTCTTCAAGGTGGGGGATTCGGTTGTGGCAAGGATGGTGAGCTTGTCCACGTCTTCGGCTTTTCCCTCTGTCACGAGAGGGTAAATAGCCGTCCTGATGTTACCGGCCATGTCGGTATCAGCGATGCCTCCTTTGGCCTTGACGGAGTATTTCTCCAGATATCTGCTGAAATACAGAGCACAAGTGAGGGCCCCGAACTTGTTGCTGACCTCCTCTTTCCTCGGTTGACGGTCAATGGCGAAGGTGCCTCTAAGGTCTCCTACAGGGGCGAGGTCGTTGGTGTACAGGTACAGTTCGTCTCCGGTGCCTTTTTTACCGGTAGTGCATGAGAAGGTGTATGTCATCCAAGGAGTATCCGGATAAGAGACCTCATGGGAGATGGGGGCTCCTACTTTGGGCCCCGCTTTGACGTTTATGTCAACCACATTCCTGTAGAAACTCAGGCCGTTGCCTCCGGTTCCGTAGTATGTGCCGATGTCGCCATAGCTCCAAGAACCGTGTTCCGGCTGGCCCTCGAAGAATCTGCCGTCACCGATGATTTTTCCGTCGATGCTCTTGATTCCTGCCGCTTTCATGGCATTGTACCATTTTGCGAAAGTGGCGTCAATGTAAGAGACGATGGAATCCTTTACGCCAAGGGTAGGGTCTCCACCTCCGATGATGTAGAGGTCACCTTTCAGGACTCCGTCCTCGATCTTTCCGCTGTATCCTATCCGCGTCTTGAACTTGTAATCCGCACCGAGCACATGCATTGCGAGGCCTGTGGAGATCAGTTTGGTGTTGGACGCAGGGATGAGCTTTTTCTCTCCGTTGTGGTCTACGAGGGTCTTTCCTCCGACCGTCCTTGCCACCACACCCAAGGAGGCGCTTTTCATCGGCTCGGCTGAGCTGATGACGTCTATGTAGTTCTGTACGTATTGGGGAGACTGCTCCAATGACTGTGCTGCGGGACGTGCCTGACCTGAGGCCAAGATACCGTACGTGGCTGACAATGCCACGGAAATGATGGTGATGACTGTTCTTCTCATGAATGCAAAAATAAGATTTTGAACCGGAATGAGTACTGATATGACGCTCTTTTTGATTATTTTTGCGGTCGCGGAAAAATTCCGACTTGATTAACGAAGATTCACTATGGCAAAAAGAGTACTTGTATCGGGTGGCGCCGGCTTCATCGGAAGCCACGTTACCGTTGAACTGATCGAAGCGGGCTATGAAGTGGTGGTGGCTGATGACATGTCAAATTGCGACATGACTTGTTTCGAAGGAGTGAAAAAGATCACCGGAAGGGATGACATCCCGTTTGTGAAGATGGATTTCTGCGATGCGGAAGCCGCCGACAGGCTTTTCTCGCAGTACAGGATTGACGCTGTGATCCACTTCGCGGCATTCAAGGCCGTAGGTGAGTCAGTCGATGAACCTATCAAGTATTACAGGAACAATCTGGAGAGTTTCCTCAATGTCCTTGAGGCCGCCAAAACCCACGGAGGATGCAATGTGCTCTTCTCTTCATCGGCTACGGTTTACGGAGAACCGGATGAACTGCCTGTAACTGAGAAGTCTCCCCGTCAACCGGCGACTTCCCCTTATGGAAATACCAAACAGATGTGTGAGGACATCCTTCGTGACAGTGTGAAGGCTTATGCCCGCTACGGGAAGGAAGTCAAGGCCGGCTCATCTGAAGAAGGCCCCATCAAGGGTATCGCTTTGAGGTATTTCAATCCTATCGGAGCCCATCCTTCAGCACTTATCGGTGAACTTCCCAGAGGAGTGCCCAACAATCTGGTGCCGTTCATCACCCAGACTGCCATCGGAAAGAGGGAATGCCTTTCCATCTTCGGCAATGACTATCCTACTCCTGACGGCACATGCCAGAGGGACTATATCGATATCGTGGATCTGGCGAAGGCGCATGTCTACGCGGTCAGAAGGATGCTGGACGGGAAGATGGAAGAGGACTACGAGATCTTCAATGTGGGAACCGGAAGGCCGGTTTCAGTCCTTGAACTTGTCAACGCTTTCGAGAAGGTGAACGGAGTCAAACTCAACTACAAGTTCGCCCCCAGACGTGCTGGAGACGTTACAGCGATCTGGGCTGATCCTTCTCTTGCCAATGAAAAACTTGGTTGGAAAGCCGAAAGGAGTGTTGAAGACACTTTGGCCGCAGCATGGGCTTGGGAAAAGCACATAGCCGGGAAATAGACATCATTCAGACATATACTTGAAGGTCCCCTCTTTGGCATCAAGGAGGGGATTATTGTTGTGCGACATTGAGGTATAACCTGCCCTGGAAAGTGCCCCTTTCCTCAAGTCTTTCTTCCAGCATTCTGAGGATTTCGAAGTTCCGGATAAGCCCCCATCTGGTGGAATTCACGAACCTTGGAGGGACTTCTCCTGCGATCCTTTCAATGGCCAGATCCGGCCGCAGTCTTTCCAGAACGTCAATCATGAAGTCAAGATACTCGGGGAGCGAAGGCATCCAGAAGTCTTCGGGATGAAGGTCGAACTCCTTTTCCATCGCCGTACCTTTCACTATCTGCAGCTGGTGGAACTTGACGCTGGAAAGGGGAAGGGAGTTTATCGCATCGCATTCCGAGAGCATCATCTGAGGGATTTCACCGGGAAGACCCATAATGAAATGTGCACCGGTCTCTATTCCTCTTGCCACTGTCATTTCTACGGCTTTTTGGGCGCATCTGAAATCATGCCCGCGGTTGATTCTTTCAAGGGTGGAGTCATAGCAGGACTCTATACCATATTCCACCACCACAAGAGGTTTGGGGAATCCTTCACGCTCCCATCCCGGGATTCCTTCTTTGAGCAAACCTTCCAGAAGGTCAAGCTTTTCTTCATCAATGCAGTCCGGACGGGTCCCTATCACAATGCCGACGACATCGGGGTGTGAAAGCGCCTGCAGATAGACCTGGCGCAGCCTTTCCAACGGGCCGTAAGTATTGGAATACGCCTGGAAATAGGCAAGGTATTTCCCGGCATTGCGGTACCTGACCTTATGGAAAGTGATTCCCTCATCAAGCTGGGTGAGGATGTCCATCTGAGGGGTGCTGTAATTTGGATGGAAGGCGGCGTTGTCACAGTATGTGCATCCCCCGAATCCTACCGTCCCGTCTCTGTTGGGGCATGTGAATCCGGCGTCGATCACGAGTTTCTGGAGCCTTTCTCCGAAAATACGCTTGAATCGCCCCACAGAGGAGTTGTATCTCTTCCCGGGAGGGAAAAGACCTTCTGGGACGTATGAGGGTGAGGTTTCCATCCACGGCAGCTCTCTTCACTTGCAAAGATAGCCATTCGCCCCGGAATATGCTTTGCGGCAATCGCTCCCGAGGCATATTTTAAAGAATAATTCGTAAGTTTGCTGACCGTATAAACAGAGTTTCCATGAAACCGGACCCCTCCGTTGAAAGACATTCCTTCTGTTCAACCCTGGCCGCCGTCATGACGGTGGTCCTCCTCATGTGTTCATGTGGAGGAGGTTCTCCTTTATATAAGGACTCATCCAAGTCAACAGATGCGAGGACTAAGGACCTTCTCTCCAGAATGACGGTTGAGGAGAAGATAGGTCAGATAGTGTGTCCCCTTGGTTGGCCCATGTACAGTAAGGAGATGACTCCGGGTGGCCCGGTCGTAGACATAACCGACCAATTCAGGGATTTCATGGACAATCAGCATGGAGGAATGCTGTGGGCTGTATTCCGTGCGGATCCATGGACTCAGAAGACCATAGAAAACGGACTTGATCCCGTCCTGTCAGCAAAGGTGTACAACGCCATGCAGCGGTATGCCATCGACAGTACCAGACTGGGTATCCCGATAATCCTGGCCGAGGAGGCACCTCACGGTCATATGGCGATAGGAACAACGGTCTTTCCTACCAGCATCGGACTTGCATCCTCTTGGGATGAGCCGCTCATGGAAGAGGTGGGAAGAGTAATAGCGAAAGAACTGAGGGCTCAAGGCGCTCACATCGGATACGGTCCTGTAGTCGACCTTGCAAGGGAACCCCGATGGTCAAGGGTTGAAGAAACTTACGGGGAAGACGTATACCTGACTTCCAGCATGGCCTCCGCCATGATGAGGGGTACTTCTCCCAAGCATAACGGATATGATAAGGGAATCGCTTCCACGCTGAAGCATTTCGTGGCTTACGGAATTCCTGAAGGTGGACACAACGGAAACCCTTCTTTCGTGGGGGAGAGGGACCTCAGGGAAAACTTTCTGCCGGTGTTCAAAAGGGCGACAGAGGAAGGAGCTCTTTCGGTCATGACGTCCTATAATGCAATTGACGGAATCCCGAGCACCGCTTCCCGTCATCTTCTTTCGGATGTCCTCAGAGATGAATGGGGATTCGATGGAACAGTCGTTTCGGATCTTCAGAGCATCGACGGTCTTTATCATACACATCATATAGCCACTTCCAGGAAAGAGGCGGGAGAACTGGCACTTAAAGCTGGAGTGGATGTGGATTTGGGAGCGAACTGTTTCTCTTTGCTCAAAGAGAGTCTTGAAGAAGGCCGTATCTCCATTAAAGATATCGACAAGGCGGTCTCGCGTGTTCTTAAGCTCAAGTTTGATATAGGTCTTTTCGACAACCCGTATATCGATGAGAGTGCTGTCCAAAACCAGGTGCGTACCCCGGAAAACCTCTCGGTTTCCCTGAAGGCGGCCCTTGAGAGCGTCACCCTTCTTGAGAACAACGGGATTCTGCCGTTGAAAAAGGGCACCAAGGTGGCTGTCATCGGACCGAATGCCGACAATGTCTATAATCAATTAGGAGACTATACCGCTCCACAAAGACGGGACGCGGTGGTGACAATGCTTGACGGTATAAGGTCCATAGCGGGTGAAGGCAATGTCCGTTATGCCAAGGGTTGCGCAGTGCGTGATCCCAAGGATACGGATTTTCCGGCTGCCCGTTCCGCTGCCTTGTGGTCAGATGTCATAGTTGCAGTAGTAGGCGGCTCAAGCGCAAGGGACTTCAGGACTTCTTACGAAGATACAGGAGCCGCTGTTGTCGATAATGGAATAAGTGACATGGAGGCTGGTGAAGGATTCGACCGCTCGACTCTTTCCCTTATGGGTGACCAGCTTGATCTGCTGAAAATGCTCAAATCCACAGGAAAGCCACTTATAGTTGTCCATATTGAAGGCCGGCCCCTGGAAAAGAACTGGGCGAAAGAGAACGCTGATGCCCTTCTGACATTATGGTATCCGGGGGGAGAAGGAGGCAATGCGCTGGCTAAAGTGCTTTGGGGAGAATACAACCCCGCTGGAAGGCTTCCTATAAGTGTACCGGTTTCATTAGGGCAGATACCTGTCTATTATAACAGGAGGAACCCTTGGGGCCATGATTATGTCGAAATCCCCTCAGCACCACTGTATGAGTTCGGTTACGGAAAGAGCTACACCAGCTTTTCTTATTCGGATCTGTCAGTGGAAAAGACCGGAGAAGAGAGTGCCTCTCTGTCATTCGTGGTCACAAATACCGGTGATTATGATGGAGATGAGGTCGTGCAGGTCTACATAAGGGACGAGAAGGCCTCCACCGTAAGACCGGTGAAACAACTCTGTGCTTTCAGGAGAGTCAATATCCCTAAAGGTGAATCGGTCAGACTGGAGTTTTCCCTAGGACGGGAAGCCTTCCTCATGTACGACGCACAGATGGAACCCGTAGTTGAAAAAGGTGACTTCAGGATAATGGTGGGAGCCTCCTCATCGGACATAAGACTTGAAGATACCTTGACCCTTTAACGCTTCAGATAATGATGGCTGAAAAGATAATGACAAAAGCATTGTCAGCGGTTTGTACGACTGTAATGATTTTCTCTTGTTCAGGTGATCCGAAACCTTACGGTGCTCTCCCGTCGCCTTCCCAGGTTGAGTGGCAGCGTATGGAGAGAAACATGTTCGTCCATTTCGGTCCCAACACCTTCAGCGGAAAGGAGTGGGGTGACGGTACAGAGCCGGAAGACATGTTCAATCCTACGGACCTTGATTGCCGCCAATGGGCCAGAACCGCCAAAGAGGCGGGATTCAAAGGGATAATCATAACGGCCAAACATCATGACGGGTTCTGCTTGTGGCCTAATCCGGTGAGTGAACACACCGTCGCCGGCAGCTCTTGGAAAGACGGCAAAGGGGATGTGCTCAAGGAACTCTCTGAAGCGTGCCGTGAATACGGTCTGAAATTCGGTGTGTACATATCTCCGTGGGACAGGTTCGACCCTCATTACGGGACTGATGAATACAATGATGTGTTCGTAAAGACTCTGCAGTCAGCCTTGGGGTCTTACGGGGAGGTGTACGAGCAGTGGTTCGACGGGGCGAACGGAGAAGGACCGAACGGCAAGAAGCAGACATACGACTGGCCGCTTTTCCATCAGACTGTCCGGGCGCTGCAGCCTGATGCGATAATGTTCTCCGATGTCGGCCCCGGTTGCCGATGGTGCGGGAACGAGAGAGGAAGCAACGGCCGCACCTCGTGGAGCACATTGAATACGGAAGGGTTCTCTCCCGGTGCCGGTTCTCCTCCTATTGATACTCTCCAACGCGGCAACCTGCATGGAGAACACTGGATTCCATCGGAGACAGACGTGTCCATCCGTCCGGGATGGTTCTGGAGGGAAAGCGAGAATTCCAGGGTGAAAAGCGTGAACCGCCTTCTACAGATATATTATGAGAGTACCGGCAGAAACTCTCTGATGCTGCTTAATGTCCCTCCTGACACAAGGGGTCATATCCATGAGATTGACTCTACCCGTCTAGTGGAGTTTTCAAGGGCTCTTGATGAGATATTCTCCTGTGACCTCGCAGCAGGGGCAGTAGCTGAGGCTTCCTCATCTTGGTCCCGAAAGCATCCGGCATCCAATCTTCTCGATGATGATTATGACTCGTACTGGGCGTCCGGGAAAGGGGAGATGAATCCTTCTGTCACGATATCATTCCCTGACCCGGTAACTTTCAACAGGGTGTCTCTGCAGGAATACATACCTTTAGGACAAAGGATAGCGTCTTTCAAGCTGGAGATTCCCGACGGCTCGGGAGGATGGAGTGAGATAGCTTCCGAGACGACTGTCGGGTACAAGAGGATCGTCCTCACGGAAACCCTCACCGCTTCAGCTCTCAGGGTCAGCATAACAAAGTCCTATGCCGAGCCCGTACTTTCCGGAATACAGCTGTTCATTGACAAGATATACACTCCAGGAGAAGAGAACATCGCCCGGGGTGTCACTTATAGGATTGATGAGCCGTTGGTGCTCGATGCCGGTAGAGTAAAGAACATCTCCGGGTTTGTGTACGGTCCTTCTTACAAGGGAGAGGGCGGAGTCATAATAGAGTATGACCTTGAGTACAGCAGGGACGGAGAGAACTGGACCAGGATCATATCAGGTGGGCAGTTTGACAATATAGTGAACAATCCGACGGACCGGGAGATTGACCTGCCTTCCGTCGTGAGGGCAAGATATTTGCGGCTGATTCCTTTGAGGAGCGACCGCTCTTCGACATATGGGGTTTCCACATTCGATATCACTGAGTGAATACAATAATAACGGGCAGTACAAATACAAATCAAGATGAGGACTATACTTAAGAAAGCGGCCATGTCCGCGTCGATCCTTTTGATGATGGCCATAACGCTCTCCGCTCAAGTATACGGAGTAGTCAATGTCGCGGCAAACTTTGAGAGGGAAGAACCGGATTACGCTGCGGAGCTCGGCAATCAGGCTCTGATGGGCACTGTGGTGACCGTGTTGGGAAGGACTGGCGGTTGGCTGCAAGTGAGGTCTCCGGAACCCTATACGGCATGGGTGAATGAGATGACAGTGACACTTATGGACAGGGAGGAGATAGACGAATACATTGCCGCTCCCAAGTATATCGTCACTGCGGAGTATTCTCACATCTTTTCTTCCCCGTCTGAAAAATCTGAAAGGGTGAACGACCTTGTCATGGGTGACATTCTGCGCATATGGAAACAGGGCAAGGCCCAAAAGACAGTTTCCTCAAAAGGTTTCATGGGCGTTGTCACCCCTTCCGGAAAAACCGGCTGGGTGAAAGCGAAGGATCTTGAGGACTTCACCAAGTGGGCCGAGACCAGGAAACCTACCGCCGAGAACATCATCAATACGGCAAAGAAGATGCTGGGTGTCTGCTATCAGTGGGGAGGGACCTCAATCAAGGGCGTAGACTGCAGCGGTCTTACAAGAACCGCCTTCTTCATGAACGGGATCCTTCTCCCCAGGAACACTTCACAACAGGTGAGGGTAGGGGACGACATCGATTGCTCAGGAGTCCTTAAAGGAGACTTCAGCAAACTGAGGCCAGGGGATCTGATCCTTTTCGGAAACACCATGACAAGAAGAGTCAGCCATGTGGCCATCTACCTTGGTGACGGGAAAATCATACACTCTTCAATGGTTGTCAGGATCAATTCCTTGAGAAGAGAGGATCCGGATTACTATGACGGGACGCCTCGTCTTCTTTTCGTCCGCCGTGTGATAGGGAACGAGGACAGCAACAAGGGCATCCATTCGATCCGCCGCAGTCCTTATTATTTCCCGGACAATGGCCACTTCGTTCTTGAAAACCTCTCTCCTGTACGTCAGTCAACGATTTGAGCGGTATAAAGGAGAAGGCCGGAAATCGTCGCGCACAGACTGCATTATCGTGAATAGTGCTGTTTGTGCGCATCTTTTTTCTGCGGTTATACTCCTTGGGAATGGGGCGGTTTCGGGAAGAAGAATCACCTTTTGACATTCTTTGATGCAGGGACCTTGTCAATGATTTTGTGATAATCAAGGTATTGAAAAACGTCTTTAAAAAAATGCGGAAAACAAATAAAATGTTTGGTGGCGTGGTTCAATTTCCTTATATTTGAAGCCATATGTGTGTCAAGTTTCTTTTACAGTGTAGAATCAACTGCCGTTTTCGGTGATTCTACTCTTTTTTCAATATCTGAAAAACTTCACCAGACGTGCCTCTATGGCCGGAACGGATTATACTTGAGGATGTTTTTGTGGTTTATATCCGGTACGGGGCTATGAATAGAATGATAATCGGGCCTTGTGGTCAATAGCCACATAATTGACGAAGGCCGAATATATATTGATGATATTTTGTCGCATACGCCCCAAAAGACGTGTATGCGGTTATTTATAGGGTCATAACTTTATTGACGTCCCTTTGAGGGACCCCCATGAAGGTACAGACGAACTGTACTAAGTAGAACAATAACAGGTATTGATTATGAAACCTCAAGCAGCACAAGAGTCGTCTTTTGATAGAAAAAGGCACATCTTTGGAGCGATTTTCGGGCCGATTTGCGCCCTGTTGGTTTATTTTCTCCCCATCGCGGGGCTTGCGGAGAATCCGGAAGCACACAAACTGTTGGCTATCGTGACATTTGTGGCTTTCTGGTGGATCTGCGAGCCGGTACCCATCCCTGTCACCTCTCTGATCGGACCTACTCTTTGTGTCATTTTCGGAGTGGCTTCAGCGACTGATGCTTTCAAGGCATTCGCAAATCCTATGATTTTCCTGTTCATGGGAGGATTCTTGATCGCTAAGGGTATGATGGTCAACGGACTTGATAAACGTATCGCATATGGTATCATGTCCATGAAATGGGTAGGAGATTCACCACGTAAGATATTCTTGGCTATCGGTCTTGCGTGTATGCTCTGCTCCGGGTGGATCAGCAATACAGCTACCGCAGCTATGATGTTCCCTATTGCTCTTGGACTTCTTGAGGCTATCCGCGAGATGATGGCAGCCAATGGCAAGGATATCGATCTGAGCAAATATAAATATGCTACCGGTCTTATGCTCATGACAGCATACGCTTGCTCAATCGGAGGTGTTCTTACCCCGATCGGTACTCCTCCTAATATCATCATGATAGGCTTCATCAGAGAGCTTGCTCCTGAATCTCCTCAGATTACATTCTTCAACTGGATGATTTGGGGCTTCCTTGCAATGGTGCTCTACTTCGTTATCACTTTCTTCGTTCTTCAGAAGATGTTCCCTTCAGACGTGAAGCACATTGACGGAGCTCAGGAATTCATTCAGGAGAAGAAGAACTCATTGGGCAAATGGACCCGTGCCCAGAAGAACACCCTTATCGCTTTCATCGTAGCGGTTGTCCTGTGGGTGCTTCCTGGAATATTCAGTGCGGTCCAGAATATCGCTCCCGATGCCATCAACGCCGACTTCGTGAAGTTATATGGCGCCCGTTTCCCTGAGGCCGTAGCTGCTATGATAGGTGGTCTCCTCATGTTCCTCCTTCCTACCGACCTCAAAAAGGGCAAGATGACACTTAGCTGGAAAGACGGAGTCTCAGGTATTGACTGGGGTACTCTGCTGCTCTTCGGTGGCGGTCTGGCAATCGGTGGAATGGTGTTCTCCACTGGTCTTTCCCAGTGGATCGGAGAGTCGCTGACAGCTGCCCTCGGCGGTAAACCGTCAGAGTATATCTTCCTCACAGTATTCGCTGTAACGGCACTTCTGCTCTCCGAGCTCACATCCAATACCGCGGTCGCCAACCTTATGGGCCCTATCGCTATCGCTACTGCAGTCTCACTGGGCTTCAGCCCTGTACCTGTGTGCGTGGTCATGGCTCTGTGTACCTCTCTCGCATTCATGCTTCCGGTCTCTACACCTCCGAATGCTATCGTCTACGCTTCAGGTTACATTCCTATCACGAAGATGATCAAGGCGGGTGTTCTCCTGGATATTATCGGTGTGTTTGCGGTTACGGTACCTCTGGTGTACTTCTTGGTGAAGGCCATCATGGGCGTATAATTCAGCAGATATAATTACCACATATAATTCACTCGGACACTGAAAACAAACCGAAGATGAAAAAGAAACCTTTTAGTCGCATGAGCGACATTGCCAAGATCATGAATCGCGCCGCTTTTTCCGACGTCGAGCAGAAGATCACCAAGTACAGTTATGGTTCCGATGCATTTATGCGCATCCTGGAGAGCCGCTATTCATGCCACTCCTTCAGCAATTATCCCGTTTCGGATACCAAATTGAACATGATCCTTGAGGCAGGCCGTCTGGCTCCTTCTGCAGCTAACTGCCAGCCTACTCGAATCTGGGTGGTGAAAAGCGAAGACGCGCTCGCCCGCTTGCATACGATTCATCCTTGTTACAACGCTCCGGTAGTACTGGTCGTAGGCTGCCGTAACGAAGAGGCTTGGGTTCGTGAGTATGACGGTATCAATGCAGCGAAGACTGATGCAGCCATCGTACTTACCCACCTGATGCTTACTGCAACAGATGCCGGGCTGGCGAACATGTGGATCTGGGATTTCAACCCCAGCAAGGTACGTGAAGTCCTCCCGGAGACCCGTGAACATGGTGTTTACGGCCTTTTGGCTATCGGTTACCCGGCAGACGGAGAGGGCCAACCTACCGAACTGCACACCGTTCGTAAGCCTCTGGAGGATATCGTGAGGGTGCTGTAACGTCCAATAGGACTTGGCAAAACCACATTTGAAGTTGTTTCACACGAAGTCGCATAAGCGTTTCGTGTGAAACTTTTCTTTTACCTTGTTTTGGACAACAGACATATGGTTTCAGTTTTTAGTATGTTTGTTCCAGCCAGCGGGAGAAGAACACGTCGTAAACCTCATAAACGGTCTCTCCCAGAGAAGGCTTTTTAAGAATCAGTTCTTTTTCTTCCAAGGACTCGGCGGCACGTCTTGACGTAGCGGCGCTGCCTATTTTGTACTTTGAAATGAAAGAATTGGCAGTGATCTGTGTCACTTTTTCTTCCTTGGCAAGGCCGATGAGGAACCGCCATTGCTGGAGGGGCAGTATCTCGCGCAGCTGGAGATAATTGTAATTTTCCCCGTCGAGGATGTCCTGGCACACTTTCTTGGCGATGTCAAGGGTCAGGCGCTTCTCTCCGGCAGACCCTTTGTGTGTAATATGTGTGAATCCTAGTCCAGTCGAGTACAAAATCCAACGCATCCGCCTCCATCGTCCTATCCCCTTTCCTGAACATCGACAATATGAATTCTGAATATACCTTCCGGTCCAATTTGTCCAGGGACATAGACTCCACACTGGCATAGAAGGGCCTCGTGGCGTCATTGAACATGGCTGTCATCAGCCTTCTCTTGCTGCCGCTGAAAATGAAACGGATGTTGTGCAGATTCTGGGTGTATGTGCGCAGGAGCGCCTCTACGTTCTTCTCCGGGTATTCGGTGATTTGCTGGAATTCGTCGATGGCGAAAACGAGCGGGGTTCCGGCATCGTCCAGCAAGTCGAATATGCTTTTCAGCGTGGCTTCTTTCTGCATAGGTGTGGCGAAATCCAGATGGAATTGCGGAATTCCTGACAAGGGATCAAAAGTCATATAGGGGCGTATGGATTTCATAAAATCCATGAAACGCTTCCCGAAACGGGTTTTCTCTGGGAATTTTGCCAATATGGAGGAGGACAGATTCTCGACAAGATCGCCCAACGAACTTGTCGCATAGATATCTGTATAGAGGGTTTCGATCCCGGGATACTCCTCATCTATTGTCAGGAGGACGTGCCTAACAAGGCCGGACTTTCCCAGGCGCCTGGGGGAAATGACGGCAGAATCACTGCCGCCTACAGCTTGGGTGACGAGTTTATGCGTCTCTTCTTTCCTGTCGCAGAAATAAGCCTTTCCAGCATATCCTTTGATAATGAATGGATTGTCGGTCATCCTAAATGATTCTTTTTTGCGCAGGTAATGAAACAAATCGTATTAAACAATATGTATTAAACAATTTGTTTCTAGTACGGGATAAGAAACGGCCTTTCCGTCCTACCGGCATCTCAAGCGGATAAGCGGTCAATCTTGACAAGGGCTACTACAAGGGCGTTCTATTCAGCATCCCCGGCGCAGAGGCCAAGATTGACGGACAATGAATCGCCTTCGACGCCAAGAACAAGGACCTTATCCTGAAACAACCCTCGCCCAGGAATATGGAGTCATTGGCATTCCACATCTGTTCCTTTTCGGCCCCGACGGGAAAGTCCTTCAGGACGGAAAGCGAGGTGACGGAATCGATGCCGCCTTGAAACCGATATTTCAAAAATAATCACTATCTTTGTCTTCGAATTAAAACAGAAAGTAAGACATGAACCTCAGAGACTTTAAGAAAGATGTAGATTATTTTGTGGGCGATTTCATTGACGATTGCACCCTTTTCCTTCAGATTCATCCCGACAAGGCTCCCGATGAGGTAGCGGATATCATGGAGAAGGCCGTTGACCTGTACAATGACCTCAAGGACAAGGCTAACGTTAAGGTAGAAGGCAAGAAGTCGGTTTATTTCAACTCTCTCCGTATGGAGATGGTCGACCAGATCGGCGAACTCTACGAGAAGCTCAGCGAAATCGTCTCCTCACACAAATAGTCTTTTCCGGAAACCCATGTTCCGGGCCTCCGGTTCCGCATACTGGCATGTCATCCTGTAAAAGGATGTCATGCCTTTTGCCGTCTTTGGGGTTTCTTTTTGTCCGGAAAAATGTTTTGATGTCACATTGAAAACTGATCCGACCCTCTCTTTCATTAAAAATCATTATCTTTGCCCAATTATAAACCTTTGATCAATATGCAGCGTTTCCTTACTTCAGAGATTCCGGAAGGTTTGACCTTCGATGATGTATTGCTTGTTCCGGCACATTCAGACATCATACCCCGTAATGTGGACGTTTCCACTTATTTTACCAGAGACATCAAGATCAAAACCCCGATCATTTCGGCGGCCATGGACACCGTTACCGAGGCTGAGCTTGCCATAGCGATGGCTCGTGCAGGAGGTATAGGTGTGATTCATAAGAACATGGTCATCGAGAAGCAGTGCGAGCAGGTAAGGAGAGTGAAGAGGGCGGAGAACGGTATGATCTATGATCCGGTCACCATAAGCCCTGAATCTACGGTCGGTGATGCTCTTGCCCTTATGTCCAAACATCATATCGGCGGTATCCCTGTCACAGACAAGAAGGGTTATCTCATCGGAATAGTCACGAACAGGGACCTTCGCTTCCAAGTGAACAAGAACCTCCCTATCGTTGATGTCATGACAAAGGAAAACATCATTACAGCCAAAAAGGGAACATCCTTGGTTGAGGCTACAGAGATCCTTATGCGCTGCAAGGTGGAGAAACTCCCTGTCGTGGATGATGAAGGCAAACTCGTGGGCCTTATCACATACAAGGACCTCATGAAGATAAAGGACAACCCCATTGCATCAAAGGATTCAAAGGGAAGACTGCTGGTTGCAGCCGCTGTGGGTGTGAAGTCCGATACTCTTGAGAGGATTGAAATGCTCATGAACGCTGGAGCGGACGCCGTCGTAATAGATACCGCACATGGACATTCTGAAGGTGTCCTTGGGGTTATCAGAAAGACTTGCGAGGCTTTCAAGAACCGCGAAATCCAGATCGTCGCCGGAAATATCGCTACTGCCGAGGCTGCGAAGGCTCTTGCAGAGGCGGGTGTGGATGCTGTCAAAGTAGGTATCGGTCCCGGTTCCATTTGTACTACCAGAATCGTCGCCGGTGTCGGTATGCCTCAGCTTACAGCTGTAATGATGGCTGCAGACGCCCTCAAGGGCACCGGAATTCCTGTTATCGCTGATGGAGGAATCCGCTACTCGGGAGACATCACCAAGGCTCTCGCCGCCGGTGCTTCCACCATCATGGCCGGATCTCTGTTCGCCGGGACAGAGGAGTCACCCGGAGAGACCATCATCCTCAACGGAAGGAAGTTCAAATCCTATCGCGGAATGGGCTCACTCGAGGCCATGGAGCAGGGTTCAAAGGACCGTTATTTCCAGGATATGGAAGATGACATCAAGAAGCTCGTTCCCGAGGGAATCGTTTCCCAGGTTCCTTTCAAGGGCACTGTCTCAGAAGTCGTATATCAGCTCGTCGGAGGACTTAGAGCTGGTATGGGTTATGTCGGCGCCCACAATGTCGAGCAGCTCCGTAACGCCAAGTTCGTACGCATCACGAACGCCGGTCTGCTTGAGAGCCACCCTCATGATGTGACCATCACCAAGGAAGCTCCTAACTATTCAAGATAGTCTGGCCCGATACTTGCCGAGTAGGGCATACGTCATTGTTAAGCGATGAAAAGGTCCGCTTCCATATTGTTGACGTTGTCGTTGTTGGTTTGGGTCCTGTCTTGTGACAGGGTCCAGTCCATCATACATGACGGTGAAGTCGTGGCCAGGGTCGGCAAACATAAGCTCTACTCATCAGAACTGAACGCATATATACCTAACGGGATATCCGCTGAAGACAGCACCCGTCTTGCCCTTCAGTATATCAACACATGGGCTTCTGACCTTCTGTTCCTCGACGTCGCTGAGGCGGAGTTGACAAAGGGAGAGAAGGATGTGTCAGCGGAACTGGAGGATTATCGCCGCTCTTTGCTCAAGTATAGGTACGAACAGAATTTCGTCAACCAGAGACTTGATACTGCCATAACTTCCTCCCAGATCGAGCGTTATTATGACAGCCACAAGGAGAACTTCGTTCTGCAGCTTCCCATCGTCAAAGCGAGGTTCCTCAGCATATCCAAGGACAGCCCTTCGCTATCTGTTTTAAGGAAGAAGATGGCGTCTGAAGACCCCGAGGAACTTAACGAAGCTGACAGCATAGCGTATTCCGCTGCGATGAAATATACGGACTACGGGAACGCTTGGATAGATGTTGTGACACTTTCAAGGGAGTTTGGAGTTGACTATATACAGCTTCTTTCTTCCATGAAGAACGGCTTCATCGAGGTGGATGACGGGAAGGGCAATCTGTCTTTGGCTTATGTCGCCCAGATGATGAAGGAAGGTGAGACCGGCCCCGTGGAGTATTATGACTCCAGGATAAGGGACATCATACTCAGCACGAGAAAGCAAGCCCTCCTGTCGGATTTGGAACAGGACTTGCTGGACAAGGCGAAGAAACAGGAGAATTTTGAGATATATTAGTTCCGAAACAGTAGAATAGAGGAAATACCAGATATGAAGAAAATATTTTTGGCGATGATAGCTGCCGCATGTTTGAGCGGCGCTGCGATGGCGCAGGACTATCCCGCCGGACTTATAGACAAGACTGTCGCCGTAGTGGGCAATGAGATGATTTCGATCAGCCAGATCGAGAACGAGCTCCTTTACAGGAAGGCCAACGGTATGGCATCTGATGCATCATTGAGATGTGAGATATTGGAGTCTCTTCTCGAAGCAAAACTGTTCCTGATGCAATCCAGAATCGACTCCCTTACAGTCAACCAGGATCAGGTGTCCAGTATGTTGACCCAAAGGATGGACCAGTTCCGTCAGGCTCTGGGAGGTGACGAGCAGGTTGAAGAGTACTTCGGCAAGCCGATTTACAAGCTCCGTCAGGAATGGAAGTCCCAGTTGGAGGAGCAGTCCCTCACTCAGCAGGAGCAGAATGACATTGCATCATCCATCCCCGACCTTACACCTTATGACGTAAAGAAGTACATGGAAGAAATGGATCCGGAGGATCTTCCTGTCGTGCCTATCAAGTACCGTCTCAGCCAGATATGTGTATATCCTGACCGCGAAGCCGCCAATCTTGCCGTCCGTGAAAAACTTCTCGGACTACGTGAGAGGATCGTGAACGGGGAAAGGTTCGCCACCCTCGCCAGAATCTATTCTGAGGATCCCGGAAGCGCAAGAAGGGGAGGAGAGCTTGGAATGGCGCCCAAGTCCATTTTCTGGCCCGTGTTCTCCGATGCCGCTATGTCTCTCAAGCCGGGAGTGGTTTCCCAGATAGTCGAGACTCCTGACGGTTTCCATATCATTGAGGTGATAGAGAAGAAGGGCGACATGTTCAATGCCCGCCATATCCTCATGAAGCCCGAGTATACTTCAGAGGACAGGGATAAGGCTTTCAAGACCCTTGATTCCCTTCGTACCGAGATACTCAACGGTGCTGTTTCATTCGAACTTGCGGCAAGGTTCTATTCTCAGGACCCGGCAACTAGGACCAACGGCGGACAGATGGCCGACCCCAATACCGGTTCATCCTATTTCGAAATAGATGAGCTCAAACCTCAGGACTACAATGCGATCAAAGACCTCACTGAGGGTGAGATCTCTTCTCCGATCGAGTCCCTTGACAACGAGGGCAGGAGCGGTAACACTGTCTATAAGATCGTCAAGGTAGACCAGATCATCCCAGCCCATACAGCCACCTTTGAGCATGATTATACTCAGATGCTGGAAGGCGTGCAGAACAAAAAGGCGATGGAAGCCATTGACAAGTTCATCAGCGACAAGATCAAATCAACCTCCATCATAATCGATCCTATTTTCAAGGAGTGCGATTTCGCACGTGAAGGCTGGAAAGAGGTCGCCCAAAATTCAGGTAAATAGTTCCGGTGAAAAGATTTTCCCTGCTGCTGACTGTTGTTCTGGCTGTGCTTTTCTGCCAGAGAGTGTCTGCCCAGGAGAATTCCGGGCAGGTTGACTCCCTTGTCAGCCTGCTCAGCGCGAAGTCCCTTCGACAGATTGAGGAGAACGGAATCCAGTACAGGAAAGTCATCGGTCCAGCGAGGTTTTTCCACAACAACACATATTTGATCTGCGATACCGCTTATTGGTATCTCAATACGGAGATCATAGACGCCTTGGGCAATGTGAAGATCCTGCAGAATGAGACTGTCCTCACCGGGGACAGCCTTCGTTATATAGTGAATGAGGATCTTGCCCAGTTCCGTGGCCATCTTGTCCAGTTGGAAGACAAGGACCATAATGTCCTGAGGACCCGCCATCTGGATTATAATACTCGAGACAGTGTCGCCGTATTCAATTACGGAGGCGCCTTGAGGGATGCTGAAGGACAGGTCATAGAAAGCACGACCGGAACCTATGATTCAAAGGTGAAGACGTTCACTTTTTCTGAGAAGGTGAACATGTTCACGGATTCGGTCTTCGTGAAGACCAGCCGCCTTCAGTATCACACGGACACTAACTTGGCGATCTTCGGATACGCGACGGATGCATGGAAAGACGATGACATGCTTTCGGCAAACGCCGGATGGTACGACAGGGCGAACGAGATATTCCTCTTCAACCGCGATGTGCATGCGATGGGTGACGGCAGGGAGGCCTGGTCAGATTCCCTGTACTTCTACAGGAACACCATGGACGTGGACATGAGAGGCAATGTCCAGCTTTCGGATTCTTTGAGGAAAGTCACTGCATTGGCGGGTAGAGTGGAATATACGGATTCCCTATCCTTGGTCGTCATGACCAGGGACCCCGCGGTTGTGGGAGTCACTGACACTCTTGGACAGGCGAGGGATACTGTTTACATGAGCGCCCTCAAGATGGTCTACAAGACAATGCCCAAGTGCACGATTTCTCCGTCTGACACTCTAGCCGCCAAGACGCGCCTTGATGATGTGAACACGGACGCTATCACGACATACAGGCAGAAGGCCGCTGAAGACGCCCGGAAGGCTGCTGAAGAAGCGCTTCAGAACGATCCCGAATACTTGGCTCGCCAGATGATGGCGAAAAACCAGGCTTCCCAACCGGAGGCTCCTTCTTCCGGGAAGGCTGAGGCTAAGCAGGAACCGCCTTCTGAACCGGTGCCTTCGGTTCAGGATTCAACAATGACAGTTCCGAGGGATTCCACTGTCGCCGGTTTGGCTGATTCTCTCGCCACCTTCAGGAACATGGCGGATTCTCTGGGGGCAGCATTCGGAGCTGATTCTACTATGACCGCGCTGTCTGATTCACTGATGGTGGAACCCGGAGATTCCACTAAGGTGGGATTCCTTTCAGCCATAGGGAAGGTGAAACTCTACAGGGAGGACCTCCAGGTAGTATGCGATTCTCTTGAATACACCGACCTTGACTCCCTTGTCAGGATGTACAAGGACCCCATTGTATGGAATGAAGGCAACCGCCAATACCGTTCCGACAGTCTTTTCGCAGTAATCCGGAACCAGTCTTTCGAGAAAGCCAGCCTCATGTCGAACGCCTTCGTCATAATTGAAGAGGCTCCGTCATGTTATGACCAGATCCGAGCCACGGAGATGCTGGCGTATTTCGATGAGAACAACAACCTGAGGCGTTTCGACGCGTTGGGTGAAGTGAACGCGGTTTTCTACCTTAAGGAAGACAGTACTTTCGCCACGGTGAACAAGAGCCAGGCGAAGATGTTATACGCCCTTTTCGCCAACGGTGAAATCGAGGAGGTGAGCTATTTCGACACTCCTAAGAGTGATGCTTATCCTTTGGCTCAGATGTCAAAGGACGACCGTGTCCTTAAGGGTTTCAATTGGGAACCGGATCTACGGCCCAAAGGACCGGAGGATGTGACTTCGTATACTTTAAGGCCTTCAGAGAAGAACCAGTACGCCCGCCGTCCCAGAGCCACTTTCGACCAGACGAACCGCTTCTTCCCCGGCTATATGGACGAGGTATACAAGAAGATGGCGGAACGCGAAAGAGCTGAACGTGAGAGAGCCTCACGACCTTCCGAGCCTGAAGAATCACCGGAAGATACCGCCCAAGAGCCTTCTGATTCCACTCAGGCCGGAACTCCGCTGGTTCCGGAGCGGGACTCCACTATGCTCCAGACTTCCGCGGACTCTTTGGCTCTGAGTGCATCGTCAGATTCCACTGCTGTCGCTGACAGTCTTAAGGCCCAGGCCAAAGTACTCACCGAGAAAGAAATCAAGCAGGCGGAAAGAGAAGCTGCCAAGAATCTCCGTCGTGAGCGCCAGGAGGCGAGGGTGGCTGCGAAAGAAGCCAGATGGGCTGTGAAAGACAGTCTAGACGCAGCCGCATTACAGGCCAAGCTCGACAAGAAAGCCGCGAAACTGCGTAAACGCAATCTCCGTGCTCTTGAACGTCAGAGGATACAGGATGAGGAGGATGCCGAGAAACTTGCCGGTTATGTGGAACGCTTTGCAAAGAGGAAGCAGGCGAAAGAAGAAAGGGCAGCGGCGAAGGCGGCTGCCAAGGCAGCATCCAAAGCCGTGGAAACTCCACCTGCTGAGCCTGTCGTTCCTGTATTGCCCCCTGATCCTGAGGTCGAAAAGGCAAGGAAGATGTACGACAGCCTGATGAATGCACTGCCCGACTCTCTGAAAGCGAAGCTTGATTCAAGTGCATTCGCCCGCCCGGCGAACGTGGATCCCATCACGGTCCAGGAGGCTCTTCCCGACAATCCTCCCACACTGGAGAGGCAAAGGACCACCAGAATCCAGGAAGGCATCCTCAAGAAAGAAGCCGTCCTCAATGAGAAGAACCGTGAAGAAGAGGAAACAGAAGGACAACCATAAATACATTGACACAAGAAATCACGATCGATATGGAAAAGATTCTGGACAGATTCCTGAGGTACATCTCAGTTGACACGCAATCGAATGAAGAGTCGGAGACCCAGCCCAGCGCAATGAAGGAACTGGACCTCCTCAAAATGCTCTGCGAAGAACTGAACGCATTGGGCATCAAGGCTGAATTGGATGAATGGGGCTATGTCATGGGAACCATCCCCTCCAATCTCGGGAAGGACGTTCCCAAGGTCGGCTTCATCGCTCATGTCGATACCGCCCCCGACGCATCAGGCAAGGACGTGAAGCCTCAGATCATCCCTGATTATGACGGAGGTGAGATCGCTCTTAAAGGAGTTGACGGCCTTTTCTTGAAACCTTCGGAATTCCCCGAGATGAGGAACTACATCGGTCAGACACTTATCACTACCGACGGTACCACTCTTCTGGGTGCGGACGACAAGGCCGGAGTAGCCGAAATCATGGCTGCTGCTGAGTATATCATGACCCATCCCGAATTCAAGCATGGTGAAATCAAGATAGGATTCACTCCTGACGAGGAAATCGGACGTGGCGTTGTGAAGTTCGATGTCGCCAAGTTCGGCGCTGACTTCGCTTATACCATGGACGGCGGAGAGGTCGGAGAACTGGAATACGAGAACTTCAACGCTGCCTCAGCCAAGATCCACATCCAGGGAAGGAATGTCCATCCTGGATACGCAAAGGAAAAGATGAAAAACGCCATCCTTATCGGAATGGAGCTGAATTCACTTCTTCCGGCATCTCAGCGTCCGGAGCATACTGAAGGGTATGAAGGGTTCTTCCATATCATTTCTTTCAAGGGAAGTGTTGAAGAAGCTGACTTCGCTTACATCATCCGTGACCATGACACCGCCAAGTTCGAGCATAGGAAGAAGATGCTCCAGGAGGTTGTCAATTTCATCAATGTCAAGTATGGTGAAGGTACAGCGACTGCAGATATCAAGGACCAGTACTACAACATGAGGCTTCAGGTTGAACCGCATTACCATATAATCGAGAAGGCGGTGAAAGCTATGGAGATGGCAGGAGTTAAGGCCAAGATCCAGCCTATCCGCGGAGGAACCGATGGCGCTAATCTGAGCTTCAAGGGACTCCCTTGCCCCAACATCTTCGCAGGAGGACTCAATTTCCACGGAAAGATGGAGTTCGTTCCACTTGAGAGCATGGAGAAAGCTTCGCAGGTCATTCTGAACATCATCAGCCTTTTCGCGGAGTAGAAGTTTTTGATTCAAGCGCAAAATAATTGAGCCCGACCATAATCATTGGCCGGGCTCGGTTGGTTATAATAGTTGAATTTTATTGTTTGTTCAGTTTCTTTCTCAGGGCATCAATCATGATGTCCACCATGCTTTCGAATCCGACCTCGGGTTTCCAGCCCCATTCTGCCCTTGCGCAGGAGTCGTCCATCTTGTCAGGCCATGATTCTGCGATTGCCTGCCTCACGGGATCGATATCATACCTCATCTTGAAATCAGGAATCCTTTGCTTGATCGCTGAGTAGATTATCTCGGGGTCAAAGCTCATTGAGGCGATATTGAAAGCGTTGCGGTGGATGAGCTTGGCCGGATCGGCTTCCATAATCTCAACTGCACCTCTCAATGCGTCACTCATGTACATCATGTCCATGAAGGTGCCTGCCGCTATAGGGCAAGAGAATTCTTCTCCCTTCACAGCCGCATAGAATATTTCGACTGCGTAATCGGTGGTTCCTCCACCGGGAAGAGTCACGCTGGAGATGAGCCCCGGGAAACGTACGGCCCTTGTGTCCACTCCGAATTTCATGAAATAGTAGTCACTCAGAAGTTCGGTGGCCACTTTGGTCACTCCGTACATCGACTTCGGCCTCTGGAGAGTGTCCTGAGGAGTGTTGACCTTGGGAGTATCCGGTCCGAATGAGCCGATGGAACTGGGAGTGAAAACCGCGCATTTCTTTTCCCTTGCCACCTCAAGAATGTTGAGAAGACCGTTGATCTGGATATCCCAGGCGAGGAGGGGCCTTGTCTCAGCCACAGCGGAAAGAAGGGCGGCCAGATTGTATATGGTGTCGATGTTGTATTTGTCGGCGATTTCAGCCAGCTGCTTGGCATTGCGCACGTCAGCTTCCTCTGCAGGACCGCTGTCTCGAAGCACCCCCTTGGGCTCAGCTCCTCTGATGTAACCTGCAACGATATTACCTTCAGGATATAAATTCCTGAGTTTCATTGTCAATTCGGATCCGATCTGTCCGGTGGACCCTATGACGAGCACATTCTTCATTATACTGGTGTGGACTTATGTGGTTCTGTTTGCCATTAGCTTGTGCAAATTTAACTTTTTTTCGAGAAACTGCACTAAACAATGACAGAATAGTTGAATTTCGACTGAATTATTATAAATTTGTAATGCTTTTGGAGGTACCTCTTCCATGAGCTGAACAACCGCGATAACTAAAAACTGATATACCATGTACGGAAAATTCCAGCAGCATCTACAGAATGAGCTCGCATCAATAAAAGAGGCGGGTCTGTACAAGAATGAAAGGAACATCGTTTCGGCCCAGAGCGCTGAAATCCTTCTTGAAGACGGATCGAAAGCTCTTAATTTCTGTGCCAACAACTATCTCGGTCTGGCTGATTCCCCCAGGCTTATAGCAGCCGCTGAAGAAGCTATGAAGACCCACGGATTCGGAATGTCGTCAGTGCGTTTCATCTGCGGGACCCAGGATCTGCACAAGACCCTTGAAAAGGCGATATCCGACTTCTTCCATACTGAAGATACCATTCTTTACGCATCCTGCTTCGATGCCAACGGTGGAGTGTTCGAGCCTCTCCTGACCGCGGAAGACGCCATTATCTCCGATTCTCTCAACCATGCTTCCATAATTGATGGAGTTCGCCTCTGCAAAGCGGTCCGTTACCGTTATGCGAATGCAGACATGGCTGATCTTGAGCGCTGCCTCAAAGAGGCCCAGGCGCAGAGATTCCGCATCATCTGTACTGACGGAGTCTTCTCAATGGACGGTAATGTCGCTCCTATGGACAAGATATGCGAACTTGCTGAGAAGTATGATGCCCTTGTGATGGTCGACGAAAGCCACTCTGCAGGTGTCGTCGGAAAGACAGGCAGGGGAGTAGCTGAGCAGTTCAACTGCTATGGAAGGATTGACATTTTCACCGGGACCCTCGGAAAGGCTTTCGGAGGAACTGTCGGAGGATTCACGACCGGCAGGAAGGAGATAATCGACATGCTCCGTCAGAGGTCACGTCCTTATCTGTTCTCCAACTCTCTCCCTCCTATGATTGTCGCTGCGGGAATCGAGATGTTCAAGATGCTTTCCGAAAGCAATGAACTCCATGACCGCCAGCAGGAGAATGTGGTATACTTCCGTGAGAAGATGATGGCGGCAGGTTTCGATATCAAACCCACACAGTCTGCCATCTGCGCAGTCATGCTTTATGACGCTAAGCTTTCACAGGAGTTCGCCGCCGAAATGGCTAAGGAGAATATTTTTGTCACTGGTTTCTACTACCCTGTAGTACCTAAGGGCCAGGCCAGGATCAGGGTGCAGCTTTCCGCAGCCCATAAGCGTGAGCACCTTGACAAGGCGATCGAGGCATTCATCAAAGTAGGAAAGAAGCTGGGAGTGATCAAGTAGTATCAGCTTTTCCATGAGAAAATATAGAGGGGATCCGGTTTTTCCGGGTCCCCTCAAATCGTAAAGCGAAAGATGCAGGCTGTTACTTTCTGTCAGTCTTCATCGATGCGTAGATCATGTAAGCTATGAGGCAGACGAAAGGAATGATGGAGATGGCTTCTCCCCACTTCTCATTCCATCCGTACATGAACAGGTCCACGTTCGCGAAACGCAGTATCGCGCTGACTACACCCATGAGTGCTCCACCTGCAATGAATCCTGAAGCGATGAGAGTTCCTTTCTCGGTTCTTGCGTTATTGACGGCTGCATCCTTGCTCCTGGATCCTACATACCATGAGATGCCTCCACCGATAAGGAGAGGAAGGTTGAGGTCGATGGGGATGAACATGCCGAGAGCGAAAGGAAGGGCAGGAACCTTAAGGACAGTCAATATGATTGCGATTGCTGCACCGATTCCGTAGAGCAGCCAGGGAGCTCCACCACCGTTCATCATGGGCTGGATGACAGCAGCCATCGCATTGGCTTGTGGTGCTACAAGCGCATTGTCGCCGGTGAACCCGTAAGTCTTGTTGAGGACCAGCATAACTCCGCAGACTGTGGCGGCAGCCACGAGCGTGCCGATGAACTTCCAGCTTTCCTGCTTCTTGGGTGTTGTCCCGATCCAGTATCCTATCTTGAGGTCGGTGATAAAGGAGCCGGCCATGGATAGGGCTGTGCAGACAACTCCTCCGATGATAAGGGCCGCAGCCATTCCGGCATTGCCTTTGAGGCCGACAGCCACCAGGATAAGGGACGCTATGATGAGGGTCATCAGGGTCATTCCGCTGACAGGGTTGGAACCGACAATCGCTATGGCATTGGCCGCAACGGTAGTGAAGAGGAATGAGATCAGGGCCACGATCACAAGAGCGACAAGCGCCTGCCATACGTTGTTCACTACGCCACCGAAAGCGAAGAAAGCAAAGATGCAGAGAAGGGCGATGACAATGCCGAAGACAACGTTCTTCATGGATATGTCTTCATCTGTGCGAGGACCTTTGGCGGTAGCCGCTCCTCCCTTCTTTCCGAATTCTCCTACAGCAAGGCCGACTGCGGATTTGATCACTCCGAATGATTTGATGATTCCGATGATGCCGGCGGTCGCGATGCCTCCGATACCGATATGACGTGCGTAATCCTTGAAAATCTGGTCAGGGCTCATCTGTCCGATGGTGCTGGTCACTCCGGTATTCATCAGATCAATAACATCAGCTCCCCATATGAGGTTCATCAGAGGAATGATCACAAGCCAGACCAGGAGTGAACCGCAGCAAATGATGAAAGCATACTTGAGTCCGATAATGTACCCAAGTCCGAGAACTGCGGCTCCGGTGTTGAGCTTCAGAACCACTTTGGCCTTGTCGGCAATTGTCTGTCCGAGTCCTATCACCGTTGTGGTGAGGGTTTCGCTCCAAGCTCCGAAAGTCGCCACTACAAAGTCATAAAGACCACCGATAAGACCGCTGACAAGAAGGGTCTTGGCTCCGGCTCCACCGCTTTCTCCGCTTACAAGAACCTGGGTTGTCGCTGTTGCCTCGGGGAAGGGATATTTTCCGTGCATTTCCTTCACGAAGTACTTCCTGAAAGGAATGAGGAACAGGATTCCCAAGACACCTCCCAGAAGAGAAGAAAGGAACATCTGCCAGAAATTCACTTCCACTCCGAGGATATAGATTGCAGGGAGTGTGAAAATCGCTCCGGCTACAACCGCTCCGGAACATCCGCCTATGGACTGGATGATCACGTTCTGGCTCAGACCGTCTTTTTTGCCCAATGCGCCTGTAAGGCCTACAGCAATGATGGCGATCGGGATCGCCGCCTCGAACACCTGACCCACTTTCAGGCCAAGATATGCGGCTGCGGCCGAAAACAGGATTACCATCAGTATGCCCATGCATACAGAATAGGGCGTAACCTCCTTGAATACGCCTTCGGGTTTCAGGATCGGAGTGTATTCCTCTCCGGGTTTAAGTTCCCTTTGGGCGTTTTCGGGCAATGAAAAGTTGTTTTTCTCCATGATATGAAGTGTTGTTTGTTCCTATTCGAAGATAAGCGGAGTGGATAATCCGGCCCATCCGCTTTGACAAAAGTACATTTTTTCACTGTCTTTCCAAATAGCTGGATACTATGGACGGTATCATGACTAAAGACATTTCCGCATCCATAATCATGGCCGGCAAAGGCGTTCCATCATACTATATAATATATAAAGGGGCATCTTTTTCGGTAATATCTGCACCTGTTCCGCCAAAAATCACTCAATGGAACGTTTAAAGCAAAATATTTTCGAAATTTTTAAGAAAAAGATTTGGAGGAAAAGAAAAAGTCCGTATCTTTGCAGCCCGTTTTGGAAACAACGTTTCTAACGGACCGAGATCATTGACAACACTGAGAGAGAACAGAGGTAATAGAGAAGAAAGAAGATTACAGTTGTTATCGAGTAACTAAAACGAGTCAAATCGTTGACTGTTGCGATAGGGACTGCAATTTCATGGCAACGAGTTCATATTATATCTTTGAGACAGGGCGTGTCCGGGAGGGCGCGTCAGAGTCGCAGAAGATTCACAAAGAGAAAGAGGATAAGAGCGAACGGAGGATGCCTTGGCTTCCGGAGGCGATGAAGGACGCGGTAAGCTGCGAAAATGCGCGGGGATCGGCAAACACGAATTGATCCGCGCGTGTCCGAATGGGGCAACCCGGCATGTTGAAGACATGTCACCAGGCTTTCGCCTGGAGCGAACGCGGGGAACTGAAACATCTTAGTACCCGCAGGAAGAGGAAGAAATATCGATATCCTAAGTAGTGGCGATCGAAAGGGACAGAGCCTAAACCGTGTACGTTACGGCGTATGCGGGGTTGTAGGAGTGGTCATGAGTTCTCGTCTAAGGAACCGGAAGCGCCCGGAAAGGCGCGGCGGAGAGGGTGACACCCCCGTACGGGCAACTGAAGCGAGACGGACCACCACCTGAGTAGGGCGGGACACGTGGAATCCTGTCTGAATCATCGGGGACCATCCCGAAAGGCTAAACACTTCCGGAAGACCGATAGTGTACCAGTACCGTGAGGGAAAGGTGGGAAGCACCCCGAACAGGGGAGTGAAACAGAACCTGAAACCGTTCGTTTACAAGCGGTCGGAGCCAGCGATGGCGACGGCGTGCCTTTTGCATAATGAGCCTACGAGTTGCTTCTCGATGGCGAGGTTAAGTCCTTCAGGGACGTAAGCCGGAGCGAGAGCGAGTCTGAACAGGGCTTTCAGTCGGCATGAGCAGACGCGAAACCTAGTGATCTACCCTTGTCCAGGGTGAAGTCGCCGTAACAGGCGATGGAGGCCCGAACCAGTTTCCGTTGAAAAGGGCTTGGATG
>JAEEGL010357214.1_pt1 | contig 117500 bp, 133 predicted proteins | sample 9134231 | NCBI WGS metagenome assembly JAEEGL01 (sample SAMN16246548, study PRJNA631951) | gut metagenome | biome: gut microbiome; feature: rumen; material: fiber-attached | host: Bos | place: Iran: Karaj | collected 2018-10
AATGGTCCTGAATGCTCTTCAATATCATCTGATTGTATGAAGGTACGCTTGTTGTATTCATTTGCACATTTTCTTTAATTTTGTGCAAAGGTACGGTTAATTATGGTAAGTAACAAGAAAAACGGTAACATTTTTTGCACACATGAAGAAAAATCGTGCAAGAATAGGGAGAAATGCAACAAAGGATTAAACCTTTCGCTCCGCAGAGTGTCAAAAGGGATATATATAATATAATTAAATTTCGGGAGTTATAAAATGAAGTTAAATAGGGAGTTATGTGCTTCGCGCAGGGAGTTAAGCCAGCAAGCTGGCTGGACAATAGCTTTGGATGCTGTTTGCTCATATGGTATTGTCCATTTTAACTCCCACGAGCGTAGCGAGTTTACTTCCTATTTTACTTCCGAAACTTCAGTAATATAAATAATGTAATGACATGAAAAAGAAAAGCACCAATGCACACGACATGAATCGCCGTCAGTTTCTCGAAAGGCTCGGCATAGGGTCGGCAACTGCTCTGTCGCTCATAACAATCGGTTCGATAGAGACCATCGCAAGCCAGGGCAAGCAAGCCTCTCTCCCACAAGAAGGAGAGGGCACGGGCTCCATGACCTACCGCACCCAGAACGGCTCAGGCGAGAAGATATCCCTGCTTGGCTTCGGCATGATGCGCTTGCCTCGGGAACAGGAACAGGTGAACGAGCTGGTGGACTATGCCCTCGCCCACGGCATCAACTACTTCGACACAGCACCCATGTACGGAGGCGGAAGCAATGAGACAGCAACAGGCATCGCCCTGAGCCGACACCCTCGCAACTCATACTATGTCGCCACAAAGATGTCGAACCAGAACGAAGCATTGTGGCCTTTCGAAAAGTCGAAGGAGATGTACGAGAACTCGTTCAAGAAGCTTCAGGTGGACTACATCGACTACTACCTGCTGCACAGCGTGGGAGGCGGAGGCTTGGACAACCTCAAGGGACGCTTCATCGACAACGGACTCCTCGACTTCCTCCTGGAAGAGCGGAAAGCAGGACGCATCCGTCACCTCGGATTCAGCTATCATGGCGATGTGAAGGTGTTCGACTGGCTCCTCGACAACAACGACAAATACCATTGGGACTTCGTGCAGATACAGATGAACTACCTCGACTGGCGCTATGCCCAAAGACGGGGAGGAAGGCGCGGACGAGGCGACGCAAATGCCGAGTACCTCTACGACAGACTCAGCAAACTGAACATACAGGCCGTCATCATGGAACCCCTCAGAGGCGGCGGACTCACCAATGTGGCCGACGATGTGCGTGAGCAGCTGGCTCGTGCACGCAAGGACGACACACCCGCAAAGTGGGGATTCCGCTGGGTGGCATCACATCCCAATGTGCTCACCACACTGAGCGGCATGAACCGCATGGACCACCTCAAGGAGAATGTGGCAACCTTCTCTCCCCTCGAGCTTTGCACTACAGTCGATAACGAACTCCTGGCACGTATCGCAGACAAGATGGCAGGCCTGCCCACCATAGGCTGCACCACCTGCGCCTACTGCATGCCCTGCAAGCACGGAGTGGACATCCCAGGCAACTTTGCCTTCTACAACAAGGCAGTAACGGAAGGACGCATGCCGCTCCCCGACAGCTCGGCACCCGACTTCGAAGAGAAACGGCAGGCCTACCTCACAGCCTATCAGCAAGCCATCCCAAGCAAGGCAAGAGCCAACAAGTGTCAGGACTGCGGAGAATGCCTGCCCAAGTGTCCGCAGCAACTACCCATACCCACGCATCTCAGCAGACTCGTGGAGATGACAAGAAAGAAACAAGCATAAAGACATGAACATGAAGCATACAAACAGCACATTCTTCCCCATCTGGGGAATCAAAAGAGGGCTGCTCCTATTTGCCGCCTTCCTCTTCCTGACCAGTCAGACTACCGACGAACCCGTCATGACAAAGCAGAAAGACATCACCATCATCAACACCACATCGCTCGCCACAGACATCGAGGGCTATGTGGGCACCACACCTGTGAAGGTTTACATACAAGGCGGGAAAGTGCTTCGCGTAGAGGCACTCGAGAACGAAGAGACACCCAAGTACTTCGACATACTTGTGAAGGGCGGACTGCTGAAGAAATGGAACGGCAAACCCGTCAAGACTGCCGACAAGCAGAAAGTGGATGTAGTGACAGGAGCAACAGTCTCGTCCGAAGCCGTCATAGAGAATGTGCGCCGAGGCATTGCCTACTACAACTACATGAACAAGAAGTAATTAGCCTAAGCCAAACACATCCCTGCACATGATGAGATAAAACCACCGGCAAGACAAGAGAAAAGGAGAGGCACAACCTCTCCTTTTTTGCTATGGAGCGATAGACGGGGCTCGAACCCGCGACCTTCGGCTTGGGAAAGAATCGAAACCGATTGATGCTCTGTTTGTTGTGGGTAAAAATTGGGCATTTTTCATAAATTTGCACGGATTTTGTGCTTTATACGTTCTTGTAGATGATGCTGCTAATGTTGTTGAACCTTTCTTGACCGTTACGAATCATTTCTTCATTCTGCCGGATGAGCAGGCGGTACATTTCTGTCTGTTCGCTATGCAACGTCATAAGCTGCTTTACGAGGAATACAAGTTCCTCTCTTGAAAGTTTCATAAGTGATTCTTCGGTAATAATTACTCCTGTCCTATTGGCATTTGTGTTAGTGGCAGTATTGGTCATTTCTCCAATGCCTTCCCAAAGCCAATCCTCGGAGATTAGATTCTTGTAAGTGGCGCAGAAATCTCTTATGAATTTTCTGTTCAGATAGCGTTTTTCACCTCGAAGAGCAGTGCTAATGTTGTTGCTGTTTCGATTCATCTTGTTTGAAATGCTGACGGTGGGACACTTGCCATCGATCAGTCCGAGTGAAATAAGGTACGTTACAGCCTCATTTAACCTCTTTTTTCTTCCTTCTGTTTCCATTTTGGGTGCTTGAAATGTTAAAAATATGTTAAAATACGAGTTTTTACATTGTACATTACGAGATTTTACATACCTTTGCACCCGGTTAGCAAAAACAAGGCGCGGTCTCTCGCGAAAGTTCGGTTAGAACAATCGTGATTTCATTTGGCGATGCAAAGGTACGATAAATTCGTGAGAGTACCAAACCTTGAATGTAATAATCAGTAAAAACAAGTAAAAATGTGTAATATGGTTGCGGATAAAATTTCGACAACAGACATCCAAAGCATAGGAAAATACGGTATGCTGGAGGTCAAACTTCCAAATTACAAGGCATGTATGTCTGCTAAGAATCTGGTTACGTACACAAAGAACATGTACCCCAGAGAAGACGGCTTGACCTACACATGCAGTATTAACCGTGACACAAGCACGATTGTAATTCGTGTGATTGACAAGTAAGCTTGGATTACTGGTGAAAAATCGAATAAGGATATGGATAAGGTGAACATCTTGAAACTTGACAGGGTTTGGCTCAACACGCGCGACTGCATGAATTATCTTGGCGTAAGCCGCGATTTCGTAGATGACCTGCGTGAGAGTGGAAAGCTGGCATATTATAAGGTAGGACACACCATATTCGTGAAGAAGGAAGAACTTGACAGGCTCATCGAGAACTGCAAGGTCATAGACTGAACCGAACGCGCCAGCGGTACAATAATGGCGCATCAAATAAGTGAGCGGGAGAAATGGCAGACGGACGTGTCCGTGAATCCAGACAATTGCCTACGTGATTAGGCAGCGATACGAGAAGGACTTGTATTATCTGTAAGCCTCACACACTCGGAAGAGTCGGACGCAGCCCTTGTGTCATCCGAAAGCCGGTAACAGGTGATGAGTAGGAAAATGGGTTGGCGGGATAAAGCCGCCTATACTGAAGGAAGTTTCAGTTGCAATACAATTGCGACAAACGAAACTATCTGTGAAGAAAAGTTGAAGGCTAAATACGAATTTTTAGCCGTGAGGTATGTCCTCTATAAAAGAAATGGGTAACGCCATTCGCGGCACAATTCAGCATGTAGCTCAGTTGGTAGAGCGGTGCGACGGTTAATCCACAGGCACTGGTTCGAGTCCAGTCATGCTGACAAGGCACTCAGCGGAGTGCAATTACGTTTCAATAAACATATTTGGGGAACGGGTTCCAAATCGCCCGTGTGAAGCCCGATTGATTGTGAAACCGATTGGGCTTTATAACATCGCGGGGTGGAGCAGTTGGTAGCTCGCTTGGCTCATAACCAAGAGGTCGCGGGTTCGAGTCCCGCCCTTCCGCAACAAAAAACTTTTTTATTGGAGGAAGCAACTTATCGGGCAAACGGTCTGATAAGCGGTGTGACGCAGCCCCATCACAATACGGTGGTGGGGCTATTTGCGTTGCTATGACGTTGCACAAACAGAACATGCAATTATGAAGTGGAGAAATAAAGCTAAGGAGATAGCCAATGAGCTGATGGACGATATGGAACATGGCATTGTAGGCAGTTATACCAGGAGTGACGTTTACGAATCTCTCCAGAAGGCAGCATTACAGGGCATGGAATGGGAATTAGAGAACTGGGTATTAAAACGAAGATAGATATGAAACACGAACAGGTTATATTGGGGCAAATCCCCAGCAAGTCGAACTGTTATAAGATAATCACTATTGCTGGTCATAGCAGCCTTGGTAAGACTGCCGCTTTGAGAGCATACGAAAAATCGTTTTTCCTCCAATGTGGAGCATACAGGGACAGAAAAATATCTGATTTTTTCAGGCTTGATGTCGATGTGTACTTTTCAAGCAACCTCCCCGACCTTGACAACTCGCTGAAGGGTTTGCTTGACTGTCTGCAAATGGTGAGAGCCATCAAGAATGACAGGCAATGTACGGAGATTCACGCGAGGAAGTTCATAGACAAGAACAATCCTCGCATTGAGTTCACTATTACGGAAGTAAATGGTGTGGAAAAACGTGATTCCAGATTTCCATCACTATTTGATGAATAAAAGGATGTTGTTCCTTTTCATTTTGTATGATTTGTTTGTCAGCTTGGTCGTGAAATTGGGCTGATTTTTTACGATATGAGTTGCATTGACAATGCAACAAACAGAATATAAATTGCTATGTTATAGCAACAAACAGAACAATATAACAATTAAACATTATTATTATGGCAAACAACACACAAGTTGCGGCTCAGAAAGTAACAGTGAGCAGTCTCACTCAGAATCCAGCAGTCGCAAAGCGTTTCTCTGACATTCTTGGAAAGAAGTCAGCAGGTTTTATTTCTTCGTTGGTGTCGCTCTCCAAAACAAAGGCGTTGGCTGTTGCAGATGCGAACACCGTGGTGGCATCCTCTCTTATAGCGGCATCGCTTGATCTTCCCATTGTTCCGACGCTTGGTTTTGCAGCGATAGTACCTTTCTATGACAGCAAGACAAAATGCACCATTGCTCAGTTCCAGATCATGACAAAGGGTTTGATTCAGCTTGCGCAGCGAAGTGGTCAGTACAAGACTATCAATGTGACTTCTGTGTACGATGGTGACATCAAGGGGTACAATCGTTTCACTGGCGAGATAGAGTTTAACAACTCCAACGTGCCAGATCAAAACGCTGAGCCTATTGGCTATGTTGCCTATATGCAGCTCACAAACGGCTTCGAGAAATACTTGTATATGACTTCTGAGGAACTGAAAGCACACGGACTTCGTTTCTCACAGACGTTCAAGAAGGGCTTTGGTTTGTGGAAAGACAACTTTGAAGCAATGGCAAAGAAGACCGTTCTGAAACTCTTGCTCTCCAAATACGGTCCACTGTCTGTTGACACGCAGATGCAGTTGGCTATGCAGGCTGACCAAGCAGCTATCCGCATGGAAAGTATCGAAGACACAGCCATTGCCGATGCGACATTGGAGTACGTCGATAATAGTGAAGGTGTTAGTGACGCTACTGTTGTTGAAGAGACACCAGATGCGAAGAAGGAGCGAGTTCGCAAATCCAATGCAGAAAACCCCGAACTACCCTAATCTGTCATGAATAAGTACAGTAGTTACACACCAGAAGAGCTTGAGAAGCTATTCTCCGGCTATCTGATAGATTCTTGGTCGTACAGCAAGGTGGGTTGCTTCTCACGCAACGAGAAGCAGTTTGAAAAGAACTACGTCTATAACGAGCCAGACAAACGCGGTGTCACTTCGATTGCTGGAAATGCCTACCACGAAGCGTTGCGATGTTTCTTTATCGGGTTTAACGACGGAAAGAAAGAGCCAGACCTATTAGAACTGACACAGATTGCCTATGATTACATAGACAATGAGGTTCCAGACAACATGTGGAAGCTGACAGACAGGCTGCCGACTGTTGACCAAGCCCGTGAAGAATGTACGGCAAAAGCGAATGCCCTGCTGAAGAACTTCTGTGCTGAATACACTATCTACACAGAACATATAGCCGAAGTCCTTTCTGTCGAAGAGAAGGATGACGCATTTATCGTGTGCAATGGTGTTGACATTCCACTACCCCTTCACTACATCGCAGACCTGGTTGTGCGTACTGATGACGGTAAGACGGTTATCATAGACCACAAGAGCAAGGGTCAATACACTTCGGATGATGAAGTGTCTCTTGTTCATGGTCAGCAAGCCATGACCTACGTTCTCGGCTACGAGCAATCGACATCGGAGAAACGTCATGTAGATGAAGTATGGTTCATTGAGAACAAGTATTCCAAGAACAAGAGTGGAGAAGCACAACTTCGTCTGTTACGCTTTGTGATGGACGAAGATTCACGCAAGCTTCACGAATACTACCTGTATCAGCCGTTACGCAGGATGCTTGAAGCCGTAGCAGATCCAGATTACATCTACACAATCAATGCTTCTGACAATCTTGCAGACAAGGCAGAGTTGTACGAGTTCTCTGCAAGGACGTTGATAGCAGAGGTTGACGATTTCCCGAACATTCCAGAGAAGAAGCGACCTCTCATTGAGAAAAGGCAGCGTAAGATTAAGGATTCGAGCATAGCGATGATTTCACCGAGAGTCATCCGCAACTTCCGCAAGAACGCTGCTTCGTTCATCACATTTGATTATTCACACAGCAATATGACAAACAAAGAAAAGATAGAACACAAATTCCGAACATTCGGCAAACAGGTACAGGTAGCGCATGAGATTGAAGGCTGGTCGTGCAACACCTATCTTTGTGAAGTTGCAGCAGGCATACCGATTGGCTCTCTTGCAGCTTACTCAAAGGATATTGCCTACGCACTTGACCAGCCATCGATACGTATATCTCCCGACCTTGTAGTGTATGAAGGTCGCTCTTACCTCTCCATAGAAGTCAGCAAGAAGCGTACCGAAGCCTTGCCTTGGGATTCTTCCCTATTGGAAGGTTATCGCATTCCAATTGGTCAAGACAACTTCCATAAGACAGTTATCTGGGACTTGCAAAACCACAGCACCCCTCACATGCTTGTTTGCGGAGCTACGGGTTCCGGCAAGTCTGTACTTATCCGTTCGACAATCGCCTACGCATTGCTTGCAAAGATGCGCGTGATTATCATGGATCCCAAATATGAGTTCACATCGCTCAGTGGCAAGTGTGAGGTTCATAACGACATTTCAGACATAGAGAAGAGGATGAAGGAGCTTGTTGATGAAATGCAGGGTCTCAAGGGTTCTTTCGCAGGCATGACACTCATTGTCTTCGACGAGTTTGCGGATGCCGTGCAGTCAGCGCGTTCCGGCAAGGAGCTTGACATCAGAGAAGAAATGATTGTTGGCGAATACAAGAATGGAAAGCCAAAGAAAGAATGGGTTGTTACTGGTCGTGACAAGAGCCTTGAAGAGAACATGAGAATGTTGCTCCAGAAGGGTCGTTCACTCGGTTATCGCATCCTTGCAGCCACACAGAGAGCATCTGCGAAGGTTATCACAGGCGATGCGAAGGTCAACTTCCCATGTCTTTGTTGCTTCCGTGTTCCCAAGGCACTTGACAGCAAGGTAGTCATCGACGAAGAGGGCGCACAGGCTCTTGCAGGTGGTGGTGACGGACTGTTCAAGTCGCCTGAGTACATGGATAGGCTTGTGCGATTTCAAGGTTTCTTCTATAAAGGTGAATAACAAAAGAGCGAGAATATGGAAGCAACAGGAAAGATAATTAAAGTATTAACCGCCGAAGGTGGTGTATCGAAAAGAACAGGTAATCCTTGGAAGAAGCAATGCTATGTTCTTGAAACCATTGAGCAATATCCGAAGAAGATTCCTTTTGAGGTATTCGGAGAGGAACGGATTAAGCAATTAAACCTTCAGTTGGAAGAGGTGGTGACAATCCACATCGAAATTGACGGTAATGAATGGAACGGCAAGTGGTTTCCTAAAATTCAGTGTTATAATGTTACGCGACAGCAGCAGGCACAAACTGTTGCGGCACAACCGCAACATACAGAACAAGTGCAGCAGGCAGCACCGCCACCTCAACAGGCAGCAGCGCCATTCCCTCCTGCACAACCAGAGCAGGGCGATGGTAGTGCCGACGATTTGCCGTTCTGATCGACAACAATAATAAAAGATGAACAGACATGAACGAAACAATTAACGCAAGCGAGAAATATCAGTATCGTAAGTTCCAATGCCCTGAAGGTTTCACTACTTTCAATGAAGACTGGTTTATCAGCGAAGATGGTAGTATAAGGGCATCGAGGGCTGAATATACTATCTTCTCTGGTGAGTTAGCAAACGACCATTGGCTGTTACATCTTATGAGCAAGCGATGGTTCGACGCGAACACCTTTATCCCTGCCTACTTTGAAGCTTGCAGGAGAAAAGGGTTGAAAGTCGTTCAACTGCGAATTGATTACTGAAGGTGTCCAACCAAAGACGCTATCATTCAAGTGCCGTGTGATTGGTTTCGCACGGCACTACTAAATGGTCTGACAACAGACGGATTGCGCATCGTAATAATATCTTGAAGTACAGATATAGTCTCGGTAGCAAGCAAGGTCGTTAGGTTCGACTCCCGTAAATAGTACCCTTGCATTTGTGCTTTAAGATTTACGCCGTTAGGGAATTTGGCGGTTCGATGCCGTCACAGACCTCAAATATATAGTCTAAATGAATTTGCATCGACAGTTACTTGATTGGGAGTGGTTCGACAACTCCCACATGGTTCATATTTGGGTTTACTTTCTGTTGAATGCAAATGTCAAAGACGGTTCTTGGCATGGTGTTGACCTGAAAAGAGGTCAGTTGGTAACAGGACGTAAGGCACTAAGTACCGAACTGAACCTATCTGAGCAACAGGTAAGGACGTGTCTTGAAAAACTAACAAAGACTGGATATATTAACCAACAAACAACCAACAAATATACGGTCGTAACTATCTGTAATTATGATAGTTGGTTTGATTATGGAAATGTGGAACAACCAACAAATAACCAGCAAAATAACCAACAAATAACCACAGATAATATAAATAGTATAGATAATATAGAAGAGAATAAGACAAGTAAGAGTAAGAGTAAGAGTAAGAGAGAAAAGAAAGAAAAAGATAATAATATCTCTTTTGCCGATTTTGAAGTTTGCTGGAAGGCATACAATCGGAAAGGGTCGAAGGCGAAATCACTTGAATACTGGAAGAAGCTATCCGAGAATGAGAAGTCTCTTGTGCTACCTCACATAAAAGTCTATGTAAGCAGCAGGGAGAAGTGTTACCAAAAGGATTTTGAGAGATACCTTCGTGACAAGATATTCTTAAATGTTGTAGTCAAAGGCAACACGACAATATATGACCCTGAGTGTTTTACGAACGAAGAATATAGACCTTTAACGGATGGTTTATTTCAGATTTGGGACGAAGAAAGGAAATGCTTGCTCTTCAATGGCTATATAGACCAACTGAATGACGGTTATACATCTGACAACAGACCTGACGGAGCAAAAGTATCTTGGAACATGTATGAATGGATATGGAGCAGCCAGAAAAAAGAATGGGTTAAGCAATGATAAACGAATCAACTATAAGGCAATGGTATAAAGTCTTCAAGAACGATTGCGAGTTAGTTGAAATACGCATACTCGGAAAGTTTCAATACAGCGGCTACTATAAGAACATAGATAAGCTGATAGAAGATATTAAGCCTTATGAGGACATGCCAGAAGAGCAAATCTACTTCACGCTTAACGACATTGACGATGGGTGTTATGGTCGCGCTCAGTGCGAAAAGATATTGAAGTCGCCAAAGACTACGACATCAGACAGCAATATCACTCATCGTTCCTGGGTGTTGATAGACTACGACCCCGTGAGGGTGGCTGGCACAAATGCCACAGAGGAAGAGTTTGAGCTGGCACACAAGAAAGCGCAACAAGTGTTCCTCTACCTTCGCAGCATGGGATTCAGCGACCCGATAATCTGCAAGAGCGGCAACGGATGGCACACAATCTACAAGTGCGACATGCCAAACACCGAGGAAGTGCGCGACATGCTTTCCTGCTTTCTCCAGTCGGTGTCGCTGATGTTTACCGATGAAAAAGTAGATATTGACGAGGCTGTGTTCAATGCAGCCCGCATCTGCAAGCTCTACGGCACGACGGCAAAGAAGGGCGCAAACCTTCCAGAACGGCCATGGAGAATATCAGAGATTGTCTATGTGCCTGACGAAATCAAGGTCAATGACATTTCGCTATTCCAGAAGATAGCCGAACTATTGCCGAAGGAAGAGCCGAAGCCTACGACGCAGTACCAGTACAGAGGTGGCGGCAGCAATGAGCCTTTCAACTTGGAGCGTTTTCTTGATGAGCATGGTGTTCTTTACAAGAAAGAGACTTGTGCGAAGTGGACAAAATACGTCTTAGACCATTGTTTCTTCAATCCAGAGCATAAGGGCAAGGATGCAGCCATTATACAGATGGCAAGCGGCGCAATCAAATACACCTGCCTACACAACACTTGCCAACAGCATACATGGCAGGAAGTAAGGCAGATGCTTGACCCTCATGCTTATGAGCAAAAGCAACATTATCAGCAGCCATACAATCCTCAACAAAGAGTTGGCGCAGCGCACCAATACACGCAACAGCAGCAAAAGCCAGTCATCAAAGAAGAAACAGCAGAGCTTGGCAAAAAATGGTTCTCATTGAAAGACATCGCAAAAGTCAACATCAATGACATAGAGCACTTCAAGACAGGCTTCACAGAACTTGACAAGTCAATCAAAGGGCTTTTCATGGGAGAGCTTACCATTGTGAGCGGTTCAAACTCATCTGGCAAGTCCTCTTGGTTGAACACACTTATCCTAAATTCCATCGAGCAGAAGTACAAATGTGCATTGTGGAGTGGTGAGTTAAGACCAGACGTTCTGAAGACATGGATTCAGATGGTCGCAGCCGGAAAGGATTTCTTGAGGCAGGCAAACAATGGTCAGTATTGGTTCGTCCCAAACGACATATCTGAGAAGATAGACAACTGGACAGACGGGAAGTTCTACCTCTACAACAACGACTACTCAAATAAGTGGGAGCAGATTTTCAACGATATGAAGGAGCTGCTGGCAGTCGGTGTCAGAATCTTCATCCTTGACAATCTATTCTCTCTCGACATCGACATTTTCAATGGAGATAACAACAACAAGCAAAAAGAATTGATAAAGCAGATATGTGACTTCGTGAAGAAAGAGAAGGTACATATCATCCTTGTAGCACATCCCAGGAAAACCACCTCATTCATACGCAAGAATGACATCAGCGGGACAGGTAACATAACTGATGCTGCAGATAACATTTTCATCGTTCATCGCGTCAACAACGATTTTAGAAAGACAGGCGGTGAGTTCTTCGGTGTAGAATACATCAAGACGTTCTTCAGTTTCGGGAATGTCGTAGAGGTTGCGAAGAACAGAATGATGGGTGTTCAAGACTTCCTCTGTGGAATGTACTATGAACAGGAAAGCCGACGATTCAAAAACTCGAATGATGAGAAGCGGATATACGGCTGGCGTGACGATGTAGGAAAGCAACAGGATTTGTTTGCTGATAGTCATGCTGGAAATGCAGCAAGCACAGCGGCAAACGCTGTGGTTGGTACTGGTGACGCATTGCCATTTGAAGCACCGAGTCCTGACTCAGAAACACCGTTTTAGTAATCACATTACAGGAATAATGTAGCAATGGAAGTGAACAAAGTCTATAACGAAGATTGCCTTGTAGGTTTGAAGAAGCTGCCCGACAACTGCATTGACTGTTGTGTTACTTCACCACCATATTACGGTTTACGAGACTATGGATGTGACGGGCAGATTGGCTTGGAAACATCGCCAAATCAGTACATTGATAAGTTGACCGATGTGTTTTCTGAGGTGTATCGTGTATTGAAGCCAGAAGGTACGTTGTGGCTCAATTTGGGCGACAGTTATGCTGGCTCCGGAAAAGGAGCAGCCAATTATCCGCAAAATGCGAACAAATATAAGCAGGGGTCTAATAAAGGTTGTGTTGGCAATAGGACTGGTTACAAATATGTGACAGCCTGTAAGGATAAAGACCTCATTGGAATCCCTTGGATGGCTGCATTTGCTTTGCGTGATCGAGTTGGATTCTATCTCAGAAATGACATCATCTGGGCAAAGCCAAATCCAATGCCAGAGAGTGTTACAGATAGGCTTACGAAAAGCCATGAATACATATTCCTGATGAGCAAAAGCGGGAAATACTTTTTCGACCAGGAGGCAATACAAGAGATTGCCACTGGATATGATGGTCGCAAGGATATTATGATGCACGGCTCAGAGAAATACATTATTCCTGTAATGCCACACAAGACTGCTCATGGACTTGCGCTGCATGAGCACAAGCGATGGCGATTCAAGAATTTGCAGGAAGACGGTCAGCAGCCAAACAGTATGCACCTTCGCCGTGCAGACGGTTTGCCAGACAAGCAATATCCAGTAAGGAACAAACGCGATGTTTGGACTGTCAGCACGAAGCCAGACAGCAATGCGCATTTTGCCGTATATCCCGAAGAATTGATAAGACCTTGCATCCTTGCAGGCTGTCCGAAGGGCGGCATAGTTCTCGATCCATTTATGGGTAGCGGAACGACAGCGAGGGTAGCTGCCATTTACAACAGAAACTTCATCGGGTACGAACTGAATCCCGAATACATCAAAATTATCCAAAAGAAGATAATTGTAACACCAGACATGTTTTCATAAGTCTTATGGAAAATATCAGACTATTGTATATTGACCTATTTTGCGGTGCAGGCGGCACTTCAACAGGTGTGGAGAGAGCCAGGCTTTGCGGGGAGAAATGTGCGAAGGTCATTGCTTGTGTGAATCACGACCCGAAAGCCATTGCATCCCATGCAGCAAATCATCCCGACGTGCTGCATTTCACTGAAGACATTCGCACTCTTGATTTGTCACCAATGGTTGCACACTTGAAGAAGATGCGAACCAAATACAAAGATGCTCATGTCGTATTATGGGCATCATTGGAATGTACCAACTTCTCCAAGGCCAAGGGCGGTATGCCAAGGGACGCAGACAGCAGGACACTTGCCGAACACCTGTTCCGATACATCGAAAGCCTTGATGTTGACTACATACAGATTGAGAATGTGGAAGAATTTATGTGTTGGGGAGAATTGGACGAGAATGGCAAGCCTGTCAGCAAGGACAGAGGCACATCATACCTGCGTTGGGTGAACAATGTATGCAAGTATGGATATAAGTTCGACTTCCGCATACTGAACGCTGCAGACTTTGGCGCATACACATCGAGAAAGCGTTTCTTCGGACAGTTTGCAAGGCATAATTTACCAATAGCGTTTCCGCTTCAAACACATGCAAAAAGGGACGTTTCCAATGCTTCAAAGGTCTATGGCAATCTGTTCCCAGACCAGTACGAACCTTGGAAGGCTGTTCGCGATGTTCTTGACATAGATGACGAGGGAGAAAGCATATTCACCAAGAAAAAGCCATTGTGTGAGAAGACACTTGAACGCATCTATGCCGGACTGATTAAGTTTGTAGCAGGCGGCAAGAACCAGTATGAGTCATGGATATTGAAATATAACTCCACAAACAAGGACAAACGCCACAATGCACCGTCGCTTGACGAGCCTTGTCCGACTGTTGCATGTCAGAACCGCTTGGGATTCGTAAAATGCCAATTTCTGAGCAAGCAGTTTGGCGGCGACCCGTCAGGGAAGAACATCGGTATTGAACAGCCTGCCGGATCTGTCACATGCAAAGACCATCACGCTTTTGTGACGGCTTTCTATGGTAATGGCTTCAACAGGGAAGTTGATGAACCTGCACCGACTGTCACATCAAAAGACAGGCTTGGACTTGTGAAATCCGAGTTCATTGTCAACTATCGTTTCAAGAACACTGGCAGTTCCGTTGAAGAACCTGCTCCGACAATCTGCACGGTAGGACAGATAGGCGTTGCAAAGTGCAAATTCTTGGATAGCCAGTATGGTCATGGTACACCTTCTTCATTGGATAAGCCATCGCCTACGGTTGTAAACACTCCCAAGCAGCATCTTGTCACCTGCAAGCAATGGTTGATGAATACCAACTTCAACAATGTCGGCAGCGACATTGACAAGCCATCTCCAGTCGTTACTGCAAACCATAAGCAACACTATCTTATGAATCCTCAGTTTGCAAGCAAGGGCGGCAGCATAGACAATCCATGCTTCACGCTCATTGCGAGGATGGATAAGATGCCCCCTTATCTTGTGAGCACAGAAGAAGGTTTCGTCTGTATTGAGGTGTACGAGACAGACAGCCCAATGACAGTGAAGATAAAGGAGTTTATGGCGGCATACGGCATTATGGATATAAAGATGCGTATGCTGAACATAGCAGAGTTGAAACGCATCATGGGATTTCCTACAGACTACATCCTCAAAGGAAGCCAGGCAGAGCAAAAGAAGTTCATTGGCAATGCCGTGGAGGTGAATATGTCAAGAGTCCTATGCGAAGCCCTCTGTGAAAGGCTTGAAAAGTCCGCACACCGGCTTGCATGTTAATGATAAAACAATCAACAAACAAATTATATCAACATGAAACTATTTCGTTCAAACAAAGAATGGAGGAAATACATAACATCCTCCATAGGAGAGGTTTTAATCGGTATTCTGAAAATCCTCTGGTCGTTGGCTGGCGGTTTGATAAGCTATGCAGTATATGTTTTCAGTTCGATTCGCGCTTATGCCAAGAGGGAGTTCAAGGCAGCTTTAATAACAGCGTTCATTATTCTACTTGCTTTTGTTTGCGGCATATTCACATTCGTCAATGAACGTTCAATGCGTATGAGGGCAGAGTTTCAACGTGACAGCATCTACCTGACGCTGGATAGTGTGAAACAAATGACGTACACTTTGGAATCAAAACAGATTCCTATTTTGAAATAATTGAATAGGTTATGAAGACAAAAGATAAGAAGAATTGCCCAAGGCTTGCAAATGCAATCAAGAGAGCCTGTATCTATGCACATGAGCAAGCAGGATGGTGGACTGCTTTTTGTCCGAAAGATTTAGGCGGTATCATCTTTTCGCTTGCATACGAAGCAGACAAATATGATGTTCTCAATGAGTTGTGTCCTGGTGTACCCAATAAGATTGCGACTTACGCACGGAGCGACATACGGCACAAGCACATAATGACAGGTTGCACAATGGTATTTGTAATACTGGTGTTGCTTGTATTCTATGTGCTTAAACATGTAAAACCGTGCTGATATGGCAGTCGCAGATGTATTGCAACAAACAGAACAACAAACAGAACGAATAAAATCATAAAAACAAAACACTATGTCACATTTACAGAGACGTTACACAGATTACTTTTACGTTGAAGTTGAAAAGAAAGGCTTATTTGGCAGGAAGACAAGGGAGTTGAAGAAGGTGTATTATCTTCGTCAGTCAGAGAAAATCTTGGCTGCGCGTGAAAAACAACTCGGAATAAGCATTCCTCGTTTAATACCCAATGCAGTATTCCCGTGCCAGCATGAGGAACGTGGATTCCTGCCAAAGAAAGGGAAGAAGCACAATATGACACGAACCCGCATGAAGCGGAAGAATAAAGCCCGGATAAAGGCAAGGCAACGTGTATAAACACCTCGCGGAGAAGCGTGATGCACAATTGCAACAAACAAGGCACAAAGCCAAATATAAACAATTTAATTCTAAAAAATCATGGCAAATTTAAGAAATCGTAGCGGTTTCTGGATGGAGGCTGTACTTGCCTTCAACGAAACCAATGCTAAGGGAATCACCAAAGAGGTGAAAGAGCGTTATGTCGTGGAAGCTGCATCATTCATTGACGGAGAAAAGAAGCTCCGTGATGAGTTGACCTATGCCAACAAGCCCATCAAGAATGTGGCTGGCATGATACGTCCGAAGTACGGTACTATCTGCTTCACAGACGATGCAACAGCCGAGAGCTTCTACAAGGTCAAGGTTGTCATCACAGAAGAAGTCGAAGTCAGGAGCCGCAAGGGCGGTGTTCGCACAAAGGAGAAGGCAGTGTCCCACTACCATCTTGTGCAGGCTTCAAGTGTAGAGGATGCTCGCAAGGCTGTAGTTGATGAGGTCTATAAGAACTCCAATGCAGACTACGAGATTGCCGACGTTGTGAAGACTCGGATTGTGGATGTTCTGGAGAATAACAAACATCTTCAGACTCTCGCGAACAGAGAGAATACATAATGTCTGCAATACCATTGTGACAGACAAGAACTAATCAATAGCCCTGTATCGCATGAATGTGGTGCAGGGCTATTTCTATTTGAACAGACATGGATACATACGTTATCACACTTTCGCAGTTTTACCCTGTTAGCCATATAAGAGCTGGCAATCCAACAGGATTCAAAGATAAGTTTCTTGCCGCAATCAAAGAGCTAAAAGACGAATGGTGGAAGCTCCACACAATCAGGGCGAATTATGAATTTTGGAAGAAACGGTTTGATAAGATAGAACGGGGAGAAGCCTGCCTTTCTATCCGGCAATGGACTGGAAAGCCGTATCGCAGCAAACAAGTTGAACTGGCAAAGCTAACCCGTGAAGACGGAATAGGCATACAGCAACTCTCATTTAGCTTTGGCGAAATTAGCAAGATGAGAATACAGAATGGCGTTGAACCCAGTCTTGAAACTCTTGCTAAAAACGATGGCTTGTCTTTGCAGGATTGGTATGAATGGTTTAAGGGCTACGACCTTTATAATCCATTAGCAATTATACATTTCACATCATTCAGATATTAAAAATGGAAAGGGAGAAAGTATTGGAAATGTTCAACGCGAAGTTTGGAACAAGCGTTGACCTTCGATTAGTGAAGCTGCGTGAAGAGTTCGGCGAATTGATGGAAGCAGCAGACAAGGACATCTTTGGGAACAAAGAGAATCTTGAAGATTTCATTGACGAGCTGGCAGACCTTAACGCTGTTTTGTACCACATTGCCGGTATTCTTGGTTTCACTCAGGAACAACTCTTGGAAATGGCAGTTGAAAAGATTGTAGGTCGAGAGAAAGACCCGAACTACAAGCGCAAGCATCCACATGTAGAAAACAAAAACCAATGAGTATGTCTGGTGGAAGATTTGACTACAGAGAGTTTCATATTGAAGACATCGCAGAGCAAATAGAGCAGGAAGTCATTATCAGCGGCAAGCCTATTCCGAGACAGCGATGGGACTATAGCCTACGTCAAGAGTATGAGGAAACAGGCAAAATGCCAACGAATTATGCCTATCCTGAATCTGTGTTGCGAAGGATGGAAGAGGCTGTATATGCGTTGAAGCGGGCTTCTATATATTCCCATAGGGTTGATTACCTGTTAAGCGGCGATGATGGCGAAGAAAGTTTTGAAAGACGTTTGTCCGAAGAACTTGCAGAACTTGATGCTAAGTCCAAGATGGGCGATAATGGTGTCATGTACTACCCAATTGACAGGTCGCAAGATCCATACGACGATGACTAAAATTACAATTATACCATGATGCAGAAATTCTTTGTTTCGGTATTTGTCAAAGACAAGTATGTAAATTCGTATTTTTCCGAGAATCTTGATGACCTCGTAACCATCAAGGCACTTCACAAGGATTGTGAAATTTTCATCTTCGACTTAGAGGATTTCGTTCTGTTTACGAAAGAACAGGTGGAGAAGGAGATTTCAAAATCGGGATTGCGATGGAAGGAGTCTGTCAACACATCTACCTACTGTGATTCATCATCAGAGAAAGTCGAAAAGAAGAAACAAAAGAAAGGCAAACCGAAGAAGTATTGGAATGTGCCTGTTGTCTGCATAGAGACTGGTCAGTTTTTCTGTTCCATAAGAGAATGCTGTGAACGTCTTGGATTGTCGCACAAGTCAGTCTGGAACTCAATCAACAGTGGAAACGCGAGAAACGGACTGCATTTTGCCAAAGTGCAAAAGGCAGAGGGTGAAAATCCTGATTCATAGAAAAAAAGAAATCCTATAAATAGTTACTACTATGGCTGAAAACGAAAAAGAACAAATCAAAGAAATCAATCAACACATCAAGGACGGTGTTGCACAGTGGGCAAATATATGTCTTACGGCAGATGCCGACAAATGGGCTTTCTATTTGAACTACGACAAAGACGATGTGATGAATGTCATATTGCTTTTCAATCACGTCTGTTCAAACATCGGTATCAAGGCAGGAATCATCAAAGAGAATGAAGCTTTGGAGTTTGGTGGGCGTATTCGCCAGTTGGCTATTGAAATGACCGGCATTGACCCACATCATGCCTTTGACGAAGCGAAACAGGAGTACGATAACAGAAACTCAAAAAATTCTGATTAAAGATGGATTACCTACAATTCTATTATGAGGAATGTCTGTTCCACACATGCGATGTCATGGCAAATGGCGTTTGCACACATCCCGACGTGAATATGCCAATGGATCATCATTGCCGTGCATGTTTCAGATTCAAACTACGCGAGAGTAAAAAGTGAGGTATAAGTGTCTATATTGCGGGCGTGTCTTCAAAGAGAAGTGCGCCCACAGGTGCAATACTTGCTACCGTAAGCGACACCAGGCTTGGATTGAAGTGAAACATGAGACTGCAATACCATTGCAGCATACGGAACAACCATTATAGCGATAATGTGATGAAGATAGGACTTGTTGACATTGATGGTCACGCCAAGAAAAAGAAATGGGGAGCTACAATTTATCCCAATTTAGCCTTATGTAAGATTGCCCGATACCACAAGGACAAAGGCGATGAAGTTGAATGGGCTTTCCCCTTTTATCACTACGATGTCATCTATATGAGCAAAGTCTTTAACTTCACTCCAGACGATTTGACTGCATACGATGCAGACAAGATTATAAAGGGTGGCACAGGCTATGACATCAAGAGCCAACTGCCTGAAGAGATAGACCGTCTGCAACCAGATTACAGCATCTATCCCAATATACCAAGTGATACAGCTTACGGATTTCTCACTCGCGGCTGTCCGAACAAATGTGCATGGTGTGTTGTTCCTCGAAAGGAAGGAAAGATTCGCCCATACATGGACGTTGATGAGATAGCCATTGACGGACGCAAAAAACTCGTTCTCATGGATAACAACATACTCGCTGCCGGAGAATATGCCGTTGAACAAATGGAGAAAATCATCAAGCGTCGCTATCATGTGGACTTCAACCAGGCACTTGATGCAAGGCTTGTTGATGACCGCTTTGCAAAGCTGTTGGCAAAGATACGCTGGATAGACCGACGCATACGCTTCGGATGCGACACACACGGACAGATAGTCGAGTGTGAACGTGCAATCAGCATGATTAACGGCTATGGCTATCATGGCGAATACTTCCTATACACAATGATAGGAGGCAAGTCTGACTTCAAGGAAAGTTACGAGCGCATACATTATTGGTGGAATCGCAACCATGAATGTAGGGAAAAGCACCTTCCGAACATTTACCCGTATGCACAGCCATTTCGTGACCCGGACAATCCTAACCAAGTCATCCCAGAATGGCAGAAGGACATCGCTCGATGGGTAAACAAACATCAGATATTCCAGATAACGGACTTCAAGGATTTTGAACCGAGGAAAGGATTCCGATGCTCGGCTTATCTTGAAGATGCTACATTATCGTTATAATGTGTTGCAAATCAAAAATCATTAAAACAAAACAAAGTTATGGGAAATGTATTGGGTGTTGTCGGTGAGTGTTATTTTAGGGGATATATTGGTAAATTATATCCTGCATATTGCCGTAAAGAAAAAGGAAACCCTTGTTGGGAGGCGTACAAACAAGGTAAGAAAGATAAAAAAGAAGGTAAAGATTGCGGAATAGAAGAGCCATTCTTGAGCAAGTATAACAGAAAGTACGGAATAAAGTAACATTATTTTCCTAATGTGGCTCAAAATCGAAGAACAATTGATGTTTGTTTTCTGCCCTCCATTTTTCAAGTTTTTCTTTTGAACACCACCATTGGAACACTTCTTCTGTGTTCATGTCTTTCCAATAATCAGGCTTGCCGGAAAGAAGTCTGTCACTACGCAACTGCTCTATTACACGAAGGTAGGCATCCTTGTACTTCGGATATTCTTTTTCCATTCGGCGCAATTCTCTGATGCTTGCCATTGGACAGAAAAGACATCCTAATCTGTGCCAGCCTTTGTCATACAGTTCACAGTGTTCGACTTTAACGACATTGTTAAGGAAGTCCCAAACATCGTCGTCACTCCAGTCTATTATCGGGTTGATGATGATTTTGTCTTTCCCATTGATGCAGCGCACAACGGATTCACCTTGTTCTGCAAATTGGTCTTGGTTTGTGTTCTTCGTGGATTGCTCTTTTCTCCATTCCTCAAATTCATCCTCGCTGTCAGACGAGAACAGATGTCGTGTCACCTCGTAGGTGTTTCTCTTCGAGCGTTTCACGCTTTCTGCACGTCGCACACCCGTCAACGTGACTGTGCCTGCGCCTTTCGTCTCTTTCAACACCTCACAGCAATAGCGCATGAGTTTGGTCGGAAGCATCCTTTTCTTCCTTACAAGCTGCCAGAAGGTCATTTCTGGGTAATCCGAAATGACATCAGGGTAATTTCTTCGGATGAATCTTACAAGTTCTGGATGGTCAATGCCGGTATGTGAATAGTGCGCCTCAAATCTCACTCCTGCAAGCTTTGCGATGTGATAAAGGCATTGGGAGTCCTTACCACCACTAAATGCAAGAAAAAAGCCATTGTCGCTGTAAGTAAGCGCGAGTTTTTCTGATTTCTGCAATATATCAATAGACTTCTGATAAACTTCTTTCATACCACATTAGGAAAAGAATGTGGTAGATACATTATGACGGTAATGTGACATTGAAATGAATCCAATTAGCAAAGTGTTTAATTGTGATTGTCTGGATTTTCTTAGGACGTGCCAAGACAATCAATTCGATTTAGCCATCTGTGATTTCCCTTATGGCATCAATGCAAACAAGATGGGTATGGGCGGTACTGCAGCAAACCGCAGAACCGCAAGGAAGATGTATAAGGAACATACCGAGCAAAAGAAAAAGGGCAGGCTTAACAGCGGTGGCGGTAAGTTGAAAGAAAGATTGTTGAACCAGTCAACCTTTGATTGGGACAACGAAATACCACCAAAAGAGGTGTTCGATGAGGTGTTCCGAGTCAGCAAGAATCAGATATTATGGGGTGCAAACTACTTCGGCAATCTTCCAGCAAGCAGATGTTGGATTGCGTGGGATAAGGTACAACCCTGGGAAAACTTCTCACAGATAGAATTGGCGTGGACTTCATTTGATATGCCGGCGAAGTTCTTCCGCTTCGACAATAGGAGCTGGACGAAATATCATCCGACTGGAAAACCTGTTGAACTATACGCTTGGTTGCTTAATACATTTGCAAGCAAAGGTAACAAAATTCTCGACCCGATGTTTGGAGGTGGTACATCACGTATTGCCGCCTATCTGCTTGGATTCGACTATTGGGGTTGCGAGATAAACGAGACTTATTTCAATCTTGCCGAAGAGCATTTCATGAGTGATTGTTTGGGCGAGATAAAACTGAAAGACGGAAGAAGGGTTAAACAGTTGGAACTTTTTTAATAGTTGCGTTGAAAGCGCAACAAACATAACCTCTCGAAAAGGCGAGAGGCACTATTGCAATATGGAAAGAAATAGACTTTATAAAGGCGATTGCCTTCTGTTAATGCGCGAGATACCAAGTCACTCCGTTGATATGATTCTTGCCGATCCGCCATACGGCACTCTCAACAAGAGCAATCCAGACGCACAATGGGACAAAGAAGTTCCATTACCGTCATTATGGAACCAATACAAGCGAATCATCAAGCCGAATGGTGTTATCCTGCTGTTCGGCCAAGGGATGTTTGCGGCAAAGCTTATCATGAGTAATCCAAAATGGTTCAAGTTCGATTTCGTTTGGAATAAGGTAAGGAAGTCGAATTTTCTGAACTGTAAGCGTATGCCAATGCGCCAGCATGAACTTGTACTGGTGTTCTATAACCAACAGCCGACATACAATCCCCAGATGGTTTATTCAGGGAAGCAAAACCATAGTAGAGGTAAGATAGACAAAGAGCAGGCTAATTCCTGTTATGGCAAGTATGGTAAGGTTGAAGCCATTAAGTCCGACTACAAATATCCGGGAACAATCTTGGAGTTCCAAAAGGGTCACAGCAAGGAGTCATGGCTTCATTCTACGGCAAAACCTGTGAATCTGCTTCGTTGGCTCATACGGACTTATAGTAACGAGGGTGATTTGATTCTTGACAATTTCGCAGGAAGTGGAAGCACTATCATTGCGGCAATCGAAGAGAAGAGGGATTGGATAGGCATTGAGCTGTCGGAAAAATACTTTGATATTTGTCAGAACCGCGTAAATGCAAGATTGCAACAACCAACTTTGTTTTAACCATAAAAACATTATCGCTATGAACAATCCAAGACTTTGTTCCGACCAGTGTAGATGGTACGGAACATGCGAAAACACAGGCAGCAAATCGTGTTACGGGCTTTTGGTTCCAGAAGAAGAGAGTGAAGAATTTGAAGACAAGTTAGAGCGAATGACATATTGACCATGCCTAAGAAGAGAATATACTACACCAACGAAAAGGAGTTGGAAGGTCTTAAATGGACAGCAAAGGTTATTGATTTTGGTGTTGGTCTATCTGTCATTGCCGCACTCAATGATGTCTATTCTGCTGCAGCTAAACTCAGGGACAACAAGAAGCTTTATCGAATGGAAGTAAAGCGGTTCTGTAATATAGCTGTGAAGCAGGCAGGAATAAGGGAGTGCGAAATCAAGAAAAACATGAGTCATAAGGCTTTCTGGTCTGACTATTCTGATAAGGTTATTGATGAGGCAGAAACGGACATCACCCTGTTTCGCATAGCCATCAAGCAGGAACTTGATAAGTGCAATATCCAGAACTCGGATATTATCTCACATGTTGAATGCGCGAGGACGCTTCTTGAAATGAGCATCGTTCAGTTCGATGCTATGATAGAATCTGCTCAACACAAGTGTGGTCGAAACTATCGGAATGACTTTGCTGAGTTTCGTGTTTCTGATGTGTTTGCTTCATGGAGTAGGATGTGCGATATTCTATACCAGGGCTACAGCATTGACCTAAACACCGAAAATGTCATAGCTATGTTTGACGGGATGAGCAAGAAATTTGCTGAAGGAGAATATATACATGCATGTATGGAAGAGGCAATCAGAAACAATCCTGATTTTATAGAGAGTCAAATCAATGTAATAGAATGAGCAATGGTTAGAGCAAGAATGCTATCCCCACGTAACGAATTGGTTGATTTTGACATTAGTAAAGTGAAGATTGTCACACCTGTTGACTCTCGAACAATGAGAGTGATATTCAAAGGAGGCAAACAATGCCTGATAGATACAATTATAAATGAATAAGGATATGGAAAAGATCGTCTATTTTGAAGAGAACCCGGAACGGCATGGAGTGATTCGTTTCGTGAAGAGTTACCGCAGAGGCTCATGGTTCCGAAAGGAACGCATCGAGTATTGCCTTACAAGCACAGATGGTTTCACATTTAACGACAAAGAAACAATTGATAAAGTCTGCGCGAGGATTAAGAAGGACTATCCGAAAGCCAAGATAAGCCATGAGGCATACGATGCGTTTTCAGAGAAATATGCCTTGCACCGCTTCTGGGTTATTGCGCGATGGAGCAAGACAGTCAAGGAGTTCTATGACGGAAATGATGGCCATGGAAAGGCTACATACACTTCAGACTTGGAGTCCGTTCGCATGCATCTTTCATACAGCAGTGCAAAAGAGACACTACGCACGATACAACAGACAACGCGCGACCGGGTATGGGTGATGCCTATTTACCTTAATCTCATCAATGAGTTGCTGACACCAGTGATGATGATTACATGTACAACCAAAAGAGGAAAGCAAGAGACAAAGTATTTGGCTCGTGTAGAAGGTAACAGACTCCGACTTGTTGTCACGTCCGATGCAGCTCAGAAGTTCACATACGAATCTGTACTGAGTATGTATGAACATCTTGTAACCAGCAACAAGAACTTCATGTATGCTGTGCTTCCTGTGTTCAAGGATAATGTTCATTGCAGGAACATCGAGAGCTATATGCGAGAGAAGAAAGTTTCACGGATGGTTGTAATGGATTTGCAACTGAGGTTTCTGAACCGTAAAGAAAAAAAGTATGAAAATAATTGAATGGATTTTAAGCCATTTCCGTAAAGAAGAGAAGCGGCTGCAAGACTATGTGCCTGACGATGTGATAGAGCGGCACAAGGCGAATGCGTACAGGCAAATGGCTATAGAGAAGCTGAATTTGGAAAACAGAAACAATCGTATGCGAGAAAGCCTGAAACGTCATTCTGCATTCCAATATGCGCAGTTCCGTATTATACGGCAATATATTGAATATACAGACAAAATGATTAAGATGCTGAAATCGCATGGCGGCAATGTGCCAGCAGGCATCGTTGAATTTAACAAAGAGATAAAACAAAAGCTAAACAAGAAAGGCAGAAAAAACAAAGTATAATTTTTAATGCTACAATAAGACAAATTATGATTACAATCATTGCTGAATCAATAGCATGGATAGCCACATTCTTTCGTGGATATGGAATGCTTGCAAAAGGAGAAGAGAAGGTTAAGTATCTCGTAAGTGCAGGAAATCTATTTTGGATGATTAACGGTATATTGACACACAATATGCCGCTTATCGTAAGTAATGGATTCTGTCTGCTTGCGATATTGTATGAAGTGTTGTCCAAAAGAAGACATGGATAGGTTTGAACATGCCTTTGAGCTGAAAGAACGGGAAGGAATCAGAAAGAAGAATGTTGCTGATTTTTTTCTGTTCTTCTCAAGACATCATAGGGAATGGCTGCATGGGCTGGCATGGAGATACAAGGCGGCAATTAGTTCGCGTGGAGATATACATGGCATGTTGGTAGCTCCGATGATTCCGACTGTTATATTGCCGTCGTACTACGACAGCACACAGGACAAAGAGATTGCCGTTTTTGCTGGCTTGCTGCTTGCAGATGATTCAAGCTTTGAACAAGTGCAGGCGTTCCGGGAGTTGCTTGGCGACAATCCTTTTGAATGGTTCGGGAAGAGGGAGTTTGTGCGGCTGTCTTTCGGAAGGGTGCAGGACAGGCGCACAGGCGGCGTAGAGAACTGGAAGATAGCCCGGCTGTTTGACAGGCTATGGAATGAATGTTGCGGAGAAACCGCAACCCACAATACGATTGGAGCTGCTATTGAAGGCATAGCCAGTGTTCAGCGATGCTCTTACTTTGACGTTTTAAGCTATCTGATTGAGGATTGTGGCATCGGCCATTTCTTCTACAGGTTGCGTCTGTTGCTAATGGTTCTTGGGACAAGAGACGGCATAGGGATTGACCTTTGGGAGATACCAAAGGCACAGTTACTATGTCCTGTTGAATCTAATGTCAGGCTGTTTATCCAGACATGGTTTCCAGATTACAGACGCTACGGTAGCGTTGACGATGCGATAAGGTTGTTTGGGTTTGATGGGGATTGTGACTTCCTTTATGCCTGCTGGGGTTACAAAGAATTGCAGAAAGCAAGTCCGAAGGAATGCGGCCAATACGCTACAAGATACAATACATGGTATGGCCTTGGCAGTAACATGAAAAAAAATCGCTGGAAAGGCATACTGCCAAAGATACCTTTTTAGCGATAAGAAACAAGTGTTTGTCTGTTCGGATGGGGAGTAGTTTTCGGGCTGCTCCCCATCTTTTTTGTTTTAATACGGTGGCAGTCCCATTTCAATGCGTTGCTGGCGAATATCGCCACTGCCTTTCGTGCAACCACCAATGCAGTTACCAAGAGCGACCAACACAAAGATAATTAAAGATGCCATGACCGCGAGAGAGACTGCGATTTTTGCATCATTGGGTTCAAGTTTATGTCTTTTTGCTTGATATGCAAAAACAGCCACAATTATAAGGATGACAACAGGGATGATGATTTTCAGACTACCCATGCCGAAAGACATCCCTACAATAATGAATGCGCAGCCAACAATGGTGAAAATGGTTGGGAAAAAGTTATCATTCATATAGATGCTTTTATAATATAACGTGAAAAGCCTCCACTTTATTGTACCGACGTGATTTTGTTGCATTGGAAACGCACCATACAGAACAATTATTCGCCTGTGAAGAATGACATGGCTTCTTCTCCGAGGTTGCGCGTGTCTGCAAAGATGTAACGAGAAGTAATGAGCGTGTTGGTATGATTCATCAACTTGGAGATTGTAGCGATTGGAACGTCACGCTTCGCAAGTTCCGTTGCACCAGAGCGACGTGCAGTGTGAGAGCCAATGAGTTCGTACTTCTTCCGTATCTGTACCTTTCCATGATAGAACAGCTTGACATCTTCATTGATTCCGCAGTTCATGCAGATTCTCTTGATGATGCGATTGAACGATGCACGGTCGAGAGTCTGCCCACGCTGCTTGAAATACTTGATGAAGTTCTTGTGAAGGGGAACAGTCGTAGCAACCTTCGTCTTCTGCGACACATAGGTGATGAAGTCACCTTGTATGTTTTCAGTCGTTAGCTGACGAATGTCAGAGGAACGTGCAAGGCAGTAATACTCACAGAGGAATTGGGCTTTCACCCATTTTTCCTTTTCCGTCTTCGGTCTGTACGCCTCGATGAGTGCTATTTCGGACGCAGACAATACGACCTGCTCAGACGGCACACGTTTAGCCTTCAGCTCCTTGTGTGGATTCTTGCACGGAAACAAGTTTTCGTCGATATAGCTTGCAAGAAAAGCCTTCAGAATGGCAAGATATGTGCAAGCACTGTTTCCAGCCACACTTTCACAGATATGTTCCCTGACTTTGTTCAGATTGAGTGTTGTAATCATACTCCACTCGATTTCAGTAACACCGATAGCCTCGCGCATGAACCGCAAGACTTGAATCCGTCCTGGATTACGACGGACAAATTCACTTTCAAAGCTAAGTATTCCGTTCATAATTTTGTTATTGTTGGTTAATGAAACAAGAACCTGCAAGAGTTTTCAGGCTCATGCAGGTTGAAAAAAAAGAGTTGGGGGTTTCACAACAGCCAACTCCATACCTTAATTAAAAAGCATTTTGTATGTAAAAAAGCATAATTTCTGTGCAAAAGTACGTCCTTTAAGCGATACAAGCAAGTAAAGCCTTTGGGAATATCGCGTTTTAGGAGAATTTTTCTAAGATTCTCGCTATTTGGCTTTCATCGTGCATGACAACGGCATACTTTCCATATCCTATCTTCTGTACGATACCGAGTTCTGCCAGTTGTTCGCAGAGTTTGGCGGACTCTTCATAATAGACAACAATCCCGAAAGTGGAATTAAGTATCCAACGCAATGAATCGAAAGTTACGGTGTTCTGCTTTGACACAGCCATGATACTTTCCTTTATGTTTGGAAGCAGGGGATGACTCAACACTACGGTTGCGTCATTGAAGTCGAGCAATGGAGAGAATTGGCATCCTGCATACTTGTCTTGTATGCTCATGCAAACGGCATTGACATCATCAACACTTGCATAGGCACATTGGATTCGTGTTGTGCCGTCACCATTGAAGAAAATCATGTCGCCCTTTCCTGTAAGCTTCTCTGCCCCACTCTGTCCGAGAATGACGCGAGAATCCACACTTGTAGTTGTGCGGAAAGCTATGCGTGTAGGAAAGTTTGCCTTGATGTTACCAGTGACAATCTTCGTGTCAGGTCGCTGTGTGGATATTATCAGATGAATACCAACGGCACGGGCTTTCTGTGCGATGCGGCAAATGGTACGTTCCATTTCGCGCACAGAAGTCATAATGAGGTCGCCGTATTCGTCGATAACGACTACAATGTACGGCATCTTCTCTACGATACCGATTTCATTGTATTCCTTGATGTTTCTCACACCAACGGAACTGAGAAGTTCATAGCGGTCTTCCATAAGTTCGCAGACTGCATCCAAAGCTTTCATGGCTTCGTCCGTATCTGTGACAATCGGTGCCGCGAGATATGACTCTTCAATCTTTGAGTAAAGATTCAACTCAACACGTTTCGGATCAATCAGCAGAAGCTTCAAGGATTCTGGCGACTTCTTTCCGAGAAGCGACATGAGCATGACATTCAGGCAGACAGACTTTCCCTGACCAGTTGCACCCGCCACAAGCAAGTGCGGCATTTCTGCGAGGTCTGCCATGAAAGTCTCTCCCTTGACAGTTTGCCCTAATGCGATAGGCAGCTCCATGTCGGTATTTCTATACTCTGGCGATTCGAGAATGTCAGAGACAGGGATTACACTTCGCTTTCTGTTTGGAACTTCAATGCCTATTGTGCCATTATCCATCGGTGCTATGATTCTCACAGAAGGAACGGCAAGCGCAATGGCTATTTCGTCCTTCAAGTTACGAATCTTCGAGATTCGTGTGCCAACTGAAGGTGTCACTTCATAGAGCGTAAGCGTAGAGCCAACGCGGGAAGTTACACCTTCAACCTTAACTCCGAAACTTCTGAGTGTTTGAAGGATTCGACCTGCGTCACCTTCAAAATCTTTCTGTTCCATAACTTTCTTAGCTTCTGTTTTACGTTCATTAGCCGCCTTGCGGACGGCTTGGTTTATCTCTGCAACTGATGCGTTGCAAACAGCCTTCACCACGTCTTCAAGTATCTCTTGCTTGGTCTGTACCTCTCCACTGAAGATGTCGAGCTGACCAGAAGATGCTTCTTTGGCAGGTTGGTTGTAGAGTGCAAACACTTTTTTCAGCCTCGTCACCTGCGAATGGTTAATGATGTCCGCAAGTATGAGGACTACCATGTTGCGATAGTCCGCAATAGTTTCCGAGCTGTCATCCGAGAACAAAACTGTCTGACGTGCGAAAGCTGACACAGCCTCCCCCTCGTGATAGCCACATTGACGCGCCTGATAAACGAGAGAGATAGCCTGTGCCATTTCTTCCTCAAGAGAGTATTCTGGAGAAAGTGCTATGTTGTTTGATATTTCAGCCAGAGCCGTAATGATATTCTTTCGGACTCCACGGAAAGCCGTGATTTGTCGTACTGCATCTGGATTTGCAGCGAAAGCCTTACCGATAAGTACGTTTTCGAGAAGTTCACGCGCCTGTGAACTAATCGCATCCCCATCAAACATTTCTGCATACTGCATCTGCGAAACAATGCCTGCTGAGAGAAGTTCCTTGATAGCTTCAGTTGCAGCCTTTACATTGTTGTAGAAGTCGCAGATTGTGTCGAATGTATTGATAGAAAGAATGATTCGCCTGAAAGTTTCGTCTGGAACGAGTTTGCCGAGCTTTACGGCTTGCTCAGTCTTTGACTGCGACTTCATTTCCTGCGCGTTGAACATCGCAAAAGTCTCAGCGGTGTATGGAAAGTCATCTGAAACCTCAAATAGAAGTCTTGGATGAGAGAAAGACTCTACATCCGAAAGACTGAATCCATATTGTGAAGAGAACTTTGCAAGGTGCGAGACGTATGCTGCATCGGTATTGTCGCGGGCTGCAATAATACCTGCCATAGTACGTCCGTTTCCAGAGAGAACAATACCATCGCGTGAAACGATGACAGGTGACTGAAGAGCACGGCTGTCATAGTTTCGTGCTATGTTTCGCGTAACGGATTGTGCGTCGCGGTCACGCTCATAGTCGCGGTCATTTACTGTATGTCCGTTTGTGTCAGAGGGGAAACCTTCTGACTTCTGGAATCCAAGTGTAGGGTTGTGGGAGGGTGTTGCCGCATCGTACTCAACAAGCACATAGCGACCACTAACTTTCCGTCCACAAGCCGTGATGATTTCATTTTCCGAGCCGTAAAGTTTTCTGCTTCCAGCCCACTTCTTGTGAATGTCAGTCATAAAGTTTTCTGTTATTGATGTAAAATAGAAAGAGCGGAAGATTTCACTCTGTCCGCTCCTTAATCCATCCAGCACACGCAACACCATACTTTTCGAGATTCTCCACCATGAGTGAAGCAACCGCCATGGCTCCGCGATAGCGAGGGTCGCCACGCATTTCCTGTAATCGCGCCTTTGCCTTCAATCCCTGCTCACGCGAAAGTTTTCCCGCATTTGCAAGTTTGTAGTAAAAGCAGTCCTCAACCAAGTCATCGGGGATGATTTGAAGTTCGGGAATCTGCATCGCTTCTTGTCTCGTCATAATATAATAACGTATATGAGTTGTGTTTTATTGCACTATTCACTCTAAAAGTCGAAGGTCAATTGCACTACGGAAATTGACTTGATATACTTATCCAATGCAGCGAGACAGCTCTTAGCAATTGGTGATTTCGATTCCTGCAAGCGTTCTGGCAGTGGAGTCAGCACAGCACGTTTTGCCTCTTGTGGCGAGTTGTACCATGTACTCCAAATGCAAGGCGTGTTGTAAGTTCCAGTTATACCGAAAAAGTAATTCACGCCCGCTACCCATTTTCCGTTAGGATGCTGAAGTGTAAGCACGTTCAAGTTCCAATTGTGGTTTTTTGAGAAAATCGGTTCATCATTGATAAGCGGTCTTATCTCGTTTTCGTTGTCGAGCCATCCGTATTTATCGAAGTGCGGTTCACCTTTGTAGCCGCAAAGGATGAATTGCTCGTAACAACGCGCATTTCTGATTTGCTTGCGCACATCAATACCGAACTTTGCGAAATAGGCAATAGTCTCTGTGTCGCCTTTGTTAAGGGCTTTGTGAAGACGCTTTTCATAAACGTCTTCTTTTGGTACAATGTCTGTCATAATTGAAACAATTTAATGTGAAACTTTCGTTTTGTTCTGCCAGCCTTTGTTACAAGGCAGGCAAAAGTTCATGCGATGTAGTAATTGTAGAGAGAGCGAGCCATGACTTTTGCGGCAGCTTTCATTTGTGGCGCAGTGAATCCGTCTTCGAGCATGATGCCGTTGTATTCCTTGCCGTCTGCATAGTTGCTTTCTGCTGCGTTCAAGTCTTCAGAAACAAAGGAAAGCACTTCATCGTATGACAGCGGTGTGCCATCTTCGTGACACATATCTTCACCGGGGTCAACCATGTTGTGAACTATCTTTCTGTTGCTATCCAACAAGTGCCATTCGTAGTAGGCAGGTGTAAAAGTAAATTTTGGTTTCATAATTGCATTTTGTTTAGGTTTGTTTTGTGAGCCGTATCGTTGTTATGCGGTACGGCTCCTGAATCCTTGCAGGGAGAGTCTTAAATCTCTCCTTGCCATACTTCGGGGTACATATCCCAATACCAATTTGCATCTGCATAGGCTTTTGAGAACATTGCCATCTGATAATTTCTCTTTTCTGCCAAAGTCTTTCTTCTTGCCTTTTCGGAATAGTCTTCACATTCGCGCACTTTAAGGACGTATGCACGTCTGTTCTTGTAAAACTCCTTGAGGTCGTTAAAGTAGAGAACTTCGATGTACGAGCCTTCTGGCTGTTTCCGAGTCCATGCTTCGCAATCGTCGAAAGAATTGATTTCCGTACCCACCTTCTCACTTATCCATCGGAACATTTTCTTTTCATCGTCAAAGTGATGAAAACAGTCTGGAGAATGGTGTCCTATATTCACGCGAAAATGCTCTTTCTCTGGAAACTCGTCATGCCATTCGATACGTCCATCATCAATAAGAATTTCAACGCATCCCATGTCATTTCCAAGTGCCTTTGCAGCGCATTTCTTTGTGCAGAATGTGTCAGTTCCATCCCATACATATCCCTTTGTGATTTCCCTGCCACAGCAGGAACATTTCTTTGATGTAGCCATAATATGAAAGTTTTATTGTTTCATGTTTCCGATTGCAGAAATGATGTTGTCGAGGTCTGTGAGACTGAGTTTGCTTGCAAAGTCATGGTCTGGCTCTGCCTGGTCATCATCGAAGTTTAGTCCTCCATTTGTGAAGCGATAGTATTTGAGAGTTTCCTTGCCGTTATCGTCAACTACGATATATAGGCATTGGTAAGCCGAATACGTTGCACCTTCGTACAACTTATCATGGAAGTTCTTTTCGTCCAATTCTTCGCAGGTGTTGCTATTGAATACTGCTGGCTCGAAGAAGAAACAACCGCCATTGTCGAAGAAGTTAAGGACTTTGGTGACGTTTTCTTCACCTTCGCGCCCTTCATTGAGACCAAACTCGTTTTTTTCGTAGTCGGTACATTCCTCTCCGTTCTCCCGAACAAATTCAAGGATTGCATTTACAAGCATATCCCGATAGTTCGTTCTCGTTCTTATTAGAAGTTTTGAGTCCATATTACTTGAAAGTTTAATTGGTTTAACATTTGTGGGAGTGCGGATTTTGCTCCGCAATTCCCTTAGCCATTCATCCAAGCATCGGTAAATGCTATAGCCCATTCCTTTGCTCTTTCAGCATAAGCATGAGGTATGTCTTTGCCTCCAACTGAACAATTTGCAGGGTTACTTCCTAACTCCACTAAATGATTCTGAAGTTTGAGACCTTCCTGAACCATGACAGGAGCGATGGCTTTCATAAACGCTAATGTGATTGGATTTACCATAATGATTTAATTTTTAAGTTAGAAAAATGTTTTGTGGCCATTTCGGGGATTAGCACGAAATGGTCTGAGAGAGTTTAGTCGAAACAAAGTCCGTCGCTATCACCTTCGCTGAAAGGCTCTTCTTTGAGCATCTTCTTGACTTTACTTTCGGCGGATTCATAGCTGTCCGCTTCAACTTCAAAGGTACGAGAGAATGTTTCGTATGCACGGATGCGGAACTTCTTCGGCTCGTCGAAGCAACAAACATTGATGACGTTTTCTCTTTCACAATCCTCTTTTGTCGGATAACCGCCCAGACTATCTGGCTCAAAGCCGTAGAAGGAAATACAATCCTTTGTCACCTGATATGAGAATGGCATAAGTTTTGTCACCACCCTACAATCCACACTTGTTCCGTTCCAAAAGAATCTATGTGGGTCATAGCGACCTCCAGTGTAACAGATGCTACAAGAGTTCTGGATAAACTTCACTCCGAGAACTTTTCCGAGTGTATCAACGGAATATCGCTTGAAGTGAAGTTTGTACTCCTTACCATTCTTGTAGTCTTCAACACTTTCGTAGATAGTGAAATACAAGCCTCCAACTGTGAGCGTTCCTACACCTGCAATCTCAAGTTCTACAATCTGACGATAGATGTACATTTTGCCTGGCTCTCTAATACCATAGTTCATAGGGTACACGACACACTTCTTCATTCTGAACTGACGAAGAGAGCCTTTATATACAAGATACCTTGTAACGTCAAACTCGCTTTTGTCTGGATGAGAAGGGATGTCTCTGCTTACGAAAAGTTCATTTCCTTCCATGAAGTCAGAACCAATGATAGTGCCAAGCACATGTTTTGGATTTAGTTCATTCATAATTTTGAATTTTAATGGTTAGTAAATTTAATAGTTTGTTGCGCTCACTGACATGATTGGATGCCAGAGAGCTGTGTGCGCCTAACAACTTGCATTTTTGTGAAAGTCGTTCATGGCAAAGTTTCGAGCCAAGCGGATTGTGGCGAACTTATAGACAGAAGAACCTACAAATACGCGGTACTTATATCCATATTCGCACACTTTCTTAATGGTGCATCGGCCAAGGTGTTCGATGTAGCCAAGTGGCAGTCTCATTTTATTGTTCTTCATGTTTTTATGAATTGATGAGCCACCAAGCACCTTCGTCACGATTGCAGACGTGAATGAGCTTCACGCCATCTTGAATGTTTCTTGCAGCATTTTGAAAAGCCATGTCCTTTGCAATTGCATCGACATACTCTTCACCCATGCCAGCCACATTGAAATGATTGGGGTCATACTCAAATTCGATTTCGACCTCTACCTTGATAGTTTTTCTTTGTTTGTTCATAATTGAAAAGTTTATAGGTTAATTGTTCGTGACTATTGGAGTTTTCAAGCTCCGAATAGTCTTTTAAGATTAGGACGTGAGCGAAGGCCGTCTTTGATAACTCTCGCGTTTGCTCCATGTCCGTAGTTCCCATACTTACCATACCTCCAGAACCATAGGAAATGTGGCTTGTCTGCATACTTTTCAACGAAATACTTTTCTCCGTTGATCTCGTAGTCTTTGTAGTTTTTTATGATAGTCATAGTTGTGCCACTTTTCTTTCAAACAGGGCTTTGTATTCCTGCATGATTGTTTCTTGGTCGTACTCTTCATTGTCAATCATTGGAAGGTATAACTTTTCGTCCTCTTCCCAGGGATAATCTGTCACGCGCACACGTTCAAGTCTGTCATTATAGATTCCCTTGAAAGCATTGATGATTGCATCCCTCTCGTCGTAGTTATTGTAACCAGAAAAGACAAGTTCCTTCGTCCAGAAGTCAAAGCTGAAGTCAATTTGGTTCACACTGAAGCCTCTTGAATCCAGCTCCGAAATGTTTACGGAAACATAATCTCTTGTGCCAGACTGCAACGTAACTATACGTCCGTAGTATCGGAAATAGTTGTTGTTCGGGCAATCAGACTTTGTTATCTTGTCAATGAGACGTGATAACCATTTGTAGGATTTCTTTGCCATAATTGTTCAATTTGTTGATTATTGTACTTTATGCGGTTGTAAAGCCGCACAAAGCTTAGATGAGTTCTGCAAAAGCTTTTCTGTTCTTTTCGTCAAAGTGCATATTACCTTTGAACTTTCGGATAAGCCATTTGCGTAGTTTCATAATGTCTTTCGTAAACTCGCACTCACCGACATTATATCCATATAGACGTGATGGTTCTGCTTTTGGGTGACAGAAGTAAGTTGGCATAGAGTTTCTGTAAACAAGCACACCAATCACATAAGGAATAGGGCGAAGATAGATTGCATTAAACTCACACAATACTTTGTCTGTGATAGCATAGTCCTCTTCGCGCACAATTCTTGTCACCTTGAAATATGCGCCACAATTAGGAGTGTCAGGACTCATGTTTAACTGCATCGGTTTTCCGTAGAAGAAATACTGACCATTTTTGAGGCATTGGGAATATCCTCTTTCTGGCACTCTTCTCGTTTCATGGAGTTCCCATGTGTCATCTGCTAATTTGCGGTACTCTTCCATGATAAATTCAACTCTGTTCATAATCTCTGAATTTTAAGGGTTTGTGTAAAGAATCGGGTTGTCACACCCAACTCTTTTTAAGGCATAAGCCGTTGAAGAGACTTATAGCAGAGTTCTTTGTGTTGCTCGAAACTTTGCAGGGTACTATTGTCGATACATCTTCCGTAAAGCTGCTCAATACTTTCGCATGAAGAAGGGAATTGTAATCGTTGCATGTCTCTTTCTGCAACAAGCCAATGATAATAAACCTTTGACCACTGCATGAATCCGACAGGATGCACTCTAAACTCTGAAAGCTGACATCTGTACTTCATTTCCCTATTGAAAGCGTTATCAAATGTGATTCCGCTTCCTTGACATGGCTTCCATCCCATAACTATTCTTTTGAAAGTTCTTCAATTTGCTTTTCAACTTTCTCGATACGTTGTAGGATGCGGTCTTCTTTCGTTGTGGAAAAGTTTAGTTTTGCATGACGCATACCATATCCCCACCCCATATTGTTTATTCGCTCATGCTGACGGCATTGTTCGAGATACAATCGGTGTTCGAGGTCACTTTTCTTTTCCTGCAACTTTTTAAGTCTTTCTTCTTTCTTCATAATTGAATAATTTAGGTTTAGTGGAGTTTGGAGTTTTCACGCTCCATACTCCCGAAGAGAGTTTATTCTTCCCAATCAAGGTTCACAAGACTGTCACAGACGGAACTTTTAATCAGATAGTCTTGCGTACATTCCTCAACGACGCAATTTCGCCAGCAGGGACTTTCCCAATGCCTAATCGTGTCCGCTGCTTCTTCAGCAACTTCTCTTGAGAAGGAAAAACCAAACTTTTGTCCGTAGATTTCTCCGTGATTGTTGCGCTTCAAGTTTCCTACAAGATAGACAGGTCTTTTGTCGTTAGCATCATAGTCTTTGACATTCTTCCAATTGTCAACAATATGCCCAGAAGTTGTGCAAAGGTGCTTAACACCTTCACACATTTCTTCGCAAATCAACACTCTCCCATAGAAACGAGTGTCACAAAACTTTGTCGGCTTGTTCTTTGGAAGGAAAGCAAACTGACTATGATAGTTTCCGACAATAACATTGTCCGCAGCTTGCTTTTCCACCGCATCAATGAAACACTTTGGTGTATTCTCTTGATAGTAGGTGATTTTGCGCTCTGGAGAAATGTGTGCTTGGTAGCGAGGTTCATGCTCAAAACTTTCGAGACATGAAGTCCAGACAGTTATTCCGTTTCCGAGGAAACCGAAACAAATCTTTGATTCTTTTTCCATAATGATTGAATTTTAGGTTTATTTTGCGTAAAGACAGAGTTTATCGCAACTCTATCTTTATTAAAAGATGTCAGGTTTTCAGAGCATTGTCGTAGATGTACGGCTGGCTTGACACATTGTAAATGTAGTCGCCACATTTTACAAGTTTTGCATCCAATCCGTAGTAGAGATTCTTCATGCCGGTAACACTTCCGCTACAATGGAAGTTTGGGAATCTCCATAAATCAAAAATTCCGTAGTAAGTTTTCGGTAATACTCTTACAGGGTATTTCCCACGTTTCATTTTAGTCATAATTGTAGATTTTAGAGTAACTTGTACTTTACGGGGATTTCACTCCCCATAAAGTTAGCAGAAGCAGACATAATCATCGGGTGAAACGAAATAGCGAAAAAGTTTTGCTGACGTGTATTTGCATCCGTATGTCTTGTTGATGAACTTTATTACCTCAGGCCAAGTGGCAATTACTTCGATTTTCATTTGTTTCTCTACATTCTTTGCATTGTAGTAATACTGAGGGATGAGACGATGGTCTTGCTTTCCGTATGGGAGATTCTTGTTTTTCTCGTACTGCTCCTGACACTCCTTTTCGTACTTCTTTTGAAGTTGTCGGTCAATAGAGAAGTCAATCCAAAAGTTTCTTCCCTTGCTGCCAAACAGAACTCTATGAAGAATTGCTTTCCTCTGGAGTTTTTGAAGTCACAGCGCATACGATAATTACCAACTCCATTAGGGAGTTTTGACGTAAAATCACCGCCCATAGCGACAAATGCGAGTACACCTTTTTGCAGGCTTGCAATTTCTTCTTCATGTCTTCTTTTGAAATGAAGTTTTGCTTCAGCAATCTGTTCGGGCGTGATGTCGTGAACGTCGCTACATGAAGGATAGTTTACATATTGTCCCAAAGTACAACCATTTTTGTCACGATAGCCATGAGCCATTGCACACTCAAAGATACCTTTGTCTGAGGACATAGCCTCGCGGAACATTTCTTCGGAGAGAAGAGGATTTCCGTCAAATGAAAATTTAGCCATAATTGTAGTTTTATTTATTTGTTGTTCTTGTAGTCTTGCGCTAAACAAATAGTGCAAGACTATAGGTTTAGACGTTCTTGAATCTTTCGGGATGATTCAAAGCGGATTCGTCATAAACGCGCTTTGACTTGTGGTAGGTGTAAGTGATTTGCCTAACTTTGCAAAGCTTGAATTTTTTGTAGCGAAACATACATGTGTCTGTGAATGAAATAGACTTTGGTAGTCCGAGTAATCTTTCCAAATAGTCGTTGCCAATACTATCAACGCTACCCCATTCATTCTTGATGACAAATGTTTGCTCGCAGTCCGTACCGATGTTTACTACAACCTTTCGTGAGTAGTATGGATTGCCGGGAACTTCATCGTAAAACCATCTTGTGAATACGTCAATTGTCTTAATGTCTTTTAGTCTCATAACTTTTGAATTTAATGTTTGTTTGTTGCTCCAGCCGCAAAGATTAGTTTTTCGGCTGAAAAGATTGTTAGAGTTTGATTCGGATTCTTTGGTCTTCACACGCACATTTTTCGTACTTACTGAGTGGAACATTTATCTTATCCAGAATTTCATCAACTTCGTAAGGATAGCCATAACCATGTTCACCAACAAGTCCTCTACAAAAACTATGTTCAGAACCTATATACCATCGAAAAGGAACTTCAGCGAAACCAAAACAAACATACTTTCCATCCTTTACGGCATAGACAAGACTTGTTCTTTCTCTCTCATGCTCTTGTCTGTTAGTATAGCAGTCAACGCCATGTTTCTTCAGCTCATCGCAGACTTCAATAAGTACATGATGATTGTTTTTTCGCCTTGCGTAGTATGCAGGAAGATATGAATCCAACTTTTTCCCTGCAAGATATTCCTGCATGATTCTTTGTGCATTTGGTGTTTCCATAACTTTTGAAATTTATAAGTTTGTTGTAATTGCACTTTTGGGAGAAACCAATCTCCCAGAAAGTTCATACGAGTCCGAGCATCTTATCAAGCCATGTTGACTTGTCTAAGATGTCTGCCATAGCATAATAGAATTTACCTGTCTGGAAGTCTTGCAGGTATTGTCCGTAGAAAGTCATAGTAGTGCATTCTCCGATGAAGAACATGGAATACCTCTCGTTTCTAATCCAGTTTTTAGGAGGCAAGACGCAAAGTGCATATTCCCATTCTTTCTGCGAAATTTCCTTCGGTTCTTTGCTGAGCCATCTTTCACGCTCTCGCTTCTCATACTCTTCCCAATTTATAGCCTCGAAGCCAGATTTGAGAATAGAGGAATACTCTTCGATTCTTTCTTGCCAATAGTCAGCATTGTCTGGATAGCTTTGTTTGTGGCTCGTAACAAGTGCAAGGTCATCTTCGTAGAATTTCTTTGCACGCTTGATTTCCTTTTCTGCATCTTCTGGCTTGCAGGTTGTGAAACATTCGTTTCTGTGAAGAGAAACAATTAGTAAGTCTGTCATAGTCGTAATTGAATTTTGGTTAATTGTTGTTTGTCTGCCAGAGAGTTTTTCAAACTCTCCAGCATAGTTTTAGGCTGACTTTCGCCAAATTTCCTTTAGCCCGCTTCTTGTGTACTTTAATACGATTGCAATTCTTACACCATGTTTTATCCATTCTGGAAGATAAAACAATGCGGCTTCAATGGCTTCTTTGTCGTTTGAGAAAATTGCAGGACTGCTGACGGAAAAAGTTTGATTCTCATTTTCGTACTCTACACGATAGTTCGGATGATGTTTTCCGTCATAGATGAAATTGAATTTGTCGTTTTGCATAATTGAATGATTTTGGTTTATAAACAAAGAAGGCGCAGCCAAAACCAATTGACCGCGCCCAAACATACTAAATTAAAAAAACAACTATCTAATGTAACTAACTACGTCAAACCCTTCTTCATTGTATGCTATAGCTTTGCGGGCATTACTCGCCATCAAAGTTCCGCGTGTAATCATTTGTAAGTGTGCCATGTATTGATGAGGCTTACCTTTGAGTATTACGTCAAAAAAGAAACTTGATTCGTCAGAGTATTCAATTTCAACACAGAAACGGTGTTCTTTTTGTTTTGATTGTTTTTTGGCTTCCATAATCTTTAATTTTTAAGTTTAATGTTTGTTTGCGCCCTCGCAGATTGTGAAGTCTGCAAGAGTTTCGTCAGTAAATCAAGAAATTCTTGAATCGCATCGCACCTTGATTGGGATAGAATGTTACTGGATAGATGGATATTTCGTCTTTTGTCACATTGTTAATAAAACGATGCTCTTCATTTTCCTCGTCGCTGAAGAAATACACAAAGCCAAAACTTTCGAGAACTTCCTTCACCCACGAAAAGTTAAACACGTCTTTGTAGAACTTTTCTTTTCCATGAAACTTCAAAATCTTTTTCACGATTTCGTCTGCAAGTTCATCCTTGCGCTCACTTTCGCAGGCAGCATTCAACATATCATCATCATAGATGCCGAGAATGTTTCTTATTTCTGTTGCTTTCATAGATAATTGAACTTTAATGGTTAATAAAATTTCGTACTTTCCAAAGTTTTTAAGCTCTGGAAAGTTTCATTGTGAGAGTGTGTCTTGTCCCGTCTTGGTCTTCTATAATTGCATCAGCAAACAAATTGTTTCCCTTCCAATTATAAAAACCTTCTATGTACTTTCTTTCAGGCCAAACTTTGCCTTGAATGACTTTTACGCCTCTTGCAAGTATTTCGCTCCCAAGAGTGCTGGAGAAAGCCTTCTCCATAGCTTTAAGTTCTTTATCGCTGATATACATATCCATAAGGTTTTTGTTTATCGTACTTTCGGAGGTTTTTACGCCTCCGAAAGTTTTGTTTAGGCAGCTTCTTCATAGATGCCGTTAAACTCTGTGCCATCCTCGTAATAGAGTTTGTCGCCCAAATTCGCTTCGATGAGGTCGGAAATGTTTTCGTCTGACACTATGTAATCGTCTTCCTCTTCCCAAAGTTTGAGATAATGGCTGAAGCAATCCTCAAACAAGTCATGGAGAGAAAGTTTCCAATCTGGCTTTTTGTACCAATCGAAAATCTTATCCAAGATGTCGCAGTCGTAACACATACCTGTCAATGGGCAGTTTTGTTCTTCCCACATGATGCGCGAATGACGATGCTTGTAGTACATCTTTCCGTTCTCGTCCTGGCGAAAGTTTGTAGCGAAATACTTTCTTGAGCGAATGTCGTAGTAGTAGTTATCGAGGAACCGCCAGAGATACTTGCCAGAAATTTCATGGGAGTCAATCTCTGAGTCTTTGAAATGCCATGAAATGAATCTTCTGTCATGGTCATAGTCAAGCTTGTACTTGATGCCGAAGACTTCACAAAACTTTTGGAGAGTTGAGATTCGTTCTTCTGCATCGTGTTCCTGCGAGATAGTTCCCCAATTGTTTGTCTGTTGGCGTTCTCTCTCGCAAACTTCATGCCTTGCATCCTTTGACAATTCATCAAAACGATACAACTTTACTTTTACTTCCTTCATAGTCCTATAATTTAGTTTGAATGTTAATCGCGGCAGCACGAAAACTTAAATTCGTACTGCCAGATGTTCAGAAGTGATTGAGGTCGTAGGAAACTTCAATTTGGCACTTTTTGAGGTCTGTTACGACTTCTTGGAACTCGAAAGTTTTCTTCACAAACTTCTGGTCGTACTTCTCAATGATTTTCTTTGCCAGAGCAAAACTTTCCCTTGCTATATCTCCGTCACGATGCCCGGAGTAAAGAACAAACTTTGATTTCCATTGTCCGTTGTCTTGTGGGTTGGAAAGTTCTACTTCGTCAACTCTTTGAGCGATGCATATTACGCCGTAGAATCCGTGAAAGAAAAAGTAGTTAGGACCCGTGAAAAGTACATTGACTTCACCTTCCCAAAGTTTAGTTTTGTAAAATTCCATAATCTATAATTTTTGGGTGAATAAATTTCGTACTTCCAAGAGTCGCTATACTCTTGAAAGCATGTTCCTACTTTTGCAGCGGAAGTAACCGCTTGCAAGGTAAACTTCTGTAGGAGTCAATTCTTTCGAATCTGGCATACTTTGCCGTTTCGCTCTTGTTTTCTTCTCGTACTTCCGACAGATACTTTGCAAGCAAAATGTTTTTCTCGTGGAGTTTGTTTGCCTGGTTGTAGAAATAGATCGTACTTTCTACTCCAGCGGCTGCAATGATTGCAAGCACCACAATAATGATGTTCTTTTTCATAATCGTACTTTTTAATTTTACCGTGAAACTTTAATCTCGTACTCTGAAAAGTTATCGTACTTCCCAGAGTTTTACTTTCGTACTTTTTAGTTTTCGTACTCTTCAAATCGTACTTCGAGAGACTTTTGGATTTTCCAAAATTCCCGCCAGAAAGTTTTGATTTTCGGTGAGAACTTCGGACTGTTCCAAAGCAGGATGCCGTAAACTAACATAGCAGCGCAAAACATTAAGTTTGTGCTGCACAAAGCAAGAACTACTGGCAACAAAAGAACGATGCCAACGACGTAGATAAAAACTTTCCGTGTCATAATGAATCTTATTTAGGGTTTTGTCCGCCAAACTATCGGTCAAATAGTTTGGTAGGCGAATGACTTTGCAACCTGCCAGGAAAGTCCGAAACTCTCCATCGTCTCTTTCGAGATTCGCAAATCCTTCATTCTTTCCTTCAGATGCATAAACCAGTGTTCGCGCTCGGAAAGAAAGTTTTCTTTCAGTTCATCGCATGCGAATCCGTTTGAAAGTCTCTTCATCAGCATTTCCATGTCGAAACGCGCAGTAATGCAAACTCTCTGGACTGACGGAATTTTCATAAATTGCTCAAGTACGAAGTTATTGCCGTACTCTGTAAGTTTGTTTCTTGCTGAGTTGGCAAAGATTTCTTTTCGTTCTTCTTTGTCTCTCTGGCTGTCCAGATAGTTTCTTTCTTTCATCTTCAAAAAGTTTCCAAACTCTGTGTAAGGAATCTTTTGATCGATTGCTTCCTGCTCCCATTGCTGAATGAGAGCGGAAGGGATTATCAAATACTTTTGCATGCTTCTTTGTAAAAGTCTGGGCATTTTACGAAACTATAATCAATTCCGCAGAGCACGCAGATGTTATAATATACTTTTTGTCTCATTTCTACATTTCTCCTTATTGCATCAAAACGCAGGGATGAATAATCTTTTTTCTGGCAAAACATTCTGCGGAAGTGCCAGCGTAATTCTAAATAAATTGCTTTCATACTCTTTTCGTTTTAAGTTTATAAATAAATTTGAAGGCGGTGGAAAGTCTTTCATTCCCGCCGCCAAAGTTTGAACCAGACCGGCAAAACTTGTTTGTCAGCCCAGAACTATAGATTAAAATTCAATTATGGACTTTATATTGCTGCATTGTTATAAATATAAATGCCTTCCATTCGGTCACATATTGCAAAGTTTCTTCTGTAGTTTGTTTCTCGCATTCGGAAACACTTGCAAAAGATTAAAGCTTTGCAGCAGCTTAATAATGTCAAAGAAATAAAACTTTGATGAACAAAAAAGACTTTGCTTTGACGAAACTTTTTCAAAACTTGTTTTTCAAAGTTCATTAAAAAAGCTCTTTGTCTGCAAAGTCTTTTTGTCAGAAAGTCTTTTGTCGTATCGTCACGAGTCGAACATGACAAAGTGCAAAATCACTTTTTCCAAAAATACGTATTTACATACCAGAAAGAAAAAGACAATAAAAAAAGGGTGCGAATCTTTTGCGACTCGCACCCTTTGAAAGTGTTTTTGTTTAGTTTTCGTTTTCGTTGAAAGCCTTTGTAACTTGTTCCGCAACATCCTCAAGACTGAAGCCGTTTTCCTTTGCTTTCTTTGCAGCTTCAAACACAAAAGACAATATCTTTCTGTAGTCTCGAATCTGATTAAAAAGTCTCTTTGCCGCGTCTTGTTTGCTTTGGTTGTAACGTATTGCAAGAAGTATGTTATTTGTTGTAATTTCGCGCTTTTCTACAAAAAGTGAAACGGAAAACTTTTTGCCGTTTTCTTCATGTGAAAGTGTTACGTCTTCATACTTGTTTGTTCCGTCTTTGTCCTGGCATTGTGCAGCTCTGTAAATCTTTACTTTTCCGTCTTCAATATATTCGCTTTCCTTCAGTTCCGAAACTTTGCAAGCCATCAGGACTTTTTTATAAAGTGTTTCGTTTTCTTTCAGCTTTGCGACAACATCCGAAAAAGTAAGATTTTGAGAGGCTGCAATTTCTTCAGCATGTGCCTCAAAAAATTCTTTCTCCGCTTTGTTTATTGCGGCGCTTTTTGCGTCTTCTGATAAAATGCCAGAATCAACCAAAGGAGAAAGACTCGCCTCAAGTGTCGTAACATCAAAAACAACGGGACAAAAGTACATGTTTAATTCATAACTGAAAAGCTTGTTTTTGTCGATCCGCTCTTCTTTTTCTTCTTGCTCGTTTTGTTGCAAGATGTTCAACTTTGCAGAAACTTTGCCCTTTGTTTGTGTTGCGTCTGGAATTTCGACACATGGCAAAGTGTTTACAACTGTTGAGGCGTTACTACTCTTCACGCCATCAACGCTTTTTAATTGCTTTTTCATTGCTTTTTAATTTAGGTATGTAAATAATTCAATAAAACCGCTTTCACGGCTGCAATTTCCCTTAATTGCACTACAAAGTACGGGATTTTTTTCGATATGTGCAAGCTTTTACGTGTTTTTTTTGTGTATTTATATGTATTTTGTGTGTTTTTACATGATTTTACATGAAAAATAAGCCCTTTTAGCGTGTTTTTGTGTGCATTTTGCGTGTTTAACGTGTTTTTATTGTGTATTATATATAATATGTATATGTAGCCAGAAAAAGCACGTTTTTAGCCATCATGGAGGCTTATTTTGTGTCTGTGTATATGTGCAGCACAATAGCAGACACAAAGCCAGACAAGAGGCGAATGTGATAGCAAGGACGAAAAAGAAGAAAGGCAAAGGAGTGTAAAGAAAAAGTAAAAATGTAAAGAAAAAAAAACGACTTTTGCCAAAGGTTTATAAATCGTTGTATTTCTGCATATTAAATATGTCACATTATATGTATAATGTTGCATTTTGTTTGTTGTTTTGTATTCGTTTTTCGGACGGGTACACCCCTTTTAACGCGATAGGGGACCCGTACTGACCTCTTGCCGAGATTTTTCAGTTTTCGTTTCGATTTTTCGTTTTTTATTTTTTTTATTTTTCGACATTGTTGTTGAGTTATTTGTATTAGAAAATTATCTATTTCAGTAATTTAGGTAATCAATGTACCAAAATTGGATTTTTGGCATTTTGTAGTGAAAATTGTGTTAAATTTATGTTAAATTGAATGAGCGACATGCTGAAAATGGGGTAAAATGGCATGTTTTTTGAATGTGAATGTACCAAAAATGAATCTTCATTGGAAAATCAAACATTTCCAGTGAGGGGTGTTAAATGCCTGTAAATAAAGGATTATCTTTGCATCGCAATGAACCAAATGAACCAAATGAACCAAATTTCCTATATTGGTATAATTGATTTTTTATTATTTGTTTTTATGTATGTGTAAAGGTACAGGAAACGACAAAATGGCATTGATTGACGGCTTGAGTGCTGTGATTTACAAGTCGTTGGACGGGAAATTGCTGCGTAGCGCATATCAGCAGGCTCGTTTTGGCGACAGGGTTTACGGTTATCAGGAAGTTGTTCTTAGTGCTTGCGCGAGTTGCTTTAAGACATACATGGGTGAGGTTTATTACTTTGACGGACGTGTTTGGTGTCCGTTGAGTGACATAGTACTGGAGAATGCGTTGAACAAGGCGATGGTTCGTGGTGGTGTTCCGAAGTCTGATTTGATAAATTCGAGGTCGAAGCTGATGTACTCTGCACGCGGCGGTGCATCGATGTCGGCATTGGAGTTGTCTGCATCTGTGATAGGCTTCAGGAATGGCGTTTGGGATTTCAGTGACATAGACAACCCTGTTTATCATTCGTTTGATGACAGGATGCCGATAATAGGCATATTGCCATACGACTATGACCCGAAGGCGACATGTCCGAACTGGCTGGCATTTTTGCAGTCTATTTTGCCGAAGGGTGAGATAATGAAGTTGCAGAAGTATCTCGGCCTTGGATGCGCCAGCAGGAAGGACATGACACATAAGGTCGAGGAAACGCTGTGGCTCATCGGGAATGGCGCGAATGGCAAGAGCACGATATTTGACGTTGTTCGCGGTGTGTATGGTGCTGACAATATCTCGTATGTCGGTCTTGACACGCTGCTGAGTGGTTCGAGCGAGGTGAGGGCAAGGTTCATCGGGAGCATCGTCGGGAAGTTGTTCAACTATTGCAGCGAGATACAGAGCGATGACATCAGCAAGTATGCCGACACGTTCAAGTCGTTATGCAGTGGCGAGCCTCAGACTGTAAGGAGATTGGGGCAGAATCCCGAAACGACGTTTGATATTCCGTTCCTGGTGTTCAACATGAACAGGCGACCGACGAACAAGAACATGGATAAAGCATTGCTTCGCAGGCTTCTGTTCATTCCGTTCAAGACATCTGTTTCGGTAGCCGACATGAACAGGGAGTTGAGCACAGAGCTGATGAGGGAATTGTCTGGCATCCGAAACTGGATGATAGAAGGGTACAAGATGCTTATTCGCGACGACTTCCAGTTCTCTTCTACTAAGGATGGTGATGATGAGCTGACGGATTATATGCTCGAAAACGGACAGACTGTGCAAGTGTTCCTCAATAAGAGCGGCTTCAACTGCAACCGGCGCACAGGGCATTGGGATGACAAGATTCAGTGGGTTCAAGCATCAGCCATCTATGAAGACTATGTTTCGTTCTGCGAGAAATGGCTTCAGGAGCCGCTTAACCAACGTGCGTTTGGTGGCGAAATGTCGCGTCTTGGTTGGCATGAGAGCAACGGCAACCGCAAACGTACCGGCACAGGGTATGTGTACGGTATATTCTGCGAGAAAAACATAGACTACGCATTGAAATTATGAACATACCGAAAGATTTCATAGAGGTTACATCGATATACGACGGCAAGAAGTCCGTAATTCGTTCAGAGAGCATTGAAGCAGTCCATGACAATGATGCTGAGAATGTCGATTTCGGCGTGAAGCCAGCTCACAGGACAATTGTCTATAATGGTCGCGCACTTGATGTGATAGAAAGCCTCGAAGATATATGCAACATGATTTACAAAGCTGAATTTTAATTGAAGTATGATGTATAAAAGAACTTACGTTTCAGGTTGCGAAATGACGCATAAGGAATTTGCAGAGTATGTGAAGGGCTACGAATCTCTGTTTGAGAACCAGACGAAGATTCTGGAGGGATTCGAGATAGGCGGCGATTTGCTGTCTGTATCATTCTGCGTTCATTATGCAGCACTTCTTGAAGACAGGCTTCGATACTGCCATACTTGCAGCGAATACTACCGTGCTATGGCAGAAAAGAGCTTCTGGTTTATGAAGCGAATTGTGCTTCGTCGTGCTATTGCGTTTGAGGCGATTCACAGAGAGACGCTTGAAAGACTCATCATTGTGCGCATGTTCATCAAACAGTCGAGATATGCAAAAGAAGAAACAAAGTAGCGACGGTCAGTACAAGTGCGGCGACTGTGCGAATATGAAGGTTGTCACTGAACATCACACGATGAGCATTAAGGGAAAACCAACACTTGGCAGATGTCCATACTATACGGAAGGTAAGTATTGCGTATTGCTGTCACAATCATGTTGTAATAAATTCAAAAACAAGAATCAGATATGAATTTACAGGAAAAGAAGATTTTGTTTGCAGATTTGGATGGTACGCTGATTACCACTGCAAGCGGCAAGACATTTGCTGAAGACTGTACCGATTTCCGTATCAGGAAAGAAGTGCTTGACAAGATTAAGACGATGACAGGTCTTAAGTACCTTGCAATCGTCACAAATCAAGGAGGCGTTCCTCAGTACATTTCGCAGCATGACGTTGAGGTGAAAATAAAGAGCATTGTTGAGTTCATTCGCTCATATTTCTCTCAAACTCCTTTCAGTCCTGATGATGTTCTGACAATCAATGCCGAGTATTGCGCTTCGATGGAGAAAGACCATCCATGCCGCAAGCCCAATACTGGTATGCTCGAAAATTTCTTTCGCTATCCTGGCACAGAAGGAATAGAGAAGTCCGCTATGCTGATGATTGGCGATGCCAGCGGCAAAGAAGGTCAGTTTAGCGATTCAGACAAGAAATGTGCAGAGAACTTTGGCATTGACTACCTCGATGTCGAAGACTTCCTGAAAACTTTATAGTCTTGAAAGAAATGGAAAGAACTGGAAAGAAATTCGACAGGCGTATAGTCGATTTCGTTTATAACAACCCACTAATTCATTAGTGCTATGAAAAAAAGTTTATTTCTCGGCCTTCTGCTTGCGATAGTAAGCATTATGGCTACGGGCTGCTCTTCCTGCCAGTCCGGGAACAAGAAGCAGGAAAACGCGAGTGAGACGAAGGAGTGCGTTAAGCAGGACTTTTTCACTCAGGACTATGACGGTGTGATTGAAGCTGGTCTGCTCAAGACAGAGCGCATCATATCGACAGACCTTGAGGAAATGTACCTAATCGCAGATGGGAGAGATTATCGATGGTTCGAGACCGATATTCTCTTAACAACTCCCCTTAACGACGAGGACTGTACCTGCGATGTGTTTAGTGTGACAGACGTATTCCAAACTATTACGGAGAAAGATGGTGGTTATGACACAAAGGTATTCATGCTTACAACTACCGCGAAGAATCATGATGTGCAGGTGTTCCCAGACGCATTTTACATAGAGAACCACCCGCTTAACAATGAACCGCTGTCAATCTCATTCCAACAGGCTTTCGACTTGGCTATGCAGGCGAACATACCAAAGCCCAATAGTCGCAACTGTGTCCTACGCAAGCCAGTCGGCCCTAATCGCTGCAATGCGCAATATATATTCGGCAACCTACATGAACAGATATACGTGGATGCCGTGACTGGTGCAGTGTCAGCGGAAAACCCAGCCTTCTTCGGCTATCTCGGTAAGCCGTTGGGCGAATGGCCTTAATCCAATGTAAAACCTAAAAAAATAAGAAAAGCTATGGGTACAATTAGAATCGGAAGAATTGAAAAGAAGCCATACAATGGCGGTTCGATTACGACGAGTCCAGAGGTTGCAGCTCCCAAGCAGATGAGCGAGGAAGAAAAAGCCGCGTTCATGGAATCTGTGAAGAAGTTGCCGAAGGACAAGTGGGTTTCTGCGTTGCGCAATGCCGGACTTGAAGAGGAAGCCAACGAGTGCGAGAAGGCACTTGCCGAAGAGCATCTTCATGAGCTGAATGCCAAGAACCGTGCAAAACGTCTTGCCGAAATCCAGGCCATGGACGATGAGGAAGCACAGTTGCAACTTCTCCTTGATGAAGGTTTCACAGACGAAGCGGGTACGCTTGCCGAGAAGCTTGCTGCCAAGGCAGAAGAGCAGGGTGCTGGTTCTGATGAACTCGACGGAAAAACGTCGAGCACGGAGGCTGGTGACGAAGGTGAGCAAGGTGGTGATGCAGGTGAAGGAAGTGAACTTCCCGAAAGTACTGAGCCATCGGAGCAGCCAGAAGAGCAGTCTGCTGAACAATCCGAAGAGCAATCCGAAGCCGGGACTCAGGATGAGAAGCCTTCTGGTACGGTGTCAGCTGACGCGACGGCAAAGCAGTCACCTACTGCAAAGAGAGGTAGAAATGCATCCAAGAAGTAATTGTTGCGGCTCAACCGCAACCTACAGAACAAAAAAACAATAAACAAAAAAAAGATGAGCAAGAAGAATCTTAGAAAGAAATTCTCCTCATTCGTAAGCAAGTTGACTCCCGATCAGGTTCGGGAGCAACTTGTTCTTGCGTATGTCCAGATGGAGAAATGTCAACAGGTGTTGCGCGGCGAGAATGCGGAGCCGGTTGACATGATGGATAACGGCGAAAGTTCAGACTTGGAGTTGTTTTATCAGTGCAAGAAAGTCCGTGAAGAGCTTGACAACCCAAATCAGACGGAAAAGAAGACCAAAGGCAAGAGCATTACCATCGGTGTTGACATTGACACCTCTGGTGCCATCAAGCGCATAAAAGACATCAGGAAAGAAATGATGAAACTGCATGAAATGACTAAGATGCACCTAAAGAATCCGATTCCAGAGGTGTTTGTGTTTAAGATGGAAGAACTCTTTTCTCTTGTTGACCAATTTCCGAAAAATCCTGAAAGTAGTGTGTATTATCTCCACAAAGGCCGTATTCACAGAAATGTTCTGGGAAATATAACATGCTATAAAACTGTTGAAAATAAACATGCAATCAAGATTGAAGGCTATGATGGTCTTTTCTCTGGAAACGACCTATATTCAGACCCAGAGATTCTTGCAGATACAGTCTATAAGATTATCAGCAAACATGTTTCTTTATCTTCAGACCATGAGCCTGCCTACTTCATTGACAGGACAAACCGTGTGTTTAAGGCTGCGAAGTGGTATCTCGAAGAGCATGGGATTGAACATTTTGTATCTCTTGAAGAATTGAGAAAGTATCTACTTGAAAACATTATCGATGATGGAAAACAAGAATAAAAAGGTTGCGCTACAAACGCAACAAACCAAACAGTCAGAGTTGGAGATTCCATTTGTGAAGCCTGCGCGTATAGGCAACTTCAAGCTGTGGCGCAGCAAGAAGTCTTTGGGCATAGGCAGAAACAAGTATGAAATTGAGCAAATCAACATTAGCAATCTTGATGGGACGTGGCAGTTAAAGATTCCTGCAACCTTCCAGATATTCGGTTTGATTGGCGAGATTTACAAGGCATACAAGATGGACAGCGGTGATGGTCATGCCGAAGGTCAGTTGGCTACACTGTTCGGCAATATGCTTTATGCTTCTGCTATTGGCAATGGTTACTTCCATCGTGGTTTGAACATGTTGGCAACTGTTTATGCCAATCCTGGTCTTCTCGAAAAGAAAGATGACAGCCACAAAGACTTTATGAAGGACGTAAAGGAGTTGGTTGAAAGATTTCTTGAGTGGAGAAAAGAGTACGACAGACATGCAGCGTCAGTTGCTCCAACGGATGAAGAGTTAAGGCAGGCTCAGGTTGCAGACGAAATGCTTGAGGAAATCGAGAGAGAACAAGCAGAAGACACGGTAGCAGATGGAGGTGGGAAAAAGGATTAGCTCTTCTCTGCAAGCACCTTTCACTTGCAATAAGATTGCGTTGTGCGTTATCGGACGGCGTGAGAATCGCTATGCACGCGAATTTGTTGCGCATTACCAGTTGTTGGGCTTCGACAAAGTGTTCCTCTGTGACAATAACAGAAGTGGCGAAGAGCGTTTTGATGACGTTCTTCGCGACTACATAGAGGAAGGCTTTGTCGAAGTCCTTAATTATCGTGACCGCGTTGGCGTACAGCGAGAGAGCTATGAGGACGTGTATCGCAAGTATGGCGACAAATATAGATGGATTGCGTTCTTTGACTTCGACGAGTTTCTTTGTATTCCTTGCGGAAACGCACAAGGCACAGGGACTAATGGTGATATCCACGAATTGATGAAGAGCTATGAGGGCTTTGACTGTGTGCTGTTCAATTGGATGAACTATGGCGACAATGGTTTGATTCGCGATGACGGACGAACATTAGCCGAGCGTTTCACAGAACCGTTGCCATTTGACCATGAAGCGCAATATTCAGGTATTCCAGACAACAATCATGTGAAGTGCATCGTTAGCGGTGGGCTTCCTTTGGTGCTTTTTGATGGTAATCCACATTTGCCGTCGAATAAGATGCGCTGCTGTGATTCTCTTTGTGAGCCATGCAGTCAGAAGCCTTTCCAGAAGTACAATTTCAGTGTAGCCTATCTGAAACACTACGCCACCAAGACGGTTGAAGAATGGTTCTCCAACAAATGGCAGAAGGGTACAGGTAACAAGGACAGCATTGAAGGGTTCAGAAGCATGTACTCAGGTCGTTTCTTTGCCTACAACGAATGGACGCAGGAGAAAGATGATGTCATGCGAGAGCTTACCGGGTTGCAGCCGAGGATTGTTCCAGAACAGAAGACGGTTGTCATCGTCAACTTCAACACGACAAAGCTCACAATGGCCGCGATACGTTCATTGAACAAGAAAACGCCAGGATGCAGGATTGTCGTTATTGACAATAGCGACAAGGAGGTGTTTGTTCCAGACGGAAATGCGTCTGGCACGATGGCGAATGTTGAGGTGCTTGACAATACAAAGGGACAGATGATTGACTTTGAGGCGATGCTCTCAGAATATCCCGACAAATATCCTACTCCTGAAAACGATTGGGGTAGCGCGAAGCATTGTAAGACGATTGATTATTGTCTTGATTTGTTTCCAGAAGGATTCCTGCTTATGGATAGCGACATTCTTGTTAAGAAGGATGTCACGTCTTTCTTCGATAATAGTTGTGCATGGGTCGGAAGTGTTGATATATGCAGGAGCAAGTTCAATGTGAATCTCCCGCGAGTGCTACCATATCTTTGTTACATCAACTCGAAGATGTGTAAAGAGCATGGCATAAGGTATTTCAACGGAGAGAAGATGTTCGCATTGAGTCATAGGATGCCAGATATGGCATACGACACTGGTTGTTGGTTCTATGAGGAATGCGAGCGCAAGAATCTTCCCGTTAACTATATGCGCATAAGTGACTACATGCTTCATCTGCATCATGGCAGTTGGCATGTGAACAATGCAGAAGAATGGTTAGATGTCAATAGGGAGTTTTGGGAATAGTGTTAGCAATACAATTGCTACATGCGAAACAAAAAAAGAAGGTGTCTATTCAGGCACCTTCATTCTGCATCCATTGCTGCTTGTATTATCTTGTGGGCGGTTCGGATGATTCTTTCCATTTCTACGGGTTTCACCTCCGTAGTATTGTTTCTTTTAAGATAGTCATTGTAGGCATACAGAAGCGGACACTGGTTGCATTTTAGCGGAAATACGAAGTTTATATTATCTGTTCCGTCCGTGCTTTCCTGTTCGCTTTCTTTCTTTATGTCGTTGTACTTTGCATAGAGGTCAGCACGTTCCTTGGAGCCGACTGGTTGCTGTTTTGCAGAGCGAAGAATCTCCTTCAGCACTTCCTCTGTATCGACAAGTTCTATTTCGTCGAGTTTGACAGGTGCAGCAATGCCATCCTTCACGCGGGAACGTCTGTCTTCGAGCAGTTTCTTGAACTTTGCGCTTTCAAGGATGTTGTTTCGGATGCTGGTGCTCTGCTGAGCAGCCAATGCGATGTTCTCAGGGAAAGCAATGGCGTATGCGTCGGTTTCCGAATATCCTACTGCCATGAGGTCAGCCATGACGAGATACTGCGTCGTGACGTTCAATTTCTTCGCTTCTGTCTGTTTTTGCTTGGATAGTTCCATAATTTGATTTTTTTTTAAGATAGAGTTGCTATAAAATAGCAACATACTAAACATTTTTTTGAATTTGTTTTGTTGGTTCGGATAAAAAGTGTAATTTTGCGTCGTGAATGGTATGGGGTTGGCAACAATTCGATGCCTTACGACACGAGAGACCCAAGCGGCCTCTCGTTTTTTTATTGGAAACTCAGCTTGAATATATCAGTTCCGTCATTGAGTAGAATGAAAATGTCCTTAATGATTACGTCAGCCCCATATCTCTTTAAGGTATTCATACCGTTTTCAACCTTATCGTATGAGTAGAATGACGGATTGTGGAAATACATACATAACGCATTGTTGTTTTCTCCATACAAGTCGTTATAGTCTTTAAGTTGTTTGTTTTTGCGCCCAATCTGGTTGTTAAATGCTTTTGAGTTCTCTGTAACAGACACCAAATCCATCTTCACGCCATCAAGCATCATATCCAAATCAACTTTATTGTTGGCTTCTGCCCTGAATATAACGCTATGACCGAGTTTGAAAGCCTTGTCTTGAAATTCCTTCTCAAGCTCGTCACCATTTAGCCGTTCATCAAAGTAACGCTTATTGTCGTTGATATGGACTTTGTGTGATTGATGAGTTGCTTTCAAGCCTCCAGTTTCGGAATCATATTCAACATCATGGTAGTTTTCATCATTGCTCAACATTTGGTATTCTTCCCACCTGTCATTTTCTGTCTGGTTGTTTTCATCCTCTGTCTTGATCGGGAAGATTGGTATTCGGTAGCAGCAGCAATGTGGGTGTGGGTATGGTTTTGTGTATAGCTCTTCAAGTCCTTTGTGAAAGCCTACCTCTGCATCGCAGATGTCGCAAGGGTATGAACTTCCACGCAGTTGATAGTAGCCAGCAGCTCCACTTTCGTCAAACTCTATTCCCTGTTCACGCATCCAAGCCATTTGAAGAGTTATCTTTGCCATGTTCACGACATTGGTAGCACCACTGTTGGAAAGTCCGACTGCACCCTGCTCAACACCACGACTGCGTATGTATGTGGCATTGAAGTCATCCGATTCTTTGAAGGCGGCAGCGACTTCCGGCATAGTGTAGATGCTGTGTAGGTTCGACTTGACCTTTGTGACAGCATCAGCAAGAGCGATTCCTGCGTTTCTGAGTGCTGCGACTGCGGCTTCTATGTCCTTCATTGTCTTGAATAGGTAGCCGTCGAGCGTGTCCTGAAGGTTTCGGTTCTTTCTTCCGAGAGTGGCAATCCAAGCAGCGAGAAGTTCTTTCTTCCTCGATGATGAATCGCCGAGTGCGGTGGCGGTTTCTTGAACTGATTCGGTTGAATAGTCATAGATGAAGCTGAGGATTTCTTCTTCAGCCTCATCCATTACCTGCGAAATTTCGTCCATCATCTTTTCGTTGTAGTCGCTGCCGATGAAGAATTTCTTCGGATCAACGTCGTATTTGTAGCAGATGGTGACGATTTGCTGTGCAGTGTTCAAGAGACATTCGTCCACACTGTTTCCAAGCAGGGTAGCATATTCATTGCGGCGCAGGATGTACTTCTTCGCTGCATCAAGGTCTTCCTGCGTCGGGGACTTGTAAAGGGATGTATTAAGGGTTATTCTGACGTTTGGCATGATTTTCTTTGTTTCTCAAAGGAAATACTTTGAGCGCACGTTTGCGATGCTTTGAACGCATCTGCTTAGTGTGTCTCGTCCCATTTATCCCATTTGGATTTAGCTTTGCCGGTTGTGGGGTCAATTTCGTTTCTGTTGCTGTCCCACATCTTCCCACTACGGTTGCGGCGACCACGACCAGTTGCCACACTACCCTTCGTGCGCTTCCGAGCCTTGCCAGATGTCGTAGTCTTATTGCCTTGCTCGTCTGTGCCTGTTGTAGTGGTGGTTTCTTGTGTATAGTCCGCATCTATTTCAGCGAGAGCAGCAGCCTGTTCGATAGCGATTTCAGACTGAATTTCGAGTTTCTGTTCAGAAAGGAGCAATTCTTGCGCCTGTGCCTCCTTCTTCTCAGCTTGTATGCGTTCCCATTCCTGCGGAGTACCGTAAGGCAGTTTCTCGGACGCGGTCTGCTTAGAGAGGAATCCACCAACGACAGCCGTATTGAGGTTTGTGGTCAGCTCAGTCATGTTGAGGTGGATGTACGGCTCAATGTAGTGGCGAATGTTCGTGTTGATAAACGCAAGGCGTTGTTCGCACTCGATACCGTAGCCCCACATGTAAATGCCAATCATCTTATCAACAGAGCCATCGTATTCCTGAGAATCCACCATTGCTTTCTCATAGGCATCAGAGTACATGATTTTGAGAGATACGCCCGGTGTATCTCCAGACTTCAATTCTGGTGTCTTGACAGCGAATGACTGTTTGTAGATGTTATCCTCCAGTTTGTCAAGTTCAGACTTGTAAGCGTTGCTCGCGTCCTGTCTGTTGAGGAATCCGATTTCTCCGTCTGAAGGGAGAATCATAATCTTCGATGCGTAGGACATATCGTTTGTAGTGACCTCTTCGCTTCCTTCACCCTTGACGTACATGATAGGCAAGCCAAAGTCGTGGTTGCTGTGTGCGAGGTTAGAGAAAGCAATCTCATAGTTCTCGATAGTCTCTTCTGAGAACGTCCAGCATGGTCCGTTATCGTCGCGCATGTATGCAACTGGGATTGAATCGAATCCATGCGGTTCGACATACTCCAGCTTGTAGCCGTTTATTGAGAAGAGCTTAAAGATAAGCTGCTTTGCCTTCTCGATAAGCGAAGTCGGGTCGCCGTCAGCCACGAATCGATAGTAGTAGGTATCATCCCAAACATCGATGTATCGTTTTGTGATGTTACCATTTTCGGAATAGTTGCAATATGTACGGGCGAAGACATTTAATCTTCCGGTTCTCAGGTCGTAGTGCGGGAATAGTTTGTCACCGTCAAGGAAAGAGAGCACTTTCCATCCGAATTTACCATTGTCGAGGAATCCCACAAAAGCACCGTCGCCCGTTGCCTTCACAGACTTTGCCAGCTTGTACCAAGCGACCTCCATGTTCTTGTTTGCCCAACCGTTACGGAACATGTTGAATGTGTTCTGCGTTTCCTGTGTGACATTCTTGTCAGAAAGCTCAAACTGGATGTCGTTACCGCAAAGGTGCGTAAGCTGCTTGACGAGTATGATTTGCTGATACGAGAAGGCATATCTCGGTATTTCCTGCACATACCAGAGTCCGTCCTCTTCATTTTTCTGCAAGATGTCTGGGAATAGTTCTTTGTCGTTGATAAGGTGTCCAGCAGGGTCAAGCTCTCGCATGAAGTCTTCCTGTGTGACAATCTTACGTTTGAGATAGTCTTTTGTTACTGCAACCTCAGATACATCGTTCCAGACATATCCGTGGTCGTAGTGTCCATCCGGCAAAACTCTCGTAAAGGGCTTCTTGGTGAGAAGTTCCCTTAGCTTAAATTGTGTTTGAATGCTGTTGTCTGTCATATTGGTAATTATTTTATGGTTCAAATATGTTTAATTTGAGATATGGGAAAGATGTGAATTGTGAGAGGCATGTAGTGACAGTTTTCTGACACTTCGTATTCTCTTGTCTTTATTGAGCCATGTCGGTATGACGGCTTGTGTACGCTTAATGTCGAAAATCTCACGCATGAAGAGAGCCTCGAAGAAGTCAGGCGAGTGACCAACGACCGACTTGTGTTTCATCTGTTCCTTGTGGATAAGACACCAGCCCTTGTCTTCCTTCGACATATCCTGTTTTACGCACTTGCGTTCAGTTTGCAGGATGTCGTAGAGTGTCTTCACGTCCTTTCCAATCTTGTATTTTCGTGTGAGCAGTGTAGGTTCGATGCTCCAACCGCCCTGTTGTGTCCGTTCGGCGAACTTGTATGCGCACTGTGATTTTTTGTTGTCGTAAAGATGTTTGTCTTTGAGTGCAACCGCTTCCTGGTTGTTGAATGGTACAGCTTTCGGGAAAGCACCTTTAAGCACCTGTCCCATGCCATTGAGGTCATAGGCAAAGTTTTGTTCGAGCACGCCCCATTCCTGCAGCTTCGCTTTCAACAGTCCTGCTGTTGTAAACGGGTCTCTTCGGCAGACATACACGTCAGCGATATGCCATCCAATCCAGAACCAAGTCACGCAGTTGTCGCCACCTGTTCCAGCCACGTCGCATGTAGCGCGTCTCACCTCATCATCTACCATCTGTGCGTTTTGGAAAATCTTATCAAGGTGATATGACTGAATTATGTCATCGCCCGTCTTGATGATGTCCCAATTACCATCGAACTCCCTTGCGCGTATTTCAGGCGGCTGGTTGAGCAGTGAAGCGATATATCCTGGGTCGTTTTTAAGAAGAGCCTTGTTGTCTTTGAGACTTGCCTTGATGAACGTGACTGACTTGACGAAGAAAGAAGTTTTCGTGTAGCCGTACTGTTCCCATTCAGGATCCCAAGCGTCATCAATCATTTCCTTGCACTGTTCGTACACCTCTTCCGGCGTATCACCCCAGATGATATTGTCAACGGAATCGTCCGGCATATAGCAATAGCGCACCACCCCGTCGCGTTCAGGGATTGCGAATCCCTTCCTTTCAGGGTGCATCTTACCGTCAGAGTAGATAGTGTCTGCTTTTCCAATCCACCAGTCCACGAATTTCCGGAGCCACGAAAGCGGGTCAGGGTTGCAAGTGCCAAGTATGCGCGAGTGAACACCGACAGTATTACGGTTGGAAGTCATCAGGAACTTGAACATTTCAAAAGGCATCTGCGGCAGCTCGTCGATACCGATGTACGCAAACTGCTGTCCGCGAAACTTTGTGTCGAAGTCCGACATTGGCATATCGTAGATGGTAAGACCAAGTTTTGCACCCGTCTTGAAGTTCCAAGTCATATCGTCTTTTGACTTGTTGTAGCGGCCAAGGTGTGAGAACCATCGTTTGCTTTCATTGATAATGTTCTCGAAATCGTCCTTGTTTTTGCGGAATATGATACCGTTGAAGTGTTTGTTCTTGATGTCGTATATAGGCTCCATGAGCATTGTCACTGTATTGTGGTTGACCGTGTAAGCGTCCGTCATATAGAGGTGGTCGCGTCCAGTTATCGTGATGCAGCGGCAATTCTGCTTATGGTGGCTCTTTGTGATGTATTGTAGTTTTTTTGTTAGGGTTGGCTTGCTTGCCTTCACTGGCAGTTTTGTAGGTTTCTCTGCATTGACATGCGCCCTCTCCCTGAACGTGCTTTTCTCAAACAGTTCGCCGTCGAAAGGAGCGACGAAAGCTACTTTCCAAAATCCTATCCTTTCCGGGTCATCGTCGATTTGCGTTACCCTTGCCCATATTCCGAGTGAGCGAGCCATTTCTGCTACATCCTCGATGAGTTTTTTGTTAGGCAATGCGAGATATGGGTGCTTGTGCATAGAGCGTCCATTTTGGAACATGATGCCACGCAAGTATTCCCACCTTGCCTTGATGGAAGCAGTTTTGTATTCTGCCGGTATTGATGCAGGCTGTTCTTGTCTGCTGCAAGTAATCCTTCGTCTGTTTTCGTCGGACAATCCTCGCAGATAGTAATAGCCGTTTTTCTTGTTTTTCTTTATTTTCAGTCCGAAAGAAACGAATTTTCGTGCGAGGAAACAGTTTGTAGTAAGCTTTACTCCAGAGAGAGCGAAGTTCCAGAATCCAGTACCGCTGATATATCCAAGCAAGAAAGGATGCAGTGGTAAGTCTATAGCCGTCATTTTTTCATTCAACTCCACTTCTCCGCACAGCGGAAACTCGACAAAATCTGTTTTTCCTTTCCTGAGAGAAAGCGGGAATGGTGCATCGATTTTGTAAATATCCATAATCTCGCGTGCAGTCATTTCATGGAAGTCATCTGTTGGGCTTGTTCTTGCCCAGAATCTATGGTTATCCATGCAAGTAACCGTTGTACCATCGTCGAAATGCAGTACATATACGGTATTTTCTCCCTGTTCAAAGATTTCCGACACTTTCTGTACGCCGTTGTATGGTGTGCATATAGGGTCTCCTACTTCGAGTTCGCCCATCATGCGGAATCCAGATGGTGTAGCTACTGGCGTTGAATATGGGTTTGCTTTTCCACCGCCTCTGTTTCCACCGAACACGATGATGTCAACGACGCTGCTCAGTCCATATTCCTGCGCACCCTTTTGTGCGATGAAATAGTTTGAATCTTTCTTGTTTTCCTCTCTTTGCCTGAGTCTATTTACATGCTCCTGTGTGAGTATGCGTTTTCCGTCCATTGTACTGAGTGGTGTCACATCGTTTTTTGTTATCATAAACATTTACATTTTTGTCGCAAAGATACTTACAAAACGCAGTAAAGAATTTTTTTTATTTGGAAAACAAAACATTTCCAAAACAAATGTTTATCAAAAAGCATTTAGGAATATAAATTTGCGGAAAATATTTTACAAAAGTGGCGACAAATGCCACACAAAATAAATATTTACAACTATGGAGAAAGACATTCTCATTCAAAATTTACGGACGAAGGTTGGAGAAGACAACTGCAAGTCCATCAGTGACAAAACCTTTGAGGGTATAGCTGACGTGTACCTTCCTCAGTTTGCTGACGATTCCAAGATTACCGACGAGACGTGGGCGGTTCCAGTGCGTGTTCTTACCGAATACGCAGGTCAGAAGCGTCACGACGAGAAGGAATTTGCGGAGAAGTTCAAGACGAACTACGCTTCTGAGTATGCCACCCAGCATGAGAAAGATGTTTTGGAGCGTATTCGCGTAGCGACGGAGAAGGCAGTTGAGGACTACAAGAAAGCCCATCCCGACAAAGGCGGTGAAGGTGGCGAAGGCGGCACAGGTGGTGAAGACCTTGACAAGAAGGTCAACGATGCGGTAGCTACAGCATTGCAGAAGTTGACTGGCGCAGACAGCGAGCTGGCTAAATCACTTGCTACCATTACCGATTTTGTCAAGAACCAGACGGAGCGAGAGAAGACCGCTACGTTGAACAGGGTTAAATCCGAGTTGAAGCAGCATCTTTTGAAGCTGAAGGCGAACAACGAAGCCTGCATTGACGATGCTTTGGATGACATCGAGTATGGTGACACTCCCACATTCGACAGTTTGAAACAAAGTGCTATTGCAGCCTACGAGAAACGCTACAAGCGTTACTATGCCGACGGTGGCAAGCCCTTCGGTGGCAGCAGTACTGGTGTAGGTGGCGGTGAAGATGATTCCTTTGTCAAGGAACGCATCAATCAGCTGAAGAAGGAGGCAGAAGAAGGCTCGAAGTATGCCGCAGAAATGGAAAAGGGCTTTGTATAGCAGACATCGCGATTCTCCGCGATGTACGGCTGCGAGGTTCTATTCCTGAAAGAGAAAATGTTTAACAAAAATGTAATGTAACATGAGAACAGGAACAATCAACAATTATGTGGAGTTCAGTAAGAGCTTCGGTGGTGTCCGCAAGTGTTACGAAGGCAAGCCCACGATTGCCGTTGGCGGTTTCAAGTGCGACACGACACTTATGCCCCTTAACGGTGCTGCTATGGCAGCTGGTACACTTGTCTTTGCAGACGAGCAGGCACGTACCATCGTTCCTCTCTACACCTTCAAGGTGTTGTCTGTTGACACCGTAAAGAAGGAAGTTAAGGTGGAGAAGTTCGAGACCGGCAGCATTGCGAAGGTCGGCATGAAACTCCTTGTGGTAGGTGATGACCTGACGCAAGCCGTCAGCAACATTGCCACTGTTACTGCTGTTGATGCCAGTGCAGATGGTTACGACATCCTGACGATGGATGCTGTTGTAGCCGACAGCCATGCCTTCATTGCCGAGGGTGACGTACTGGCAGAAGCTAAATCCTCTGAGGTCAAGAAGGTGAAGGTCATTCCCAATGGTCTTACCTACTGTGACAACGTACTCGACAGCGATGCCAAGGCCATTGACATCGATTATGTGTGGAACTGCATGGAGAAGCCCGTATTGGAGCGCAGGATGCCTCCTCTGACTGCAAGTCTGAAGAAAGCACTTCGCGACAACGAGTGCTATTTCCGTTTCTCAAACCGCAAGTAAACAGAAAGGAGAATTAGATTATGAGAGACAAAAATCTTTACAGCATCGCCGGTCTTCACCAGTATGTCGATGCTGAGAACTTCGGTCTGATCCTCGACAACGTGAACGCAAAGTACAACGGTGCTTTGTGGCGTCAGTTTGCTTCGTGGGGGAAGCCGACTAATGAGCGCGAGTGGAAGCAGGGCATCAAGAAGACTCCGATTCTGGTACGTGCCAGCGTTATCGGTACTCATTCCGAGAAGCCACAGCGCAGCACTCAGGGTTGGGAGTTCTACGGCGGCACTCTGCCACAGGTAGGCCACGGTTTCAACGTGACGCAGGACGATATGATTGAACTGCGTCGTGTATCGAAGCTGAATGACGTAACATTCGGCGAGACGCTTGTGGACTGCTTCATCCAGAACTCGAACAACATGCTCGGTGGTGTTCACAACGAACTTACCTACATGGTCATGCAAGCCATGTCCACCGGTGAAATCCATGATGTTGCCGTTGACGGCTACCGCTACGACTTCAAGTTCCAGATTCCGAATGAGAACTTCGTCGCTCCTGACAACGGTAAAGAGTGGTTCCTTTCCAACGGAACTGCCAACACATCTGCCGATGTCATTGAGGACATTCTGACGTTCCAGAAGTACTACACCGACACCTTGAGTCTTGGTGTTGACCACTGGAAGCTGTCAAAGGCACTTCTCGACAAGATTCTGCTTCATCCGAGTGTTCTGACCGCCTACAAGGCCAGCAAGAACTACTACAATCCTTCTCAGGTGAAGGTTGACCGCACGGATGTTCTGAACTGGATGCACAACGAAATGAAGATATGGCCTTTCCAGGTCATCGACTTCAAATCACGTCACGAGGAAGACGGCAAGGCTGTTGCCGATGCACCCGCCTTCGACGAGCACAATATGGCTGCTTGCAGTCGTGCATATCGCCCGTTCGAAATGAAGTGCATGAACAGCATCCTTGTTGACCGTGACAAGCTTGGTGCTCACAACGACAGTGTGCGCACTTACTTCGTTGAAGGTCGCATCGCTGTTCAGAACACATGGCAGGATCGTCCCATGACGAACATTGTGGATTGTGAGCTGTATGCAGGCCCCGTGTTCAACAACGTTCACGACTACGGTATTGCAACCGTTTGGAGTGAGTAACCATTGTTGAAAAGCACGCAGCATGACAGCTAAAAGTGACTTGAAAGATGTCTGAGAACGTAGAGAACCAGATTACACCCACTGCGGAAGAATACATCAAAAGTATTTCTCCCAATGCCAATGTCAGTGAGAGTACCATAAAAGGTATTCTCATTGACGCAGGTATTGAAGCCGGCACTTCTGCAATCTCGCTAACCGAGAAGCAGAAAGACCTCTCCCTTGCCTATCTGCTTATTCGCATAGCCTTCAATCCCATCCAGTCGCAGAAAGTTACAGACAAGGATGGTGATTGGGAGCATTCCGAGGGCAGTGAGCAATGGTCGAAGTCGCAGCTCATGCAGTATTTGATTCTCGCCCGTGACCTTCTCGCCAAATGGGGCATAACGGATTCTCGCGTAGAGTCTCTTGTTCCGAAATGGGGTATGAAGGGGTCTGGGTTCCGTAATATCCGAAGGCGAGTTTAGTGGTTGCAATGCAATTTCAACATACTGAACAAAATGATATGCTATGACAAGAATCAACAACCCTCGTTTCCCTCACACATGCCGCATACTGAGGTATGCCGCTACAGAGCCGATGGAAGACCAGCAGAAGGTTTACGATCCAATGCAGGATGACGACCCGATGCAGGATTCAGAATCGGATGAACAATCTGGAGAAACAGCAGGCACGGATGCAGAGGCAACCGAAGAGCCTACTGGTAATCCGAAGGTCATCTATGAGGGCGAATGCAGGAGTGACAACCGTAACACTATATCGGACAATGGAGAGGTTATAACCTCATACAGGACTCTCGCATTGCCTATCAAACAGGATGAGTGGACGGAAGAAACGATTCCATTGGAGGGTGACAGGATTGAGTTGCAGCGTTTCGGCTATAAGGAATACGGACTGGTGATAGACAAGCGTCCAAGCAATTTAGGCACTCATATACTCTGGAGATATGTCAGGAACTAACGCAGAAATTGTTCGCAATGGCATTGCGAGATACAGGGCAGCGATATTCGATGAAGTTGAACAGCGCTGTCGGAAGTTCTGCAGCCAGCTATGTCAGGAAGCCATCAATGCGCGTAACAGTGCAGAAGGCGCACATAACTTCACGGGCAATCTGCTTAATTCTATAGTAGTGTGTCTGTACAGAGAAAGAGAGTCTATCGATGCTTACTATGCAGCACAACATGTGCCGAAAGCCATACAGGTGAAGATGCGAGTGAGGAAGCGCAAGAGCTATCGTTTCAATCCAGACTATGATGGTGAGAAGAGCCATTACTTGCCGGAGGTTCAGACCAATGGCGGCTGGGGTGTGGATGATGCTCGTCGTTTCTTTCAGGAGTACACGCCGAAGGGTAAGAACCTGTTTGACATCGTGGTAGCCTATCCTGTTGAATACGCCAACTGGATAGAGACAAAGCGTGGCACGAGCGGCATCCTACAAGCCTACGCAAAAGCAGGGCAGGTAGGAATAAGCTACTTGAAGTTGGTGAGGAAATAATGACGGCTTTACACACGGCAATATAATTGCCGCGCAAATAACGAAGAAAATGACCAAAAAGAAGAAACCTTTAGTCTATCTGATTTATGATGACCTTGTGAATGCAGTGAAGGGATTGGGTAAGAAGACTTATCTTGCCCGTCCGAAATCTGTACCAGACGAGGTTGTAAATTTCATTGTCGTTGACATTCCGACCGAGGTACGCGGCATGGTCAAGGGCAGCATAGACTTCAAGGCAGACTGCTACGGCACATTCTCCATTTTTGTGAAGGCAAAGACAGATGGTACGCCAAACATTGGCTCTCAAACAGAGTTGACACAAAGCGTACTTGATGTTTTCCCCATCAACGGCACGCATGTCAAGGCAACGAGACCAACTATCCTGATGCAGGGTGATGACGGTTTTGGCTTTCAAGTCACTCAGATAACCTTCAAATTGGCGACAAAGACCAACGCGAGGGAATTATAGCCGCTTTGGGAAACCGAGCGTGGAATGTATAAAAACAAGTAAAACCATTAAACAGATACTATTATGTCATTGACGAAAAAGATTGCAATGCAAGGCGATGTTTTTGAGGGCATTTCCTCCGTATTCGCCATTGCTGGTGGTATAACCACCACTGCTGGAACGAGTAGTGACTCAGGCAAGCAGGTCGCCAACCTTGCTTCCCTCGACATCCTTGAGTTCCCTGTTTCCGACGATTCTGGATTCAATTTCGACTCTGGTCAGCCGAGCATTGAACGTTTCAAGGTGAAAGGTTTGAATGCCGACTGGGTAAACACGTTCACCCCTGGTGACGGCGAGATTACTCTGGAAATCCCCTGTCACAACACCAACATCCTTGAGCTGGTGTATGGTAAGACTTCCCAGAACGTGAAGTTCACCGTAGCCTCCGGGTTGATGGGAACAAACACGACCTTGGCAGGCAAAGGCTATTCCTTCGAGCAGAAGGCCATCTATCTCGGTCTGCTCATCCTGAACGACACAGAGGACAAGCTTCTCTACATCAAGAAGGCAAAGTTCATGGCTCAGACCATCTTCGATGGTTCGAACAAGCCTCTCTGCGTTGTTCTGACCGGCACTATCTCTGCATCTGGTGACAGCGATGCCTTTGGCATCCTGGAACCTTCTGACTAATAGCCCCCCTGACGTAAGTTGGGGGGGCGTAAAAGAATAAGGTGCTCCGACATTCTGATTAGTACTGGCGGAGTGTCCCCAGGGCGGGACATTACATTAGAGCAAGTAGGCCCCGATACACATGTCACTTTGGTAGCAAATGCCTTCCCGCGTGACGCTTTGATTGTATGGGAGTCGAGCGATGATAGCATTGCTTCTGTCGATTCATTCGGAAATGTGATTGTACATAGTGCATCGCCTGTTACTATTACGGCACATTACACAAAGAATGGCATGACGTTTGCTGCAAAGTGTGTAATCAATCCGGAAGAAGGCGATTAGCCTGTACATTTGCAAAAAAGACAAAAGACTGATGGCAGTGGTAGTTGTGATACTGCCGCTGCCATTTTCATTTACTATTTGACGATTTACAATTTACAATTTATTTGAGAATTTTACAATTTAACAATTTTACGATATGAAAGATGAAGAGCCAAAGGTTGAACAACCTGACGTTGACATACAGAAGCTGTACCTTTCGTTGATAAGCAACGAAGCAGAAGAGGTGGAGATACTTCGAACGAAGAAGAAATACAAGATAAGATGGTTGAAGAACGGTCAGCTGGAGAGGCTGACAAAGCTGCTGATAGGGAATCGCCGTAAAAGCGACACACATGTTGGAGACATCGCGGATAAACGCGAAGCACAGCGGCAAGGCGATGTTTACGATGCTATTTTGGAGGATTGCAAATTGGCTTGCAAGGCAGCAGCCATCATCATACTGGACGGCTATTGGAAGTTGAAGTTCCGCTACTGGTTGTTGTGGCGATGGTTCTACTATGTGAAACAGTACGATAATATCCAGCTGTTCAAGATACTTGAAATGGGTAAAAAAAAAGTACCGCTGCAACAGTTCTACAGCATTACCATGTCACTGACCGAGGCAAAGGATACGTTGATGAGGATGAGGACAGAGGAAGTAGAAGCTATCCTTCAAGGACAAAGTATGGAAGCGCGTTCTCGGACAGAAAACAGCGGCAGTGGCTCGTAATGCCGCGCTATCTGTTCTTCGGGCTATACAGGATTCCCATGTACGAATGGTATTGGGGTCACACAGCAGCCCAAATAGAACTGATAGACATTGATGCTCCATTCGTGTGCTACAAAAAGCATGATGTCAACGACGGTTTGAAGCCAGGTGACAAAGGCTACAAACCCAATGCTGGTAAGTTGCAGAAAACTGTTGAGAAATGGGAGAAGCGCAAGGCAGCAAGGGAAGCCAGAGGTTTCAACCTCAGCAGATTCCTGTCAACAGGCGAGAAAGTACCAGTTGAAGGTGACGAAAAGCCGCAATGATATGTTTGCCATAATGGCAACAAACAGAACGATGCCGCAATAGAATTGCGACGTAAGAAACGAAGCAGACAAACAGACAAACAGACAAAACACTAAACACAAAATAAGCTATGGCCTTAGATCCGTTGAAATTTGCCGTCGCCATTCAGGATGAAGCGACAGGGCAGTTGGAAAAGATACAGAGAGAGTTTGAAAAGTTGAAGGACAAGACTGTTACCGTGAATGTGACAGGAATTGAAGACCTTCGTAATCTCCTGTCTGCGTTGCAGCACCAGCAAGTAAGCAATCTCGGCAAGGAGGTGTCGCTTGGAATCAAGGGTGCAGCAGAAGGGTTGCAGAAAGAAGCGCAGGATGCGGTGAGAGCGTCGCTTGGCAAGCTGGCAGAAGACCTTGCGCAAGTCAAGCAGGCGATACAGCACGACAACTTCACGGCATTCTCAGAGCGCATCCTAAAATGCGCCAATGCCGTCGAAGTGCTTGACGCAGCCTTCAAGAAGTTCCATGTCACGATAGGTCAGGACGAAGGTATGCGCAACTTCATGTCTGGCCTTGGAGAGGTTATCAGGAATGTTCGCTCGACGATGGGAACGCTGGAGGTCGGCAAGAACGGTGGCATTGGTGTTCTTGCGGACAACTACGAGCGTAATGTGCAGCGCATTGAGGATGCCATGCGCCGTGTACGCGAAATGCAGCTCACGCTTGGAAACAGGCTTGAGAAGGCAAATGCTTCCGGCATTGGCACAGATAACCGCTACATCTACATGCTCGACGCATATCAGCATAAGCTGGAGCAGATACGTCGTGACGAAGAAGTGATGCACGGCAAGGGTTGGACTGCGGACAATGGCTTCAAGGACATGTTGAGGAATGCAGACACCTATATCAAGTACCTTGACAGGCAGATGCAGAAGCAGCAGACCATAGAGACCAACCAAAGGCGATACAACACGGCCTTGGAGGAAATGCAGAAGCTATTGATTCGTTTGGATGCTGCAAGCAGCAAGGCTTATTATCTACATACGCCAAACACAAATATAAATGTGGCGATTCAAGATGTCGAGAAGTTCATTGACAAACTGTTACAGCTTGACAAGAAGAGTTTTGGCAACAATCACGTCATCAACGAACTTATAGCCGAGTACACCCGCCTGAAGTCCACAATGACTGCTGTTGCGAGAGAGCAAGAGAAGCTCAACAAGACAACAGAGCGTGAGAACACCAAGACAGCCAAGGCAAATGCGAAGCAGGCTCAGAAGGAGAATGAGCAGTGGGCAGAAAGTATGCGCAGGGCTGGTGTTGAAGCTACGAAGCTTGAAATCCAAATCAGGAAGCTCCATGAGGCAGAATCGCGCGGTAAGGTTGCGAAGATTGACACGACCAATCTTTCAGCAAGGATAGCCGAGCTACAGAACTTTGCCAACATTCTCCGTTCTATTGAGAATGGTTCGAGGTCATACGGTCACACTGGCGATGTTGTGAACAGCGTTCCCTATCAGAATGCAATCCGTCTTGCGCAAGAGGAATCAGCCGCAGTAAGGAAGGCAGCAACAGAGAAGGAGCAAGCCGCAAGAAGGACTGCACAACTGACATCTGAAGAAGAGCGTCTTGCACAGGAGATGAAACAGAGCACACAGGCGGCGGGTGGTCAGAGCCAAGTGTTGGCAGATTTGAAGTCGATGGCAATGCAGTATTTGAGTGTGTGGGGTGGTCAGCAGTTCCTACATAACATCATTGAGATTGGCGGTCAGCTGGAGAAACAGAGGCTATCAATCAGTGCTATTCTTGGTGATGCTTATCATGCCGATGAGTTGTTTGGTAAAATTAAGAACTTGGCTATCAGGTCTCCGTTTGGCGTTGTAGAACTTGACCAATTCACAAAGCAACTTTCGGCGTATGGTTTTAAGTACAACGAATTGTACGATATGACAAAACGTTTGGCTGACATTGCTGCTGGTGCTGGAACCGACGTCAGCCGCTTGACCCTTGCTATTGGTCACGTTAGGGCAGAGGGCGCACTTACTGGCTACACACTTCGCCAATTTGCAATGAATAACATCCCTATGGTATCAGAATTGGCAAAGAAACTTTCAGAGGTAGAGCATCGTGTCGTAACCGTTTCCGACGTAAGGAAGCGTGTTTCTAAGAAAGAAATTGGCTATGAGGATGTTATAGACGTTATCAAGAATCTCACCAATGATGGTGGCATGTTCTATAATATGCAGGAAACTATCTCTCAGTCTGTTCAGTCTCGTTTCAAGAATTTGAAGGACAGTCTTGACATTATGTACGGAGAGATTGCCGAAAGTGGCATTGGTGATGCCCTCAAAGGCGTTGCCATTGCACTTACAGATTTGACGCGAAACTGGAAGAGTATCGTTCCAGTCGTTGAATCTGCTGTTATGGCTTGGTCGTTATATAAAGCTGCCACGATTGCAGTTAACATGGCTTTAGGCAAGAATACCGTTGCAGTTACAGCAAATATGCTATCATACAAGAAGAAGCTTGCAGAAGAGTTGATGCAAGAATCGATGGTTCGCAAGCTCACGGTTGAAGAAGAGGCTCTTGTAAGAACACGAAACAGGCTTACTGCATCGAATATACGTGTAGCCATGTCAACAGGTCAAATGACAAAGGGAGAGGCATTGAAGCTTGTTGCACTTAGGAAGGTTGACATCGAAACGACAAAAGCCCTTGTTCACATGGGTATGTTTAGTGCAGCAGAGGCAAGGATGGCATTAAACGGCAGGTTGCTTTACATGAATTTGGGGCGTGTAGGTGCAGCGTTGAAATTATTTGGTGCTTCCGCATGGAGTTCACTAAAAAGTATTGGTAGCGCAGTATTTACCCCTCTCAATGGTGTTTTTGCCGCCTTGACCATAGGCATGAGTGCCAAGCATAGACAAGATGAGATAAACGAAGCTCGCGAAGCCCGGCGCAATGCCATTAGTGAACGTGCTAACGAGGGATATAAGAATCTGATGGAATCAAAGGCGAACTTCGCTGTAGGTAATAGCGTGAATATGACCATGACAGACATCAATTTGTCTTTGGATGAAATGATGGATAAGCTGAAGGATTATTCCGCGTTATACAATACGACGTTCAACAATGCTTTCAAAGTTGATGAACAGGGTTATGCCATACATTCCCTTGCAGAACAATACGAGATTCTTGCAAAAGGAATTGAGGATGCCGCAAATGCCCACAAGTTATTCGCTGAAATGAAGGACATGGTAGCCCATGCAATTGAGACCAGCGACCCACCAAACAACTTCTGGTATAATGCCGGTATGACTTTGGGTGGCTGGCTTATTGGCGACGATACAAAGGCAATAACAGGCAGTCTTGGAAATTCTCTTGAATATCTTGCAGAAAAGACAAGTGAAGTCGGTATTGCTGAGAATATGCTTCTGAGAAACCATCTGGAATTGAGGAATGCTCTTGACAATAGAGGTCTTGGCGATGTAATGAATATGTCGAATCAAGAGTTACTTCAAACCTTAAAGAGTATTCGTTCACAATATAGTGACTTGTTTGCAGATGTTCGACGGTATTTAAGCGGCGATTCGCGTACATTACTTGACAACTGGACATCTGCCTATAATTCAATGAACGAGGCATTGCTTAATGCGAATAATAAGATGCGCATAGCAGGAAATGACCTTTACGAAAGCATGAAGGCAACGTTTGGTGGCGATATGACGAAGTGGCCTTCTGAATGGCGTGAATTTGTCTTCATGGCAATGGATTCCGCCACAAAAGATGTTAAGGGTTTCTCTGATATGAGTATCGATTATCAAAACTATGTACGCGACTCATTCTTAAAGCCATTCAAAATCAGCGTAGATACCGATGAAGCCAAGGACAAGGTAAATAACTTGCTGACAGACCTTGAGAACCTTGTTGGTAAGTCGTGGACTGTCAAGATTGGGGTTAAGGGAGAGAGTGCATGGGATGATTTGGAAACGAGCGGTAAGGCATATCAAGAAGCTGACAAAATTGTTAAGCAACTTGAGAAGAACTTGGAGCGACTTAACTATGTCCCTGGTGCTTTCTTTAATAGTTTGGAGTCCCAAAAGGTCGCAGAAGAGTACAATGATGCGATTGCAAAGCGTCGCGCAGCACGTTTGGTTTATGAATCATACGGCGGCGATGTCAGCGAACTTGATAAGAAGAATAAAGACAAAACAACTGGTGAAAAGTCGTACAAGGATAAGGAATCTGAGGTGTGGCAGCAGCGTATAAAGCTGATACAGGAGGCTCGGAGGGAGTATGACTATTGGGAGAAGAAGATTGGCAAGGATGCCGCACAGGAGAAGGTGAAATCGCAGTTTGCGAACCTTATTGGTGCTGACAAGATACTTCAGCCGGGCGACCTCGACAACTTGGAGAAGTATGCAGAGGTGCTTCGCAAGATAGAGGAAGAGATTAAGGCTCGCTATGAGGCAGACAAGAAGTTGAAGAGCGGTCAGAAGAAAGACACAAACATTGCCAATGACATCAAGAACCTTCGCGAGCTGGCCAATGCCCTTTACAATATCGGCAAGGGGGAGTTTGAGCGTGCGAGTGAAAACTTCATGTCGAAGATAACCGCAGACATTGAAGAGCTTACCGAGAAGTGGGAGATATTCAATATGGTTCGCAAGGCGACTGGTGATGTAGAGCTTGCTGGAAGTGCTGCCGGTATTTCTCCAATTGGAGATACAATTGGCACAGTTGCTGATGCAATGAGGTATGAACTGATGGAGCAGCTGGAAAAAGCCGGTGGAGAGGGCGTTGCTGCCACTATCCCACTTGACGTTCACCTTGACGAGCGAAGCATCCGTGAGCAGTTGGAGAAGGCTATACCTCTTGACGAGAGTATCGATAGTATCGATACATACAGGACGAAGATAGAGGGCTTGCTAAAAGTGTATCAGGAATGGCAAAAACTCCAGAAGCAGGTTGTGAAGGATGACTTGCAGATATTCTCTGAATTGATTGGAAGTGCCGTTGATTTGCAGTCGGAGGTTTTGAAGATACAACGAAAGTATCAAGATAGAATGGATGTAATCAACAGGCTTCGCGCAGAGGATAAAGAAGGCACAAATACGCAGAAGTATGACCAATATGAAGCCATAGCTGCTGCAAATAGGGATGCAGAACTCATTCAGGCGACGAAAGAATACAAGATGCTGATGGATGGTGTTGTCACCATGAGCGAAAATGCCGCAGAAACGATAAAGGGACAATACATTGCTGCATTGAAGGTTCAATTGGACAAAGGTGCTATTTCTGCCAAGACATACGCTGACAGGATAAAAGAGATAAACGAGAAGACAAGCGCGTTGAGGAATTACAAAGGTGATTTCTTCTCTTTCTTCACTGGCGGCTTGGAAGGTTTATTCCAGAACAAGATTAAGAGAGGTCAATCAGAAATTGAAAAAGGTGCGCTAACAGGCGACAACAAACTGATAGAAATTGGTAAGGAACTGGTTGAAACCGCTAATAAACAATTGGATAGGCTGGGCTTCATTGACAAGCTTGTTCACGGAATAGATGGTATTGTTCAAGGTAGCAATAGTATTTTCCAAAACATACGGAAGATGTATGATGACATTGGTATAGATACTCATTCTAATGGTTTTAGTACGGCTAACATTGTTTTAAGTTCACTATCTGCTATAAGTAACGGTACAACGAAGTCGTTGGAAGCTCTCATGCGAGGCGATTCGATGGGTGCTGCGGCAGCAGTAACAGAAGAAGCTACCGGACTTGTTTCTGCAATTGCAAAGGAGCATGATGAAGATTTATCCGACGAAATTGAAAAATTACAAGCCCTTGCAGATGCCATTGAAGCGAATACAGAGGCAATAAAGAGGTCTCGCCAAAGGCTATTTGGTTATGATAGAGGTTCGATAGGTCTGCTAACTTATTATAGAAGCAAATATAATGACGACGACGATGTTAACAATGCGATGCGTGATTTCTACAAAAGTTATGGAAATAGTGGCTATACCAAAGAACTTCAAAATCTAAAGGATGAGCGAGAAAAGTACATGGAAATGTACAATAAAGAAGCCGATAAGAAAGAAGAATCAGAAACCACGTTGGAAGAATATAAAAGCAAGATTGCTGAACTTGATGACCAGATACGTTTCTTTGCGGAGGATTTGGCGAAGGAGCTATGGAGTATAGACATCAAGGGTTGGGCTGACCAGTTCTCGGATGCGCTTTCCTCTGCTTTTGAGAACGGCGAGGATATGATGAAGGCCTTCAATGATACGGCGAAGTCCATCATGCAGAGCGTGGTGAATGAAATGCTGAAAATCGGCATCATCGAGCCGATGATAGAAAAGCTTCGTAACAGGTTGTTTGGCTATACCAACAAAGACGGCAATTTCGTGAATGGCATCGTAAGCGCTGATGAACTTACAGAAAATCCATTGAACGCATCCAAGAAGGTTCTGAATGAAATCGCGAACTACTTCAAGCCTGGTGGAGAAGGAAACAAGATGGTTCAGGTTGCACAAGAATACCTCACAGGTGTTGATGCCCTGCTTCAGCAGTTAGGGTATTCAAAGGGTTTACGCAATGATGATGATGACTCGAACACCCTTAGTGCGAGCATACAGGGTACGACGGAGGAAACGAGCGACTTGCTGGCAGGGTATGTAAATGCCCTGCGTCAAGATGTGGCAATGAACAGGCTGCTTCTGACGGAGTTTGTGGCGCAGTTCTTGCCGGAATACAACGAAGCGTTTATGAATCATGTGAGAGCTGTGTCGCGCATAGACGGAAATGTGCAGGCTGTGATGGAAATGATGCGCTACGGCAGCGGTGCTCTGTATGACGAGATACGCGCACTGAGGGCAAGGGTTGACAATGTTGTTGACGGTGCAGAGAGCTTCGCGATGAGATAGGAAAGACCTTGCGGAAAAGCGCAAGGCACGGTGGCAATAGAGTTGCGATGACATCGCGACATACAGAACAAGGGCGGCTATCCTCACGGACGGTCGCCCTTCACTTAACCAAATTATGAGTAAAACGGGATATATTCAGTGGTTATTTGAGGTAGTCGTATTCTTCCTTTACTTTGATGCTGGTGTCTGCGACGATTGTCACTTTGTCGGAGTGCTTGATGAGTACGATTTTCGCTTTGTCGAACTGCTCTGCTGTGACGTAAGCCTCATCGAAGAGGTGTACGATGACGAAGCTTCGGTTCTTGGCGATAAGTCTCATTGTAGCATTGTCACGGATGAAGATTCTTCCTGGATTCCACATATTGTAGCGGAATGTTATGTCGGAGCTGCCAAGAACGAGGCTTTGCTCAGGATTGACAACGCTGTATTTGTCATTGACAAAAACATTACACTTTCTGCGAAACGCGAGGTCGAAATGATTGAGGATAAAATCATTTGATGGGTAGCGATGTTTTAGGCAGAAGTCAAGTCCTTTGAACATCTGTTCAGCCATTTTCTCACGACTCCAGTCGTTTTTCCAGAGTTTTTGCCATTCGTTGCACAATCCGAGACTTATTGCCTGTTCGCGCAAGTCTTTATTTAATTCGTTCATATATAATTTTTTTGCAAAAGTATTCTTTTGTTGTCAATCTCCAAAACAAAAACGCACCAATTTCAACAAGCCCTTCAAGATTTCCAAATGCCACACTCGGCATTCCGTTGATTTGATAATATATTTGCAGAAAAAAAATTACAAATGTCAGTTTATAAAACATACATCCAACAGTTGAGTTTGGATGGCCAGAATACTCCAAAGGGTAGTGTTGTTGACCTGTTGGAGCGTTTTCACATTGTCAGTCAGGAGTTCCCATTCAAGAAGAATCCGAAGCCAAAGGAGTTGCCAACGCGAGATTGGGCTGGCGAGGACGGTCTGGATGTATATATCCCAGAGGATTTGCCGATGAAGGACTACGAGGTAGAAGTTACGTTCCTGTATGTCCGCAACACATCGGACAATGGTAGTAGCGGTTATGGCAGCGAGACAGCCGAGGAAACAAGGAATCGCCTGATGCGTAAGGATATAGGTGATTTTATTGACTTTCTATATGGAAAGATGAAGGCTGCCGTATCTGACACAGTGAAGAGTGGCAGGCTGGCTATATATGACGAGTGCAGCGGCATAGGCAGGAAGGACGTTGTTGTAGCAGAGGTTGAAAACGAGCTTTTCTACATGTCAGACAACGATTCTGACGGAGTGGCGAAGTTCAAGGTGAAGTTCAACGTCTATGACCCTACGACCGACGTAACTGCATCGAGAGACCAGAACGGAGTAGTAACCACGTTAGACTTTTCATAGGCGATTATGAGCAGGGTTGAGTTACATGTATTTCCAGTCGGAAATACTACTGGCACGGTGTCAGGCGGTGTTCGTTGCACCGTGAACAAGTGGAAGTTCCAAGACAAGATGATGGGCGAGCAGTTTGTCTCGTTCAACATCACCAGTGAGAAGCCGATTGATTGGGCTGTAGGTGACTACTGCATCTTCAGGGATGAGACCTTCACGCTGAACTATGTTCCAACTGTTACGCAGAAAGCAAGGACGGGCGAAAGACAGGATGCGTACACCTACGAGAACGTGAAGTTTGAGAGCCGATTTGAAGAGTTGACGCGGTGCATCATGCTTGACATCATACCGACAAACGAACTTCACAATGCCGTATTAGGGACGGAATACACAGGCAGCAGCAAGTTCCAGTTGTACTGCGGCGAGACATCGTTTGGCGGCACGACCTATACGCCTGTCTGCGCTCTTGCCTTGAAGATGCAGGCAAATCTTGACAGGATGTTTGGTGAAGGCACATGGGAGATAAACGTAGATACCACAACGACCTATACAGATTCCTCGGGTGTAACCAATCTTGTAACTCACACGGATGAGAAGGTCCTGTCGTTTGACAACATGACCGTTGCAAAGGCACTGGAAGAGGTTCACAACACTTTCAAACTTGATTACTGCGTAAAGGGCAGAACCATTCTTATCGGTCATACACTCAACAACCTGACAAGCGACAATGACGAAAATACATTTGCCTTTGGTTACGGCAAGGGTTATCCGACGCATGATGACATGGGTACAGGCTTATTCAAACTGAAGCGCGTTGCCAATTCGCAGCAGAAGATAGTGACGCGGTTGAGAGCAATGGGTTCGACAAAGAACATGCCGTACCGGCATTATCATAGCAGATATGGCTTGTCGCAATCTTTATTTCCTACGAATCTACAATTGCCAAACACATTCGATGACGAAGAGGCAAAGGCAGAAGCCAATGCAAGTAGGGATGATATATATGGCGTTAACGAGCTTAACAACCTGCCATATATTCGCCATGTCAAGGGCGATACCAATGATGCCTATATAGAGAAGAATGACGATGCGGCTGGTTGTCCAGAAGGAGTAAGAGAGGACAGTGCAAGGTGGGATGGCAGTAATGGTGATTTGCCAGAGATATACCCTACAATTGAGGGTGTTACCTATAAAGATCTGCGCGGAAACAGTGTTCAAGACCAAGACGAATTGTCGGGTCCTAACAGCTTTGTAGGCTACGGCAATGATGAGCGCGTAGATGAACTGCTTGCAATCGGCTATAAGAGTGGCGGCACGATGATTGACGATGCCAACATAGGTGACGGCATACTTACGGAGGGTGGCGATACAGGTTTCGGAACACTCAAGAACTGTCTGCTTACAGAGCAGAGAACCCGATACAACAATCAGAACAATGGCGAGTTCGCAAGTAGTGGTGGTTATCTATTGGGTCAAGAACACCAGCTTTTTTCGGTTCAAGATGTTTATGCAGGAGAGTATTCAATTGTTCCCACACATGGGCTTGTTTACTTCGTAGCATGGATGCAGCCAAACTCGTCCGTTTCCGCAGGCAGCAGGCGTACCGTAACGCACGCAGACATAGGATTCAGGATTAAGGTCAAGCAAACATCCAAAAGCAGTGGAGAAACGACCACAATTGCGACTTACACGTCCAACACACAACTGGTATATGAGCCAGGCTTCACTTCATCGAGAACAGGCACGAGGTTGTGTGAGATAGAGTTCCCCAGCCTGCCGGACGTAGGCGAAAGCAATCCACAATTGCAGAATATCGCTGTTACGGAGTTTTCTGATATTGTTGTTACCATTACGCCGATTATGCGCAATGTGTATAGCATTGTTGACGAATTTGACTTGGTTTACAGGGTTGGCAATTCAGAAACAGACACAAGTATTACAGGTAGTCCGAAATGTTCGTGGTCGCTTGCCGGTACATCGGATTCAGACGAAGGAAATTTCCATGTCTTCATTAAGGACATGGGATTTAACATTGAAGCCTGCTTTACGAGTGATGACCCTGTTATATACATGAAGGATGGCTCTTGTGTTGGTCAGGAGTTCAAGATTTGCAAGGTGAGCAGTGGCGCAGAATACAACGGAAAGAAGGGCTATATGCTTACGTTGGAGCGAGCGAAGGACAGCAGTCTCAACAGGTATTTCCCAAGCAATACGAACCAGATAGCGGCAGGCGACAGGTTTGTCCTGCTGAATATCAATATGCCAAACGCCTATATTGAAGCAGCAGAAATGCGTCTGTTGAGGGCTGCAAGTGATTACCTTGCCGACAACTGCGAAACAAAGTTCACCTATCAGCCCAGCATTGATGACATTTACCTTCAAAGGAATCTTGACAAGTGCCGTAAGGAGAATCGAGAAGAAGAAAGTATCTTCTGGCGGCTGTATGCCGGACTGAAGTTCACATTCATTGCTCGTTTTGCATCTGTTGACGATTCGCTTGGTGATGAGCTGGTAACAGCCGAGCTGACTATAGAGCAAGTGACGATACAGATGGGCGATGGACTCACTCCGAAGGTTGAGATACGCCTGAATGACGATGTGCAGCAAAGCACCCTTCAAAAGCTCACTACAAGCATTGACAGGATATATAGCGGAAGCATCTTCAGCAATGGCACAGGCGGCGGTGGCAGTGGACTGAGCATGGCACAGATATTGAGTCTTGTTCAGGATGAAGGCGCAAAGCAGTATGTGTCGAAGCGGCATGATGATGTGGCACGCGGCATTATAGGTTTTGTAAGCGGCTTGTGGGTTGCAGCGAAGGGTTTGTTCGGCTTTGATGAAGAAGGACGTGTGACAGCAAGTTCCTTGAAGGCGACAGGCACGAGTGGCAACACAGTGACAGACACAGACAACACAACGCAGAAGAACATCGGTCTTGAGGTTACGGAGAGTGGCATCATAGGTGGCATCCTGCGTGTGGCGAAGAGCGTGCTCACAAAGACAATCCAAAGCCTGAACTTCACTGGTGGTGACTCGATGTTTGGCACGGGTTGGCAGTTGACAGACAACGACGGCAACGGCAATTCACGTTTGGTTGTTGACAACCTGTTTGTCAGGATGAAAGCTGTGTTCAACGAGCTTGAGGTAAGGAAGTTTGTGGCGATGGCAGGGAACTACGTCTTCTCGCCTGCTGCGAGCATTATCGAAGAGGTGGATTATATAGGACTCGGTAGGGACGACGAAGAGATTGTACTTGGGTATGAGTATGTGAAAGTGCCTTGGGTGTTGCGTCTTGTTCCAATTTCTCTGCTTGGCAAGATACTCAGCCGGAAGAAGATGGTTCGCTCGTCTGTTGACGATATAGACTTTTCCGAAGTTGTTAAGTTCCGCTGCTGGCTAAAAAGCGATGACGGCACGACACGCACAATCAACACATGGAAAGTTGGTATGCTTGCAAAGTGTCAGACATTCGACATCGGCGGTGCGAGCGGAACTGGCAACAATAACGGACAATTGAATGGCGAATACGTCAAGAACAAGCACTATTGGCGTGCTGTCACGGCAGTAGGTCAAGCATTGTCGAAGGATAACTACTCATTGCCGAACCATATCCTTGATGACGGCTTGACACATAACTACATCGACCTTGCGAACTACACCGATGCGAATGACGTTCAGCTATATTATGACGGCAGCGACAATCCAGAAGCTTTTGACCACAATTATGACGGCAGCGACAATCCAGAAGCTTTTGACCACATCGTCTGCTACGGCGACTGGCTGGACAGAGACCTCTCGAACCTCATTACGCTTGAAACTGTTGGCAGCGAAGCACCTTGCATCAAGGAGTTGCTTGGCGTGGGCTATACCGATGGCAGTTCAATCAACTGGAATCTGACTGGGAAGGTTCGCACGCAGATAAGTCCTGTTGCAGGGAACAAGTTTGTTGCGCCTTCGTTTGTGGTGACTACAGATGGGGCATTGGATGAATATCTGTACAACGAGACAGACAAGGGCGAAGCCTATAAGACGCAGTTCGTTTCAGGACAGGAAATACAAATGGCTCCTGATGGCAGTGTCGTTCTTTTGGCATACGATGACATCGATGAAGACTATGCATTAAAGACGCTTCATGTGGATCCTCCGTCCGTTCAGAATCCGGCTTACGGTTTCATTTGGACGAATGCCAAGGCAAAGCCTGGCGATTCATACGTATGCAAGGAAAACGGACACAGGTATGTTGCTACGAAGACAGGCTGGAAGGATAGGGGTGAAGCCGTCTCGACGCTAAGGGTTGATATGAACGGCATAACGAGCCGTGTGAGCGATGCAGAAGGAAACATCACGCAGCTTCAGCAGACAGCAGCAGGACTGGTTTCAACCGTTACGAACAATGCCAAGTGCAGGAATCTTTTGACAGGTGTGTTGACAGGTGCAGGCTGGAAGAGTGGCTTGCTGTCTGGGAATGACAATGACGGCTACACATATACCCAATCTGGAAACATAACCATTGATAATGACGGGTGGTTTGTGAAGAATGCACAAGCCGACAACTGCTTTGTATTGGAGGGAATAACGCTTGAAGAAGGCAAGAAATACATGCTGTCGTTTTGTGCAGCGGCTGTTTCCAATACAGGTACTGCGGCAACCGACTATCCGGCTGTGCAATGCCGCTTGGTAAGGACTTCTTCTGGAGCTGCCTCTGTGATTACGGCAACCACTAATGGCAGTACAGAGCAAAGGGCTATCAGTCAGTCTTTGGAAATCACATCAACGAACAGCGGGACATATACGCTGTATATTGTAGCGTCGAAGATGCGCTATCCTCAGTTGGAGTTTGGGGAAGTTGCTACGGAGTTCACGGCGCGTGCGGACGAATCATCGAGCAGGATAGCTCAGGCAGCAGACGCAATTTCCCTGTTGATTGCCAATGCTCTTGGGCAGACGGGAATTGACATTGTGAACGGTGTCATCCAGCTTATAGCCAACAAGACGAAATTCCTGACATCTGACAATAAGCCGATGATAGCGGTTCAGATGTGCAATGAGAACGGCGAGGTTGACCCTAACGGTTTAATCCCTTCCATTGTTTTCTACGACGATGCAATAGGCAACGGTGGTGAAGCAAGGTTTACGCTTAATTATCTCGGACTGCTATCACTTGTCAATAGTAGTGTTGCACAAAGCTGGGAGTCTTACACTCTTGAATGGCTCGGACAGCATAGCGTGGCAGTTGGCATGGACAGGTATCAAATTATCCATGCAGAGGCTTTTTGCTCATTAACACCCTACAACAATCAGCCATACGATGAGAACCTAATAGATTCACAGAATGGCGTTGATAACAGGAAGGATAGCGGTACGGCATATTGGTACAAATCAGCATATCACACTAATCAAAACGACGAAAAGGTGTACGACCCAAGAAATGGCAAATACAAGGAAAATCGTTTCTGGGATAAGAATACCGTAAGCCCTGTATCGTTCTTACCGTCTGCAAACAACATGGATGCGGACGGATTCTACATCGTAACAAAGAGTTACCATGATGCTAACCCTGATGTGTTTAGAACCATAGATGAGATTTTGGAAGATGACGAAGACTTTGTAATAGATCCGTCATTGCATCAAAGTGGTCAAAGCCATGTCAGCCCCGTTCAACTATCTGTAGCAGATAGGATAGAAGCCGGGATGCTCGCTCCTGCCGCTGTTACGCAAGGTGGATATACGCCAATAGGTGGTGGTGGAAACGACCCACAACAATTAGACTGGCACGATATAGACTATATCCTGTTGGAAGTAAAGGATGGCTACATCTACAACAAATATAGTTTCACCGTGAGATTTGAGACTGTGGGGAGTTCGTTCCTTATGCTTGAACTGGATAATGGAGATTATGTTCGTGTAAGCCGAATACATGCCCCAAGTTATAGCAATTCGGAAATAGACGGTCTCTGGATGGATATTGACACGATAATCTATGCAAACCAACTTGCAGAAGCAAACAGTCAGGGATGATAAAAGAGTTGCTATAAAATAGCAACAAACGGAACGAAACAGAACGAAACATAAAAGAAACAGATATGGCAGAATTTCCAACAACAACAGAAGAGCTGGATGAGTATATCAATGACTACATGACGGCTCATATAGCAGAGAGTATCGAGGCTGTTACTGCGGCGCAGATAACACAGGCTGTGAACAGCTATATGCAGAGCTACGGAGCAGCTATCGAAGACGATGACTCGCAGCTTGGCGATGTCCCATTGATTGCAGACAGCGACCTTGATGCCGACAATGCCGTTATACCAATGGCAAGGCTTCAGAACGGCGTTCCGACATCGTATTTCCAAGCGAGGGTGCGAGCTATTGCAGCGGCGGCAGCGGCACTTATCACCCATGCCGACATAGTGATGCCAACCGTTGTGCATACAATTTCAGAAAGCTCGATTTCGATAAGTCCGAATGTGCTTCATGTGTGGAGCAGTGCAATGGAATCAATCACCATTACGTCGTTCACTGGAAACGTGAGCGGACAGGTGAACGAGTACATGCTTCAATTCGTGGTGGATGGCGATGAATTTGAGCTTACACTGCCAGATGGTGTAAGGTGGATAGAAGAGCCGGAGTTTGAAGACGGAAACACTTATCAAGTGAGCATTGTGAATGGTCTTGCCATCAGTGGCGCATGGGGGGCTGAGGAAAGTTCTTAATCATAGTTGCGATAAAATCGCAACAGACAGGACAAAATGAAGGAAAATGAGTACGTTCAGACGAAGACTTCTAATGATTGCCGCTTCTGCCATCGGATTTGTCTCTGCATGGTTCAGAAGCGAAGGGTGGTTCAGGAGTGAGCCGTGGTAGTTGACAGTTGCGATAAAATCGCAACAGACAGAACATAAAAATCAATAAAAACAATAATAATTATGGCAAAGAAAATAACAATACCAGGCGGTGGCGAAGGTAACAGTCCACTGCTTAACAGTCTTCAGCAGCCTTGGGGGGGGGTTGGTGATGGTACGCAAGTTCATGGCATTACCGTCCCTGCTGGTGTTGAATGGGGAATGAACCGTGATGAAATCGAAAGGTTCATCAAAGCGCAGTTCAAGGGTAAATGCGGAAGCGCATGTTTCTCTCCGGAGCCGAATGCTTCAAACCACTATGAGTTGTGGGGATTTGCCACTGCAGCAGACCAAGCGACATACATGACAGAGTACAATTCCCTGTCTTCGGGCGAGACGATGCCATCTGCGATAGAAGAATTGCGGTTGTTCTGTGCGGAGCTTCCTATCTCTGCAACCGATGTTGACAGTTATTCATTATCGCTGTCAACAAGTCTAACAGGCAGTACGCAAGCCAATCCGATTGTCGTTAAACGCGGCGCACCACTTGAAGTACCATTGCGCATTTTGGCATGGCATTATCCACCTAACGGAACAGGTGACGCGGCAAACTTTGACAGACAGCCAAACATTGTTGTAGAGCGTTCAGGTAACGGAGGCTCGACATGGGATGTTGTAGGCACTGTTGGTGTGACAGGCATTGCAGAGAGCCTTTCCGACGATAACTTCCCGAATGTCGTTGACATAGGCAGTATGGCAGACACTGGTGGCGACGGCTCTGTGATGATACGTTTCCAGATACCGAGCTATGTCTATACGAATGCAGCAGGCGATATAGCTGTGATGGCATCGAACCGTGTTGTGATTTACCTGCGTACAGTCACTTTGGGCATATCTATGGCAGTAACGGACTGGATTTCCCCAATTCGTATCGGTGACAATCAGACGAGTTTTGGCATTAAGTTCACCTTGCAGGGCAGTGTTGCAAAGACGCTTCATGTGAAGATGACAGACGTTTCAGGCAATGAGACCTACGATGTGACCACACCAGGCATAAACACGACTGGAGAGCTGAACTATACCATTGCCGACGATTCCGGCACAATGGGTTTGACGAACAGCGGCGTACATACACTGACGGCTTGGCTTACCTACGGAACAGGCGACGATGCCATTACGTCTGATGTCATCGTTCATCAATTGCTTGTGCTGAAACCTTCTACTGCTGGAAGCGTAGGAGCCAAGGTGCTGATTCAGCAGATGGCACAGAAGGTTGATAACTTCGTTCAGTCGTTAATCTGCCACTATTGGGTTTGGAATCCTATACTCGACGATGGCATTTACCGCAACAACACAGAACAAAACATGGCAGTTCGCTTTGTTGTGGCAGATTCTCCCAACCTCTCCGAAGAGCATACGGAGTATGTGAGCCTACCTGTAAGCGTAACTCCAGGCACTGACCAAGAGTTATTGGCAACGATGGAGGTTGAGACTGCTATTTCTCAGGACACCTATACAGCACGATTACATGCCCTTTCTTCGTCTGGTGCAGCCCTTCTTTCCCCGCCAAGGCAATTCACTATTGACAATACAAGCGGTTTCCAACCAACAGCCGATTCGGTATTCCATTTGAATCCAAAATCTCGCGACAATGATGAGGATAATGCCCGCACTATCCTCAATGCCCGTAACAGCAACGCTTTGGTTGCAAGTACATGGAGTGAAACCTTCAAGATGGATGCTTCGGACGGCTGGGTAACTGATGACAATGGCGAGAAGGTGCTGCGTGTTCCTTCTGGTCGTTTGCTGGAAATAACAGGATTCAACCCATTCGACCACTTCTACACATCGCCTGCATCGTCAAAAGCCTTGGCCTTGGAGATAGACTTCCAAGTGAACAATGTGACAAACGAGGACGATCCAGTGCTTCGTATTTGTGAAGCAACCGGCATAGTAGGACACTATCTTGGCTTGCGACTTCGTCCGATGATAGGCACAATGGGTTGTGTGACTGACAACAATGAAGCCACGACTGATTTCCGTTGGGCAGAAGGCAGGCGACAACATCTTGCCATTACGATAACGCCGGGCGTAAGTCCAAACGTAAACAACGATGCAAGATACACGTCAGGCTATTCTTCATCCGCAAACGGAACAATAAACCTTGTGAGAGTTTATCTGAATGGCGTTATTGTGAGAGAGACGCGCTATAATCCAGCTAACCGCTCGGAGTTCTGTACAGGAGCTTTGTCGAATGGCGGCATTATCATCGGACAGGTAGGAGAGGATGGTCGTGGCAGTGGTGCAGACATTGACATCTACGGCATCCGTGTATGGGAGAGGGTTCTTACCCCAAAGCAAGTCCTTCAGAACTACGTGTCAGCATTGCCAGGCTCTACAGAAAAGAGAATCGTGAAGGCTGCAAATGACATTACGCTGGATGACAACTCGGGGCGCATATCTCTTGCCAAGGCTTGCATGGCAGGAAAGACCTGTATGATTTGGCATGGTGAGGAAGTCATGTTTGGTGATGACTCGAAGAAAGGCTGGCTTGAGATTCGCCGTTATGACTACAACGGAAACTTCATGCCGCAATATAGCGGCTCTTTCTGCAAGGCTACAAAGAAGCTGAAAGGCAAAGGTCAAGGAACAACAGCCATGACGTATTTTTATTGGAACACGCAGTGGAAGTTTAGTGATGTTGGTTACAATACAGATTTGGATTATGATAGGCTCGACCCAAGTCAGTGCCTTGTGCTTGTTCCTTCGCAGATAAACAGCAATGTGCATCTTGGCACGCCAGTACAGATGTCAACGCTCTCTGCTAAAGACCAACGTCTGTTTGAAATGGTAGATGCCGCATATACTCACGTCTGTCCTGTATATGGCGGCAATCTTGGTGCGGATGAGCCTGTAGGCACAGCAACGAAGTATTATCCATGTACGATTGACGGTAATGACGATGTTGTCACCATCATGCTTCCAGACGGATGGGTGAACGGAAGCGGCGACCTGTATGATGCTTCCATGAACCCGACAGGCGGCTTGTATTGTGGCCCATGCTGGCAGGCTGGCCCAGGGCTTCCATACAGTTCGAAGCACGTATTGAAAATAAACTATGCAAGCTCTATGCAGAGCCATTTGATTGGCATTAACTGGCTGTACAACGAACTTCACAAGGAGTATTGCGGAAGTAACTCTTTGCAGCGCGACGTAACGAGTGCCGTTGTGGCAAAGCAAGTTGTTCCAGTCATGTTCTTTACGGCAGGCGTAAACGTCACCAATGCAACGGAAACTGAGAGTACGGCTAATTTCAGGGGTCTCGGCGGTTTCGGTCCTGGCAAGATGGATAAGCCATCGTGGGGGTATTCGAAGAAGGCATCAAAGATAACCGATTCGAGCAGCGACCATTACAGACCCAATGGACACGACTACTTTGCCATGTTTGAAGGAGCTGTTAACAACAGCGTGCTATCTGACATGATAGCCCCTTGGGACGATACCGACCACTTGGATGCAGGCGGTAATGTCATACAGAGGGCAAAGGTAAAGTACTTCCTTCACGACCCATTCCTGCCAGAAAACAAAGACCCAGAGTGTTTCTATTATCGCCACACCGTATTACAGGATGGCGAGGAGATTGACTCTTGGGAAAAGGGTATTGGCTTTGACGGTGGAAAGACAGGGCGAAGCACTGTTGAGAATGCGAGCACAGCCGAAGAGTTGTTCCAGAACCTGCTTGCCAACAATCATTCGTGCGACGACCCAGATAATGCTCCGAGTGCAGCCATTACAGCCATTCTAAGGAATGCCTGGAACTATGTATATCTTCACAATCCCAACATACGCTATTTCAATGGCACATTAGACCAGCTTGCAGCAGCCAACCTGACAGAAGCCCAGAGGAAGCGCAAGTATATTACACGCGACAATTTCCTGTTGAAGCGTTGGGACTTCTGTGAACGCAGATGGGTAGATGCCGGACTGTGGAATATAAACAGTCATGCCTACGATGCTATAGACATCTTCGAGGCTATCGGTTCTCCGTCAAACATACAAGACGATAAGCAAGCAGTTGTTGATGCCTATATTGCCCAGATTGTTGCAGAAGCCCGTCCGAGCAACAGCAATGAAACAAACGGTATAGGCGCATACTTCAAGGCAAAGAGCTTGCGCTTCCATTACGCATTCCAAAACCACTTCATTGCAGGAACGGACAACTGTTCAAAGAACACCTATTACGTCATTGACCCTGTTACTCACTTGATCGAGCTTCATCAAGACGATGTTGATACCACGATTGCAACTGATAACTTCGGATTCCAGACGAAACCCTACTATGTTGACCGTATGAATCCATACGATGACAATGACACTGTGAGGGCAGAGAACGAATCCTGCTATGACGGTATGCTCAATACCCTGTTTGACCTTGTGGAATCCATGTGGGCAGAGAATGGCACAATTGCAAGTGCAGTCGGCTCTATACTTGGCTCGATGTTGAACATGACAGGAGGTATCGGCTCTACTGAAAGCAACGAGCAGGGTGGCGTATGGCGCACTTTGAACCGCTATCTGTTCGACATACAGAGGTATTTCCCACAGGTTGCCTTCAATGAGACAGCACGAATACGCTATGAGTTCCCTGCCATGCTTGGCTTTATCGGACGTAACGGCGAGGCTGACCCTTTGGCACAATCGATGGGCGACCAGTTGGAGGCAGAGATTCAGTTTATGAAACGCAGGCTTATCTACATGGCTTCCTACGCAGGATTCGGCGAGTTTGCCGCATCAACAGGCACGAGCACAGGCAGTACAGGCATTGGTGATGCAGTAGCAGCATTGGCGGTCAATTCCGTTGCATTGCCAAATGGCGGCACGCCGAACCAGACGTTTACCGTGAAGCCTCATCAGTACCTATTCCCTGTATTCACTTGGCAGAGCCAGACGAATGCGACCAGAAGGCGCACGGCACCAGGCGAGGCTTTCACTTATACAACGACCTTCCAATTCGCAAACACCTATCCAATTGAGCTTCGCGGATTGAACTACTACCGTTCCGTCGGAAACCTTGGCGACAAGACCATCAACGCAAGCAGTTTTACCATACAGGGTACGCGCTTAACAGAGTTCATTGCAGAACCAACAACGTATTACAGCACTACACAAGGTGGCGGCAGCATTACACGCTCCCAATACGAAGCGTTGAGCGATGCTGAAAAAGCTGGCTATGCTCCAGCATTCTCTCGACCTGCCAACTTGCAAATATCCAACGACCAAAACGGTGCTACAAGGTTGCGCAAGCTGTCGTTGAATGGATGTGCGACAACAGGAAGTACGGCAATGGTTCCTCTGAACCTCTCAAAGCTGACGCTTGTAGAGGAAATTGATTTGCGTAACACTGCTATTCAGGCAGTCACAATACCAGAGACCGCAACACTGGCAACTCTTCATCTTCCCAAGTCGATTACTGCACTTGCGCTAACAGGACAGCCATCGTTGGCAACATTGGATTTTGCAGGCTATGACAATCTTACACAGCTTGCTATAACAGGTAGCCCATTGCTTTCCGCAGCAAGCAGGTCGTTTGCATACGGAATGATGAATGCAGGGGCGAATGTAACCCGTTTGGACTTGACTGGCGTTGTCTGGGACGGAAATATCGCCGTAGGTGCTTCACTCATGCGCTTCATCCTTGGTATCGGCGACAGGGGTTCTGCGATGATAAGTGGAAGGATTGTGTTGACTACATCGACCACAAACGGCGAGAACAAGCTTAGTTATTCCGATGTCAAGAGGCTTCTGGTTCGATATGGTGATGTGCGTTCCGAGCAAAACTCCCTGTATGTGGGATTCGGAGACTTTGACATCTTGCAGAGCAATATCAGCATTGGCGGCAGAAAGTACGTTGTACCGTCACTGATTACGATGATAAGCAATGAGAAATGGTGGATTGATGCTGATGGAAGCGGCGAAGCAGGCTTATGGGAAGAGATTTCAGGCGGCAACACAATCGACATTGCACGCGACGGAAACGGCGTTCCCATCCGTTCCGCTGACGGCGCGTATTATCCTGCGCTAACATGGGAGCTTATAGGTCAGGGTGCGAGTGGTTTCGGTTCGTTCCCCAATGCACAACTGCCAAAACTCAAATTGTCGAATGAAGATGGAACGAATGTCACGCTTACTGTTCGTTTGACACTCAAGACCGTCAAGAACGAGACGTTTATCGTAGATAAAATCATCGGTCTTTGGAATCGTGTACCAGAAGTTGGCGACTATGCGTGGACTGACGGTCAGTTTGATACGCAGAATGATCCGTCTAAAATCTTGGCTGGTGCTGTTGTGATGCGCGAAGTAATCCGTGACGGCAATGGTGATATATCCGAGTACAAGATTTGGGTTGTTGGCGACGGCACATGCTCTATGCCTTTAAGTTCCGATGGTGACAGCGCAAGTGTTCCTGCTATTAGTGGAAATAGTATGCTTGCATCGTGGGGTTTATATCCAGATGCCACATTAGGACTTCCGAACACCGTAAGCGGTGATGCGTTTGCTGACGAACTCATAGAAACACTATCACAGGCATTGCAGTCGTGGGTTAAGCCGCAAGGTGTTACATTGACAACAGAAACGGCATTCAAAGGCAAGACTATTGATGGTGTGTTCAACACCCCACTTCCAGACAAAACAGGTAGTGCAACACTGAGAAAAACAGAGGCTGACATTGCTGCTTCTGGCGAGATTGCGATGCAGGACAACTCAACAGATGACGGATGGAAGGTGCAGACTGCCGGATATTTGACGAACTATCTTGACACTGAAGATGAGAATGCTATTGCAAAGTCATACGCCGATGCTATTCTCAATGCAACTATCAGTTATCTTGGCATAAGCAACGTTACATATCCAACCACATTGCAAGAGTTGTCGGACATTACGATGAAAGTCGTGAGGTATGCTGGTGCAAAATTACAGAACTGCACGCCGTCTGAAGTTGACTTGACGCAGGATAACCTTGCACGTTTCCGTGAATTGTTATTCCCTGCGTTCAGAATGGCTTGGTGCTGGTCTCCTGCTGATATAGCAGGAAATGGTGCGACGGAGGCTTCATTGCATGAGCAGTACAGGCGCGGGAAGTGGATGTTGCCAAGCAGTGGTTTGTTGGCTCGAATCTTTAACTTCGTAGGCAACTCACGCTCTAACTACAATTCCTCTTCAACTTCGATTGATGAATCGCTTGCCAATCACAATGCACTTGAAGCAGCACGTCCGATTTATGCCAACGCGCTTGACAAAGGAAGGGGATTCAATGTTTCACCAGGCAGCAGCCACTGGAGTAGCACTGAGTATTACCGTTACAGCGCGAGGTACGTGAACTTCGGCAATGGGTACGCGAACAACTACAACAAGTATAACAGTAACGTAGTGAGGCCTGTCACCGCATTCAGATTTGTGCCGTAGGCACGCATTCGTTTATTTTCAGGCGGCGGTCATAAAAGACCGTCGCCCACAATCAAACAAGTAATGAAAAAGGGCATATATCTATGTGCGACGAATAAAAGACTAACGATAACAGAAAAGGACGGCATTCTTGAAGCTGTAACAGACTATTACAAAGATGGAGAATGGAGTAAAGATACCGCAGGAGATTGTGGAGAAGAGCAAGGAGAAGAAGCGTAGTCACAGGACGTTGAGACAGACGCAGGTCTATAGGGATATTTCCAACCTGAAATACCTCATCGTTCAATCTATGGGTAATGCTCCGCGAAAATACGCCAAGTATTTTGATGAAATGCTTGTGACGGTCAGCAATGCGAAGCAAAGTATCGCTCTTGCGCTCGAAGCAGGCGACGATTCTTCTCGTGCGGATAATCTGAACTATGCAAAAGTGATGGTTGAGGACATTGTTGACGATGCAATCATCATGGAGCAGCTGGGAATCATAAGCAAGGATAGAAAGAAGTCGATAAAGAGGTTGGCACAAAATGTCTCTGGTCAAACTGTCAGACTACGAGACTATTTCAATAGCCAGGGGATAGACATTAATGGTAAAACATTGTAAGATGAACTATCGAGAGCTACATAGTCGATTGAATGGGCGGATTACTGCGGGCGGTGGAAGTGGTCGTGTTGATAACGCGACATACAGGACTGTCCTCAGTTACGAAGTTGCATATCCGCAAGAAGGCAGCAACCACTGGAGTAGCACTGAGTATAACCGTAACAACGCGAGGAACGTGAACTTCAACAATGGGAACGCGAACAACAACAACAAGTATAACAGTAACGTAGTGAGGCCTGTCACCGCATTCCACGACGTTGTGCCATCCTCTTTTCTTCTTTCTGTATGGATAGCATACCATGATTGTCTTCACGGCAAGATGACATCCACACAGGCTATCGAATACATGCAGATTGCCGAAACCGACATACATCGCCTTGCATACGAACTATGGACTGGAATATACAATCCAGGAACATCAACATGTTTCCTTGTTCGCTATCCGAAATGGAGAGAAGTGTTTGCGGCAAATTTCAGAGACAGGATTGTTCATCACTGGATATGCCTAAGACTTGAACCTCTTTTTGAGCACCGTTTCAGGATGCAAGGCGATGTGTCCTTTAATTGCAGAAAGGGATATGGCACGGACAAGGCTGTAGGGCATCTTGCAGAAGCAATGCGCAGGATTAGCGACAACTATCACAAGCTGGCATGGGTATTCAGAGGTGATATTGTAGGCTTTTTCATGTCGATAGACAAGGATTTGCTCTGGTATTTGCTTGAGCGATTCATCAAGAGGTGGAGAAAGCGTTATGAGCGAGGTTATGAGGTTGGGGTTGAGCAGGATGGAATGTATTGGGATATACTTTTGAGAACAACAAAGGTTGTTGTCATGCACCATCCAGAGCTTAACTGCGTGCTCAACTCCGAGCCTTATCTTTGGTCACAGCACATGGAAGCCAACAAATCACTGTTCACATCGCCTACGGGAGAGCCTATAGGAAACCTAACGACACAGCTGTTTGCAAACTTCTTGATGTCATTCTTTATAAGTTATGTCAAGTTCGTGTTCAGGAGAAAGAATTTCGACATAGCTCAGTTTGTGGATGATTTTGCCATTGTGTGTGACGATTTGGAATTTTTAGTCAGCAAAATAGAAGTTCTTTCAAACTTCCTTGATAAAAAGTTGCGCCTGAAACTCCACAAAAACAAGCGATACCTTCAGCCAGTCAGTCATGGGATATTATTTGTAGGAACATTTATAAAGCCGGGTAGAAATTATCTGTCAAACAGGACCCTTGGACGGATGATAGAAAGATGCAAGGGTTATGGGAGGATGGTCAACGAAGAAAGCGTTGATGTCACCAAGCTTCAGAGGATGGAAGAGGTACTGAACAGTTACTTGGGTTTCTGCAGGAACAGAAAGACATACAATTTCAGGAAATCGTGCATCGCAAGCCTTGGTGACAATTTCTGGAAATACTTCTATGTTAAGGGTCGCTATGAAAGCATAAGATTAAAAAGACAATACAGATTACTAAATTGAATAGAAGATGGAAAAGAAAGTTTATGAAGAAATGCCAGAAAGGCACGAGACTATTCGTATTTTTGGCGGACTTTTGACCGTCATACGGTTAAATGTTAAAGAGACGGAGAATGGCTGGGAGTGCGATGAATTGCTGTTAAGCCATAAAGAACCACATGCCGACATGGCAGCGGTAAAGAAAGCCATTGACGACTACATCAATGCCCGCACAGACGAGCGCATCCTATCTGGCTTTGTTTGGAACGGAAAAAGCGTCTGGCTATCCGATGAGAATCAGCGCAATTTCTCTGAGGCGCAGCGCGTGGCGATGATAACAGGCGGTCAAAGCCTTCCGATGACATTCAAGCTTGGAGAGGATGCCGAAGGCAATCCAGTCTATCACGAGTTCACGAGCGTAGAGGAACTTACAGGCTTCTACCTTGCAGCCGTAGCCTATATAAACCAGTGTTTGAATGAGGGCTGGCTGGAGAAAGACAGTATTGACATGAAAGATTATGGTTATGAATAGTCTTGTTATCGTTGCCATAATAATCATCGTTCTCTATACGGGTGCGATGATTTACGCGGGAAAGAAGATACCGGAGAGTATCAGTCAGACCGTGTATGTCATGCCACGCACAGGACAATTGATTTTTGCAATTGTAATGATGGCTGTTGGCTTTCTTCTTATGCCTGTACTGATGGAAGTTTCTTCCGAATGGACTCAGGTATTCGCATTCCTCATGTGTTTCGGCATACTTGGTGTAGGTGCAGCTCCGTTGGTCGTCAAGGAAAAGAATACCTTCCATTATGTATGCGCTGCCATGTGCGGAATCTCTTCACAGGTGTTGGTTGCACTGAATCAACCTCTGTGCTTGCTGCTGTGGTTTCTATATGTTTGCTACACCATGTTTGCAAAAGATGTAAGCAGGAACTTCTTTTGGGCAGAAATCACATGTATGCTGATCGTCTTCATCTATTGTCTAACCTAAAACAAATTATTAAGAAAATGAAACTGGACAACACTGTAACACAAACAACATCCGGCGTTTTTACGCCAATCGCCGTTGGGTTCATACGTGACAGTATCGGCATGATGATTCCCTGGCTCATTGTAATGTTTGCCGTAATTATAACTGACCTCATATCAGGCATACGAAAGTCTGTAAAGCTTGGTGTGGAAATTTCCCCATCGACGGCTTTCAGGGAAACGATGGGAAAGATGGTGACGTACTTCGCGTGGGTCATCATGGTATGTCTCATTGATGCAGCAGCAAGGGGTGAGACTACAATCGCGAAGTGGGCTTGCCTGCTTGTGATAGCAATAGAAGGTGGAAGCATAGTGAGCAACATTCTGAAGCCGCACGGCATAGATATATCTACGCGGAGCATTTTGAAGTTTTTCTTCATGCGGTCGCCTCTTCGTCCGAGTGAAGAAGAGGCAGAAGACCTTATCAAAGAAGACAGGATTGAGCAGCTTCGCCAAAAGGAACATGAAAAGTGGAATCATAAAAGAAAGTAATATGGAACTGAAATTAAGAAGAATCGCCCGAAGGGACACATACACCATCGGACACCTCTACATTGACGGGGCGTATTTTTGCGACACCGTTGAGGATAAGGATAGAGGATTAAGACAAGACTTGCCATTGGAGGTCAACAAAGCCAAGAAGGTGTATTCCGAGACGGCTATCCCCGTTGGTCGCTATCAGGTTACTTTGGGTGTGAAATCTCCAAAGTTTGCGTTGAAAAAGGCATATAGCTTCTGCAACGGCTATTTGCCGAGATTGCTTAATGTGCCAGCTTATGACGGAGTACTCATCCACATCGGTAACACCGCAAAGGATTCTGCAGGCTGCATATTAGTAGGACAGAACAAGGTGGTAGGTCAGGTTATTAACTCGACAGATACATTCAAGAAGCTCTATGAGCGTCTGAAAAAAGCAAATGGTCGTATTTGGATAACTATTGAATGATTATGAAAGAGAAAATGTATTTATTTGTGCTGGTTCTTGTGGCAGCACTCGGATTGTCATTGTTCTGGAACTACAAGCAGTACCGTGACTATAAGGAGCAGCCGACAATCATCAAGGAAAGGGTCGTAGTGCAGTATGTTGAGAAGAAAGACACAATGCCGACGGCGAAGGAAGAAATCGCTGTTGGGGTTGTGAAAGTTCCTGTCAAGAAAGTGAAGACTTCGGCCAAGGTGATTCAGAAGGATTATGTTGTGCAAGATGTTCTTGGCGATTCCGTCCCCCTTGCTGACAACGCAACGGACGTGCAGGATAGTGTAGAGATAGAGTTGACGCAGAAGGTATATTCTGACAGTACATATACAGCCTATGTGAGCGGCTACAAACCGAATCTTGACAGCATCTTCATAAGACAGCGGTACGTTACGAATACCAGGATAGAAGAAAGGGTTGTGAAGGAAAAGGCATTTAGGCGACTGAATTTCGGTATTACTGTAGGTTTTGGCTATGGATTCCAGTCGAAGACGTTTGAGCCGTTTGCCGGTGTTGGAATAACCTATTATCCATTCAAATGATTCTTGTTTGCAGAGAAAATCCGCTGACGATGTAACCTACTAATTGTCAGCGGATTCTTTTCTTCGCGGAAAATCACTATGAATGTGTTAAAAATATCGTGATTCCTTAACATGAGAAGTGTGTCGTGTTAAAGAATCGCTAAAAACTTTCTATGTATGCGCATCTTCTGTAATGATGCGCCAGTGATTGCAGTCTGGGCAGCGAAACCACCAAACTCCGCTGTCCTGAACCTTTCTCATGGTTTTCTCGCACTTAGGGCAGATGTTTGGTGGAAGGTTAGTATTTCTTCTATACATCTTCATTCTGTGTTTTATTCATAAAACTATCGAGCCAGCTGTTGTATTTTGGATTACAAGTCGTTATTATTTGTGGAATGTTCGGATTTTGATTTGATTTTGTGATATGCTTATATGTTTTATCAAACATCTTCATCAATTTATTTTCGTGTTGAATGACAGCAAGTGTGAACGGGAGGACAGCGTTTTCCATTTCCTCAAGACTTCCTCGCATAGGACGATACGCTGTCTTTTCTCCTTCTGGAGAATGACAGATTCCTGCATACGTGCAAGTGAGTTTACCATCATTCGATATAGAATGATAATGGCATGTATGGCACGACTTGTTATTCATAGTAGTTTCGATATAAGTTCTTTTATTCCTTCATTTCTTTCAAACAACGTTTACCATCCTAACAGTTCTTTAATTTCCTCTACAGGAGCATCGCAGTCATAAACGATTCCGTGCTCAAGACAATAATCAATCATCTTGTGGGCTTCCTCATTGTTAAGCTCTCGACCATCGACAGAAAAACATCCGTTCATGTTCCTATGCCAAAAGCTTTTCTTCAGACCGCGAAGGTTTGTACGAATGTGTCTTGTGTATTTCATGGTTATGTCTTCTTATATTCTGCTATCAAGCCATCCACAATGTCTTTTATATATTGAGGGACATTCTCTATTTCCTGCTTCATTCCATCGAATCCATCTGTTGCATAGCACCAATGGTAAATTGCGTATAAAAATGCGAGCTTGCATGGCATTGGTTTTCGTGTAAAATGTTCGAGCGATAATCCTGTCATATTTTTCAAGTAATCATTTTCATGCTCGCAAAATAGTTCACCTGGGATGCCTTTGTTCTTTCGTTCAAAATCTTTCTCTATTGTTTCGCGGTGGTGTACCCAATACTTATCGAAGATTTGTCTTGCTGTCAGTTTGCTGCGGTTTGCTATTTTTCCTTCTACTTCTCGCAGGAAATCGTAGGCGTAGGTTGAACCGAAGTTAACTGTATGTTCCCACGTCATAATAATGCTTGCCAGCTGCTCCAGGTCGAATGCAGACGTTGACCTTCCACGACGGTAATGGAATCGTTTGCTTCCGAATGGCTTACCTCCTATAGTCATTATGAATTGTACATCTACATAAGGAACGGTCTTGTCTTTGAACAACTTTGTTACGCCCACTTTAATTGAACGTTTTTTGTTCTTTCGTTCTCGTTGTTTTTTATTCATGGTCGAAAATCATTTTAGTTAAATTATTCATCAGTAACTTCCTTTGTACAGTTCGAGTAAAACTGTTTTTCTTTCAATTCAGGATTCTTTTCGATAATAAAATCAAGCATTTTACAAGTATATTCATCATCTGTGTATCTTGCCATTAGAAATGTCATCATATCACGGAAAAGCCACTTAATAGCTTGTGGTAATGATGTGTATTGTGATGTTTGAATTGAGCATATTTCAATAGTAGAACGGTCTCCATACCAATCTCTTATTTCCAAATCCCAATAGTTAGAACCACGCGGTGACATCATGAAATAGATAGCTTGTGGAGTCTCACTTCCTTTAGGCATCATATCCAACAATTCAATAGCATCTATATTGTTAATTGCTGGAATTATAAAGGTATCATAGACAAAACCTTTTATTTTAGTACCTATACATTTTCTCATAAGTATTCTTTAATTTGCAATGTTTATAACTTACCTGACGATTCATGTGCTAAATATAATCCAGTTAGTCATGAGTTTGAGTTTTTGGTATTCAGGGTGCGTCTTTTTATAGCCGCACCCCGAAATAGAAAGAATTGACGAGGCTACGCCTCTAAATTGAATGCGGTGACAGGCCTCACTACGTTACTGTTATACTTGTCGTAGTTGTACGCGTACCCATTGCTGAAGTTCACGTACCTCGCGTTGTAACGGTAACACTCAGTGCTACTCCAGTGGTAATCATCCGGCATCGGTTTGCCACCTGCGAACTTGATGGCTTCATTGATTTCCTTCTTCAAGAAGCACATTACTTCGAGAACTGCCAGCGTTGGAATGTACCAACCTTCGGGAAGCGGAATGTCCGTGCCAATCTCCTTGATGTGGTTAGTAGTGCTGACAAAATCCCAATCGTGCAGTCCTTCGCACTCGGTCTTGTAGAACGGAGATTCTTTTGGGCAGTCCTCGTAGTTACGGAACAGCGGCCACTCTCCGAGGTCTTTCAATGCGACTTGGAATGCGTGTCCGTCATACACTACGCCGATGCCGCTGACATCACTTGCAAGGGCTTTTGCCATACCCTTCTTGAACGGAACGGAATTACCGTTCTGATAGACAAGATAGATGCCGTTTTCTGCATTCACGGTATTTTCAACCTTGACAGATGGCACAGCTTCTTCGTTTTCGGTTAGGAACTTGTAAGCCTCACGGCAGAAGCCTACTGGGTTTTTCATTGTGTAGAACTCTTTAAGAAGTTCAAGCTTGATTTCTTGATTCTTTGTCATAGTGTTTTTAATTAAAAGTTATTTGAATATATGTTTTTTCGTTGACTCTTAATGTAGAATTTACATCAAGAACTTTTTTATCGTGTTTCCTGTATGAAGATATTATAGTCGAAGTCAACGGCATATCTGGAAGTCCAATAGCTGGAGTCTGGAAAAGTAACCTTTTCTCGAATTGAGTGTTTCCAGTAAACTTTTGCTTTCGAATGTTTGACGGCTATGAGACCTTCCACCTGACCGATAAAATATGGGATTCTTTCTTTCTCGTAATAATCTACTTTTACCCCAGAACGAAGTCCGATACGATACAGGTCGCAAAAATCAATAGTTTGCTCAATCATGTCAAGAGAACTATCAAAGTCAATGATTGGCTCGATGCTTGCGAATGTCTTGATGCCAAGATCGTGCAGGAGTTTCATGGCAAGGATTCGCTTCTCATTCTTGTCTGCATTTGGCTCAAGTTCGTCGTGACCAGTGAGTGTGAATCCGACGCACAGAAGTCCCTTGCTCACACCGAGTTCAATCATGTCAACGGCAGATGTTCTATAAACCCAATCTGACATCTTTGTAAGGATGGTGACTGGGACATCGTTATCCATGGCCATGATAGCGCATCGCGTGGTTAGTCCTATCGTTTCTGGAAGACACGGGTCTGTGATGAACGAGAAGAAGATGCCACCATCTGCGATAAGCATGTCTTTCTTATCATTCAGCTCTTGCTCGAATCTCTTAACGACATCTTCTTCCGTCTTGAAGCAAGTGCGCAGTTCCGGCTTTCCGGAGCCGAGAGATTTGCCCAATACGCCTCGATTCAAGTAGCAATAGGTACAGCCGTTAGGGCATCGTCTGTATGCGCTAAAGCTATGCCTGGCGTATTCGCGTGCAGCTCCTTTTGGGGATTTTATTATGTCTTTGTCTTTCATTGCTATTTCTTGTGCTCGATAACGATGTTTACAACATCCTCGATTGTTCTTACATTTTCTGATTTCTCGTCTGGAATCTCCACGTCAAACTCTCTCTCGACATCAATCATAAGTTCGATGCAGTCCAGGGAGTCCAATCCGAGTTCCTTCAATGGCTTGTCATCTGTGATTTGAGCGTTTTCGTCACTTTTTGTTTCGACTAACTCGATGATTTTTCTTTTGATTTCTTCTTTTTCCATTGTTACGTTATTTTTTGGTTATTATTATGTTGTTTCATTCTAAGTGTCACCTCCCAACCCATCGCTTCAATCTTCATTACCAATTGTTCAAGGGTCTCTTGATTTGCGTTGGGTTCGTCATTGTGTTTGTCGTTCTCAGCCTGGGCTTTCTCTTCACGTCTTTTCTTTGAAATCTCGCGAATAAGCATGTTCCTTTTGGCGTATGCTTCTTCGGATTTTTTGATAGCTTCTTTGGAAATTGTGTTTTCGATTACGGAAAGTTTTTCGTCGTTAAGCAGTTGATATATCTTCTCTGCTATGTCAATGTAATAACCAACATTTAGCTGCCCAATGTAATCATCATGGAACTTTACGACAGTAGATGTCTTAATCAGAGTAATGACTCTTGTCTTGTGGAAGACGCGAATGAAGTCTGTAGCCGGTATCTCTTCCTTTTCGAGCAGTCTTCTGAAGAAGTAAGAAATGTCTGGTGTAGTGCATAGCGGAATATATCTTTCACCGTTTATCGTGCAAAGAGATACCTTCACATTGTTATTGACGTTGGCAACGCACTTGACTATGAAATCTGTCATTGAGACTTTTACAACCTCGTTGTAGAGCCGTGTCACTTCTTTCTCTTTTTCGTTCTTGTGTCTCATAATCCTATGTTGTTTGTTGTTCTTTCTTTCCGTATATCCTATCAACAGAGCTTCTTACAATCTCCCTTATGTGATTGCCTTCAAGGGAGTGTGGATCATGCTCTGCCATTATCTTATCAAGCCAGTCAATGTCCTCATCGACCAATTTCTGATAGGCTTCTCTATTCATCATAATTCCCATGTCAGTCTTTCTTTTTTCTGAAAGTTGCAGTTACTTTGCATAACTCGTCCATTGCAAGGGAGACTTCGTGTAAGCTGTCCTCCATAACCTGCATGATAAATGTGTTCAGGCTGTCCTCGAAAGCCGTGTAATAAATTACCGCGTTGTGGTTGATGAAAACCTTTTCGTCAAGTCTGTGACGAAGATTCTCAGGGTAGCTCTGCTTCAGCGTGTCATAGAACCGCTTAAAACCTTCGTCTGCGGCCTTCTCTACCCAATTTTTGTCAAAAACCCTGAACAAACTCACGTTGTTTAGTTTCTCTTTCAGTTCCTTGTCCATGATTTTTTCCGTTTTTCGAGAAACAGTTTGATGTCATAGCACACAATGAATAGTGCAAGAAAAAGATTGAAGACAGGTACTAAGATTCGAAACGCCATTGCCAGTATATTAGCACTAACCGGCATGTGATGTTTTTTCGCCCATATCAATTCTCGAATTTCGTAGTAAAGCATGATGACTGCTGGGACTACGTATAAGACGATAAAGTATTTCATAGTTTCTTAGTATATTATTTATACATTTTTCATTCCAAACTCTAAACCATTCTTCGTTAGAAAATCATCAAGTTCAGATAGAGACCTTTTACCGAAATTACGATACTTCAGTAAGTCGTATTTGTTACATCTTGCAAGGTCGCCAACTGTTTCAATGCCTGCTGCTTTAAGACAGCATAACGCACGGACGGACAAATCACAATCTGTAATACGCATTGAGAGTATGTTTTTCTCGTTTGTCTTGCTGATGTCATTGTTTAACAACATTTCCGGGTTATCGTGAATGTTTCCGACGACCTCTGCCCACTCCTGTGTTGGCGAACCAGTCGGAAACTCATCGTCAAGGTCGCCATTCCATAGGAAAGCGAATACACCACGCACAAAACGTACTTCAATCTTTGACTTTTCTTCGCCTACCTTGATAATATCTCCCTCGTATATCTTCTTGCCGTTCTTGTCGAGCAAGCACGTAAACTGACCGATTGTTTCTGGGATAACGAATGAGCGTTTTCCTGCATACGGGAATTTTGATTTTTCGGTATGGATGTGCGGTTTGTCGCATAGTGTATGTAAGTCACCAAACACCCATCCCCCAGTTTCAATGTCTTTTCCCCTAAATTCAATTTCTCTCATAATCAATTACCAGAGTTTTGTTCGATAAAGTGCTCCATCGAGATATTTCGCGCTTCATCACCATACTTCATGTTTGCTTCTTCGTACAAATCAGCACAATGCTGAATTATTTGACGTACAACTGGATAGCGGCACATTGCGAAAACTATTTGTGCTGAAATCATAGTAGGATCACCGCCGATTGTAAAACAGTTTCCTTCGTCGCCAATGAATAGGAAAGAAGCATCCTCTCCTTGTAGCGACTCCAGAAGTTTCTGAGCCATTCGTTGAGTTTTCTTGATTTCAGACTTGTCCTTTCCTGACTTCTGTTCAAGTTCATCTTCCAGCATGAGACCTCCATTCAAAACATGCTCTTGCGCACCTACATTGAGTTTAAGAAGTTGCTCAAATGTAGGACGAACCCAGTTGTGAACTACTAATCCGTCATTCTTTGCCTGTGCTTCAGAGATTGTATCTCTGTGAATCATTGTTGCACCGCAGGCTTCTCTTCTGCATCGAATTGTGAACGGTGTTACACCCTTATCTTTGTATCTGGTATAGAACTGACTCCCGCATTTTTCGCAGACATACACATCTACACCTTTATCACGACCATCAAACATCTTTGCTGTTTCGATGCCGGAAATAAGCTCGTCATATTGTTTTTTAAGTTCTTCCTTATTCATTTTCTTTCTTGTTTAAGTGTTCTATAACTTTGTTTACTATCTCACGAATAACGTCTAAGTTTTCTTCCTTCGTCCACTCTATAGCGACTTGATAGGCAAGATTATACTCTTTCCGAAGTTCTAAAACAGAAACGTCGTGGTGTGCAAGTCTGCCTTCAGTTGGTTTTAGGCCGCTTTCGTGCAAGTCACACTTTCCGTCGTGGAAGAATACGCATTCACCATCCTCCCCATTGCCCTTAGACTTAATCTGAACCATAACTATTGGTCTCGTAATATGCCCAAAGAACATTCCTGCTGCCCATTCGGTATAGCAGACCTTATCAATATAACCGGCATTGATGATAGCCAGGATGTCTTGCGGTGTTCCCAAACATGGAGTGCATTGGCACATCTGCCTACACTTTTCGCAGTTGCATGATATTGGCTTTTTGCCAATTCTATTTGCTATTCGATTGAAAACTTCTTCCCTTGTCATATTCTATCCAAGCCTTAAATCAGATGGATCTGTTGCTTTGGAATTTACGTCGCTACCGTATCTTACGAAAGCATATCTATCATTCACGCTGGTAATCACACCATATTCGTGAAGCTTAGAGTCACAACCTTCAAAAGGTATATAAGTGACATTCCTACCAACATTTTCTTTACATTCTTGTATTGTCATAATTGTATGAAATTAAATGGTGTCGGTGGGATTGGCTACCCACACGAAAAGTCATATTGCTTACCATGCGCATCGGGGAGTCGAACCCCTCTGCTTGCAGAATTGAACTCACGCTTCATACTTTTCTATCCACCGAGGAATAGCGTCTAATTCCGCCACGACACCATTGTTTATGAGTTAATACTTTACCTGTTAGTACCTACCGCAAACTTTGTCATAGATGGCATGGCACAACTCTATATCGTAGGAGGCATCGTGTAGTTTCTCTGCATCAATGACGATGCCTAATTCCTGCGCTACAGTTGATTGCTTGAAGTCAATCATTCGGTGTCGCTTGTCTGCCAAAACTGGTGTTGCAAGCACCATACAATCGAAACTGTTGCTCCAGAAGTAAGAGCCGAAATACTTGTTGCCATTATCAGTGAACCACTGGCGGAAGAACTGGTTATCGAAGGGTGCATTGTTATAGCCAACAAGGAAGAACTTATCGCTCCTGTTGAACCTGTCAACATATTTGTCAAGCATGGCAATGACATTTGCATACACTTCTCGCATAGCAGGGTAGGCTTCCAACTGCTCTTTCGTCACATTTCCAATTTCCAGTGCTTTCTCGTCATACACGGCACCCTCTTTCGGACGCACCTTGAAATCGAATGTTTCTTTGACTTCACCATTGATGATAATCTTACCACTAATTTGGTGAATACCGTTCTTGATGCTGTCCGTTCCCGTAGTCTCTAAATCGAATAATAAGAGTTTCATATATCCACGTTTAGAATTGAACTTTGATTACTCGCTTATGAGAGCCTTGCAGACGCAGCACAACCTCGTCGCGGACGGTGGCGTTGAATCCAAGTCCAGAGAGTTGCTTGTCTGTTGACTCGACCTTCAACCTGGCACCGAGAACTTCCATCACCTTGCGATGTTCCAGAAGTTCGGGTAGCAAGAACTCGTTATGGAAACCTCTGATTGCCTCTGGAGCCTTAGCCCCGTCGAGCATGAAGAAGTAGTGTTTGTTGCCAAAAGCACCATCCCAATGGTTCGGTGACAGGCACACCAAGTTCACTTTGTGGAACTGATTGGTTTCAAGCCCGTAGATTTCCTTTGACGTGCCGTTTCCATCAACCAGATACTTTGACTGATCAACATGGTCAATCATGCCGTTCTTGATGTGAACGGTGGCGATGTCAACAGGACGCATAATCTCATGGTCAACAATGTAGGTGAAGACTTCATCGCCGAAAGCGATTTCTGCCTTTGCACCAGAGTTTCGTCCGCTATCGTAGTTCACGATAAAGAACCTGTACTGACCATCCTGAATCAGCTCCGGCTCAGTCCAGAAGATGTTTTCTACGCCTACACCATTAGGACGTATCATGTCGATGTCGAGACAGCCCTTGCATTTTGGTGTCTTGCTTGGTAACTTGTAAGAACCGTAATATATTTCAGTTCCGTTCGGTTCAACGGCATGTGCGTCGAGGTCAACAATTGAACGTCCGTCCTCATTCCACATGATAGAGAAACGGAATGGTGCATTGACAAAACCACCTGCTGCTTTGACAGCCTCTTTGATTTCGGACTTTCCTGCAAGGTTGCCGTTGTAAGTCCATCCGAAATTATTGCCCCATTTGAAGATGGGTTTGCTTTCCTTGCTGACAGGTGTGGTTAGCGTGACAAAGTTGTTTTCGTGAGAGTTTAGGAGGAATACCTCTACTGACGTACACCTGGGCAGAATGTCTTTCATAAATTTCTCAATCGAGACAACCTCCACGCCGTCAAACTCACTACGCTTGTGACGTGTAGATGTTGGCTTGATACCATCGAGGATGGAAACAGGCTTGACAGAGCCATCACCTGCATTGGCATGGAGAATGTCACAAACTCTGATGTCTTCAAGTGTGGCGCAGCGACGGGTGAAAGATTCCTCATAGCCGTTTTCTGCAATGAAAGCCTTTGCATTGTCAATCATCTGTTGTGTGATTGGTGCGGTTGCCTTCATGTAGTTGGCAGGATCAATACGTTTGTTCCAATCCAGACATGCGTCATTGATGTCACGTCCCTCTGCAAGTCCTGTGCAAAGAGTGCCAATCAATTCGTTCCTGAAACGGGCAAAGCGGTTCGCCGAGAAATTAGCCCAACACCAGTTGTCTTTCTCTGCATCCGATAATCGTGCATACACTTTTGAGAGTTTTAGGAACTCAACAACTTTGTACTTATGTGTTTCACCATTGAGCAAAGAGCCTTGATCAATGAGGTCAATGACAAGTTGCATGGTGTCGGATGGTATCTCTTCCAGCGCACGTTTGAAAACTTTTTTGTCTTCGCGCAAGCGGCCTTGGATAGACTCAACCGTTTCATGTCCGAAGTGGATAAACTCTTTCGGCACTCTTACGCAGAAGTGGTTGAAAGTTCTGACCTCGTTTGGTTTTACCACACCAAACTTTTCAGCCTCTTCTTTCGTGTAACGCTTTACCGTGTGGTCGAGGTTGAGCGCAAACATTGAGTCATTCTTCGTACAGCGGGCGTACACGGCTTTGTAGAGATAGTCGAAAGTCTCAACGAAAACGTCTTCGATTGGCGCAGACTTCAGAAGATTTGCCATTTCTGCAAACGACTGGCGGTATTCGTCTGTTGTCTCGCCGTCGAACATCGTCATAATAGAGTTGTCTTCAGCAATGGCAACGATATTGCCGTAGCGGTGGAAGAAGTGCTTGCATTGGTTGCAGTTGTGCACCGAAGATTCTGGATCGCGGAAAATCGGGTCTTCGCCGAAACCTCTCATGTAGGCTTGCCATACTTGGTCGCCTGTAACTTTACTGCGGAAGAGTTTGCCAGTGGCACACATCTTCGCAAACTGCTCTTGCAGCATCTTTGATTCTAAATGTTCCATGATGTTTTTACTTTTAGAGTTATTAGTTTATTTATTGATTCCTTATAGCCTTTTCTACTTCAATTCGTGCCTGTCTCACACTCTTGTTGTAGATTACCGTGTTCATTACAAATGTGACGGTGTGATGAACGTGGTCGAGACGTTTGACAACGATTCTTACTCCATCTTTGTAAGTAAGTGCTGGAGGTCTTCTGAACCTGCCTTTGAAAGTTGACTTTATGAGTGTCGGTAATTCTTCGTCGCTTGAAACGCCTGTCACTGGTGTTCTCTGAACATGTTTGCCCTGCGAGAAGAATATCAGGTACGATATTGTACGTCTTTCTACTTGCATAGTTCTCGGTCATTTGATGTCGCCACTCATTGATGACACATCGCCAGCAACATTGCCGCAATCAACATCGCCACTCATGGTCTTAATGTCGCCTTCTACGTCACCTTTCACATAGACATCACCGCTCATGGTCTTTACGTTCTTGACATTGCCATTAACAGTGATGGTGTCACAGACATCTACATCAATCTTCTCGACCTCGCCTTGAATCTCGATGTTGATGTGTTTTTGGTCTTTCTCCAGCTCTTCATAATTCTCGACTTTCTTCCCGTTTACCAGAACGTCGCCATTTACGATGGAGATTTTTCCATTGTACCGATAGGTTTTACCGTTAATTACTATTACACTCATTTTTCTTAAAAGTCAAGGGCAAAGGAATCCGTCTCTTGCTGTGGTATTCAGAGACCTCATCCAATGCCCTCGTAAATCGTTCTTGCTACATGGGAATACCACTAACCATGTGTTTTCGGGTGCAAATTTAGGAAGAATATCTGAATATCTAAAGCATTTTGAGATATTTCTTTCGTTTCTTTAGATTATTTAAGTTTCATAATGTTGCAAAATTAAGCCCTATTCCTTTGGAATAGAATGTTTTTGTTGCCGTTAATTTATCTAAATCATAATTTGATATTCAGATATTCTGTGTATCTTTGCAGCGCAATTAGGGAAGAATTGCACACAACATAAGGCTTTTCGAGAGGTTACACCTCCTTCTGTATAAGCAATGACCCTGCGAAGAACTTCCCTCTTTGCAGGGCATTTTTATAATGCAGACATTTGAGGTTCAATCAGTGCCGATCCTCTTTGTCCTTACCAGACAATATATAAAACGGCTCAGTCAAGTAGGATATACTGTACGAGATAAAAACCTGCTCTGTCCCAGCCACGACAACAGGTGCCCATGTCAAAAAGGTCTCTTTCAGTGAATGGAAACGGGTAATTTCTGCCTATTTTGGCTATACACGAAGAAAACTACACCTCATACAATGGTGTTGGTAACTTAGATAAGGTTTTCATGCGTGTGCGCACTCATACGAAATTATTTCTATGGGTAAAGGTGGCTTAGTGTATGACTATTAAAATAAAGGTATATGGAAGAAAAATTTGGGCAAAAACTCACGGAAGAAGAGGTGAGAGCCTATATTCCGAACAGAAACCTCCAACTAACTTTAAGTGGGGAGGTAAAACGTCTTCACAAAGTCATAGAAGAAAAGAACGAATGTATTGCAAAGTTCAAGAGATATGACGAGGAAAGGAAAGCGTATTACCGTCGTTTTGAACAGAACTATGAAATGATGGAAGAGCGTTTCAATGAGTTTATTGACGCAATCAATGAATGCGACGAGATAGACGATGGAACAAAGGACTTCTACAAGGAAGTCATTATGCGTCTGTATCGCGGCAAAGTCGCCACTGACAAAGAAAAGTCAGTCTTGCAGACTTCATTGTCACAACTAATGAAGTTGCAGGAGTGCTTCAACAATCTGGAGTTTTCAATGATGGGTGTTGGAAACGCCCAAAAGAGGGCAGAATTACTGAATGAGTTGAGGAAGATGAAAGTGCGGTACGACAATATCACAACTTCTTTCAACAAGAAAATGAGCGAACTCAAATGAGGTGTCATTACGAGTATGTAAAAGGTGTTGGTCGTGTTCTTATACCAGGCTGCATGGCTGTTGCAGTTTCTGGTGAGATAGAACGTTGCACCTGTCACCATTCAGAAGAATCATATCGTTCTTATGACAGAGAAGCGTATCAGAAAGAAGTCAGACAACTCAAAGAAATTATCAGGGAACTTAGAGAGGAAAACGACTTCTACGCGAAAATTCTGGAAGAAAACGAGATAAAGAACCCCTATGAAAGAAAAAGAGCGAGTAGGAAATGAACCTACCCGCTCTTACATTATTATTATATAATATCGTCAAGCCTGTCAAATTCTGCATCGACTGACTCCTGAAGGACTTTCGCGTACACTTGTGTTGTGCGTATGCTTTCATGCCCCATGACTTTCTGCAAGACTTCAATTGGCATTTTATGTTTCAGGGCAATGGAAGTTGCGAATGTGTGCCGACCGACATGCGACGTTAGGTGTGTCGTAATGCCAGCGCGGAACTGGATAGCCTGTAAGTTCCGATTGTAGAAGTGCAGATCTTGTATAGGCAATACAAAGCCACACTCTTCAAGAAGATTGACAGCCGCCTTCATAAGAGTAATGTTATACATTTCATTTGTCTTCACTCTTTGGCTGCGTAACCGCATTTTTCCATCTACCGTTCTTACAGAACCGATGTCAAACCGTTGCATGTCGGCATAAGACAGGCTCGTATAACATTGAAACAGGAAACACAGACGAGCATCTACAAGTGCTTTCTCTGTCAGTTCAAGAGACTTAATTTTCTCAATCTCTTCCATTGTGATGAAACGATGCCCGGGTGAATTGTCTCGTTTGAACTTCATATAGTCGTATGGATTATCTTTGATGTGACCAAAGCGTTTCGCCTCACGACAATATATCTTCAGTATCTTATGGTAGTTCCAGACTGACTTTGCCTTTTGGGCATTGTGGTGAGACAGATCATCCCAAAGTTTGAGGTTAGCCTCTGTGATGTCGCTAAACTGTCTGATACGTCCCCAATGTTTCAAAGTATTATAAACAGATATGTGAGCGCATCTTGTTGACTCTGCAATCGGACGCTCATAAATCCTTGCAAGCATAAATCGCAGAAACGAGTCCTTTGCACCGAACACGCGACCGTCCATAAACTTCTTCAGATTGTCAAGCGAGAAAGATTCCTTTGCCTTCATCTTATCGTTTATGTAATTCTCGATTGTGTTGCGCATGTCGTTTATGCGGTCTTGGTATTCTGCCATCTGCCCGCAGTTAATCACTTTCCCATCTTTGAACTGATGGGCGCAAACTTTGATACCCGTGTTGTAGAAGTTGCGCACTCTGTCATACGAAACTTCAATGTAAACGGACGCTGCCACCTTCTTTGTGGCTTTCTTGTGTCTGTCGAAGACAACTCTTGTTTTTGCTATTTTCATATACAATACAATTAAGTTTCTTAAAGTGGTACACACGCTTGGTACGACTTTGGTACACAAACTTTGCGTAGTATTACGCAGACTTGCGTACTTTTGCGTATTTGCGTGGTACACATAATATGTGAACCAAATTGTAGAGTATCGAAACTATAACTTATTGAATGATAACCTTAAATGTATATAGACACCTTCGCAGATGCCTATATACCCTTTTGTCTGTGTGACCCGCTTGGGACTCGAACCCAAGACCCCAACATTAAAAGTGTTGTGCTCTACCAGCTGAGCTAGCGAGTCTCCGCTTTAAAAAATCGGCAGCCGTCTGTACGACTGCCGAGTGTTTTGGTGCCCAGGAAAGGACTCGAACCTTCACACCTCGCGGCACACGCACCTGAAACGTGCGCGTCTACCAATTCCGCCACCTGGGCAAACTTGGTGACCCCGGTGGGACTCGAACCCACGACCCATTGATTAAGAGTCAATTGCTCTACCAGCTGAGCTACGGAGTCATTTGAGCGTTGTTTCTCAATTGCGGGTGCAAATTTACAGCCATTTTTCTGAACTGACAAATGAAAACCAAAAAAAACTTCCTTTTTTTTCAAATTTTGGGCATTTTCTCTCGCGCGTACCTATTATATAAATGTGAATTGTGAATGGAGGATTATCATACCTGGTGACAACGCGGCACGCCGCGTCCCTACATCGTTGCTTGGCTAGCAACTCTATGCTTTGTGATTTTTTAACATTGTGGGTCGTATCATTTGGATGAGTTGTTGCGTCTAAAGGGTGAAATTTGGTCGCAAGCATAATAATTCTCAATTCTCAACTTTCAATTGTCAATTATTTGCACTACCTTTGCGGCGACTTTATCTATACTAAATTAATACTTTAAATAATAACCTATTTCTATGAAACTTAAACATCTCTTGGCAGGTGTAATGATGCTGGTTTCGGCCAGTGTATTTGCACAAGAAATGCCGCAGATGCCTCCCATCCCCGCAGATGAGGCAGTACGCATGGGCAAGTTGCCCAATGGACTCACTTACTATGTGCGTCACAACGACTATCCCGAGCACCGCGTGAATTTCTACATTGCGCAGCGCGTAGGTTCGATCCAAGAGGAGGAAAGCCAGCGTGGTTTGGCCCACTTCCTCGAGCACATGGCCTTCAATGGCACTGAGCATTATCCCGGCAACGGTGTGATTGACTACACCCGCACGCTGGGTGTGGAGTTCGGCAAGAACCTGAATGCCTACACCAGCACCGACCAAACGGTTTATAACATCAACGATGTGCCCAGCACTCGCCAGAGCGCTCTCGACTCTTGCTTGCTTATCCTCAAGGACTGGTCAAACGGCCTGTTACTGGAAGACGAGGAGATTGACAAGGAGCGTGGTGTGATCCACGAGGAGTGGCGTCTGCGCAGCAGTGCTAGCCAGCGTATGTTTGAGCGCAACCTCGAGACCATCTATCCGAATTCGAAGTACGGCAAACGCATGCCCATCGGTCTGATGAGCGTGGTTGACAACTTCAAGTACAACGAGATTCGCGACTATTACCACAAGTGGTATCGTCCCGACAACCAGGCTATCGTTGTGGTTGGTGATGTCGATGTTGACTACATGGAGAACAAAATCAAGGAGATGTTCAGTGGCATTCCGGCTCCCGGTCCCGATGCCGCCCAAGTCGTTGACGAGGCAGTACCCGACAATGACGAGATCATCGTTGTGAGCGACAAGGACAAAGAGCAGCAGTACACCATCATCCAACTGATGTTCAAGGACGACCCCCTGCCCCGCGACCAGCGCGGCACACTGGCCTATATGCTTCAGGACTATGTGATAGACATGGTTGCGTCAATGCTCAACCAGCGTCTTGCTGAGAAGGCCCAGGAGCCTGACTGTCCGTTTGTGCAGGCTGGTGGTGGCTACGGCTCGTTCATCATGACCAACAACAAGCAGGCCTTTCAGATTTACGCCCTTCCCAAGGAGGGTCAGGCTGAGGCCGCCCTACAAGCACTGATGACCGAGGCACTGCGCGCCAGCAAGTATGGCTTCACCGCTACTGAGTATGCCCGTGCCAAGGACGAGTACATCTCTCAGTTGCAGAAGCGCTATGACAATCGCTCAAAGATCAGCAACGAGCAATATGGCCGCAGTTATGTCGCCAACTACCTCGAGGGCACTCCCATCCCCAGCATGGAGGTTGAGTACCAAATCATGAACCAGATTGCCCCGAACCTACCAGTTGACATGATCAACGAGGGTATAAGCGAACTCTTCCCCATTGACAACAACCACAACGTGGTGGTGCTGTGCATGAACCAGGAGAAAGAGGGCAACACCTATCCCACTGTTGAGAGCCTGACCAACGCTGTCACTGCCGCTCGCAACAGCAACATCGAGGCTTATGTTGACAACGTGAAGAACGAGCCCCTGATGACCAAGTTGCCCAAGGCTGGCAAGATCAAGAAGGAGACTCACAACGCCAAGTTTGACTACGACGAGCTCGAGTTGAGCAACGGTGTGAAGGTCATCCTGAAGAAGACCGACTTCAAGGACAACGAGATTCGCATGTATGCTTACTCGAAGGGCGGCAACTCGCTCTATGGTCCGAACGACTGGGCAAATACCGGTTTGTTTGACTTCATCGTTGAGCAGAGCGGTCTAGGCAACTTCAGCAACCAAGAGCTGGAGAAAGCCATGGCCGGCAAGCAGGCCAGCGCCTCGTTATCGCTGAACACCTACAGCGAGAGCCTGAGTGGCCAGTCGACTATCAAGGATCTTGAGACCATGTTCCAGTTGGCTTATCTGAAGATGACCGACATCCGCAAGGACGACAAGTCATACGCCAACATCATGAACCTGCTCGAAACCGCGTTGAAGAACAAGGGTCTTCAGCCCGAGGCTGCCTTCAGTGACTCGGTTGAGACCACGCTCAACAACCACACTTGGCGTTACCGTCCGTTCGAGGTAGAGAACCTCAAGGAAGTGAACTACGACCGCGTCATGCAGATTGCCAAGGAGCGCACCGCCAATGCCGCCGACTTCACCTTCTACTTCGTTGGTTCGTTTGACAAGGACACCATCTGCAAGCACATTTGCCAGTACATCGCTTCACTGCCCGCCAAGGGCAAGAAGGAGAACTGGGTGAATGTTGACGAGCACCCGACAGGAGTTGTTCTGAATCACTTCTCTCGCAAGATGGAGACGCCGAAGGCCAACGCGCGCATGTATTGGCACACCGACGCTATTCCTTACACTGTAGAGAACACTGTGCTGGCCGAGGCTGCCGGTGAAGTTCTTGACAAGATTTATCTGCAGAAGATCCGCGAGGATGCTGGTGCCGCCTACTCAGCTGGTGCCAGTGGTGATGTAGACTTCGAGGGCGACAAGGTGTTCACCAACATCATGGCCACTGTGCCAATGAAGCCCGAAAAAGCCGCTGAGGCTCTCGACATCATGCGTCAAGAGGTTCCCGCCGCTGCCGTGAGCATCGACGAGGCCACTCTGAAAGACATCAAGGCCGCCATGATCAAGAACTTTGAAACCATGGCTAAGGAAAACAGCTACTGGCTCGCCGTTCTTCGCTATTGGGACATGCGCGGCATTGACCTGTACAGCAACTATGCCAACATTGTCAACGGCATCACTCCGCAACAAGTGAGCGACTTCGTCAAGAAGGTGCTTGCAAGCGGCAACAAGATTGAAGTTGTGATGTTGCCCGAGGAGTAATCCTCCTATACCCATCTCAAAGAGCCCTGACGGGATTTCCCGTCGGGGTTCTTTGTTTAACCGTCTGCCCGCACAATTTGCCGATTCGTACAATAATTGCCCTATTATTTGCAAGTTAACATAATTGTCACTACCTTTGCCTTCGGAAGAAAAGCGTTCATTCTCTCCCCTCCCCTTTCGGAAAGGGGACCAATGGTGCGAGCCGAACGCAGAGCGAGAGCTTGCTCGCGCTATGCTGACTGACACACTCCTCCGGCACTGCGTGCCACCTCCCCTAACTTATGGGAGGACTAGCCCATTGATGCTAGAAGAGCGGTTGGGGTGGGGTTTGGAATAGCGAAGAAGTCATTATTTACTGTGCTACCTGCCGCACCTACGGCGCTTGGATTGATATTGGATTCTTAGCAGGGGTTCCGCTGACGCTCCACCCCTGCCTAGACCCTAACAGCCCTATGGGCTTTATCGATTCGTTTTTTTGATGGACTTGCGATGCTTGAATAAAAACTACATAACAATGAGAACTAATCTGAGAATACTATTTGTAGCAACCATGGCGTTGCTTGGTTTATGTGCCTCGGCGCAGATGCGAGGCGATGTCACGGGTGATGGGACAGTCGATGTGAGCGATGTCAATACCGTTGTCAACATCATTCTGGGCAAGGCCAACGCCGCCGATTTTCCTGGCAATGCCGACTGCAATGGCGATGGTATTGTCGATGTTGCCGACGTGAACATCATCGTGAACATCATATTGGGCAAGGATGTCCCGCCCATTACTACGTCCACCACATTCACGCGCGTCACCAGCACCGACCAACTCTTGGCTGGGAAGCGCTACCTCATCGTCTGCGAGACTGCCAGCGGTGCGATGGGTGGGATAGTACAGAATTATTATCGGGCATTAGAAACCGAAGGCATCGCATTAGACAATGGAATAGCCACTGTTGAGGATGACAGCCCGGTGAGTACATTCACCTTGGGAGGCACCAGTGGTTCATGGACATTTTTTGACGGTTCATTTTATCTTGCCAGTGTCAGTGCCTATTATAGCAACTTGAACAGTGTGGAAACGGCGACAGCGAACAGCGCTAAATGGACGATTGATTTCAGCGGTAACAATGCCATCATTACCAACAAAGAATACACCACCAAGACCATATACTATCAGGAGAGATACTCAGACTTCAACGCTTCGGCGTCTGGCACCGCCGTGCAGCTGTATGTGGAGGAAACCGGAGGCACGCCCACCATCACGGTGGCAACTCCCACCTTCTCGCCCGAGGAAGGCACTTACAACACTGCACAGACTGTGACCATCACGACCGCCACCAACGGGGCGTCCATTTACTACACCACCGACGGGAGCACACCGACGAGCAGTTCAACGCTCTACACCGGTTCCATCACCATCACTACTACTACCACCCTCCGTGCCATCGCTATCAAGGATGGTGCCTCCAGCGCTGTGGCGACAGCGACCTTTACCATCACCGTCGCTCCTACCGACAACAATTCCAACCGCAATGGTTTAGATGCCAGTTACGATGCCAGCAAGAAAATGTGGGGTTTGGAATGGCCTCACATCTCCAACAATCCCAGTAATACCACATGGGTGGTCAAGAGCACAAGCGACTATGGGGTAACACTCTCACTTGAGTGGTGCAATGATAGCCTGGCTAATCGCTGGACATGCTATACCCTGCATAGTGGCAACTTCCAGTCAAATGTAGAACGCTATAAAGGTGAGTTCATAACCGAGACTGAGATTCCATCGGCTTACAGAACGACGCACGCTTCGTTTACCAACAGCGGATACGCCAGAGGTCACTTGTGCCCCAGTGCTGACCGGCTTTGCTCAGAAGAACAAAACAAGCAGACTTTCTCGACTGCCAACATCCATCCACAGTGGCAGAATCATAATTCAGGACAATGGGAGAGCCTAGAGGAGGATGTGCGCGCATGGGCCAACAGTAGCGCATGCGACACACTGTATATCGTCAAGGCTGCAACCATCAACCCCATCACGCTCAATGGCACCATCGAGAGCGGAGTCTATAGTACAACTTATAACGGAGCGACCTACGCTGACCTGAAGTGCAACGGAAAAGACGGTAAGTCGCTATATGTACCCAAGTACTTCTATATGGCATTGTTGGCCTACGACAAGGCCAACAACCAGTACTACGCCATGGGAATATGGACAAAACACTATAATAATGGAACAAGTGGTGCTGATAACGCAACACATAGTTGGCCCGTTATCACCAAGGAGGATGCCGAATACATCACCATCGATGAGCTGGAAGCACGGACAGGAATAGACTTCTTCTGCAACCTGCCCGATAATATTGAGGCAGAGGTTGAAGCCACTCTCCAAACCAGTTTCTGGAGTAGCGTAGCAACACTCGATCGATAACGACACAGCCAAAGACCCGATATTCCAAAAGGCAAATCCTGAGGATAGGACAAAAAAGGGGAAACAACTGATATATATAATACCTAAAAAAAAATCCTCGACTCACGTCGGGGATTGCTTAACTAATTAACCTTCTAATACCATTAACATAAACCTTAAAACAAATTCTTTTGAAAAACGCAGTCGTTTCACAACGCCTGGCTTCTCTCATTATTAACCTTAAAAACTAATACCATGAAAAACCGATGCAAAGGTAATGCAAATATGTTTTATAGCATCATTTTTCAGCAGAAAAAGTTTAATATTTAACTTATTTAAACATTTAAACCTATTTGTCGACCACTGTATAAGTTTTGTTAACAAATAAAGGCAAATCGGTGAATGGTGCGGTAACTATTCAGCGATTCACCAAAACTTCCCCTCCCTATCCGAAAGGGGAGGGGAAGTTGAGGAGATTTTTTATAATCGGTGAACTGTTACACGGTGCGCTCTAATCACTAAAAAACGCTAAAAAGCAGACAACGATTTCTGTCATCCTACATCTATTTTGTATTTTTGTCAATTGATGAAACTGCGCAATAGAATTACATCGTTGATACACCGTTTGTTGGTTCCTTTAGTGGCTGAATGGCCGCTGTGGGTGCTTTGGCTCGTGGCATTGAGCATCGGCGGCGTGTGTGACATTGAGCGTCTGTGGGACATCGAGTTCCCCGAGACGCGCTATATCCTGGGGTTGTTACGCATCGTTTGCCACAACATCTGCCTGTCGGCTCTGTTGGCCTATCTGGTTGTCGTTGTGGCACATGTGTGCCGCACGCGCTGGGTTCGTTGGCCGCTAGCCTTCATTGCTTTGCTGGCCACAGGTACTTTCATCTTCATCCGATACCATTATGGCACTCGTTTGACTCCCGAGATAGCCACGGTCATCCTCGAGACCAATCAAGCCGAGGCTAGCGAATACCTAGGCACTTATGTCTTCTCGATGACTGGCGTGCCCATCATCCTGGCACTGGTGACGACCCTGGTGGCATGGTGCAGCCTCGACTGGTGGTGGCATCGCCGCCACATCCAACGAACTCACACCCGTGAGATGAACAGTTGGCAAGCAGCACTCTGCGTGTTGTCGATGCTGGCGTTACTGGGAGGCGCTTTCATGATGGTTCGTTCCTGGCCACTGGTCGACATACTGACGCATAAGACCAGGAGCCATTATGAGAACTTCGGAGTAGACGCACTGACCAACCTGATGAAGTGCCACCATCAACTACAACGCATCGACGATCAGACCACCCTCTCCATCGCTGCGACACGACAAATCTATGCCTCGCCATCCCAGCCCATTGCAGATGACTCTTTGACCTTGGTGCTGGTCATCGGTGAGTCGTACATCAAGTCACACGCCAGCATCTACGGCTATGACAAACCCACCACGCCCTGCCAAGAAAAGGAGCGCGATGCTGGACGTCTCATGGTGTTTGACGACATCGTTTCGCCCTATAGTTATACCAACATGGCCATGCGTTGCCTGCTCAGTGTCAATGACCAGGCCAGTGGGCAGCAGTGGTGCGACTATCCCCTGTTCCCCGCCATCTTCAAACATGCGGGCTATCAGGTGGACCTATGGGACAACCAGCGCGAGTTTATGAAGGGCACGGTCAACACCAACGGGCTGAACGGACTAATGTACAACCCTGAGGTCATCCAGTTGTGCTACACGCGCATCAATGACCGGAACACGGAATTTGACGGTGACTTTATTGAGGACTATGCCTCGCATCACTTGGCCTCACAACATGAACTGGTGCTGCTGCACCTGCGGGGCCAGCACATCAAGGCCGAGCGTCGATACCCTCACACACCCCAGTGGCTGCGGTTCAAGCCCACAGACTATACCCAGCATATGCCAGCTCTTGACAAGGAGGCACGCGAGCAGGTGGCACATTATGACAATGCCACCCGCTATAACGATTATGTTTTGGAACAAATCTTTGCGCTGTTCAGCGACCAGCAGGCTGTTGTGGTGTGTCTGTCGGACCATGGCGACGAGGTGCATGACTATCGTGCGGGCATCGGTCGCCGCGATGATGACGCGCATCCCGAACTGATGGTGCGTTACCAGCATGCCATCCCGTTTGTGGTGTGGTGCTCGCCACGGCTGCAGCGAGCCAAGCCAGAGTTGGTAGACCTCATTCGCCAGGCTACATCAAGACGTGGCACTCTCGACAACGTGTCGCAGATGTTGCTGGGGCTGTGCGGCATCGCCACACCGTGGTACCAAGCCGAGCGCGACATCCTCTCGCCGACCTACCAATGCCCCAAGCGAACTGTCCGCGACAAGTATGACTACGATGAACTAACCCAGCAAGTCAAGTAACTGGCGGGCAGCGTCCTTGGTGTTCACTTTCTCGATGATGTGGGTGACAACACCCTGCTCATCGATGACAAAGGTTGTGCGGACTGTACCCATGTAGGTGCGGCCCGCCATCTTTTTCTCTCGCCACACGCCGAACTGCTGCTGCAGCGCGGTATCGGTGTCGGCGATGAGGGGGAACGGCAGGGAGTACTTATCGGCAAACTTGACATGGGAGGCAACGGAGTCCTTGCTCACACCGAGCAGGGCATATCCCGCCTTGCGCAGCTTGCCGTAACCATCGCTCAAGCTGCATGCCTCGGCGGTGCAGCCTGGGGTGTTGTCCTTGGGGTAGAAATAAATAATCAACTTTTTGCCGGCATAATCGCTGGCACGGTGCTCATGACCTTGATGGTCGACACCCAGTACTTCGGGAATTTTGTCTCCTACTTTCATTTCAATAGACAACTCATAATGCACAATGCACAATCAAGGCTGCATTGCAATAGCCGACTACAAAGTTAAGACTAAAATGGGATGCATTGTGCCTAAAAAATCTTAATTTTAACAAAATTGGATGATTTTATTAACAATGTGGCCCGATTGTGCCGAATATTCACTAACTTTGTACGTTTTAAACAATGCACGTCTATTCGTTTATTTAAAAAATATGAAACTGAAGAATTTGCTATTAACCATTGGGTTGTCGCTGCCATTGTTGGCCCTTGCGCAACCCGCTGTGACCGATGCTGGTCCCGAGGGCTACCTCGAACGGGCCAAACTCATGTATGACAGTCACAACTATGTGGGTGCCATTGACCAGTTGACACACCTGCAGCAACTGCCGTTGAGCGCCGACCTCGAGGAAGAGGCCGAGTTGCTGATGGCACTGTCGCTGTTTGAGCGTGGCGAAGGCAAGAGCTTGGACGCGCTCATCGACTTTATTGACGAGCACCCCACAAGTCCGCTCGCCACTACTGCTCAGATGAAAATTGGTGACTACTACTTCTATCGTGGTGACTGGGAAAACGCCATGCTCAGTTATTCACTGGTACGACCCAGGGCACAGGATCTGGATGCTAGCGAAGACTTGCTCTACCGCAAGGCATACTGCAACCTGCGCATGGGCAACTACAATGAGGCCGAGCAACAATATGCCCACCTCGCCGCCACCAAGCGCTATGGTCAGGCATCGGTATTCTACAAGGCTTATGTCGAGTATGCCAACGGCAACCTGGATGACGCGCTCGATCGCTTCCAGCACATCGACCCCACCACCGAGTTAGGCTACCAGGCACAGTACTATATCACTCAAATCAAGTATAACAAGGGGCAGTTTAGCGATGTCATCGCCACGGGCCGACAACTGCTCGCCGAGGAGAAGAACAACTACTTTGATGCTGAGCTCAACCGCATGGTCGGTGAGAGCTACTACCACCAAGGCGATGAGCGTCAGGCGCGCACCTACCTGCAGCGCTATTTTGACGACCCTGAGGGCGACATCTACCGTACGGCCGCCTACACGCTGGGCGTGCTCGACTACAAGGACGGCAACTATGAGCGCGCTGCACAACTCATGCCGCTTGTAACCGACGAGGACGACGCCCTTGCACAAAGCGCCTGGCTCTACCTGGGCCAGACCAAACTCAAGCAGAACGACCTCAACGGTGCCGCACGTGCCTTTGAGCAGTCGGCCAAGATGAACTACGACCGAGATGTGCGTGAAACGGCGTTCTACAACTATGCATTAAGCCAGAACCAGGGCGCTCGCACCCCGTTTGACAAGTCAATCGACATGTTCGA